>Ga0196963_10002621_pt1 | contig 10639 bp, 9 predicted proteins | sample S1_5metaG_FD_148600 | JGI IMG/M metagenome (GOLD analysis project Ga0196963, IMG submission 148600) | Soil microbial communities from Anza Borrego desert, Southern California, United States - S1_5 | ecosystem: Environmental > Terrestrial > Soil > Desert | place: USA: California | collected... | reverse complement strand
ACATGGAAGTTTCCTGGCTCCTGATTGGTCGGCTGATTTCTTGCATAAGTGGGGCTTAGCCACGGCAGGAGTTCTGCAAACGGGCAAGCCTGACTTTACGCAAGCAGATTTAGAAGCATTGCCTGTAGGCGATCGCGCTAGTCTAGAAGCCAGAGTTGCAGAACAGTTCAAGACCAACCGCTACGATCCTGAAACGCAGGTTTTGACACTCACTCCTGCTCAGGCACAGGCATTACCCAACGTATTTGCAGGCTACCGCACCCTGCTAACCAACGGTTCACGGGAGTTCTCAATTCCCAGTGGTTGGTTTACTAATGATGAACAAATCCACGATGTTAGTGCCTTCTTTGCTTGGACTGCCTGGGCTGCTTCCGCTAACCGTTTTAATGCACCCTTTTCCTACACCGCCAACTTTCCCCACGATGATTTAATTGGGAACAACGCGCCCGGTCAGTTTGTTGTCTGGTCGATCGCGTCTGTGATTATATTAATTGCTGGCATTGGTGTATTCCTATTTATCAACTTAAAGACAGAAGAGGCAGACGAAGTTCAGGAAGTTACCGCCCGTCCTGCCATCCGGATTCCAACTGCCAGCCAGAAAGTTACGACTCTATTCTTTGGCGTAGCGATGGCATTGTTCCTCGTGCAGATTGGTATGGGGATGGTAACGGCTCACTATGCAGTTGAGGGGGATGGCTTTTACGGGGTGCCATTGGATAGATTCCTTCCTTATGCTGCTTCTCGTACCTGGCACTTGCAACTGGCAGTTTTCTGGATTGCGACTTGTTGGTTAGCAGCAGGTTTGTATTTCGCCCCTCGCTTTGGCAAGCACGAACCTCAAGGACAGGCGATCGGGAATGGTGTGCTTCTCGGTGCGCTAACGGTTGTTGTGGTTGGTTCTCTAATCGGCTCTTGGGCATCAATCCAGGGAATTCTGGGTACTAAACTCAGCTTCTTTTTGGGACACCAAGGTTACGAATATGTAGAACTCGGTCGCGTCTGGCAAGTGTTGCTGATTGGTGGGATGGTGTTCTGGTTGTGGCTGATGTACCGCGCCCTCAAGCCTGCTTTGAAGCAAGAAGGCTCTAAGACTGGACTCAATCACTTCTTCCTCTATAGTGCCATTACCATTCCTCTGTTCTATTCTGCTGGGTTGATGTACTCCAACCACACGCCGATGAGTGTTGCTGAATACTGGCGCTGGTGGGTGGTTCACCTCTGGGTAGAAGGATTCTTTGAAGTGTTTGCAACGGTGGTGATCGCCTATCTATGTAGTGAACTCGGTTTCCTCAAGCGGGCGGCGGCTTTGCGGGCTACTTACCTGACGACGATCCTGTTTCTGGGCAGTGGTATTATCGGCACCTTGCACCACCTCTACTTTGCCGGAACGCCCGTCTTCATCACGGCAATGGGTTCCGTTGCTTCTGCCCTAGAAGTTGTGCCCTTGACTTTGATCGGCTTTGAAGTCGTTAAATCTCTCAAGTTCTCTCAAAATGCTCAAGGCTTTTACCGGATGCCTTTGCGCTTCTTCATCGCCACTTGCATCTGGAACTTGATTGGGGCAGGCGTGTTTGGCTTCCTGATTAATCCGCCAATTGTCCTCTACTACTCTCAAGGTTTGAACACAACTCCCATTCATGCTCACTCTGCCTTGTTTGGAGTCTACGGTTCACTAGCTCTGGCTTTAATGCTGTTTGCCCTGCGAGAAATTACCCCAGAAAAAGCCTGGAATGAAAAGCTGTTGCGCTTCTCCTTCTGGCATATCAATGGTGGCTTAGCTGTGATGATGATCTTCGGTCTAATTCCTAATGGCTTCTACCAGTTGATTCAGTCGGTGAATCATGGCACTTGGTATGCCCGCAGTGCCGAGGTGATTCACTCTCCCTTCATGGAATGGACTGTCTGGCTGCGGATTCCCGGTGATATTATCTTCACGATTGGGGCACTAGCGATGATGCTGTTCGTGGTGCAGGCAATCTGGGCAGTTCTCCACCAACCGACGCAGAATCAGCCAGAGTTAGCTGAAGTTAAAGCAGTCGTCGAAGTCTAAAATTCCTCCTAACCTTCCCGTGTGCTTTGCTTATCTCTCCGAGATTTCTGCCAGCAAGGCACACTTTTCTGTCTCATGCTTTAGGTCAATTTGTCTACTCTAGAGTAGGGAGTTGTTCTTGAAACACCTCATTAGGTCTAGCTGACGAGTAATACTCAGATTGCCCTGAGCCAGCAACAATGAAGATTCTAGTTGTAGAAGACGATAGATTGACGGCTGAAGCACTGGTTGCTACGTTGAGCAATCACAACTACACCATTGAGGTTGCCTCAGATGGGGAGGCAGGATGGGAGTTAGCCGCAGCGTTTGCCTATGATCTGATTCTGCTGGATGTGACACTGCCCAAGCTGGATGGAATTAGTCTTTGCCAACGGTTGCGATCGCGTGGCTATCAAATGCCAATTCTGTTGCTGACGGCTCGAAATAGTAGCCATGATAAAGCGATCGGCTTAGATGCAGGTGCGGATGATTATGTGGTTAAACCCTTTGAGCCGGAAGAGTTAGCGGCTCGCATTCGGGCATTATTACGCCGGAATCAAACAACGGCTCAATCTGTACTGGAATGGGGCGAGTTACGCCTCGATCCGGGAAGTTGTGAAGTTACTTATGCAGCAAAGCCTGTATCCCTAACTGCCAAAGAATATGCCCTGCTGGAAATGTTTATCCGCAATAGTCGGCGGGTGTTTAGCTGTGGCGCGATTCTAGAAAATCTCTGGTCATTTGAAGAGATTCCTAGCGATGAGGCGGTAGAGAACTCATATTAAGGGATTGCGGCAAAAGCTAAAAGCGGTAGGTGCTTCAGCTAATTTGATTGAAACAGTTTACGGCATTGGCTATCGTCTCAAGGCTTTGGAAGAGGGAACGGGAAAAAAGGAAAAGCAAAGTACACCCTCGGTAGGTGAGCCAAGTCAAAGCGCTGTTGGTGAGGGAAGTCGAAGCACTGTCAGTGAGCGAAGTCGAAGCGCTTATCCATCACCTAGTCCGGCGGAAATGAGTACCTCGACTACGCTCGGTACAAGTGCAGAAGAAATTGGAAAGCAGACATGGGCAGCAATCGCAGAGGTTTGGCAAAAATTTCAGCCTAGAGTTAATGCACAGGTAGAGGTGCTGGAACAGGCAGTTACTGCACTGAGCAACCAAACTCTCAGCCAGGACTTGCAAAGTCAAGCAGAAAATGAAATACACACATTAGCGGGTTCTTTGGGTACATTCGGCTTTGAACACGCCTCGCAACTTGCCCGAACTATTGAACAGCAATTTAAAGCTAGCGATCGCTTAAGTTCTGATGAGATACATCATCTTCAACAACTGATAGCAACGTTGCGCCAAGAGATTTCCCATTCTAAAGAGCAACCGGAGCAAACCAAGCAAGAGCCTCCGTTGCTGTTAATCATAGACAGCGATCACACTTTGGCTGAAGCAATTATTGCAGAAGCCGCTAACTGGGGACTTCGCGCACAGTTGGCAACCGATTTAGCGATCGCTAAACAGTTAATCGAGAAAGAACAGCCAAAGGTTGTTTTACTAGATCTGGCAGTTTCGCAACAAACAATAGAGAGTTTCAACCTACTCACCGAATTGCAGCAAACATCTGCTATCCCCGTACTCGTGTTCTCAGAAAAAGAAGATTTGCAGCATCGCTTAGAAGTTGCGCGTTTAGGTGGAAAGGTATTCCTACAAAAACCTTTGCCACCAACTCAAGTGCTTAAAGAAGTGACCAGAGTTCTGCATCAAGCCGATCCAGTTGATGCAAAGGTGATGGTAGTTGATGACGATCCGCAACTTCTAGCAACGATCAGAACCTTATTACAACCTTGGGGGCTTCACGTCACCACACTCAACAATCCCAATCAGTTTTGGGAAACGTTGGCAGCGGCTACACCAGATTTATTAATCTTAGACATCAAAATGCCAGCTATCAGTGGTATTGAATTATGTCAGGTGGTACGAAATGATCTGCATTGGAGTGGCTTACCAATCGTTGTTTTAACTGCATACACCGATGCAAATACTATCAATCAAGTATTTGCTGCGGGTGCAGATGACTTCATCAACAAGCCAATTGTGGGGCCAGAACTCATTACCCGCATTATCAATCGCTTGGAACGAATTAAACTCCTGAAAAATTTAGCTACGCTGCATCAAAACGAAGTTACTGAAAAGCAGAAAGCTGAGTCTGCGCTGCGACAAGTGAAAGATGAATTGGAGATGCGAGTAGCAGAACGGACGGCTGAGTTAGTTAGCGTCAATGAGCGACTACGTTCTGAACTGAATGAACGCAAGCAAATTCAAGAAGCACTGAAGGTGTCACAAGTTCGCTTTTCGGGAATTCTTGATATTGCTGATGATGCAATTATTTCGGTGGATGGCAAGCAACAGATTACGCTGTTTAATCAAGGCGCAGAAAAGATTTTTGGGTACACCGCACAGGAAGCGATCGGTCAACCCCTGGATATACTGTTGCCGAGTCGCTTTGCAGAAATACACCGAAAGCACGTAAATGAATTTGGTCAATCAAAGAGTGAAGCGCGCAGAATGGGTGAACGCCGCGAGATTTTTGCTCGCCGTAAAAATGGGGAAGAGTTCCCAGCAGAAGCTTCTATTTCTAAGCTGCAATTGAAAGGGGAAACCATATTTACGGTGATTTTGCGAGATACAAGCGATCGCAAAATCATTGAACGCATGAAAGATGAATTCATCTCCATCGTCAGTCATGAACTCCGCACGCCCTTAACCTCCATCCATGGCTCACTGGGAATGCTGGCGAGTGGGTTACTAGATGCCGAACCTGAAAGTGGCAAACGATTACTGGAGATTGCGGTTGATAGCACTGAACGGCTAATTCGGTTGATTAATGATGTTCTGGATGTAGAGCGGATTGAATCAGGCAAAGTTGAAATCATCAAACAGACTTGCAATACGGCTGAGTTAATGACAAATGCTGCCAATGTTATGCGGGCAATGGCAGAGAAGTTTGGTGTGACGTTATCAATTTCACCGCTATCAACCGAAGTTTGGGCAGATAGCGATCGCATTATCCAAACTATTACCAACTTATTAAGCAATGCGATTAAGTTTTCTCCCCAAGGGGGAACCGTTTGGCTATCAGCAGAACATCAAGGCGATCGCGTTTTATTCCAAGTCAAAGATCAAGGACGGGGCATTCCGGCGGATAAACTAGAAACTATCTTTGAACGCTTTCAGCAAGTCGATGCTTCTGATTCTCGCAACCACGATGGCACAGGTTTAGGCTTAGCAATCTGTCGAAATATTGTGCAACAACATGGAGGACGCATCTGGGTTGAAAGTACCTTAGGGGAAGGCAGTACGTTTTACTTTACCTTGCCAGTTGGCGGTGAAACTGAAAGCAGCAACTTTTGAGCGATCGCATTTGAATCTTAACGTGCATTGATGGACTGGCATTAGGCTGTAATGTGTATGATAATAGCAGCCCAAAAAACTGTTAACAGCTTTAGGAAAGATGGGACTACAAATTTCGATTTCTGACTCGATCATGCAAGCTCTCCGCTTACCAGAGCAGCGTATCGAGCAAGAGTTACGCCGAGAATTAGCGGTTGCTCTCTATACACAAGATATCCTTTCCTTTGGCAAAGCACGAGAACTCGCGGAAATGGATAAGTATGAATTTGGGCAATTGCTAGCTCAACGTAGAGTATCGCGGCATTACGGTTCTGAAGAATTGAATGATGACTTAACCTATGCCCGTAGTGAGTAATACATCACCGATTCTGAATTTAGCGATCGTGAATCAGCTTGCTCTTTTACAGCAACAGTTTGGTGAGATTCTAATTCCTAATGCTGTACTAGATGAGTTGAAAATTAATGAAGAACGACCTGGATCTCAATCGATTCGTGAGGCGATTTCAGCCGGATGGATTCAGGTTCGACAGGTGAGTAATGAGCCACTTGCTCAAGTGTTAAAACAGACATTGGATAAAGGAGAAGCTGAAGCTATTGCCCTTTCTGTAGAACTTCAGGCAAATTGGACACTCCTAGATGAACGTGAGGGCAGAAAAGTCGCTAAATCTCTGGGATTAAAAGTAACAGGGATTTTGGGAGTTTTGCTACGTGCTAAACAATTGGGTGAACTCGAATCATTACAACCTGTAGTTGATGAGCTGCTCGACAAAGCTGGTTTTCGGATTGCACCAAACCTATTGGCACAAATTCTGACACAGTAAAATCTGCTAATTAGGTAACGTGATTTTGGTTAGTGCCGCCGCTACAACCGTAACGAATAGTGAGAATACTCTTCATCCTTGCAATATCCGAGCGATTCATAAAGAGATTGAGCAGTAGTATTAGAGATTTGCGTTGCTAAAATGATTCGGATGGCTTCTGTTTCTCTTGCAAAGTCCTCTGCTGCACTCAATAACAACTTTGCGACGCCCTTTTTTCGATAGGCTGGCTCCACAAATAAGTCGTTCAGAATCCAAACACGCTTCATCGATACTGAGGAGAAACTGGGATAAAGCTGTGTAAATCCAACTATGTGCCCATCATTACTTACTACAAATATGATCGAGTCACCTTTTTGGAAACGCTCTTGGAGGAATTTCTTAGCAGATTCAATATCTGACACTGATTTGTAGAAAACGCGATATTGATCAAACAAATTTGCTAATTCTTCAAAATGCTCAAAACTAGCTTTAAAAACTTCCATCTGTCATCCTCAAAAATCAGCATTTAAAATTAAATTTGATAGCATTCACTACAAACTTTAAATCACTGTTTCCCAGATAGCCTTAAGCAATTTTGCCCTAAACCTTGGTAGATAAAATTCAAAGACTGCCTCCCCCGAAGACTTGCAACATAACGTTTGCCGAATACTTCTGCAACAACACCAACCAATTTTGCTAGTCCATTCCAACCGAGTTGCTATGCTGCAATCTATCTTATAAATGTTTAATGAGTAATACACGATGTTCGCCAACGCCATCATAATTACGATGATATGGCACCCCGTCTTCTTTGCTATCGCTAGGTTCAGCTTCAAAACCCATGCGTAAATGATAGGCAATTGATTGTTTGTTGATTGGGGAAGTCACGCATCGAACTTTACTACGATGCAGCTTTTTAACAGTTTCAAAAAATTTATCGTACAACGCACGCCCTACACCTTGTTTTCTATAACTAGGATGCACACCTGCAAAATGAATGTAGGCTTTCTTAGTACAAGTCTGCGACAAAAAACCTATTAAAAAACCTGTAGCTTGTCCATTGGCTTCCGCAATAAAACTCGTCTCACAGAAGTGAATAAAAAAGAGCTTAGGAAGCATATCGTTCATTTGTCGTCCACCCCACCATTCGTTAAGAACGCTAATGATTGACATGTAATCATCGGGCTGAACGTTACGAATACTCACAACCCTTTTTGCTCTACATTGCTAACGCTTAGTGACCAATCCATCTTAAACTCTACTCACCTCGCTATCAACCTCAGATACTGTCTGATGAATAACTTCACAGCAACTCAAGCGGAAAAACTGGCAGAACAGCTTTCGGTTGTATCCCTACGAAGGAATCAGTGGGAGAATTGCCTTGCTTAACGGACGTAGACGACCCTTTTGTGTCCTTACGATCGCTTAGATTGGTTCCAGTGCAGCTAAGTTGTGTACTGCATGACTAAGCACACACTGAATTGATGGTTGATGGAAAGATGAATGCGATCGCTCCAAAATAGACATAAGGATCTATTAGCCACCATTGATTAATGACGAAATCCATCCTCGTAATTGACAACGAGCAATATATTCAGGAAGTAACGCAGATTTGCTTGCGGACTACAGCAGGTTGGCAAGTTTTGACGGCAAGTTCGGGGCGTGAAGGGATTGCCAAAGCAGAAGCACAGCAGCCTGATGCAATTCTGCTAGATGTGATGATGCCCGATATGGATGGGCCAACGACTTTTCAACACTTGCAGGATAATCCAGCGACTCGCCAGATTCCGGTTATCCTACTGACTGCGAAGGTGCAAGCCTCTGATCGTCGCCGTTACGAAGAATTGGGTGTGAAAGGTGCGATCGCTAAACCTTTCAATCCGCTTGAACTTGCTCGTCAGGTTGCTGCTGTATTGGATTGGACATGAGAGCAATTAATTGAATATCCTCACAAGTTCCTCAAATTGTTCTCTTAATGTAAGAGTGCGGACAGGCAGACTGCTTCCAGGAGCTTTCCGCTTTGCTCGGCATTGGGAGAAAAGGGGATGGATAAGGTTAGGAAAATTACAAATGAGTTGGCGATCGCGGGGCAACCCACATCCGATAAACTTTCTCAGTTGGTTGAGGAGGGATACCGATCCGTAGTTAACCTGCGATCATCGGATGAAGTAGGGTTTTGGAATGATGAACAACAAAAGATAGAGCAATTAGGATTACGCTACGCTAATTGTCCGATTCAAGCCAGTAATCTCAATCCCGACTCTGTGTTTCGCCTGATACAACAAATTGCTGAACTCCCTAAACCGATGCTTCTGCATTGTGATAGCGGCATCCGTTCATCTGTCATAGCGCTGATGCAAATTGCCATGAAACAAGGGATGAAAACAGAAGATGCATTCCAAAGAGTTACAAAATTAGGCTTACTCAAAGATGGATTTTGAGTAAAAAGGGCGATCGCTCTTGTTGCGTTTCATGGCTTAGTGAATGCATGAAACCTTGAGTACCACTACTTTGACGACTCTTGGCTGAAGAAGTGGGGAAGTTGAATGCTTATAGAATCAAAGAGAAAATAACAGGCGCTTGATCACGTTCAATCAAGCGCCTGTTTTGATTATTCTTGTCTAAAATTTTTTAATGGTTAGTGAGTCAGTGCGGGTTTTTGAACAATCTGTTGAGGAACTTGCGTTTTCAACAAGGGGTATGTATTCCGTTTACTCAGATCTGGCATCTCTTGCCAGCAGGAACGGCAAAACCACACAACTCGCTGACTGAGAATACAGCGCACCATGGAACGGGAACAGCAGGGGCACTCTGTCATAAAACTTTTCTCATCCGTTTCAAATCATTTGTTAATCAATCGATTGAATACTGACTTCTTGAATCTAGTTGTCTGAAGTGTAGAACTCAATTGTGAGGAACTTGTGATTCTGTCATTACTGTCAAGAGATCATAAAATTTTTTAAGTAAACGGATAAATTCTTTTGGCTACAACAGCGATCGCAAGTCTTTGTTCTACAAGCTGAAGTGGATGCTTGGAGAGAAAAATTGCCCTATTGCACAGGTGATAGCAGAGTTAACCGGAAGGTATTGAGATCGAATCCGGTGCGTACCCGCATTTTGCAAAATCTTCAAAGGCGATCACGTTTCCTCACAAGTTCCTCAAATTGTTCTCCTATAAATGATGGAAGGAACAGGTAAGCAGTCCCAATCAAAACCAAATGGATTCAGAGCCTGCTTCTGTACAGCTTGCTATAGCGCTCATTAGAGCCACCTTCATCAGGAGAATTTTTATGATTCAAGTTCTTGTTGGCATTCTGGTATATGTAATTAACACTATTTATCGCGATCGCCCTTATCCTCGCTTCTATGTACTAGAAACCGTCGCGCGGGTTCCCTACTTCTCTTATCTATCCGTTCTGCACCTCTACGAAACCCTAGGATTGTGGCGTAAAGCGGATTGGCTGAAAGTTCACTTTGCTGAATCCTGGAACGAACTGCATCACTTGTTGATTATGGAAGAACTGGGTGGTTCAGGGTTTTGGGGCGATCGCCTATTAGCCAAAACAACGGCACTGGTTTACTACTGGATTATTGCTGCACTGTACGTTGTTTCCCCAAATTCTGCCTATCATTTCATGGAATTGGTTGAGAAACACGCTTATGCCAGCTACCAAAAATTCCTCAAAACCAATGGAGACGAACTGAAGACTCAACCTGCTCCTGAAGTAGCTCTCCGCTACTACCGCGATGGTGATCTCTATATGTTCGATGAATTTCAAACCACTCATGCACCCGAAGAACGCCGTCCGCAAATTGATAATCTTTATGATGTGTTTGTGGCAATTCGGGATGACGAGATGGAACACGTGAAAACGATGGTTGCCTGCCAGCAGCCTACGGCGAAACTTGGATTCAAGAGTCCTCATACATTAGTCACTGAAACCATTGTTACTGCCACGTCTGATGCTGAGGCAACTGAAGTATTGTCCCCTCAATAGTTACGCGATCGCTCACTAGAACTACAGAATTCATGACGAAGACACAGAGACACTCTCACCCTCTGTGTCTTTTGCGTTGCAATATATATGCCAAAACGGATTAGCCCTCTTTTGTCACTTTGGGAAAAGTAAAATCTTTCCATTGGTGTGAAGTTCCCACACCACCAGTATTTCAGCCTTAAATTTTTAATAGATTCTCTCATTTCTGTAAGAAATGAGAGAATCTAGACGGGGCAAGAGTTTCAGAATATTCTCTCCCTAGAGTAACAAAAGAGGGTTAGTATCGCCGCACATTTATAGCAATTGAAGCATAGCTTAGGACACTAAACGAACAGCTTGATCAACTCTATCTCGGAAATCTTCTATTGTTCCTTCTGTCTTCCTCACCTGATTTTTAATGGGAAACCAGT
>Ga0196963_10002620_pt1 | contig 10645 bp, 18 predicted proteins | sample S1_5metaG_FD_148600 | JGI IMG/M metagenome (GOLD analysis project Ga0196963, IMG submission 148600) | Soil microbial communities from Anza Borrego desert, Southern California, United States - S1_5 | ecosystem: Environmental > Terrestrial > Soil > Desert | place: USA: California | collected... | reverse complement strand
GCAAAACACATCAACCCTTCGTGTTTCACCACGAAGGAAAATTGATCTACGTGGCCAACAGCCGCAACTTGAAAGACGGAGAACTGGTTGACCGAACAACGCCGCTCGGCAATCCCTACAAGCTTGAAGGCGAAGACACGCCGACTGCGCGCGCGGCGGTGATCGAGCAATACCGTCAACACCTCTGGCGCCAACTGAAAAGCCCAGCGAGCGCGGCAAGCCAGGACTTGAGCAAACTGCGAGAAATCTGGCTTGAAAACGGCTCACTGATTTTGCGCTGCTGGTGTACGCCCCGCGCGTGTCACGGCCAAGTGATCGCGCGTGCGCTGATCTGGCAAGTAACCACACAGCAGCAAACCACTGCTGCGTAAACAACCACCAACACGAAAGGAGTCACCTTGAAAGAAGCAACCAAACGACAACGAGCTAAGCAGGAGGACTTGCCCGGCATGGAGCAACGCGACATCGAAGCCATCGTGCAAGCGGCGGAGCGCTACCGTGAAACTCGCGACGAACGGATGCGGCTCTCGAAACTTGAATCCGAGCAGAAACAAGACCTGATCGCGGTAATGAAAAAACACGACAAGAGTTATTACACCTATCGCGGCCTGACTGTGGCGCTGAGCGAGGAAATCAACGTCAAAGTCAAGGCGAAGGACGATGACATGGACGCCGAAGCCAGCACGCGCAACACGCGGGAGATGGTCGCAGACCTGAAGAATGCCGTTAAGCCGCCTGCGCCCGATCCCACGCCGGAAGAGAGCGAATCAAACGTTGTGAGCTTCTTCAGCAACCAGGAGGCCAACGCGGAAGTGGAGGAATCGCTTGCTGAAGCGGCAGCCGACGACTTCACCGCGCCGAAGTGTGAAGAGTGCGGCGCTATTGGCGGCGCGCACGCGGTTAGTTGTTCGAAATCAAACGGCCTCACCTTTGATGATTACCTGGGTTACGCGAAGGCCAAGAATGTCAAGCACGCCGCGAGCTGGGCGCGCAAGTGGCAATTGAGCCGCGAGAAGGACGGCCTGGTGTTGGCGTGGAAAGCCGAGGGCGCGACGAAAGCCGCCACGCGCGTCACCAAATCGAAGCCGCAAACATCGTCGGCGAAAAGCAAAAACACGCCAGCGCAGAAAGGCGGCAAGCGGTGAGCATGTCTCTCGCCTTCGAGTGTCCGATGCCCCCGACCACGAACCTTGCCTATATCAACGTTCGTGGCCGGGGCCGCGTGCTCTCATCTGAGGCTCGGGCTTTCAAAGATGCGGCGTCCTGGGCGGCATACAAGGCGCGCAAAGGTTCAGACTGGAAGTACGTGAAAGGCACGCGCCTTTCGCTCAGTCTTGAGTTGCACTTTGCGCGCGGGGGTAAGCGTGATCTGTCCAACCGCGTGAAGTTACTCGAAGACGCATTGGCCGAAGCCTTGGGCTTTGATGATTCAGCGATTGACCGGCTTGAGATCGTGCGCGCGTCGAGTAGCGCGGCAAAGGAATTTTGCACGGTGAAGCTTGAGCCATTCCCCGCTGAGCAGCAGAACAGTGAGCAATTGATGCTTAAACCGGAAGTGGTGTGATCGTGGAGAACTGAACTATGGGACAAAAGGCTTTTACGAAATACGAATGCGCAAGCAAGGCCACAGGGCTAGGGCATAGCAGCGTTTGGACAGGAGCGCGGCCCTCTGACAAGGACGAGACGTGCCTCTGTGGGCAGCCGCTCATTGCAGTAGTGCCCGATGGCTTTCGCTATAAGGTCGAGTTTGAATCCATTAGTCCGCATCAGGCTGCTGAAATGGAAGCGCGCTACGGGCCGAGCATTTGGGCACTGCTCAGCAATGAGCAATGGGACAGTCTGGATTGGTGCCCTGTTGTCAGTGACCAGAGCGCGCCAAATGTCTTGCGCGATCAATACCAGCGCCTACTTGAGTGGGCCAAGACACGCGAGCAGCCGATTCGTAACGTGCGGTTCTTCCAGTCGAAGGATTCGGAGTGGGAAGAAGTTACAACTTAGCGGGCTACAGAACTAGGCAGCTATGGGCAGACACCAACAACCAATCCAACTCATACGCACGCGCTATGACGGCCTACCGAGGACAAGGAAAGCCGCCAAAGCCCGCACGCTACTACGCCGCACCACTGAGGGCGTTTGCATCAACTGCGGCCAACTCCCGAAGCCGGGCCGCAGGCGTTGCGAACTGTGCGCGCTTATCAACGTCTATCGGGTGCAGTTGTGGAAGGCGCGCCGCAATCACGCGCCAGCGGAAGTGATAGACCGCTACAGCGCGCTGATTCGTGAGGCGCGGGCTGAATTGCGGGAAGACCCAACATAGGAGAGAGGATTATGACTGATTGGTATTACAAGAAACTCGGAAGCGCCGGCGCAAGCGGAGCCATCTTCGACAAGGACGGCAACGAGTTGATTTCACTGCTCACCCCAGAAGAGGCCAAGCTGATTCTTGATCTGCGCGAGTCGCATCACAAGATTCTGCGGCTTTTGCACGATGCTTACATCGCTCTTCCGATGTCAAAGCACAACCGCGACCTCACCAAGCGAATAAGCGATGCCCTTCAGGAAGCTGAGAAGCTGACAGGGGAGCGCTTGTAATGTCCGCCGATTGGCTAGCGCACGAAGATGTGAGCCGTGATGAAGACGAGGAAAGCGAAGATGGAAACGACACCGAACACCGACCGACTGACGCCGCAACAGCTTGAGACTATCGAACGCGGCGCGAGCCATGAAACCGATCTACTGTGCGCAGAGATTCGCGCGACATGGGCAGAGCGCGACGCCCTGCGCGCGACTACACAGCCCGCTAACCAACAAGGCTTTACTTCGGTTGACTTCTTTACCGGTCACGAAGCTGTTGCCTATGTCGCGACGGCGGCGATTTGCGAGGCAGATATTGCTGAGATGCCAGCAGGTACACGCGGCTGGATTCGTTCGCGGCATCACATCGGCGGCGGGGCATACGAGATCAAGTTTCAAGTTGGCGACTCGTTACAGTTTGTCAGGCTGAATCGCACACGCTTTTTGAAATTCTTTCGCTTGCTGAGCGGGACCGAGATTGACGCTTGGGAGAAAGAGCAAAAAGAACAGGAGCAAAACCCGAATGAGTGAAAAACGCGGACTCTTTGCCTGGATTATCTTCCTGGTGATTTACCTCGTGCTGGTAGGCGGCATCGCCTATGCAGGCATGGCCGTCTATGGCGCCAGGCTGGGCGCGTGGGTTGCCGCCTCTGCCCTAATCGCGGGCTGCGTTTCGATGTACCTCTTTCACGAGGAAGTGCCAGGCGAAACGTTTATGAAAGTCGTGCTCGGGCTGACCGTCGCACTCAACGCCGGCTACCTCGTCCACAACGGAGCGCGCGCCGCCGGCGTGGACGCCTTCAATTCGGCCCAGGTGAAAAAGTTTGAAGTCGGGATGGCTGCCGCCGCGCGCGCCGGCACGCGAGCCGTAGCCAAGCAACTCGGCGTGAGCGTGAAGGACGCCACCGAGCTACAGCGCAGCTTTGGCGGCGATGTGGCCATTGTCGCCGCCCTGCTCGCGTTTCTTGAGCTAGCCAGCGCCATTGTGATCTTTGCAATTGCTTCCCGGCGGCAACCGGGCAAGGCGGCTGAGCAGCCAGCGGAGACACGGCAGACCAAACCAATAAAGCGCGCCTATATCAACGGCGCCGATCAAGAGGGCGACCGCCCAAACTGATCGCCCCGTCCGCAGAGGTAGGCGAGACGGGGGCAGGGAAGTCGGACACGAGGATCGAGGATCGAGGATCGAGGATCGAAGATGGACAAGAAAAGCAAGATCGCGTTTTGGGTGATGTGTCCCGCTGCGGCTCTCTACGGGGTAGCGCTGACGATCACGCCCCAATGGGGGACAGGGTTATCCCTGCTGGCAGTAGCGGCGTGGTGGGCGTGGTTCTACCGGGACAGTCGCCAACAGTGGGAAGTGCTGGCCAGGGAAACGCAAGCCAGGGAAGAAATCGAGCAGATGTTGCAACTGGACGCGATCCCTTGGAACTGGCCGGAGACCGACCCGCTGGAGACCTTGCGGGCGGAAATCCGGGCCAAGCAGAGGGAGCGGATGCGCCAGCGGGAGCGGGGATAACAACAGCGGAAACGGCCCCGCAAAAGCCACTGCTCACAAGTGAGCAACCGCGCAGAAAATCGCGCCAACGCTCACAAGTGAGCAAACCGGCTAAAGTGCTGAGTTTTAAGCCGGTAAAGCGTAAACGCTCACAAGTGAGCAAACGCGGGCAGGGAACAGGTGAGCACGAGCCGGAACGCACTACCTTAAAGGGCTGGCTGCCGCCGGTGAGCAAGGGCTACTGGTGGGATGTAAAAGCGGACGGAAAAGGCTTCATCGTCAAGCTTCGTTGGCGAGGTGAGCAGAACAAACAACAGGCGGAAACTTATCCGCGCATATCCAGGGACACCTTCAATGAAATCAACAGCGCAGACAGTGAACTTGATCGAAGAATCATCATTGCCGGATGGGTGGACGGACACCTTAGCAAGCCTGCCGCCGCAGACGGCCTATCTGTTGACCGTGCTCGCTGGTGGGCTGAAGCGGATCAAGCTGACCGACTCGCTGGAATCCGCGAAAGCTGAAGCTGATGGGTTGCTCGGCAAAGTAACGGAGTTTCGGGATTCGATTCTGGCTCAGAAGCGCGACGAGGCATTGCACGGTCTAAAGTGTTTCAAGATCGGCGTGGGGGAACAGAAAGCATGAGCAAGCCTGTCTCCATCGCCTTCTGCTGCAACCATCCAGACACTGGCAACTTCACTGGCCAGTTTGGGGCCGTGCATATCGGTGAAGAATTGCTGGAACTGCACGCCCAATCAACAGAGCCGAGCTTGAGCTTTCATTTCAAAGCCGAAGACGGCCAGGGATTCGGGCCGCGTCACGCGCAAGGGCACATCAAGGTATCGCGCCGCACGTTTCCCATCATTGGCTACAAGTGGGGCTGGGGGAATTGGTGCTGGGATTTGGTGATCGTCACGCCGCGTACAGCGGTCAATCTGATCAATTACCTGAAGTCGCTCAGCTTCCACTGCGAGGCGGGCACTTCAACATTCTTCGAGATATTCAACGAGCCGGACGTGTGGTTTATGGCAAGCCCGGAGTTGGAGTTGAAGTTGCTGGAGAAATACGGCTGGCAGAGGCCATAGCAAGGGAAGCTGAAGAAGAGTAAATGAAGGAAAGGCACATTATACCAATCAGCGGGAAAGACTCCCTGTGCGCCGCACTGCTTCAAACGACGCGCCGCCCCGACTTGCCTTACGAGTTCTTGTTCTGCGATGTGGGTGCGGAGTTGCCGGAGACCTACGCTTGGCTAGAAACGGTCGAGCGCGCGACCGGTTGGAGGATTCAGCGCATAGGGAAGTCTTTGCCTGATCTGATCGAACGACGCGACATCCTACCATCAGCCAACCGTCGATTTTGCACGACTGAGTGCAAAATCGACCCAATGCAAAAGCACTACAGCAAGCAAACCGTCTACATCTACTACGGCTTGCGCGCAGACGAGAACCGCGTTGGCATTCGGCCTTCGGACACAATGATTCCGGTGTACCCACTGATCGAAGCCGGGATTGATTTGCGCGGCGTCTGGATCATCCTTAGTCGCCAAAATCTTCTGCCGCCCGCGTTCTTCTGGCCATCGCTCTATTACCGAGTCTGCGAAATGTTGGGCGCCAACTGGAAGCTGATTGATGAGTTGCCAGAGTGGGAACAGCGAATGCTGTTTGCCGGGCGCACGCGGAGCAACTGTTACTTTTGCTTTTACCAGCGGCGCTATGAATTGGTTTGGCTAGCTGAAACTCACCCAGACCTATTTGAGCGAATGTGCTGGATGGAACGCTTCACAGGGCGATTGCAGCAATCGCCCTTCACCTGGCTGCGCGGCTGGTACGTGGAGAACCTAGTCCGAACGCGCCGCCCAGCTATTCTCAGATTGAGGGCGCAAGAAGTGTGCAAGATGATTCGCGCACGCTTGAACAAAGGCTTGTTTGACGACGCTTTCGATACGGAGATTGCGCTTACAAGCTGTGGCTTGTTATGCGGGAAATAACAATGAGATTCCGTCACGTCGAACCCGACAACCAATACGCCACCGACCGCCCATCACGCGGCCTGATCGTCTATGACGACAACGGTACGCCGCGCAAATGGCTGCATTTCTTTGAGCATCAAGACGGTTCAATCGGCGTGCGGTTTTGCCAGAACGAAGGACATCTGCTGCACAGGTTGGATAAGGCTGAGCAGAACGAAGCGCGGCGGATAGGCTGATTGAGATGTTGCAGGGGGTGAGCGATGAATAAGAGTTGCGCTTGCGTCTCCTTCGACGCAAAAGAATGTTTCGAGATGCGTCACCATTTGGATTCGGAAGACAACGACGAAGCTTGTTGCTGCGCGTGTCACGATCCCGACGATGACGATGATTGCGACGAGGCCGACTTTGAAGCGATGTACGGCCCGGTTAGAAGGCCGCGCAGATTCTTAACCACATAATATCTATTATCGGCGGAAAAAATTTATCTGAGTCGCGCTGCTTTTATCAGGACGCACTTTTCTATTCCAAAGGACTTATGCCCTGCGAACCATTCAAATCGCACGATGGCAAGACAACCGGCATCATCTGCCAATGAGAGTGCTACTGCTACAACTAGACGGCAAGCTACCCAACCTAGCCTTGATGCGTATCGCCGCGCACCATCGCGCGCGCGGCGACGAGGTAGAGTTTCGCCACGCGGCAAACATCAGCGCATTGGAGCGCAAGCTGTGGGAGTTCCCTGAGCAGATATATGCGTCGTTGATCTTCGAGAAAACGCGCCCGCTTGCTGAGCACCTTCAGTTTCTATATCCATCCGCGATCATCGGCGGAACGGGTTGGGATGTGCGGCTGAAGCTCGAAGACGTTGGCATTACAACCACCGAAGTAGACTATTCAATCTATCCACACTTTAAGCACTCCATTGGCTTCACTCAACGCGGTTGCCGCTTGCGCTGCTCATTTTGCGTAGTCCCAAACAAAGAAGGAGCTATCAAAGAAGTCAGCACAGTGGCCGACATTTGGCGAGGCGAGCCATACCCGCGCAATCTGCTCTTACTAGACAATGACTTTTTTGGCCAACCGCATTGGCAGGCGCGCATTGAGGAAATTCGCGCGGGTAATTTTAAGGCTTGTTTCAGCCAGGGTATCAACGCGCGGATGCTTAACGACGAGACGGCGGCAGCTATCGCCTCAATCCAGTATTACGACGATCAATTCAAGACACGCCGCATCTACACGGCTTGGGACAATCAGAAAGACGAGCAGCGTTTGTTTAATGGCTTAAACGCCCTAGTAGAGCACGGAGTAAAACCTGATCACATCATGGTCTTTATGTTGATTGGCTACTGGCGAGGCGAGACGGCCGCAGACCGTGACTACCGACGCGCGCGCTTGCGCGCGTTTGGCTGCCGACCTTACCCAATGCCCTATGTGCGAACGCCTGAACTGGTCGGTTTTCAGCGGTGGGTTGTAGGAGCCTACGACAAGCGCATTAGCTGGGAACGCTGGCAATCGGCCAAATACCAACCTTCCAATCTTGGTAGAGATGTAGGCCAGCTTTCATTGATCGAGCAATGAGGTAGCAGCGCGCTCTTGACCTTCCGCCACGCCTGGCTATACTCACTATCAACTCGTAGCGGAAATACCCTAATGGCTGAGGACGCTACGGAACTTGGGGCGCTGAAAAGCGTCCCTTTAACCTTTCCTGGCCTCAAATTAATTCCACTGCCACCAGTTGAAATATTCAATCAAAAAAGAGTACAACCACCTTGCGCCAGTGACAGCCGGAGAACCCTATGGAATATACCGGCTTTCGCCCACAGGCAGCGGATGAAGAAGAACCCTCACCCTCTTTAGACCGGCTGCTGATCCGTAATCCCAACCTTTCATTCTTCGCTGTGATGCACGGCAACGCGATGGCGCGCGCCGGCATTCGTCACGGTGACGTGCTGGTGATCGAGCCTGCCGAGGATTATCGCAACGGCGCTATTGTGCTCGCGCTGGTGAATCGTCAGGCTGTGGTCAGGCGATTGGAACGCAGCGCAACTGGCGCGCATCTGTGCCCCGCTCATCCCAACTTTAAGACGATAGAAGTTGATGCCGATTGTGTGATTCGTGGCCAGGTGGTGGCGGCAGTGACGCTGCTGGCCAGGCCGCGGGTGAAGTTGCCGGTAGTGGGGTGAGCTTGACCGCGACGGTTCGGTCACGACTCAAAATCGGATGGACAATTGAAGACGCCTTCACTCGTCCTATCCAAAAGCGCACTACGCAACCACGCAACCAGAATTCGTGAGTATGTGCCAGCGACCATCCTGATAAAATAACAGCACAAAATCCCCGGCATCGTTGAAGGTGATTGTGGTTCCACCTTGCAAATTGGTGACGGTCAAAGTCCCGTCGCCGCCGTCCGTTTTCATCCGAATGAATTTGTATTGACCTTCCGCGCCCGCTGCCAAGGTAAGGGCGTCTGCGCCAGTCGTTACTAGCAGTGTCGAGAAGGTTGTGAGATTAACGGCGCCGGGGCCGGTAAGGGTTTGCGGCGTGCCGCTCATTGCTAGTCCGCCACCTAAGTTTACCAACCCGCCACTCGGCGTCACTGTTAGATTACCGCTCGCGTTGGATTGTAGGTCGGTGTAGGCCGAGCCGTCCGTGTGAGTCAACCGCAGTTGCGGGCTGGCAGCATCGAGCACGTCAAGCTTGCGGTCAGGGCCAGTTGTGCCAATGCCCACATTGCCGCTTGCTGCTACGATATTCAGACGGGGCTGAAAAGCCGCACCGTCCCAAGTGTATACCGCTAAGTACAGGTCATCATCGCTTAACGATACCCCCGCCGTGTTGCCGCCGTTTTGACGATTCTGGAATGTTATACCGCTCGGTGTGTTGAGGCCGTGCCCAACATTCCGAAAGCCTTGACTTTTTATGGTAATACCGGGGTATAGATTGCTGGTGGTTCCAACATGGAACCCCTTGCTTTTAGTCAAGGGATTGGCTTGGGCAAATTCTGCACCATTATTGTCAAGCATGCCCAGCCAATAAGGCTCCACAGTATCTGCGCCTGACCCAGCTTGGCCTTGCAAAGAGACAGCGCGCGTCTCTGCAATGGTGTTAGTGGTATCCCAAACAGAGACTTGAAAGTGTGCTTTATTAGATGGTTTCTGGCTGCCCGCCGTCGCAACATCCTGGCGAGCAAAAATAAGATTTGAATTCACGGCCCCAACGGAATCAGCCGGTGTACCTATTTGCCAATCAGTGCTGTTGACCGTCCAAAGCGTTTTTTGCAGCACCATTGCCCCATTCGGCCCCGTACCGCGCCAAAAACTGATTTCATCCCAGCGTGGCAAAAGGTCAATAAACAACGCGGGGTAGTTCGTGTCATAACGCGAGTATGTAGTGGCCGCGCCATCTCCTATGCTGAAGTTCGCGTGCCAGCTCATTTCGCCGCCCGGCGAGTCCTTGCTGGTGAAGCCACCCTTCAGCACGCCGCCAATTGAGTTCATCAAAAAGAACTTATTCCCTGATGGCCACTCTATTTGGAGTTTCTCAGTCGGTACGACGCCAATACCCAGATTGCCACCCAGCGTCACAATCGTACCGAGCGTGGTAATACTTGGCCCCACATCTGCCGCCAACTGTGCCATCGTGCGATTTGTCCATGCCCCGGCCTTGCGCTGAATGATGTCGTCGTTATTTGGCGTCAGCGCAGCAATCGCCGTCAAGTCCGCATCGCTCGCTTGTACTGTGGCGCACTTCACGCCCAGCGTTTGCGTGCTGTCCCACTGCAAGACCTCGCCATTTACGCACGGGCCGAAGTCTGTTGGCTTGCCTGTCGCACCGCCTACCACAATCTCACCCTTCGTTCCGTACAGCGTCATCGTGTAGATCAACTCTTCGAGCTGCGTGGCCGAAGCCGCGGGCACGGTGTACTGAGTGCCCGCCAGCGGATTGCGACTAATACCCGGAACGATTGTGATAGGGCTGTAAATCCATGCTTGCGCGTTGGTGCGCAGGCGAATGCCGCGCGCGCCATCGTCGCCCAGAAAATAACCACTGCTATCGGTGTAATAGGTCTTGGGCGAAAGTGAGATGGGCTGCCCGGCAAAGACGACCTTCACGACGGTGAGGTAGGCCGATGTGTCGGGCTTGTTGTCGGGCGTCAACACTTGTTGAGTAGCGCCAAGCCGCGTGTAGGTTTGACTGAACGCGGAGAGCGCGCAGGCCAACAAAATCAAGAGTGTGATCGTTGCTCGTTTCATTGTGCATCCTTCAAGAAAGCGTGATGTTATTGTCTACGTCTTGAATGGCGGCATTGCGCGCCGCGGTAACAGCCGTTTGCGCTTCTGCCGCTTTTACTGCGCCCTTAATAATGTCGATCAATTGCGCCTTCGCGAACTGTGCCTTGGTTTGCGGATTCGGCTGGCCGTTGATCGTTTCCTGATAGCCATAGTTCGTGGCAAAGCCGTTCAATACGCGGGCGGCAATGCTGTCTGGTATGTTGATTGTGATCGAAGCCATAAAAAGAAGTCTCCCTTAGTGAGCGATGCATGACCATGCGCCGCCGCGATAAATGCACAGCTTGTTGTTGGTTGTATCAAACACCATTGGCA
>Ga0196963_10002619_pt1 | contig 10646 bp, 11 predicted proteins | sample S1_5metaG_FD_148600 | JGI IMG/M metagenome (GOLD analysis project Ga0196963, IMG submission 148600) | Soil microbial communities from Anza Borrego desert, Southern California, United States - S1_5 | ecosystem: Environmental > Terrestrial > Soil > Desert | place: USA: California | collected... | reverse complement strand
GTGGCAGGGGCGCGAAAGTGCGCTCAGACCGACTCCGCCTTCTTCCCGAACCGATGCTCGGTCCCCGCACGCAGCCGCGCGATGTTCGCGCGGTGCTTCCAGACGATCATCAGGGCCACGACCGCCGCGAACGCGAGCAGCGGCCAGCGCGGGCCGAACAACTCGCGGCCCATCACCAGTGCGGTCCCCGCGTACGCGGCCGGGAACATGATCGCCGCGATGATCGACGACAAACTGACGATCTTGGTCACCTTGAAGCACACCGCCCAGACCGCCAGCACGACGACGGCCGCGACCGTATAATCCGGCCACACGCCCAGCACCACGCCCGCGCTGGTCGCCACGCCCTTGCCACCCTTGAACTTGAGGAACATGCTGAACATGTGCCCGGCGATCGCCGCGAAACCGACGGCGAGCCACAGCCCGTACACCGCCTGCCCCGCCGAGCCGGTCAGGATGAGCTGCTCGGCGACGACCCACGACGCGGCGAGCGTCGGGATCAGTCCCTTGAGCAGGTCGAGCACGAAGACGGTGATCCCGACCTTTTTCCCGAGGAGCCGGCCGACGTTGGTGGCCCCGATGTTGCCGCTGCCCGCCTTGCGCGGGTCGACCCCGTATCGCCGGGCCACGATCAGCCCGAATGGCACCGACCCGAGCAGGTAGGCGACCGGGAGCAGGAACAACAGCTTCTGAATCGTCGTCATCGCCGACGCGTTGTAACCGATCGGACGATTGCTGCGTAGGGAGGGCTCTGCCCACCGATGCGCGCGGAATCGTGAAACACGAGGAGGCAGCGGGTCGTCTAACAAGCCGGGGCAGAGCGAGCGGGCTTCGCCCGAAGCGCCGCCCCGGATCGAGCGGTTTGGACGCCCGTAACGTCTCACCGACTATAAACAACGCGTGGACTTCCACCCCTCTGCCCCTTCATCGACCCCCGCCCGACTTGTTATCATCGGCCACCCGCCCACCCGTTTCGCGCGATGCAGACCGTTCCCGCCGACATCCTCCACGCACCGGTGACCGGGCGCAACCTGCGCCCGGGGACGCTCGGCGATCAGCTCGGCGACCGGCCGACGCTGCTCGCGTTCTTGCGCCACTTCGGGTGCCCGTTCTGCAAGGAGACGGTCACGGAGCTCAAGCGGATCACGGCCGAAGATCCGGCGTACCCGCCCGTGCTGTTCGTGTCGCAATGCGCGGAGAAGGAGACGGCCGAGTTCTTCGCACCCCGGTGGGACGGCGCCCGCGTCGTGTGCGACCCGGACAAGACGCTGTATTACGCCATGGGCCTCCGCCGCGGCGGGCTCGGGCAGATCATGGGGTTGCGCGTCTGGGCGTGCTCGCTCCGCGCGCTGCGCAAGGGCCACATGATGACCGTGCCGGTCGGCGATCCCTGGCTGATGCCCGGCGCGTTCGTCGTCGCCGGCGGGCGCGTGCTCTGGGCCCACAACTTCGAGCACCAGGGCGACCTGCCGGACTGGACGAAGATCCCGCAAGTCGTGCACCAGTCGGCCCGGGTGCCGGACCCGACACCGACCCCGGACACCGTCGCGACGTGACGTAATCCTCGAGTCCCCGGTTTAGCCGCGACCCGTAGGGCAAGCGACAGCGCAGCCCGAAGGCGAGCGCGTCTTGCGGGGTTGAGCGCAAAACACGGGTATCGCCCTTCGGGCGGTACCCATGCCACGAGAATGCTGCGGGAGGGATTCGAACCCTCACAGAGCGGGATTTGAAGCCGCCGCCTCTACCGGTTGGGCTACCACAGCGCGCCGTAGGATCACGTAGGGCACGCTTCAGCGTGCGGAAACGATTTGCCGCCGCGGAGCGGCCTCCTTCTTCCATGCGAGTCGCGACGACGTTCCGCACGCTGAAGCGTGCCCTACGCGACGCCCACCGCCTCCTCGATCACCTCGACGGTGATCCGCCCGTCCGCGTCGCGGACCAGGCGGACGCCGCCGATCGCCAGGACGCGCCACTCGCCGAGCTCGACCGCCTCGCGGTGGTCCTCGTACCCGGCCAACAGAACGTCCCCGTCGTACACTCGCTCGGTCTCGAACACGGTCTTACGTCTCTCCTCTCACAAGACACCCCATGCTGCAGGCGGGATTCGAACCCGCACTATCCGGGATCTCGGCCCGGCGCCTCCTGCCGTTTGGGCTACCGCAGCGCGTCGGGCGGGCACGGCCCACCGTCCCTATCGTTCACATCAAATGCCACAGGTGGGATTCGAACCCACACGTCCCGGTTTCTGAGACCGGTGCCTCCTGCCGGTTGGGCTACCGTGGCGAAGTCGTTCGGGGGAGGGCGAGGCTCCGTCCGAGCCGCGGGGAATACCGCGCGGGCCGTTCGAAAACGGCTCGGACGAAGCCTCGCCCGCCCGAATAGCGGAAGCTGCAGGAGTCGAACCTGCCAGGCCCCGTGAGGAGCCCCCTGGTTTTCGAGACCAGTCCCCGCGCCAAGAGGGTCAGAGCTTCCGAGTTGGTCAATTGTCGATTGTCCGTTGTCAATGGCTGTAGCGTTCCGGCTGCGACGATTGACCATGGACTGCTTCAAGAGCACGCCAGGAATCGAACCTGGCCGGACCTGGGTTGCAATCAGGCCGCCCGCCACGGGCACCGTGCTCATCTTCTCCTTGTCTCCCCCTCCCCTTGACTCCTTGTCCACATTCCATGGGTGCGCCAGGGATCGAACCTGAAGTGCCCGCGAGGGGCGGCGGGGTTACAGGCCGCCTTGGAGTCCACTCCAAACACACCCGATGTCCCGGCGCGCGAATCGCGCCGCCGGTCTTCGTCCCGCGACAAGTCGCCGGGCTCTCTTGTTCCGTCCCACGCCTCGTACGGGAATCGAACCCGTGCCTACGCCTCGACAGGGCGCCGTGCTAGCCGTTACACCAACGAGACTGGTCGTCTTCACTCGCAACACGCAACTCACAACTCGTAACTTCCCAGGGGCGAGCCGGGGAATCGAACCCCTCCCGCGGCGTTCACAGCGCCGAATGCGGCCACTACACCATGCTCACCGTCGACAAAGCGGAAGAGGAGGGACTCGAACCCTCACCGCACGTGTTGGGCGCGGCCGCGCTTAGCAGGCGCGTGCGACGAACCGATATTCGCCTCTCTTCCGTTGGAGTCGGCGGTCCGCAGTCGGCAGTCGGCAGCAGATGTGTTCACTGCCGACTGCCGACCGCCGACCGCCGACCGCCGACCGCCGACTCTCATGCCCCCGCCAGGAATCGAACCTGGATCTCGAGCTTCGCGGACTCGCGTGATCGTCCGTTTCACCACGAGGGCTTCTGTCTGACCTCTGACCTCTGACTTCTGAGCTCTGCTCCAGCGCCCTCGCCAGGATTCGAACCCGGAACCCGGCGTTCGAAGCGCCGCATGATCTCCGTTTCACCACAAGGGCCGATCTTCCATTTCAGCGTTCACAGTTCTTCATTCAGCAGCTGCCCATCTCCCCGGCCGGATTCGAACCGGCAACCCGAGGGTAGAAGCCCCGGATGATCGTCCGTTTCACCACGGGGAACCGAGAGTCCGACCCGAGAATCGAACTCGGAACTCGACGGTGGGAACATCGCGTGATGAACCGTTTCACCAGTCGGGCGTCTTTTCGTACTGCCGACCACCTACTGCCCACTGCCTACTGCTTCACGCCCGACCCGAGACTCGAACTCGGAAGTCGACCTTAGGAGTGTCGCGTGATCTCCGTTTTCACCAGTCGGGCCGACCGTCCCCCGCAAACGCGGCCGGCCCCGGAGTCCGCTCGTGCGCGGGCTCCGGGGCCGGTCGGTCCGTTACACGGACGCGTTCCGATTCCCGAATCACCCGGCCCGCGCATCCCCGAGGGACGCGCAAAGCGAACGATCGTGCAGGCAATAACGACGGCTCAGGCGATCCGCGCAGGACGCCCCGCGCAACGACCCGCAGTCGCTCGCACGCAGGGATAGGATGGATCGCAAGGTGCTCATGGGTCGTCGTTCCTTCGCGACACCGTCCACGCCGACTCCTGCGGAATCGGCTTCCCGCACCAGCGGGATCGGGTGTCGCCTACGCCGGGGAATACGGCGGGGGTTGGCGGGGTCTGACGGAATTCTTGTGCGCGATGCGAGTCCCGTCCGGGGCACTGCGCAACCGCAGGCTTCCGCCGGCGGCTATCAAACAGAACCCGCGCCCGCCCCACGCCGGAGGCGGAGCCTCAGGCGACGCCCCGGATCGAGCCCCGCTACATGACGGTAAACCGAAAGAGCCCGCGCATCGATCGCTCGACGCGCGGGCCCGGTTCTAGGTGGATAGGTGCTTAGACGACGTTCCCCTTGCGCGCCGATCGCGCGATCATCTTCAGAACGGAATATCCGCTTCCTTGAACTCCGGCTTGTCGCCGAACGGCGCCTTCGCCTTCGCGCGGGCCGGCCGGTCGGGGAGCTTGGCCCCGTCCCAGTTGCCGCGCTCCTTCTTGTTGCCGCCGCCGGGGTTGCCGTGACTCGCGCCAACGGGCTCGCGGGTTTCGGCGCGCGGGGCGGGCGCGTCGAACGGGATCTGCGCCTGTTCGCCGAACGGGCTGGCGTGCTCGTCCTTGCCGCCGAGGAACTGGAAGTTCTCGACCGTCACGGTCAGCTTGCTCCGCTTGCCGTGCCCGTTCTTGTCGTCCCACGTGTCGTACCGCAGGCGGCCCTCGACGTAGAGGCTCTTGCCCTTCTTGCAGTACTTCTGGATGACCTCGGCCTGCCGGCCGAACGCGCTGCAGTCGACGAACGCGACCTCCTCGCGGTCCTCGCCGTCGGCCGTCTTGTACTTCCGGCTCATCGCCAGCCCGAACTCGGCGACCATCGAGTTCGTCGGGAGCTGGCGCACCTGCGGGTCGCGGGTCAAATTGCCGATCAGGATCACCTTGTTAACGCTTGGCATAAGTCACCATCTATCTGGTGGAAATTCGCAAATGGGTTGATCAAAACGCGACGGGGCACGGGCCAATGACGAAGGTCGAAACCCGAAATTCGAATCAATGACGAAGGTCGAACTCCGAATGTCGAAACGCCGCGTGACCAAGCCCCGGTTTCGTCCTTCGAACTTCGTCGTTCGAGCTTGATTGGAGCCTCGACTTTCGACTCGAGATTCCCTACGCCGCCTGCATGCCCGGCCCCGCCATGCGCTGCTTCACGTACTCGATGCACTTGGCGAGCATGTCGGCCGGCATGTCCTCGAACGCGTCGACCTGGGCCTTGCTGAACCACTTGTCGACCAGGCCGTCCGGGAGCCGGACGATGTCGATCAGCTCCTTGATCTCGCGCACCTGCTCTGAGGTGGCGAGGGAGACCGTGCGGGCCTCGCGCTCCAGGATGCTCGCGTCGTACCGCTTCTTGATCGCGTCGTACGACCACTCGAACACGTCCTCGTCCGGGAACGTCTCGATCCGCGTCTTGCGCACCACGGCCATGCGCTTCTTCCCCTTCTTGCCGAGCTCGACGACCAGGTCGAACCAGTAGTCGAGCTGCTTCCACCCGTCGAACGTGTACCCGAGCTTCTGCAGGTTCGCCCCGTACTCGGCCTTGGCGTGGGCCGTGATGATCACGTTCATGTCGAGGTTCATGATCAGGTTGGCCAGCCGCTTCATCGTCTTGTTGGCCGCGCCGTAGTGGCGGCCGAAGTCCGAGCCGACCTGGGCCTCGCACTTGTCCAGCAGGTCGTTGAAGATCGGCGTGATCGGGTCGATCACGAGCGTGCGGAAGTCGTGCTTGACCGTCAGCAGCGACTTGACCTCGGCCATCACCTCGTTGATGTCGGTCGTCTGGAAGACGGCCGACCCGGAGGCGGTGATCAGCTTGTCGTAGTTCTCGGTGCCGCGCTCGGCATCGATGATGTAGGAGTTGGGGAACTGGATGGCCGCGGTGGTCTTGCCGACGCCGGCCGGGCCGAACATGAACATCTTGAGGCGCTTGACGACGGCCTCGGGTTTACGAGCGCGAAGCATGGATCTATCTCCAATGCCCCGGTGAATTGAAACGGCATGAGCAGGCGTACCGGGCTCGATCCTTCTCGCCGTGGAGCCATTAGTATTAGGTATACGTTCGGTATCACCGAACTGTCTAGAGGATTTTGAACATTTTCCTAACTTTTTACGAACAGATGGGCTCGGCTGATGGCCTAAGTGGGGATTAACAATACGGTTAGATGTGGGCTTGCGTTCGCCGCCGTGACTGATTTTCAGACCCCGCGGAACGCTTTCTCGATCGACTCGATGGGACGAGCACTCATGCCCTCCGAACTTCCACCGCCAGGGGATTTGCCGGTCATCACAGACCCCCCAGTGATCGATGCCGCGCCGCGGGCGATCGTCTACTGTTTCGTGGAATGGTCCGGCCCAGAGCGAATGGCGCGGCGTGTGATCCGCGACGCGATCGCGCGGCTGCGCTCGGCGGAACGACCGATCGCATTCGAGTTTTTCGCGATTGAGGAAGACGCGCCGGCGTTCGCGGGCTGGCTGGCGTCGCACCGGTGGCCCGTCACGGGATCCGGCGGCGTGCTGTGGGCGGAGGCGGGCCGATGCGTGGCGAGGGAAATCGCCGCGGGACAAGCGGGCGCGGAGGGGATCGTCGGAAGGACCGAGGCGCTTTGGGGTAAAACTGCGCGGTGAGCGCTTTAGCGGGATTCACGCCATTGCGCGGTCCGTCCCGCGACAAGTCGCTGGGCTCCCTTTTTCTACAGACGCGCCGTTACGCCGCCTTGGCGAACTGCTCTAACGGCGCCGGCAGGGCCTTGATGCCCCGGCGAAGCGCCTTGCCGACCGCATACTGCATCGACAAATTGAACCGCCGCCAGACGCGCGCGTCGGGGGTGACGCCCGCCTTGGTCATCTGCTCGATGGCCCAGACCCAGGCGTGGTATTCCTCTTCGCAGCGCTTCTTGTACTTTTCGAACCCGATCACGTGGTGCCCCACCTCGTGCAAAAAGATCGCCAAACTGATTGGCGTCCGCGGGTACGGCGATTCGACCCAGTTGACGGCCCGTCCGTCGGCGTGCAGCACCCGCCACGCGCACCCGCTCATCGTCTTCCGCCACCGCTTGATGCGGAGGTCGTACCGCGCCTTCATCCGGCGGACGATGCTCGCGTAACGGCTGGCGGGCGGTCGGGGTGTAGGCGTCATGGTCTGTGCCCTGTATCGGTCGGGACGTGAGCGGCTTTAGGAGGGGAAAGCGAATGGCGGGCCGGGAAAATGAGGGCAGATTTTGCCGGCCGGTGGGAGGCGTGGGAGGGGCGGAGTTACGGGACGTGGTGGAGTTAGCGGACCGTGGGGCGCGGGAGGAAAACGAAAAGACGAAAAGACGTAAAGCGGAGGCGATCGCGCGGCTGTCGCTGCTTTACGTTTTTCGTCTTTTCGTTTTTCAACCCGTCCGTCCACGCCCGTCGCGTCCGACGGATGTGCCCGGTATCCTTCCCGCCATGCCCGAAACGATTCAACTCAAGGCGGCGCCGCGCGAGGGGGATGTGGTCTTGCTCGTGGGGACGGCCAAGGGGGCGTTCGTGTTCCGGTCGGATCAGTCGCGTCAGAGTTGGGAGATGGCCGGGCCGTTCTTGCCGGGGCACAAGGTGTACTCGCTGGCGTACGACGGGCGCGGCGGGCGGTCGCGCGTGTTCGCGTCCACGTTCAACAACCACTGGGGCGTCGTCATCTCGCACTCCGACGACTTCGGCAAGACGTGGCGCGTGCCCGAGGAAGTAAACGTAAAGCTGCCCGAGGGCAGCGGGCAGGCCGTCAAGCAGGTGTGGGAGATCGTCACCGGCGGCGACGCCGAGCCCGACGCGCTGTACGCCGGCATCGAGCCCGCCACGCTGTTCAAGTCGACCGACGGCGGGGAGACCTGGTCGATCGTCGACGGGCTCTACAACCACCCGCACCGCGCGAAGTGGGAGCCGGGCGGCGGCGGGCTCTGCCTGCACACGATCGTCCCGCACCCGACGGACCCGAGCCGAATGTGGATCGCGGTCAGCACGGGCGGCGTCTACTACACCGGCGACGGCGGCAGCACCTGGGCCCCGCACAACAAGGGCGTGTCCGCCGTCTTCCAGCCGGGCGAGCCGCCGGAATTCGGCCAGTGCGTGCACCGCGTCGTCCGGCACCCGTCGACGCCCGAGCGCATGTTCCTCCAAAACCACTGGGGCCTGTTCCGCACCGACGACGGCGCCAAGACGTGGGTCGACATCGGCAAGAATTTCCCGTGGACGTTCGGGTTCGCGATGGCCGTCCACCCGCACGAGCCGACGACGGCGTACATCCTGCCGATGGAAAGCGACATGTTTCGCTGCACGCCCGAGGGCAAGCTGCGCGTGTATCGCACGCGCGACGCGGGCGGGTCGTGGGAACCGTTGACCGTCGGCCTGCCTCAGGAGGGCGCACTCGAGACGGTCCTCCGCCACGGCATGGACACCGACACCTGCGCGTCGGCCGGGATCTACTTCGGGACCGAGAGCGGCAAGGTGTACGGCTCGCGCGATTCGGGGGAGAGCTGGGAGCTGATCAAGGAGGGGTTGCCGCCGGTGATGCGGGTGAAGGCGGTTGTGGTGTGAGGGCAGGTGGAAAACGAAAAGACGAAAAGACGTAAAGGGGATACACCGTGCCGATTCGCGCGCCCCGTCATCCTGAGCGCAGCGAAGGATCTAGCCTTGATCGAACGGGTCCGTCGGCACGTGCGAATCGGGTTTCGTACCAGCAGGAATCGCCATGCCTAGCGTGCATCTCGCGTCGTACCTCCGAGAGTTCGCGGGGGGCTCGGGGGTGGTGTCAGTCGAAGGTGCGACGGTCGCGCAGGTTCTGTCCGCGCTGCGCGCCATACACCCCGGCGTCGTCGACCGCATCCTCGACGAGTCGGGCGCCGTACGGCAGCACGTGAACGTCTTCGTGAACGAAGTGCACATGCGCGAGGTCGGGGGGCTCGGCGCGCGAGTGGGTGAGGGGGATCGGGTGTATATTCTCCCGGCAGTGTCCGGCGGTGCGTCGGACGCGCTCCGTTAACCGCGAAGTCACAGACGCGCGCCGCGGAAAGCCCACGGAACTTGTTCCGTGGGTTGCGCGACAGTCACACGCGCCGCGCAACCCGGCGCTACCTCATCCTCCATCCTTCCGGCGCGCATGACCTTCGACCCCTGGATCCTCCTGCTGATGCTCCTCGTGTTCGGGGTGTCCGTGGGCGTGTTCGTCGCGCACGTCATGCGGTGGACGCGGAACCCGTGGTGGTTCGGGCTGCGCGAGTGGGCGACGCGGAACGAGTTCGCGATCCACGGCGAACGCCGCGCGGCGGTGCCAATGCCGCTCGCCGGCCTGACGCTCCCGCCGCCGGTCGCGCTGGTGTCGCTCGAAGGTCGGCGGACCGCAATCCTTCAGATGGGGACGCCCGCGCCGGTCGCCGACCCGTCCGGCGGCGCGCCGCCGGTGCCGCGACTGTGGAACGTGCTCGTGCGGGAGATCGACGCCGACTGGCCGCCCACGGCGCTCCGGCCCGTGTGGTCGGAGCAGAGCCTGGTCGACCTGCTCGGATTGACGAGCTTTCCGGCGCTGCTGGCGTCGGAGCGGTTCACCGAGTGGGGCACGGACCCGTCGGCGGCCCGCGCGCTCGCCAAGTCTCACGTCGCGGCGCTGCTCCCGAAGGACGTCGGCCTGATCCTCCACGGCCGGCGGCTGGTGCTCGACTTTTCCGGGCGCGCGTTCGACGGCATCGAGCTGTCGCGCGCGCTCGGGCTGGCCGAACAGGTCGTGGCGCACCTGCCGGTGCGAGGGCGATAAGGACGGCCCCGCGCAGCGAACGGCCGTCCGCGGTCGCTTCGCGGCGTCGCGGCACCCTCCCAAGGCGCAACTCTTAGGTCGGATTCGCGGGTTGATCAGTCGTGTCGGCGGGCTTCTCCAGCGGCTGCGCCACCAGCCCCCCGTCCGGCCCCTTCGAGATCAACTCGATCTGTTTCTCCGCCGCCGCCAGCACTTCGCGGCAATGCGCGATGAGGAAGTTGCCGCGCTCGTAGCGGGACAACGTCTCCTCGAGCCCGAGCCGGCCGGACTCGATGTCTGCGAGCAGCCGCTCGAGCTCGTCGACCGCTTCCTCGAACGTTTTGGGGGGCGTCTGCTGTGTGGGCTTCTTGGCCATCGGGTGGGCCATCGTACTCACCGGGCGAACAGACGCGAGGGACGAGCAAGCAGGGCGCTCCGTTCTCGTAGCGCCCCGCGCCCCGCGCGCCCGGCGAGCGCCGATGCCAGAAACCGCGCGACCGCGCGACGCAGCGGTGCGCACCCCTCGTCACCCCAGCGCTACCGTCTGCCCGGCGAATCCCCGAAAATCTTCCCCCGCCAGGCCCCGCGATCGCACGCCCGTGCGCGCCCGTCGTTACCGCCGCGTGACACCGCACGTAAAGTGAACCGACCGCTCTTTGACAATCCGGTACGCCCCACGATCGATCCGGTACATCAGGGGAACCGAAAAGTACCGATTTGTACCGGTTTTGCCCGGTTTTGCCCGGTTTTGCCGGGTTTTTCGTGCCGCCGGCCGCGGCCCAACTCGTGCGGCCCCATGCCCTTACATCGAGCCCCCGTCGATCGAATCCCGGCGGCGCTCAATTTTCGCGGCGCGGACGATGCCCCCCGCCTGCCCCTCAGTTCGCGCCACCGA
>Ga0196963_10002618_pt1 | contig 10646 bp, 8 predicted proteins | sample S1_5metaG_FD_148600 | JGI IMG/M metagenome (GOLD analysis project Ga0196963, IMG submission 148600) | Soil microbial communities from Anza Borrego desert, Southern California, United States - S1_5 | ecosystem: Environmental > Terrestrial > Soil > Desert | place: USA: California | collected... | reverse complement strand
ATAGGCGCCGGCCTTGGCCGAGAGACCGACCTTGGCGAGCAGCGCCTCAGCCCGCGCCATCGCCTTGTCGCGTGGCAGGTTGAGCACCTGGACCGGCGCTTCGATGATGTTCTCGAGCGCCGTCATATGGGGAAACAGGTTGAACTGTTGGAACACCATGCCGATGTAGGTGCGCATCCGGTTGATATGGCTTTCCGGCTGCTTCACCCGCGCCCCGCCGCTCCCCGGCATATAGCCGATCCACTCGCCGGCAACGCGCACCGTGCCCTCCTCGAACGGCTCGAGCAGGTTGATGCAATTGAGCAACGTGCTTTTGCCCGAGCCCGAAGGCCCGATGATGACCACGACCTCACCTGGTGCGACTGCAAGATCGACCCCGGCGAGCACCTTGAGCTCGCCGAAGCTCTTGTGGAGACCCTTGATCTCCACCATCGGTATGCCGGTGTCACTGCCTGCTTGCATGGTGTCCTCTCGTCTTCCGCCGGGAGGCCGCTTCGCGCAGCACTGCCGCTTCATCGATGGTGGTCAATCGTCCGTCGTCGAGCACCAGCCGGCCGGCGATCATGCTGAACTGCACGGTCAGGCCGGTGTGGCAGAGCACGATCTGGCGATGCAGGTCATTCCTGGGGGCGAGCGCCACGCAGCGGCGGTCGAAGGCCACGAGATCCGCCGGCCCGCCGGCTTTCAGAGTGCCGGCGGTCAAGCCGAACATCCGGGCAGGCGCGTGGGTCGCCATGGCCAGCGCGTCGAGCGTGCTGGTCCAGCGGCGACGATCACCGACCGTCAGGCGCTGCAGGAAGGCCGCGGCCTTCGCGGCCTCGAGCACGTTCTGGCTGTCGTTGCTCGCCGCCCCGTCGGAGCCCAGCGCCACCGGCACGCCCGCCTCGCGCATCGCGTCGAGCCGGGCGATGCCAGAGCCCAGGCGCATGTTGCTCATCGGGTTATGGACGATGCCCGCGCCGCCGCGCGCCAGATCGCTGATGTCGGCATCGGTCAACCACACGCCGTGGGCGATCGACAGGCCGGGCCACACGAGATCGAGTTCGCGCAGATGGCGTACCGCGGTCGAGCCGTAGCGCTTGCGCGCTTCGTCGGCCTCGTCCTTCGTCTCGTCGACATGGATATGGAACGAAAGCCCCTTCTCGCGCGCCAGCGCGCCAACGCCTGACAACAGCGCATCGGTGCAACGCGTCGGCCCCGAGGGACCGACGCCGATGCGCAGGCCCTCTTCCGGCTTGTGCCAGCGACGCGCCGCCTCCGCGCAGAGCTCGATCTGCTGGCCTGCATCGTTGGCACGGTTGCGCGGGCCGGTGGCGTCACGGAGCCAGACCGCTACCAGTGCCTTGAGTCCCGCCTCCTGATAGGTCTTGGCCACTGCATCGACCGCGTCGAGGCGCGGCGGATACTGGCGAAAATGATCGACCACGGCGACCGTGCCGGACCGGATCATTTCGATGCAGCCGAGTTGGGCGGCAAGACGGATGTCCTCGGCATCCAGCCGATCCAACGACTTCCATACCGTGCCGAGCCACTCGTGCAGCCCCTGTCCATCAGCCAGCCCGCGCGCCAGGTTCTCCGGCGAATGGGTGTGGGCGTTGACGAAGCCCGGCGTGATCACGAGGTTCGTGCCATCGACACGCCAGTCGACGGCACGGCGCGCCACGGCGTTCTTGCCTATCGCCAGGATACGGCCGTCCGCCACCACCACGTCGCAATTCTCCAGCACGTGCCAAGTTCTGTCGAACGGCAGCACCGTCGCGTTGATGAACGCAATGCGGTCGGGTTTGCGCATCAGCGAATCCGGAACTTCATCTCGACCCACTGGTTCAGCCACTGCATCGGCAGCGTCATGCAGAGGTAGAACAGGGCAACGCCGGCAAATGGGCTGAAGGTATTCGCCTTCCAGGTCATGATCTCCAGCCCGACACGCAGCAGGTCGGTTAGCGCGATGGTCGAGACCAGTGAGGTATTCTTGAGCAGCGTAATCGACTCATTGGTCAGCGGCGGCAACACGCGGCGCAGGGCCTGTGGCAGGATGATGCGGCGCATGGCGCGGCTGTAGGACATGCCGAGCGAGCGCGCCGCGCGCATCTGGCCCGGCTCGATCGACTGGATGCCGGCGCGCACGATCTCGGTCACATAGGCGCCGTTGGTCAACGCCAGGGCCATCACGCCGACCGTGAAGGCACTAAGCTGAATGCCGGCCGAGGGCAGACCGTAATAGAGGAACATCAGCGTGACCAGCAGCGGCACGCCGCGCAGCAGCGTCACATAGAACGTGGCGAAGCCGGCGAGCACCGGGTTCTTGGAGATGCGGGCGAGGCCGTTGAGCGTACCGACCACCAGACCGAGGGCGAATGAGATAAGCGTCAGTTGCGCCGTGACCAGCGCGCCCTGCGCCAGGAACGGAAGCGACTCAACGAACAGTGACCACTGGAAATCCACGCTACCTCCTGCCTTTCAAGCCGGGAGCACGGCTGGCGATGGCGAGGACGCGTGCGACACGACGATCGCCTTGCGAGACGTATGCATTTGCGAGAGGGGTGATCGGAAACTCCCTGAAGAGCCGAACCGTCGTTACGGTCGGATGGCGGCGGAACGCCCACACGACGGCCATTCAAAAGACAATGAGGGAGAGCGTCGGCGCCATCGGCGCCGACTCAAGCGGCAACCGCCTAAAAAGGCGGCGCCGTATTCAGGGGGTAGTTCGCCAGCGCCCGCGGGCGCGGCGCAGGCCATCAGAGCGTCGCGGCCGGCCGGTGCCGGGCCTCAGGCGCCGTGCCGTAGCACCCGCCTTCCTGCTCCGCCGTCGTTCGCTCCCAAACTGCATCGGCTGTGCCTTGCCTTGGCTCTATGCGGACGCGACGCTTATCGTCGCCCTGCGATAGTAATCTAGCAAGAGGCGGGCCGTTCGCATAGAACGCAAGGGTTAAGAGAATCGTTCGCAAGAGGTCGCTGCGCCGGTGGAGTTCCGTCAGATCCGATATGCCCTCTCGGTCGCCAAGGAGCGCAGCTTCACCAAGGCGGCCGCGCGGCTGAACATCTCGCAATCGGCGGTCAGCGAGCAGGTGAAGCTGCTCGAGGACGAGATCGGCTTTCCGCTGTTCCGCAGGACCGGGCGCGGCATCGAGATCACCGAGCGCGGCCGCACCTTCCTCTATGAGGCGGAGCGCGTGGTCGGCGACGTGCTCAGCCTGTCGGATACGGCGCGTCGCCTGCGTGGCGTGCCGGCCGACACGGTGACCCTCGGCATGGGCTCCGGCATGGCGCCGATCTTCATGCCGCGCCTGTTCCGCGACGACGAGGCGCTGCACGGCCTGCGGCTGGAGATCGTCACGGCGCCAACCAAGAGCATCTTCAGCGACCTGCACGAGGAGCGGATCGATATCGGCATCGCGATCGAGTCCGATCCCGACCGCGTGCCCGCCGGCCTGGTCTTTGAACGACTGGCCGAAGCGGAGATGGCGCTGATCGTGCCGCCGACGCACAAGCTCTCCGCCTCCCGCCGCGCCATCGACCTGGGGCAGCTCGGCGCCGAGCCGGTCATCATGAGCGAGCTCACCGTCGGCTATGGCGACGTTGTCCTGGCGATGTTCGCCGATCTCGGCCTGCGGCCGACGATCATGGCCGTCGCCGACAACATCGAGACGATGAAAGCCATCGTGCAATCGGGCAAAGGAGTGGCTATCGTGCCGCGCGCCTGCGTCGACAACGAGGCGCGTCTCGGTGTGCTCAAGGTCCTGCCCCTCACGCCGAAGCGTGAAGTGGCCTTCAGTCTCTTCCGCCGCCGGCAGCCGATGTCGCGGCGCAAGGAAACCTTCGTCAACCGCCTGCGTCAGGCGCTACGTGATTGAACAATGGAGACCGATCGATGAGCTGGCCCCCGCCCGTCACCCTGCGCAGCGAATCAGCGACGCTCGAGCCGCTGACCGCGAAACACCACGACGACATGATCGAGGCGGTAAAGGATGGCGAGCTGTGGAACCTCTGGTACACCTCGATCCCGCATCCAGAGAAGATGGGCGCCGAGATCGAGCGCCGCCTCGGCCTGCAAAAGGCCGGCTCGATGCTGCCCTTCGCGGTGGTCGACAATGCCAGCGGCAAGGCCGTCGGCATGACAACCTATATGAACATCGACGCGCCGAACCGGCGCGTCGAGATCGGCTCGACCTGGTACCGCAAAAGCGTGCAGCGCACGCACATCAACACTCAATGCAAACTGCTGCTGCTCACTCACGCCTTCGAGGCGTTGAACTGTATCGCCGTCGAGTTCCGCACCCACTTCTTCAACCACCAAAGCCGGCGCGGCATCGAACGGCTGGGCGCTAAGCTTGACGGCATCCTGCGCAGCCACGGTATCGCCAAGAACGGCACGCTGCGCGACACCTGCGTCTACAGCGTCATCGCCACGGAATGGCCGACGGTGAAGGCGCACCTGACCTATCAGTTGCAAAAGCCCCGCGCCTGAGCCGGCATCGGATTTTCCGATAGCTCTATCGCGAACAGCGCTTTGACTCGGGACTTGGGGCAGGTCGATACTTTCCCGGCCGGGGAGACGGCGCGCCTGAGTCAGACGGCGGCAGCCCCCGTTCTCTGGGCTTCAGCCCGCTCTGAACCGGTGAGCCTGCCATGACGACCATCGCCCGCCCCGCCTCGCTTCGCATCGGCATCGACACCGGAGGCACCTTCACCGATATCGTTTCCGTCGATGGCGCCTCGGGCGCCATGCGGGTGACCAAGGTGGCCAGCACCCCGTCCAACCCGGCCATTGGTTTGGTGCGCGGGGTGAAGCAGGTTCTTGAGCAGGGTGGCGCCACGCTGGATCAGGTTGCCGGCCTCGCCCATGGCACCACCGTCGCCACCAACGCGCTGCTCCAGGGCGATATCGACTCGCTCGGCCTGATCGTCACCGAAGGCTTCCGCCATATCCTCGAGATCGCCCGCCAGTCGGTGCCCGAGGGTTACGGCAATTCCTATTTCTGGGTGAAGCCGGAGCGCATCGTGCCGCTCGATCTGGTGCGCGAGGTCGGCGGCCGGCTGAATTTCCAGGGCAAGGAGCTGCGCAAGCTCGATGAGAAGACGGCGCGCGACGCGGCGCGCTACTTCCGCCAGCGCGGCATCCGCGCCATCGGCGTCTGCCTGATCCATTCCTACGCCAACGACAAGCACGAGCGCCGCGTCGCCGAGATCCTGAAGAAGGAGTACCCGGAATGCACGGTGTCGCTGTCCTGCGACGTGCTGCCGGAGTATCGCGAGTACGAGCGCGCCGTCACCACGCTGGTCGACGCCTTCGTCAAGCCGCACATGGAACGTTACCTGAAGCGCATCCACGACGAACTCGGGCCGGGCCTGCGCGAGAAGCCGTTCCTGGTCATGCAGTCGAGCGGCGGCGTGATGAGCGCCGAGCAGATCGTGCACAAGCCGATCACCACCGCGCTCTCCGGCCCCGCCGCCGGGGCGCTGGGCAGCGCCGTGGTGGCGCAGATCGCCGGCTTCGACAGCGTGGTGACGCTGGACGCCGGCGGAACCTCGACCGATCTCTGCCTGATCGAGGACGGCAAGCCGCATGTGACGAATGGCGGCTCGGTCGGCCCCTTCCCGGTGCGCATCCCGATGATCAGCATCGAGACTATCGGAACCGGCGGTGGGTCGATCGCCTGGGTCAGTCGCGAAGGCCATCTCAAGGTCGGGCCACGCAGCGCAGGCGCCGAGCCGGGTCCGATGTGCTACCCCAAGGGGGGCAGCGAGCCCACGATCACCGACGCCAATCTGGTGCTTGGCCGCCTGCCGCCGGCCTTGATCGGTGGGGGAATTGTACTCAACGTCGAGCGTTCGCGCGACGGTCTGAAGACGCTGTCGCAGAAGCTCGGCGGCGCGCTGTCGCCCGAAGCACTGGCGGAAGGCATCATCGAGATCGCCAACTGGAACCAGGCCAACTGCATCCGCCAGATGACCATTCAGCGCGGCATCGATCCCCGCGACTTCGCGCTGCTGTCCTTCGGTGGCGCCGGGCCGGCACAATCGGCGGCGGTGATGGACCTCTTGAGCATGAAGGCCTGCATAGTGCCACCCAATCCCGGCAATCTCTCGGCCTTCGGCTTGCTGGCGGTCGACTGGCGCACCGACCACATCACCACCAAAGTGATGCACGAGGACACGGTCGACCTGAAGATCGTGGCGCAGCTCTACGCCGGGCTCGAGCGCGACGCCACCGACACGCTGCGCCGGGACGGCATCGCCGAGAGCCATATCCGCCTCGTGCGCGAAGCCGATATCCGGTACGCCGGCCAGTCGATGGAGGTGCGCGTCAACGCCCCTGACGGCGCGATCGACAAGAGTTTCCTCGCCAGGCTCATCGACACCTTTCACGCCGCCCACAAGCGCACCTTCGGTTACGACTACAAGGGCGAGCAGAAGATCGAGCTGGTCAACCTCTCGGTCTCCGGCTTCGGCGTCATCGATCGCCCGACCATGCCGCGCATCGAGATGCGCGATGGAGTCACTCCGGCGCGCAAGGCCATGCGGCCGGTGTGGTTCGGCTCCTTCCGCGACACGCCCGTCTATGACCGAGCGACCCTGCCGCCCGGCTGGCGCTTCGAGGGACCCGTGATTGTCGAGGAGTTCGGCTCGACCACGGTCGTCTTTCCCGGACAGTCGATCGAAGTCGATCCGCACGGCATCCTGGTGATCCGGCGAACCGGCAGCAAACTGGAGCTCGTGCGATGAGTCAGTCCGCCTCCTCCAAACCCTGGCCGGTCCCGCCCAAGAAGCTCGCGCCGCGCGACGTCGATCCCATCGTCCTGCAGATCGTCGAGGGCACGCTCAACTCGATCGAGGCCGAGATCGAGCTCGCCATCGAGCGCACGGCACGGAGCCCGATGATCCGCGAGGCGCACGACTACCGGGTCGGCCTGTTCGACCGCTATTGCCGCAAGCTGACCGGCCGGTCTTATTCCGCCATGCCGCAGGCCGTGGTGCGCGACTATCCGCCGGAGACCATGAAACCCGGCGACGTGTTCCTGATGAACGACACGTATCTCACCGAGGGCAGCATCGGCCATCTGCCGGACATGTGCTCGACCGTGCCGGTGTTCCATGACGGCACCGTCGTCGCCTATATCCAGGCCTTCGGCCATCACGACGATATCGGCGGCCGCGTGCCGGGCTCGATGCCGGGCACGGCGGTCACCGTCTTCGAGGAAGGCCTCGCCATCCCGCCGATCAAGCTCTACAGCGAGGGTGTGCGGAACGACGAGGCGTTCAAGATCGTCAAGCGCAACACCCGCGTGCCCGAGATGCTCGCCGCCGATCTCGACAGCGAGGTCCAGGCCTGCCTGATGGGCGCCAAGCGTATGGCCGAGCTCTTCCAGCGCTTCGGCGCCGACACGGTCGAGGCCTGCTTCCAGGCGATCCTCGACAAGTGCCGCGACATCTACCGCAAGGAGCTGCTGCCCAAGATCGCCGACGGCACCTATGTCTGGGAGGACTACGTCGAGCACGACGGCGTCACCGATCCCAAGCTGCACAAGCTCGCCCTGAAGATGACCAAGAAGGGCGACCGCATTACCCTCGACTTCAACGGCACCGATCCGCAATCGACCGGCCCGATCAATTGGCCGGCCGACTACGCCGACGGCGCCTTCCTCATCAAATGGATCGCGCCGATCCTGCGCAATCTCGCGGAGACGCCGGAGCGCGCTGCCGAGATCCACGTGAACGAAGGTGTGTGCGAAGTCTTCGACGTGGTCTTCCCGCCCAAGGGTACGCTGATCACGCCGGAGTGGCCGGCGGCGACCAACGCACGCTCCTTCGTGCTGCTGCGCTCGCTGGGTCTGCTGGCCGGCGTCGTGGCGCAGGCGGTGAAGGGCCGGATGCCGGCCGACCAGGAGACCATCCGCTACACCGGGTTCTATGGCACCGATGCCAACGGCAAACCCTTCCTGTCGCGCGAGGTGCTCGGCGGCGGCTCGGGCGGGCGCTATTACGCCGACGGCAACGACGCCATTCATATTGTTCCTGACTCCAGAAACCAGCCGGCCGAGTTCACCGAGAACCGCTTCCCGGTGATCGTCGAGAAGCTGGCGCTACGTACCGATTCAGGCGGCGCGGGGTTCCGCCGCGGCGGCCTCGGCTACGAGAAGCACTACCGGGCGCTGGTCGACTGCCACACCATCGTCACCGCCGATCGCGTGCGCCTCGGCTGCTACGGGCTCAACGGCGGCAAGGCGGGCCAGCCCTTCCGTGTCACCGTGAACGCGCTAGGCCGGAAACCCAAGGACCTCGGCGGTCTGGTCGATGGCGAGCCCATGAAAGCCGGCCAGGTCGTGCGGGTGATCACCACTGGCGGCGGTGGCTGGGGCGACCCGCTCACTCGAGAACCCGAGCGCGTGCTGATCGACGTCAACCAGGGCAAGGTCTCGGCCAAGGCGGCGCTTGCCGAGTACGGCGTGGTGCTGGCCAAACGCAAAGGTCTCTACGTCGTCGACGAGAAGAAGACGGCTGCCCTGCGCAAACGGCTCACCGCCCGGCGAAAGGGCAAGAAGCCCCCGATGATCGATCGCGGTCCGGGCTACGACAAACTCGCCAAGCGCCGCTAGACTGCCCCAATGAAGCCCGCCCCGTTCCGCTATGTCGCCGCGACCTCGATCGAGGAAGCCTTGGCGCTCAAGGCGGAGCACGGCGACGAGGCGAAGTTCCTGGCCGGCGGGCAGAGCCTGGTCCCGGCCATGAACTTCCGCATGGCCCAGCCGGCGGTGCTGATCGATCTCAACGGCCTCAACGTCCTCGCGTATGTGAAGGCCGACGGGAAAACGGTACGCATCGGCGCGCTTACCCGCTATCGCACCCTGCAGCGCAATTCGACTATCGCGGGTCAGGCGACGCTGATGGCCGAGGCGTTGCCCGAGGTCGCGCACCCGGCCATTCGCAACCGCGGCACGTTAGGCGGCAATCTCTCCCACGCCGATCCCGCCTCCGAGCTGCCCGCCGTGGTCCTGGCCCTCGGCGGCACGCTCCATGCCCGTTCGAAAAAGGGCGCGCGCACCATCGCGGCGAAGGATTTCTTCGCGGGTGTGCTGACCACCGCCCTGGCAGCCGAGGAGCTGCTGACCGAGATCGAGCTGCCGGTGCTGCCGGCGCGCAGCGGCACGTCGTTCATCGAAGTGGCCCGCCGCCGCGGCGACTACGCCATGATGGGTGTGGCCTGCACCGTGACGCTCGACGCCAACGACGCCTGCAGCGATGTGCGCCTCGCCTATTGCAACGCCGGTGAGACGCCTGTCGCCGCCCCCAGGGCCGCACAGGCGCTTCAGGGGCAGCGCATCGACGAGAGCACGGCCCGTGCCGCCGCCGAAACGGCAAAGAGCGAGATCCGGCCCTTCGGCAACGTCCACGCCAGCGCCGCTTACCAGCGCCACCTCGCCGGTGTGCTCACCCGGCGCGCGTTGCTCGCCGCGTACGGACGCGCCCGCCTATGAGCCACAAGGTCTCCGTCACCGTGAACGGCACGGCGCACACACACGAGGTCGAGGCGCGGCTTCTGCTCAGCGACTTCCTGCGCCATACGCTCGGCCTCACCGGCACCCATGTCGGCTGCGAGCACGGCGTCTGTGGCGCGTGCACCATCCTGCTCGACGGGTTGCCGGTGCGCTCCTGCCTGATGTTCGCCCCGCAGGTGAACGGCAAGGCGATCACGACGGTCGAAGGTCTCGCCACCGACGGCACGCTCAGCCCGCTGCAGGAAGCGTTTCGCGACACGCACGGTCTGCAGTGCGGCTACTGCACACCCGGCATCCTGACCACCATGACGGCGTTCCTCGCCGAGACACCGAACCCGAGCGAGGAGGATATCCGCGAGGCGCTGTCGGGCAATCTCTGCCGCTGCACCGGCTACCAGCACATCGTCGACGCCGTGACGCTTGCTGCCGAACGGATGGCCAAATGAGCACCCGGACCTTCGGCCAGCCGGTCAAGCGCAACGAGGATGCGCGCCTGCTCCAGGGCAAGGCGCTGTTCGTCGACGATGTCGAGCTGCCGCGCATGCTGCATGCCGCGTTCGTCCGCAGTCCGTATGCCCATGCGCGCATCCGTTCCATCGACACGGCGGCGGCAAGAAGGCGTCCGGGCGTGATCGCGGTCTACACCGCCGCGGATTTAGGCGACTACTGGAAGCCCGGCCCTCTTCTGCTGCCCCCGCCGCCCATCGCCGGCGTCATCTTCAACGAGCGCACGCAGGTGCCGCTGGTAAAGGAGAAGGTGCGGCATGCCGGCGAGCCTGTCGTCCTGGTCATCGCCGAGGATCGCTACATCGCCGAGGATGCAGCCGGGGATGTCGTCGTCGATTACGAGGAGCTGCCGGCGGTCATTGATCTCGAGAAGGCGGTGGCCGCGACCACCGGCTTCGTCCACGATGACCTCAAGACCAATGTCGCCGCCCATGTGCGGCAGACCAAGGGCGACTACGGCAGGGCCGCCGCTGGCGCTGCCTGTGTCATCAAGCGCCGCTTCCTCTACGACCGCGGCTCGTCGCTGCCGATCGAGACGCGCGGGGTGGTCGCGCAGTGGGACAACAAGGCGGACCGGCTGACCGTCTGGGACACGACGCAGGCGCCCGTCGCCATCCGCAACGGCCTCGCTGTCATGCTCGG
>Ga0196963_10002617_pt1 | contig 10647 bp, 10 predicted proteins | sample S1_5metaG_FD_148600 | JGI IMG/M metagenome (GOLD analysis project Ga0196963, IMG submission 148600) | Soil microbial communities from Anza Borrego desert, Southern California, United States - S1_5 | ecosystem: Environmental > Terrestrial > Soil > Desert | place: USA: California | collected... | reverse complement strand
GGCCAGCACCAGCCCGCCGATGCGCTGCGGCTGATTTCGCGGCTGGGCGACTACGATCTGGTCATCGGCGCGCGGCATCCGCACACACAAGCGACCATCGGCCGGCGCGCCGGGAACGCGGTGCTGAATTGGCTGGCCAGTTACCTGACCGAGCGGCCGATACCGGATCTGACCTCAGGGTTTCGCGCCGCCCGGCGCGAGCACCTGCTCGATTTCATTCACCTGCTGCCGAACGGTTTTTCCACGCCGACCACGACCACGCTGGCCTTCATCAAGGCGGGATACAATGTCACGTTCGAACCAATCGGCGCCTTGCAGCGTGCCGGCAATTCGAAGATCCGGCTCGCCAGCGACGGCACCAAGTTTCTGCTGATCTTGCTCAAAGTCATCACGATCTACAGCCCGCTGCGAATTTTCGCGCCGGTCAGCGCCGCGTCCGTGGCGCTTGGGCTGGTCTACGGCCTCTGGAACTTCGTCTACCACGCTCGCATTCCCAACGGCGCTGTCGTCCTGCTGATGTTTGGCGTGATGGTCATGCTGGTTGGCCTGGTCTCGGAGCAGATTTCATCGATGCGGTTCGAGGGCCGCGGATGAAGACGCTCGTCCTGATCCCGACCTACAACGAAAAAGACAACCTGCCGATCCTGGTGACGGACCTGATGGCCATCCCGGGGGTATCGGTGATGGTCCTCGACGATCAGTCGCCCGACGGCACCGGCAAAGTCGCCGACGATCTTGCGGTGAAATTTCCCGGTCGGGTCCACGCACTGCATCGAACCGGCCAGCGCGGCCTCGGCGTGTCCTACCTGGAAGGCTTTCATCGCGCGATCGAAAGCGACTACGACTTCGTCGGGCAAATGGACGCGGACCTGTCGCACGACCCGAAGTACCTGCCCGAGATGATCGCCACGGCTGCGCGCGGTGCCGACCTGGTGATTGGCTCGCGCTACTTGAACGGCATCAGCGTCGTCAACTGGCCGCTGCGGCGCATCATCCTGAGCCAGTTCGCGAACTTCTACATCCGCACCGTGACCGGGTTGCAGCTGCGCGACATCACCACCGGCTATCGCTGCTGGCGCCGCGAATCGCTGGCGCGGCTGCCTCTCGATCGCATCGTGTCGGACGGCTATGCGTTCCTGCTCGACGTCACGTTCATGGCGGCGGACGCCGGTCTGCACATCGCCGAGTCGCCGATCATCTTCATCGAGCGCCGGCAGGGCGCCTCGAAACTGTCGAGCGGCGTGCTGCTGGAGTCGCTGATCACGCCGTGGAAGCTGATGCTGCGTCACGGCCGGATTGGCGCCCGCCGCACCAACACCGGATCGAAGTAAAGTGGCGCGCATGCCAGGTCTCAGCGTGTTTTTTCCGGCCTACAACGACGCCGGCACGATCGCCAGCCTGGTGATCACGTCCGTCAAAGTGGCGGCGACGCTGACCGACGATTACGAGGTGATCGTCATCAACGACGGCAGCCAGGACGACACCGCCAAGATCGTGGACGAGCTCGCGCGCATCTATCCGGATCGTGTGCGCGTCATCCACCACGCCAGGAATCGCGGCTACGGCGGCGCGCTGCGCAGCGGATTCGATGCTGCCACCAAGGAACTGATCTTCTACACCGACGGCGACGCGCAGTACGACCCCGCGGAAATGACCGTGCTGTGGGCGAAGATGACCGACGACGTCGACTGGGTGAACGGCTGGAAGATCAGCCGCTCCGACCCGATCCATCGGATCGTCATCGGACGGCTGTATCACCACATGGTGAAGCTGCTGTTCGGCCTGCAGGTGCGCGACGTCGACTGTGATTTCCGGCTGATGCGGCGGCGCATCTTCGACGTCGTCAGACTCGAGAAAAACAGCGGCGTGATTTGCTTGGAAATGATGAAGAAATTCCAGGACGCCGGGTTCAGGGTCGCCGAACAGCCCGTTCATCATTACCATCGCGCCTACGGGAAGTCGCAGTTCTTCAACTTTCGCCGCATTTTCCGCACCGCGATCGACGTCATGAAACTGTGGTGGGTGCTGGTCGTTCGCCGCGACCATCTGAAGGAGCAGGCCGTCCGCGCGACCGCCAAGCCCGCGGAGAAGCACTGATGACGGCGGCCGATTTCTACCGGGGACGCCGCGTGATGATCACCGGCGGGCTCGGTTTCATCGGCAGCAACCTCGCCCATCGCCTTGTCGCCCTCGGCGCCGACGTGCTGCTCGTCGACTCGCTGATTCCCGACTACGGCGGCAATCTGTTCAACATCGCCGGCATCGAGGACAAGGTGCGCGTCAATGTCGCGGACGTGCGGCAGGCCAGCACGATGAACTATCTCGTGCAGGATCGCGAGCTCATCTTCAACCTCGCAGGACAAGTCAGCCACATCGACAGCATGCGGGATCCGCACACCGATCTCGAGATCAACTGCCGCAGCCAGTTGACGCTGCTCGAAGCCTGCCGCCATCACAACCCGCAGGCCAAGGTGATCTTTGCCAGCACGCGGCAGATTTACGGCAAACCCTACGAGCTGCCCGTCACCGAGCGTCACCTGGTACGTCCGACCGACGTCAACGGCATCAACAAGGCCGCCGGCGAGTACTACCATCTGGTTTACAACAATGTGTTCGGCGTGCGGGCGTGCGCGCTGCGATTGACGAACGTCTACGGTCCGCGCCAGCTGTTACGGCATAACCGTCAGGGGTTCATCGGCTGGTTCATCCGGCTCGTGCTCGAAAACAAGCAGATCCAGGTGTTCGGTGACGGCTCGCAGATCCGCGACTTCGTCTACGTCGACGACGCGGTCGAAGCGTTTCTTGCGGCCGGGGCGACCGACTCGGTCAACGGCGAAGCCTTCAACGTCGGCGGCGAGGAACACATCGAACACCGCGCGCTCGTCAGGATGCTGGTCGAGATTGCCGGGCAGGGCAGCTACACCTTCGTCGAATGGCCCCCGGAAAAGAAAGCGATCGACATTGGCAGTTTCTATGCCGATTCGTCGCTCTTCCGGCAGCGAACCGGCTGGCGTGCAGAGGTGACCCTGCGCGAAGGCTTCGCGCGCACGTTCGAGTACTACCGCAAGCACCTGCCCAGGTATACCGGTGAAGGTTCCATTTAACGCGCTGCAGCTGACCGACGACGCCGCCGACGTCCGGGCCGCGATCGATCGGGTCATCGCGAGCGGCTGGTTTGTCCTCGGACCAGAGGTCGAAGCGTTCGAAGCCGAATTCGCTCGAGCGAGCGGGGTCGCGCATGCAGTCGGCGTCGGCAATGGCACCGACGCGATCGCGCTGATTCTTCGCGCGCTGGACATCGGCCCCGGCGATGAAGTGATTACGGCGCCGCTGTCCGCGGCGTTTTCGGCGTTCGGCATCATGCTCGCCGGAGCGCGTCCGGTGTTCGCAGACATCGACCCGGATCGCCTGACGCTGGATCCGCGCGCGGCCGAGGCCGCAATCACTCCGCGGACGCGCGCCATCATGCCGGTCCACCTGTACGGGCAAGCTGCCGACATGGCGGCGTTCGAGGCGATCGCCGCAAAACACTGCCTGGCCCTCGTCGAGGACGCGGCGCAATCGCAACTCGCGACAGCGGCAGGAAAGCCGATCGGGACCTTCGGCATCGCGGCGGCGACGAGTTTTTACCCGACGAAAAATCTCGGAGCGCTGGGCGACGGCGGCGCGGTCTTGACCAACGACGCACAAATGGCTGCGCGGATCACGCGGTTACGCAACGGCGGACAGACCGCGCGGTATCAGCATCAGGAAGCCGGCGCCAACAGCCGCCTCGACGAGATCCAGGCGGCGATTCTGCGCGCGCGCCTCCACTATCTGCCCGCCTGGACGCGGACGCGTCGCGCCATCGCGCGGCGCTACCGCGCCGGCATCGCCAACCCGTCCGTCACCATCCCCACCGAATTCGACGCCGGTCACGTTTACCACCTGTTTCCAGTGCTCACCGAACACCGCGAGCGCTTCCGGGCGCACATGGCTGCGGCGGGCGTCGAGACATTGATTCATTACCCGGTGCCAATTCCGCGGCAGCCGGCGCTTTCCGACTCCAGCTCGGCTGTGTGTGACGTGGCGGACCGGATCTGCAGGCAAGTCGTTTCATTGCCGATGTATCCCGCCCTCGGCGACGACGCGGTTGCCGCCGTCATTGACGCTACAACGGCTTTTCGGCCGTAACTTTCGTCCAATGGGTAGTTAGCCATCGTCTTCCGCTCGAGGTGAGCGCGGGACGAAGCTCGGTATACTGATCGGGCAATCGAAATCATGCGGCGACTCCTTCTCACCGTTGCACTGTCAATCGGGTTTGCCGCGCCGTCGGCGGCGCAAAGCCTGAAGCTCGATTTCCACGACGGCCTCGTCTCGGTCGATGCCACCAACGTCCCGGTACGCACCATCCTCACCGAATGGGGAAAAATCGGCGGCACGAAGATCGTCGGCGCCGAGAAACTCACCGGGTTACCGCTGACGGTCAAGCTGATCAACGTTCCGGAAGCGAAGGCGCTGGAAACCATCCTGCGAAGCGCGGCGGGCTACATGGCCGCGCCTCGCGCGACCGCGAGTGGTCCATCGATGTACGACCGCATCCTGGTCCTGGCCACCACCTCCACGCCGCCACCGGCGCCGACAGTGCGACCGGGCGCCGCAAACACCAACGGCGCGTTCAACGGCGCGCCGCGGCCCCCGCAACGGCCGCAGCGCACAGAGGATCAGCAGCCGGCTGACGAGAGCGAACCCGACGACAATCCGCCGAACCCTCCCGTCTTCACGTTCCCGCAACCCACGGCGGGGCAGCCGGGCGTGTTTACCAACGCGCCACCGCCGATGACTGGCGGCGCGCAGAACATTACGATTGCCCCGGCCACGCCTTCGACCTCCCCGACGATGCCAACCGGCGCGGCAACGCCGGGCGTGATCATCCAGCCGCCGCCTCCCGCGCCGACACCGGGCCAACCCGGTTCGATGATTCGCCCCCCCGGTCGCCAGTAGCCGTAGGCGCGGCCCGGCCGCCGGCAGGCCAGCACGGCGACGAACCCATCGCCAAATGTTTTCGTCCGGATACTGGATCACGGATACTGGCTACTGGTTTGTCGGACATCGAACGGTTTACTCCTGACGATCGCAAAGGCATCGAGCAGCTGCACCGGCGGACGCTTGGCAACGAAGCGGCCGAGCGCCTGCGGCTGCATTGGGATTGGGCGCGGCGAAATCCCGCGAATGGCGCCGAACCGCCGTACTGGGTGGTTCGTGAAGGACCGACCGTCATAGCCGCATCGCCGCTGATGCCGGTGCGCGTTTCGATCAGCGGCACCGAGGTCGCCGGCGCGTGGAGCTCGGACCCGCTCGTCGTGGCCGAACGTCAACGACAGGGGCTCGGCGGCGCGCTGCTGCGCGCGTGGGACCGCGGCACTGGCGTCGCACTCGCGGCAGGTTTGTCCCGGGCGACGCGTGCGCGGCTCGACGAAATGCGATGGCCTCGAGCGCAGCCACTCCCCTGCCTCGTCAAGCCGCTCAGCCGGCGCGCGTTCCGCATTGCCACCTGGCCGGTCACGATTAACCGGCTCATCTCCGCCGTGACGCTGCCTCTCGTGCGCATCGTGTCTCGGTCGCAGCCGCTTCGTGCGGAGATCGAAACAGTGCGGCGGTTCGACGCACGCGTCGATCGGCTATGGGAACGTGTGGCGCCGCAATTTGCGCTGACCGTCCGCCGCGATGCCCGCTATTTGAACTGGAAATACGCCGAACCACCCCACGTCCGTTACTCGATCGCCCTGCTTCGCCGTGGCGAGGACGTCGACGGCTATGTTGTCTACCGTCACCTGCGCGAGCCGCAGGGACGTGTCACGCAGATCGTCGACGTGATGGCCGACCCCGCCGACGAGCGCGGCATCAAGACGCTGGCGCGATGGGTCGATCGCGAGGCGCGGCAAGACGACTCGGACAAGATTCGCTGTTACGTGACGCACGCGTCGTTCCGCCGCGTCCTGCGCCGATCGGGATATTTCGTCGTCAAGTCGGGAATCGACCTCACCGTCAAGGTCAACGCCGTGCCGGTCGCAAAGGATTTTTACGATTCCTACGACAACTGGCACTTTACGCTCGGTGACGGCGCGTTAGATCATTAAGCTGGTCCAGCACCAGCGCCCTGCGGCACGGGCCGTTCATCACCCGCTCACAGATCAGAGGATCGCAGAATGTCCCTCGAACAATCGCTCAGCGCCGACATCGTCACCGCGATGAAGGCGAAAGACCAGACCCGGCTTACCGCGCTGCGGATGTTGAAGACCGCGCTCACCAACAAGAGCATCGAGAAGGGGCGCGCCCTCGATGAGGCTGAAGAGCTCCAGGTGGTCTCAATGCTGGTGAAGCAGCGGAAGGATTCGATTGACCAGTTCACGAAGGGCGGACGTCAGGACCTCGCCGAGAAAGAGCAGGCGGAGATCGCGATTCTGATGACCTACCTCCCGGCCTCAGCCTCAGACGATGAGATCGCGGCCGCCGTGGCCGCAGCGATCGCGCAAACCGGCGCGAGCGGCGCGAAAGACATGGGCAAAGTCATGAAAGCGACGATGGCGGCGCTGGCGGGCAAAACCGTCGACGGCCGGAAAGTCAGCGAGACCGTAAAGGCGCAGCTCGCATAAAAAATGGGGCTCAAACCGTTCGGTAAGAGCCCCAAGGAGGATGGTGAGAGGCTGACTAGGCCTTTCAAAGTTATAGACGGACCGTCCTGCCAAAATGTTTGCTTCGCATTCGTAAAGTTTTTGCAAAGCGAAGGGGTGAATGGTGGCGCGGCGCACCACAACCGGCGCGGGCTGTTCACCTGCGGAACAACGTCCCGCCAGCGCACACAAACCGACATGCTACGCTTCTGGTAACTGATGGCCGACCCCGATAGTCCTGCCGACGCTCGCACGAGCGAAGGCGGTCCTCCTCCACGCCTGGCGCGGTCCGCGGGGGTGTTCGGGCTGGCGACCATCACCAGCCGCATCCTCGGGCTGGTGCGGGAACAGGTCATGGCCTACTACTTCGGGGCCAGCGACGCGAACGACGCGTTTCGCGTGGCGAGCCGCATCCCGAACCTGGTGCGCGACCTGTTCGCCGAAGGCGCCATGAGCGCCGCGTTCATTCCGACCTTCACCCGTCAGTTGACGCAACACGGCCGCGAGCGAGCCTTCGCTGTCGCCAACTCCGTCATCAACGCGTTGCTGCTCGTCACCGGCGCCATCGTCCTGCTGGGCGTGTTGTTCGCAGATCCGCTCGTCCGCATCTACGCGTCCGAGTTCGCCGACGTGCCCGGCAAGATCGAGCTGACGATCTTTCTGGCACGGATTGCCTTTCCGTTCCTGACGCTGGTCGCGGTGGCCGCAGTGCTGATGGGCATGCTCAACTCGCTCGGCCATTTTTTCGTGCCGGCGCTGTCACCGGCCATGTTCAATGTCGCCGGCATCGCGATGATGCTGGCGCTGATCCCGCTCGCGCCGTCGCTGGGACTGCAGCCGATTACGATTGTCGCCATCGCGACTCTGGTCGGCGGCGTCGGGCAGCTCGCCATTCAATGGCCGCCGTTGCGCCGCGAAGGATTTCGCTATCGGCCGATCCTCGATTTCAGGGACGAAGGGCTGCGGCGCGTTCTGCTGCTGATGGGACCTGGCACGATCGGCATGGCGGCGACGCAGATCAATGTTTTCGTCAACACCGTGCTGGCGACCGGCGAAGGCACCGGCGCGGTGTCATGGCTCGATTTCGCTTTCCGATTGATGTACCTGCCGATCGGCCTGTTCGGCGTCTCGATCGCGACCGCGGCGACGCCGGCGATTTCGCGAATGGTCGCGCAGCGGAACTTTTCACAGATCCGGCGGACGCTCGCCAACGCATTGGGATTGATGCTGTTTTTGAACCTGCCGGCGTCGATCGGCTTGATCGTCCTGGCGCAGCCGATCGTCGCGGTAATCTTCGAGCACGGTGAGTTCACCGCCGCCGACACCGCCGCGACCGCCGCCGCGCTGCAGTTGTACGCGATCGGCCTGGTCGGGTATTCGATCGTCCGGATCATCTCGCCGACGTTCTATGCGTTGGGACGCAGCCGCGTGCCGGTGATCGTCTCGGCGGCCTCGGTCGTCGTCAACGTGGTGCTCAACGTGGCACTGGTGCGGTACATGGGCTACCGCGGCCTGGCGCTCGGGACGTCGCTGACCGCGATCATCAACGCCTCCGTCCAGTTGTTCCTGCTGCGCCAGGAAATCCACGGCCTCGAAGGCGCCCGCGTCGCTACCTCGTTCGCGCGCGTGGTGATCGCCTCGCTCGTGATGGGCGCCGTGACGATGGCCGCACACGCCACGATGCTCGATGTGGTGCCCGGCGATGCGCTGGCGGCGCAAGTGGTCCGGCTGCTGATCACGATCGCCATCGCGCTGATCGTGCTGGTGTCGGCCGCGCAGCTCCTGCGCATTCGGGAATACGGCGAAGCGCGCGATCTCATCCTGGGCAGGTTGCGAAGGATCACCAGGTGACCGGGCGCAGCTGGCTCGGATTACATCCGTCAATCTGGAAGCTGGCGTCCACGCACGTCGTGGTCGACGCCTACACCAACATCTATGCGCCGCTGTTGCCGCTGCTGATTCCGCATCACAACCTGTCGTTGGCGGCAGCCGGCACGCTGGCGATGTGCTTTCAAATGGCGAACTCGGTGTCGCAGCTGGCCTTTGGAGCGCTCGCCGATCGATGGCGGCCGCGCCTGCTGATTATTGCCGGCCCGCTGCTTGCCGTGATCGCGCTGAGCCTCGTCGGCCTGACGACGTCGACGTTCGCGTTGGGTGTGGTGCTCGTCGCGGGCGGTCTTGGCGGCGCCGCGTTTCATCCGGCCGCGGCCGCACTCGTCTACACACTTGCCGATCACCGGAAAGGCACGGCGATGTCGGCGCATCTGTCCGGCGGATCACTCGGGTTCGCAGCCGCGCCGGTGCTGTTCGCGCCGTTCATTGCGTACATGGGCCTGCAGTATTCGCCGCTGATCATGATTCCCGGGCTGCTGGCGCTGTCCTGGACGCTGAGGCAGGTGCCGCCGATGAGCGCGCCGCATCGTCACGAACGATCGACGTGGGCCACCTTGAAGCCGGCGCGCGGCCCGTTGACCCTGCTGTATTTCACGATCGTGCTGCGAACGACCACGACCTACGGGTTCATGACGTTTACCCCAACGCTGCTGACGCAACAAGGCTGGACGATCGCCGAAGCCAGTACGGCGGTGTCGCTGTATCTGTTCGCCAGCGGCATCGGCGGCTTCGTGGGAGGGCCGCTCGCCGACCGCATTGGCCCGAAAACCGTCATCGTGTGGTCGCTGATTGTCGCGGTCCCGTTCATGGCAGTGGCGCCCTACCTGCCGCCGGCGTGGTTCACGGTGATGCTGGCGATCGGCGGACTGCTGCTGCAATCGACGCTGCCAATCAGCGTCACCTTCGCGCAAAGCTTCGTGAAAGGCGGCGCGGCCACCGTGTCGTCGTTGATGATGGGCTTTGCCTGGGGCATGGGCAGCCTGACGGTGCCGCTGATCGGACGGGCGGCCGATCGGTACGGCATCCTGCCGACGCTGGCGGTCGTTGCATTCGTCCCGCTACTCGCGGCAGTGCTGGCATCGAGGCTGCCCGAACGCGGGACGGAGCACGTCGAGCCCAAGGTCGATCCGCTGCCCTGATGCGGCACCCGTGATCTCGCTCCGGCGGTCCCTGGTTCCTGCTACGATCTGACCGTGGCGCGCTATCCCTCAGGGATGAGTTATTCGTTCGGCCCCGGCGGTATCACGCCGGCGGTGAAGCTGATCATCATCGCGAACGTCGTGTTGTTCGTACTCAACATGATCGTCGGCGAGATGATGACGATGCGCCTCGGGTTGTCGCCACAAGCGGTGTTCGAGCAGTTGGCGGTATGGCAGCCGCTCACCTACATGTTCCTCCACAGCATCGGCGGATTCGGTCACATCCTGATCAACATGCTGTCGTTGTGGATGTTCGGAACCGAACTGGAGCGGACCTGGGGCACGCGTTTCTTCACGAAGTACTACCTCGTCACCGGTGTCGGCGCTGCGTTCACGAGCCTGCTGCTGTCGTGGTTCATCGACGATATTTACTATTCCGTCACCGTCGGCGCGTCGGGCGCGATTTACGGGCTGCTGCTGGCGTACGGCATGTACTTTCCGCACCGGCCGATCTATCTGTATTTCATCTTCCCGATTCCGGCGCGCATCTTTGTGGTCATCGTCGGCGCCATTGCCTTCATGTCCGCGCTCGGGGGGCCCGGCGGCGGCGTGGCGCACTCGGCGCACCTCGGCGGTCTCGTGATCGGCTACCTGTACTTGAAAGGGCTGCGTGCCCGCCCGATGGACGAGCTGAAGTATCGCTACCTGCGCTGGAAGATGGGCCGCGCGCGCAGCAAGTTCGATGTCTATTCAGGCGGACGCGCCGCGGACGACGACTGGAAGAGCGACTGGAAAAAGCACATTCACTGACGGTCAGCCGCGGGCACTTTCCCGTTACGGGGCGCTGTTAAAGCGCCTCGCCGCCTTCAGGCCGGTCAGCGGCGCAATCAGGTTTGCCGGAAAGCGTTCGAGGGCGTCGTTGTACTGTGTGACGTGCTTGTTGTAGACGTTCTTGACTGCCT
>Ga0196963_10002616_pt1 | contig 10656 bp, 6 predicted proteins | sample S1_5metaG_FD_148600 | JGI IMG/M metagenome (GOLD analysis project Ga0196963, IMG submission 148600) | Soil microbial communities from Anza Borrego desert, Southern California, United States - S1_5 | ecosystem: Environmental > Terrestrial > Soil > Desert | place: USA: California | collected... | reverse complement strand
TGGCTTCGACGCTCGCCGGCCTGGCGTTTTCGAACTGCGCAGTCGCGCTGGTTCACGCGCTCGAGTATCCGCTGGGCGCCGTGCTGCATTGCTCGCACGGCGCGGGTAACGGCCTGCTCTTGCCGTACGTCATGCGGTTCAACCTGCCGGCGAAAACGGCCGCATTCGCCAAGATCGCGCATTTGCTCGGCGAGGACATTCGCGGCGCGAGCGAAACCGAAGCGGCCGAGCGCTCGATCGTCGCGGTCGAACGCTTGCGCGAAAACGTCGGCATTCCGGCGCGGATCCGCGAGCTCGGCGGCACGCGCGATCAGCTGCCGACATTCGCCGCCAAGGCCTATGCGATCAAGCGTCTTCGCGATGTCAATCCCCGCGTGCCGAGCGAGGCCGACTTGCTGGGGATTCTGGAAGCGGCGTTTTAAGGAGCGTGCTTTGCTCTCTGTTGAGCTTCTTCCTCAATGTCCATCTGCAAGAACAACTCCTCGCCGGCGAGTTCGAGCGCCAGTATCTCTTCTTCCGGAGTAAGTGGCGGCAACCGCAAACATATCTCGCGCGTAACAGCGTGCTTCTCCAAGTCCGACAAGGTTTCGTAGAGCGCCAGGATTTGTTGGAACGCTTCGGTCATCGCCGAACCACCACAACGTTGTGCAGCACCGAAGGTGCGACCTATACCAGCCTGGGCCGAAGGCCCAGGACGAAAAATTATACAGCATCCAAGGGCTGAAGGCCCGATCTATAGGGCGGGCTTTCAGCCCTTCGAGCGTAACGGCGCTTTCAACCCGGCCCTTCAGGCCGGGCTGGTATAGGTCGCACCTTCGGTGCTGCAAGCAGCCTGCGACCTTATCCGCCTGCCCCTGGCAATTCAGTCGTTACCGAGCCGGCCCTATCGCGGTGTCGCCATCGCCGGCACGCTCGCCGAATGCAGCGGCTTGAACGCCCAATAGGTCTGGCCATCCTGCTGCTTCATGTTCAACCAGGTGCGGCGCTCGGGTGGCAGGGACGTGAGGAGCAGGTGCAGATCGCGGAGAACCGGATCGCTCGCGCCGTAATAAGAATGGCCCCATGGGCCGCCGTTGATATTCGAGACATCGATCGTCACCACGCCGGGAACGAGCACCAATCCATCGCTGGTATCGCCAGCGCGAGGGTTGCGATGGAGCAGCCGAGACGCGCTCAGCGCGATATCATTCGACGAGGCATAGAGCGTAACCTGCTTTGCCGTCCGCTGAATGGCGGGGGCGATGTTGTCGCGGAAATCGTCGACGTCGATGTCGGGCGCGGCGAGCACCACCTGGTTGAAGAGGCGGGCTTCTTCCCGCAATTGCAGATCGATTTCACGAAGCGCGGTAGTGAGCGCGCGGCTCCCCATGCTGTGGGCCACCAGGTTGATCGCCCGGGCATCGGTGTTGTGAACGAGGTCGAGCAGAAACTCCTTCAGATGCGGGGCCGACCAGCTGACGCTGGTTTCATCCTTACCGTACGTGAGCAGGAAGTATTTGTCCGCCGGCCAGCTGAAGAACACCGGCGCGCCTTGCAGCTTCAAATCGCTGGCCATTTGCGCGGTGCGGCGGGCGGCGTCGTCGAACGACACATTGAAACCGTGCACAAAAACCAGCACTTCGCGGTTGGGCGAGCTGGCCACCTGTTCGCGCAGCTGTTTGTAAAAGGCGTCGTTCTGCAGGCGCACGGTTTTCCGCAGCGTGATGTGATCGACGGGATCGGATTCGAATTCGAGGCGCACGATCGACGGGCTTTCGAGCTCGCCGGGCGTGTGCGTTTTGGGAATGGAGACTTCACAAATGCCGCGCTCGATTCGGCCGCGCGAGTTTTTCTCGGTGGAGTAGCGCGGCTCTTCCTGGGCGGCGAGCTCAGCGATTTCCAGCGTTTCTTTCACACCATGCCAGACCGACAGCGCGCTGCAGACGAGCAACACCGTCGTGCCGATGAACCAAGTCGGCTTGCGCGAGACGAACACGACGGCCACGCCGAACAGCGCCAAGCCGATGAGAATCGTCGCGGGGATGAACCGGACCAGCCGCATCCAGAACGTGTCGCGATTCACGAGTTCCGGCAAACGGTCGGTGCCGTAGAACACGCGAACCACATCGAATGGATCGGTGCTATTGGCCGGCGGCATTAGGGCGCTGGTCTTCGGTGGTTCGCTGGCAGCGGGCGCGATTGGTGTAGTGCCCGGTTCAAACGAGACTTCAGGTACTGATCCGAACGCCGGTGGCGCGAAACTCGAGGCCCCCGAGACGGGAGGAGCGAGTAACGGAACAGCAGGCGCGGATTCGGATGCAGCGCCGCCAGGTGCGGATTCCGGTGGAGCTTCTGCCACAGGCGCGGCCGGCTCGAACATCGGCGGAGTGAAGGCGGGCACTGCCGAGATGTCATCGGATAACGCCGTCGCCTGGGGTATCGCAGCGGCCGCTGATGAACCGTTGTCCGAACCGGTTCCTTCGCGCAGCCCATTTTCAGATGGAACACTCATCCGCGCTTGCGGCGCCGGACCAAACGCCGATGGATCGTAGTCGGATGCATTCGCGCTGCCGCCGCTGGGATTATCCACCCCGCCGAAGTTCTGCTCGCCTGGTTTTTGCTGTGAGTACCCAGATCTTTGTTTGGCCTGCCATTCCGAATGAGCATCAGGACGTATCGGCACACGCGGCAAGCGGGAAGGAGCTGCCTGGGTGGTGATCTTGGGGAACGACTTCGGCAGCACTACAAGAGAAGGGGGAGCTGTCGTTGCAGGTTCGTTTGCTGGCGGCGCGACGGTCGGTGAACCGGCTTCAACATTGTCGGACAGAGTCGTCGCCGGCGCATGCGGTAAAAGACTTTCCGGCGCCGCTTGCGCTGCTGAACCGGGTGACGGCGGGGCAGACGGAAACGCGAACGGCGGCGGCGCGGCGCCAGCTTCGGCGCGGAGGGGCGGTGGGGAACTGCCGCCGCGCAGCGGATTGTCATCGGCCGGTGCTGGAGCAGCGGGAACTGCAGGCGGATCTACAGCAGGCAGTGCCGGCGCGAATTGTGGCTGCGCAAACGCGGGGGGCGCGAATTCCGTTTCCGGTTGCTCGTTCGGCAGTGGCGGCGGACTCGCCGGAAACAGCGGCGGCACTGCCGTGGTTGCCGGAGCGCCCGGATTGCTCGGCGGCCAGAGCGGTAAATGATCCGTCTCGGCCGGGCTGGTTAAGGGCTGCGACGGCGGCCGCTGTGTGAAGTGGTTGGGTGCTAACTGCGTCGGCGCAAGTTCGGTCTTGGCGCCCAACGATGCAGCAGCGTTGTCGCGCGGGCCCGCCAGCGACAGCGAATTTGATTCCGCGCTGCAGCCAGCGAGAATGACGAAGGCGCAAAGCGCGGCAGTTCGAAAATAAGACATAGCCCCTGCCTCGCTTCCTTGCTAGCAGTGCGCGCGGACTGACGGTGCTTTGAGGCAGCGCCGGTCCGATGGGTCGAGAAGTTCCTCTATCGGGCTGTCGGCGATTCTCGCGACCTCGCTTGAGTGACGCTTGCAGAAAAGAGCGAAATCAAGCTGCCCGGCCCAGTGGGGCGAGCCGGGCGCGACGTTTGGACAGCCAGCCCTCGCCCAGCACCGTCAGTGCGATGCGATCTTCCAGGTTCGGACGGAAGATAGTGAGGAGCATGAGCGGCATGAACCAGGCAATGTAAGTGCCGCCACCGTAGCCATGCCAGAACTGCACTGCGAGCATCATCGCCGCCGAACAGCTAAGGAGCGTGCCCAGATTCTTTTGGGCCGGCCAGAGTGCAAACAGTGCGCTCAAACAAATCGAAAGGGCGATACACGGCAGCCGCCAGATCGGATCCCAGCCGAACGACCGGCCCCACACGCCACGGAGTTGATCGGCGTCCATGTTGGGCATGAACAGACCAAACATCTGGCGGATTTTCGACCAGAACGACGCCATGTCTTCCGACACGAAGGCCAGCGAGATGGCGGTGATGGCAACCGCGCCGAGCAAACCGGCGAGGAAGCGGAACACGCCCCGCTGCCAGTAAAAGCTGATCCAAAGCGGCAACAAAAAGATCGGATAGTAAACCACGCCCACGCTCAGACCGACAAAAATCCCCGCGATCGCCGGCCGGCGGTAAAAGACAATGGCCCACAGCATGAGCGCGCTGGGCAGGACGTGATCGACGTGGCCGGTCATTTGCGCCGTGTACGGCAGCATCAAATACATGGCCGCGGCGCCGATGCCGAGCTTGATGTTGTCGAAATGCCAGAGCCCCACAATGACCAGGGCAATCACCACCGCGAGATGCGATATGATCGCCATCGTTTTCGCCGCCGGGGCGAAAGCCAGCCGCGGATCGGTCTTGGCGATGCCGTTCGCCGGCAACGTGGGAATGGACGGCAGCAAATGCAGGAAGTAATAGCCTGGGCCCAAATACGTGTACCTGGTCGTGCCATCGTCGCGCTTCTGCATGAGCGCAGCGGCGCCCTGCGGTCCGCTCAAATCATCGCTGCTCACTTCCGAAGCCAGCACGTTCGCCATTAAAAAGACCAGCAACGCGCAGCCAATGAAGAGTAAGCCGCCGTTCGAGAGATTCGGCTCGAGGAGCGGCCGGCGAACCATGGTGGGGTCGCACAGCAGACGAATGAGCAACAGCAGCGAAACGCTGAGCAGCCAGACATAGCCGAAGTTCATCACGCTGCGGGCCTTTTCGGGCGACAGCTTGGGCATGCTCGCGATCAGTTCCTCGCGCGGCGGCTGCAAGTTCGTATTGGCGGCGATGGGAGGCGTGGTCGGCCTGGCTTCTTCTGGCCTGACAGGCTCAGTCAGCGGAGCTTCGGCAGCAGGCGCGCCCGGTTCTGAGGAAGGTCGCTCCGGCGTTTCCTGCACGTTGCCGTCAGTTGCGGAGCTGTCGCTCGTCGAATCCGTTGGCGCGACCGCTGGGGGAGTTGCAGAGGTTTCTTCCGCAGCCGCGGCGCTGCGCACGGGCCGCCGCGAAAGTTGCTCTCCGTAATAGACAAAGAGCAGGCCTGGGGCGAGCAGAATCACCAGGCACAAGTCCAGGTTTCGCACGCTCCAAAATCGGTTGAACTTGAAATATAAACCGATGATCAGCAGCGACGCCAGGTAGGCCCAGGTCGTAGGTGCGACTTTCTGATATTGGAACAGGATTTCGCTCATTCCGGCTGGTTGCAATTCATGTATGCGGACACAATCGCCAGGGCCGATTGGGATCCAAACGTGCCAACGCCTGCGGTCTCGCGATGCGAGCGTCGCAGGCCGCCAGGAGAGAGTTGGTCGCCTTAGCGGGAAATGAAAGGCCGCAAACCCGCGCATTCCCGCGAAAGTAAATGTCTAGCGTAAGTATTTTGAGTTTCATTGCAAGGTCTAATCCCTGGATTGGCTGGAGATTGCCAGCCCGGTTATGACGGCGTAAGCTCTTGTGGCAATTTTGCTTACAACGCAGCACAAGCCAGCAACCGACCCTCTGCACACGCCGAGAAAGTGAATCTCCATGGCCGAATCCGTTTTTTACCGCATTTGTGCTGTACTCGACGGGCGACAAATCGCCTACGGCGTGCAGCGGCATGCCCCCGTGTTTACGAGCGAAGAGGCAGCCGCCATCCGCGGCACTCCGCTCGCCAGCGGCGCGAAGGCGCTCGTTTGCAAAGTCGATGAGCGGTTCGTGCTGATCGTCCTTCCCGCCGATCGCAAGCTCGCGAGCAAGGAAGCCCGCAAATCCCTCGGCGGCAAATCGCTCCGCTTTGCGACCAAAGAAGAGGTGCTGGAATTGACCGGCCTCACTCCCGGCTGCATTCCGCCCTTCGGCAGCCTGTTCAACCTGCCCACGTACTGCGATCGCGGTTTGGCCGACCAACCGCAGATCAACTTCAATGCCGGCGACCATGGCGTTTCGGTCTCCATGACCTTCACCGCGTACGAACAGGCGGAGCAGCCGACGCTGGGAAGTTTTGCGGAATAGCTCCGGCGATGATGGTATGCTGGAGATGCTTCAGGGGCTGCAGCCACCAATGGAATCGTCGTGAAACTACTCCCCATTCTTGCTGCCGCTCTGCTTCTGGCGTTCTGTGCGGCTAAATCACCTGCTGCCGATCCGGCCGAAGCTCTCGAATCGCTCGACCGGCACTTTGCCCGTGAACTCAGCATCCTCGCCGAGAAGTGCGATTCGCTCGGCCTGACTGAGCAGGCGAAGATCACACGCGAATGGCAAGTGCCGCGGACGAAAGGGCGGACTCGTCTTTTCATTCCGCCACTGTGGATGGCGAATTCCGCTCCCGCCGCTGCGCCCGAGCTGGTCCAGAAGTGGTCCGGCAAGTTTCGTGCACTCCGATATGCGCAGGCTGACAGTTTGCATACTTTGGCCGGTCGATTAATTGATTCGAAGAACGGCGACGTTGGCCTGGCCTATCAGCTGTTGCACGAGGCCTTGCGGGAGCGGCCCGATCACGTCAGCACTCGCAAGATTCTCGGTCATGTTCCCGCGGATGGAGGTGGTCCTGCTTGGGCGCCCTACTATCCACCGCCGACCGCGACGGTTGGCAGAACGCCACACCCCAAGACCGGTTGGCAACAAGGCAAATTCTGGCGCATCGAATCCAAGCACTGGCGGATTTCAACCAACCATTCCTCGGCCGCTGGAATTGATCTCGCGAAGAAGCTCGAAGATTTTCACTTCCTTTGGAAGCAGATCTACTTTGATTTCTGGTGTACCCGCGATGATTTGAAGCGCAATCTGTTTCCAGATTTTTCAGGACGTACTCAGCCGCTTCCCGAACCCGAAATTCAGATGAACGTTTACTTCTTCCGCAATCGGGAGGAATATCTGAAGTTTCTCGAACCGACTCGTCCCAACATCGGCATGACTCAAGGCTTGTACGCCGACGAGCAGCAGACGACCGTCCTCTACTTTGGCGACGAATCAGTCCATCCGACCTGGTACCACGAAGCGGCGCATCAACTCTTTCAGCAATGGCGCGACACGCCGCAAGGCGTTGGCGAGAAGCAGAACTTCTGGCTCGTCGAGGGAGCGGCCATGTATGTCGAATCGCTGCAGAACCACGGCACCCATTGGACCGTCGGCGGCTGGCAGGCCGATCGTTTGCAGATTCCCCGCTATCGCGCGCTGAGCGGCGACAAGGGCCTGCCGCTGCAGCAGCTCGTCGCGCTCGGGCGCGAGCAGGTGCAAAGCAGTCCGGACATTCGCAAGATCTATTCGCAGTCGGCTGCGACAGCACATTTCCTGTTCGATCACGCGAACCCAACCTATCGCTCGGCTGCTGCCGGACTGCTGCGGGAAATCTACCGCCAGAACGATCAGCTCACCTCGCTCGCACAACTCACCGGCGCAAGTCTGGAAGAACTAGATGCCGGCTACGTAAGATCGTTTCAAGTCACCGATGACGATCTGCTGAACACGCCGGGTCTTGCGCGCTTGCGAAACCTTTCGCTGGGCCGTACGCAAGTCACTGAAAAAGGGCTCGCCGGGCTGACTGTTTGCACAGAGCTCCGCTGGCTGGAACTCAGCGGGCTGCCGGTGACGGATGACACGCTCGCGCACTTCAAAAACTGCACGAAGCTCGATCAGCTGTTTCTCGACAGCACGAAGATCACGGACCAGTCGATTCCACTGATCGCCTCGTTCAGCAATCTGGAAGAGCTCGATCTCTCGAACACGCCGCTCACTGATGAAGCGCTTCCCGCGCTCGGCAGACTTCGTAAACTGAAAACCCTGCACCTCGCCGGCAGCAGTGTGACTGCTGATGGCATTCAAAAGCTGAAGGCGATCCTTCCCAAAGTTGAAATTCAAAATTGACAGTCGCCTTTCGCTCCGCGAAAGAACGCGTCTTCAAACCGCTGCGTTTCAGTACATTCCACCATCCATTTCATTTCCACTATTGAAAGACGCGTGCTTTCGCGGAGCGAAAGCCGACTGAAAAATGCGCCATTACGTTCTCGCCGAAACCAACTACGCCTACACCAAAGCCAACCCCTACGAAGTGGCCGTCCTGCCCCTGGGCGCCACCGAGCCGCATAACCTGCACCTGCCGTATGGCACCGATCTGTTCGAAGGGACGATCGTCGGCGAGCACATTTGCGCTGCCGCCCACGCCCGCGGCGGCAAGGTCGTGCTGCTGCCGACAATTCCCTACGGCACCGAGACGAACATGCACGCGCTGCCGCTCGCGATCAATGTCGACCCCTCGACGCTCTTCCGCTTCGTCACCGACATCGTCAAATCGTGTATCCACAGCGGCGTGCGGAAGATCGTCCTGCTCAATAGCCATGGCGGCAACGAAATGAAGCCGCTTCTCCGCGAACTGGCCGACAAAATCGACGGCCATCTGTTCCTCTGCAATTGGTACAACGCGCTGGGTGACGAATACAAAAAAATCTTCGAGCACGCCGAAGATCACGCCGGCGAAATGGAAACTTCCTTCGGCCTCGCCTATTTCCCGTCGCTCGTTGCCCGCACCGAGAGCGGCAAACTCACTGGCGACGACGGCCGCACCAACCGCAGCCGCTTTGAAGCCCTCAATCGCGGCTGGGTGAGCATCACCCGCCCCTGGCATCTGCTCACGACCAACACCGGCAGCGGCTATCCGCACGCCGCGACGGCCGAAAAGGCCCAGCAAATGATGCGCGTGCTGGAAGACCGGCTTGGAACATTCTTGCTGGAACTGTCAAACGCGAAGCTGGATGAGAAGTTTCCGTTTGCCTGGGAGTAGTTGACGTTACATCTCACGCGGAAAGAGCCGCGCACGAAGTAAGCGGAACTCGCACGGCAATTTCGCCGCCAATTCCACTTACTTCGTGCGCGGCTCTTTTTCGATTGCGTCCCGTTACTGTTGACAGTTTCCGCCCCTGAACGTACTGTGAATGAGTCGCCTGTTTCCTTCCTTTCCCATCGCCATGTCGACCAACCGTTACAATCCGCACAACAGCATGCCGGCTCCGAGCCGCTGCATCGGCGGTATTATTGGTCGAATTATTGAGGGACGGGCATAGGGCGGCACGCGGCTAGATTGCACATTTTCCAGCCCTGACGCCCCGGTGGTGTCAGGGCTTTTTTTGTTGACGGACGGCAGTTTCAAAGAGTTGAGCCATGCGAACGATCCAGATCTACGACACGACCTTGCGCGACGGCACGCAGGGCGAAGGAGTCAGCCTGTCGCTGGAGGACAAACTGCAAATTACGCAGCGGCTCGACGAACTGGGCGTCGATTTCGTGGAGGGTGGCTATCCCCTCTCGAACCCTAAGGACGCCGAGTATTTTCAGCGCGTCCGCGACCTGCCGCTGAAGCATGCGAAAATATGCGCGTTTGGCATGACCCGCCGTCGCGGGATTGCGGCGAAAGATGATCCGGGGATGAAGGCCCTCGTCGATTCGCAGGCGCCGGTAGTGACCGTCGTCGGCAAAACGTCCGACTTTCACGTCACCGAAGTCCTCCGCGTATCGCTTGAGGAAAATCTCGACATGATTCGCGACTCGCTTTCGTACCTGAAGTCGCAAGGGCGCGAAGTGCTGTACGACGCCGAGCATTTTTTCGACGGCTTTGCTGCCAATCCACAATACGCTCTGAGCACCATCCGCACGGCCGCCGAAGCTGGCGCGAGCATCGTCATCTTGTGCGATACCAACGGCGGAACGATGCCGGAGAAGGTCGCCGAGTGCACCAGGCAAGCGCTAGAAGTCCTCACGCCGCTGGGCGTCGCAGTCGGCATCCATTGCCACAACGATTGCGAGCTCGCTGTCGCCAACTCGCTCGCCTCGATCGACGCCGGCGCGTCGCACGTGCAGGGAACCATCAATGGCTTTGGCGAGCGTTGCGGCAACGCCGATTTGATCTCCGTGATGGCCAATCTGGGGCTGAAGAAGAAGTTCCGCCTGCTCAAGGGGGAAGGGCTGACGCACCTGACGGAGCTTTCGCGGTTTGTCTACGAAACGGCCAATCAAAACCACCGCAACAATCAGCCGTTTGTGGGCCAAAGCGCGTTTGCCCACAAGGGTGGCATGCATGTGCATGCGATTGCCCGCGCGACGAGCTCGTATGAGCACATCGATCCCGCCCTCGTCGGCAACGAACGTCGCATTCTGGTGAGCGAGCTTTCGGGCCGCTCGAACATCGCGGCCCTCACGGCCAGGCACAAGCTGGCCGATGATCGCAAGCTCATGGACGCGATCTTGCAGCAGGTGTGCGATCTGGAAGCGAAGGGTTATCAGTTCGAAGCGGCCGAAGCGAGCTTCGATCTGCTCGTCCGCAAAGTAGCCGGCACGTTCAAGCCGCACTTCGAGCGGCTGAAGTATCACATCGCGGTGAGTGCCGGGGCGGATGGGAGCGAGCCACAGACGGAAGCGACGGTAAAAATCCGCGTGCACGAACAGGCCCGCTTTGAAAGTGCCGAAGGGGATGGCCCGGTTAACGCGCTCGATGCTGCGTTACGCAAGGCGCTGAACGGCACGTTTCCCGGCCTCGGCGATATGCGGCTGATCGATTACAAGGTCCGCGTCGTCAACGGCGAAGCGGGCACCGCGGCGAAAATCCGGGTCATCATCGAATCGACCGACGGCCACGATACGTGGGGCACGATTGGCGTGAGTGAAAACATCATCGAAGCCAGCTGGCTCGCACTGGTCGATGCGGTGGAATATAAGCTCTGCAAGGAT
>Ga0196963_10002615_pt1 | contig 10656 bp, 9 predicted proteins | sample S1_5metaG_FD_148600 | JGI IMG/M metagenome (GOLD analysis project Ga0196963, IMG submission 148600) | Soil microbial communities from Anza Borrego desert, Southern California, United States - S1_5 | ecosystem: Environmental > Terrestrial > Soil > Desert | place: USA: California | collected... | reverse complement strand
GGCGCTTTTTCTAGATGGGAGTAGTTCACAGGCAGGGGGAGGCAGCGGTCTGGCAACCCTGAAGGAAGTGCGGGAAGCATTACAACGGTTTCGAGCCTCTGGTAAAAAAATTATTGCCTATGATGTGGCTTCAGATAAGCGGGAATATTATCTCACTTCCGTTGCCGATAGCGTTGTGCTAAACCCGATGGGGATGATGGAACTCAATGGTTTCAGTTCCCAACCGATGTTCCTTTCCGGTGCCTTAGAAAAGTATGGGATTGGGGTACAGATAATTCGTGTAGGTAAATTCAAGTCAGCCGTTGAACCGTTTGTCCTCAAGCAGCTAAGCCCAGAAAGCCGTCTCCAGACGCAAGCGCTATTGAATACTTTATGGGGTGAATTTCTCAATGTCACTGCCAAAAGTCGGAAGTTAACGCCTCAGCAGTTACAGGCGATCGCCGATACTCAAGGCGTGGTATCAGCACCAGAGGCGCTTCAGCGCCGTCTGATTGATAAAGTTGCTTATTTCGATGAAGTGGTGACGGAACTCAAGCAACTGAGTGGCAGCGATAAAGATGATAAGTCATTCCGCAGAATTAGTCTCAGTTCCTACGCTGATACGGATACGAAAGACACCAAGAATTCTCTCTCTAGCAACAAAGTCGCCGTGATTTATGCAGAAGGGGAAATCGTCGATGGTCAAGGAGATGCCAGAGAAGTAGGAGGCGATCGCTTTGCCAGACAACTGCGTCAACTGCGACTTGATAAAGATATTAAAGCTGTAGTCTTACGGGTCAACAGTCCTGGCGGTAGTGCTGTTGCCTCTGAAATCATTCAGCGAGAAGTACGCCTGACTCGTCAAGTTAAACCAGTGATTGTCTCTATGGGGGATGTAGCAGCTTCTGGGGGTTACTGGATCGCCACCTATGGAGACAGAATTTTTGCTGAACCGAATACGATTACAGGTTCTATAGGGGTTTTTGGTCTGCTGCTGAATGTTCAGAAAGTTGCCAATAACAATGGCATCACTTGGGATGTTGTCAAAACCAGTCGTTTAGCAGATATTGAGACCGTTTCTCGCCCCAAGACTCCTCAAGAACTGGCAATTTCCCAAAAATTTGTTAACCAGATTTACAACCAATTCCTCAACAAAGTAGCAGAGTCGCGGAAACTTCCGAAGCAGAAAGTCGCGGAAATTGCTCAAGGGCGCGTTTGGTCGGGTCAGGAGGCTAAGCAGCTAGGATTAGTTGATGAAATTGGGGGTCTGGATGCAGCGATTAGCTATGCTGCTAAACAGGCAAAGCTAGGAGACAGTTGGGAATTGCAAGAATATCCTAGAGTTCGCACCTTGGAAGAACGGCTCTTTAAGCGATTGGCAGGGGAGGAAAGCGTTAAAACCCAGAAAATACCAGATCCTCTCACTAAAGAATTTCTCAAGTTACAAGCCGATCTAGCAATTCTTAAAGGAATGAACGATCCCATGGGGATCTATGCCCGCTTACCATTTAACTTAAACATTGATTGAGCAAGCAAAAGTTTTGAGAACTTCTACCCGATCTATGCGGTTCTCTTGGGGATGAGGTACAAAGTTTTGCGAGACAAGGGAGAATAGGCAAGAAAGTTATAGAGTTTCTCGCTCAAGCCCGATTAAAATCTATAGGACTTACGTAGTTAAACAAGGCTTGGGAATTACTGATAAAGCAACAGTTTTACCCACTCCCTATTGGCTACAACCTTGCTGCTTTCGAGGCGTAAGTCCTATTTGACAGATTTAACTTTTTCTACAAACCGTGAATCAATCAAATCTTTGATCACCTGCGATATATTAGTCGATTGCTTGATTGTGCCACTTTTTACTAGCACGTTTCCGGCAGCTTTGAGGCTCTCGTCTTCACCTTTGTTAAATTCTAAATTAGAGAGATCAGTTCTTTGTAATTGTTTAGCAGCAATGGGTTCTGTCAGTCGCGCTTCTCGCATCAAAATTTCCTTGAATTCATCAGGATGAGCGATCGCCCACTGCCGCGCTTTTTCATAAACGGCAATTACTCTTTCTATATATCCTGGATATTCTTGAGCAAAATCTTCCCTGACATTCAATAATCCATAACTATTCATCGCCGGATCTCGAAAAAATAACCGCGAACCTTTCTCTAGTTCACTTTTTGCCATATAGGGGTCTAAACCTGCCCAAGCATCTACAGTTCCATTTTCTAACGCTCCCATACCATTGTTTTGTTGCATTTGCACTAATTCAACATCGCGATCGCTTAAACCAAACTGCTCCAAAGCTCTTAGTAAAAAAACATAAGTATCAGTACCCACTGCTACTGCAATTCGCTTCCCTCTCAAATCTTCAACTCTTGAGATTGGCGATTTAGCGGCGGCGACTAAAGCAGTCCACTCGGGATGTGAATAAATATAAATTCCCTTAATCAGGCTACCATTAGCTCTAGCAATAAGTGAAGAAGAACCTGCTGTAGAAGCAAAATCTACAACGGTACTATTCAGGAGTTGCAAGGCTTTATTACTGCCTAAACTTAATGCCCATTGTATCTTAATATTATCTTTAGAAAATTCTGTTTCCATCCATTTTTTTTCTTTCAGCACTAAACTAACTGGATTATAAGTTGCATAATCCAGTCTAATGACTTCTAGTTTTTCAGCTTGATGTCTACTGCAACTTGCAAGTAAAAATAAACAAAATCCCAGTACAAATGCTATTAATAATTTGAGGAAACGCTGTTTTCCGATTTGGTTATATTGCATATTTTTTATACTAAATTTTTGAGGATTTGTGCAGCTTCGCTCAGTTTTTGTGAACCAGTTTTAGTTTCAGCAATACTACTAGCTGTTTCTACTGCACCCCGATTAATATTGTTCATTGCTTCGATTACTTGCTGAACAGCAAGTGCTTGCTGTCTAGCATTTAAAAAAATTTGTTTATTGTTAACAACAATAGTATTGATACCATCCGCTACACCTGTGAAGGCTCCTGCGGTTCCTTGGGCCAATTGCATTCCTTCAGCTACAGTCTGCGTGCCATCCTTTGTCACCCTTACTGTGGAATTAATTGCTTTGTTAATATTGTTAACTAAATTATTAATTTGGTCTGTAGATTGCTTACTACGATCTGCTAAATGTCGAATTTCTGAGGCAATAATGGCGAAACCTTTTCCATGCTCCCCTGCTCGTACTGCCTCTATCGAAGCATTTAAAGCTAACATATTTGTCTGGTTTGCTAAATCAGTGACTAAGGTAGTAATTGTGCCAATTTGATTAGTCTGTTCGCTTAGTTGTGTAATTTGTGTTGCTATGGCTGCTACTTTATCTTTTAGCTCTAACATACCTTCCAAACTTTGCTCTACTCTCTTACTGCCATTCTGCGCTAAGGCTAAAGTTTGATTGGCGACTGTTGCAGCTAACTCTGCTTGCTCTGCTGATCCCTTTGAAGAAGCTCCAAATTCATCCATGCTCACCGTCGTTTGGTTGACAGAAACAGCTTGTTGTGATGCCATGCGTTCCTGCTGGGCTATTGTGGTAGCGATTTCCGTAGAAAAACTAGCAATTTGATTAGCTGCCTGATTAATTGGCTCAGAAATGGCGCGACTAGTATAAATAGCCAAAATAATAGCAGCGATCGCTGAGAGCAACATACTGAGAACGATTATCTGAAATCTTAACGTCTCTGCCTTATTTAGTTGAATTTCAGCGGCATGTTCTCGTTGCTGAGCTAGCGAAATCAGGTCGGTTAAATTTTCGGAAAAAGCATCTAATTTCAGCGTTTTATCACTATTAATAAAGCTTGTCGATAATCGCTGTTTATTTGGAGATACTTCAGCTTTCAGAGTCAAAGGAGCAATTTGATTAAGCAGAGTTTCTATGGTTTGTAAGTAATTTGCTACTGCACTTTTATTATTCTGCAAAAACTTTCCTAAATCAGTTATATCTGTTGCATTAGTATTAAAACTTTTGTCTACATAAGATTCAAATTTTGAAAATAAAATCTTTACTTTATCAATCCGTGCCTGAAAACTAGGATATAAAAACTCATACTTCTGAGGATCATTCAGCAGACGAATAAACTGTTGATCCTGAGAACGCATCTCTAGTATCCCTATCTGCAAGTCAATTAAAATTTGTGCTTGTTGATTCGCTCGAATTTGACTATGTTTAGCCTGAGTCTGATAACTATTTCCAATAATCAGTCCAGATGTCGTACCTAACATAGCAATACCCAAAGCTAAGGCATATCCGCAACTAATTTTTCTGCTAATACTAGAGCGCTTAAGTAATTTTTTTAGTAAATTTGAAGGACGCGCTTGATGCTGTAACACATGGTCAGTAGAATTTGGCGTAGAAGATTGCTTATAATTGTAATTCATAATTTTGCTCTATAAAAATAAAATAATACAAATAAGATCTCAAGCGTAATTTCTAATAATGCTAATCATGGCTACTTAATATATACTAATCTAATTCTTGATTTTAAATCGGCAACAAATATTGCAAAAAGTATAAAGAATTATCAAAAGAGGAGGCTAGAAAAATGATAAGTATTTTGTACTATATGAAGGCGAATACCGTTATAGAAAACTAATTCTAGGTGTACTTATCTCTATTTTCTAATTTTAGTCAGTCAATATTGTCTTTTTGAGTTGGGAAAAATCAACGGGCTTAATAATATAACCATCTGCTTGATAATCTTTAGCAGTTTGCTGAGTTTGGATATCACTATAAGCTGTCATCATCAATACTTTGACATATTCAAAGTTTTCTTTAATAGTCTTAAGAAGTTCTAGTCCACTCATTCCAGGCATATTGACATCGGAAATAATCAAGGAAATCTGTTCAATTCCTTGCTGTTCAATATATTTCAGAGTTGCCTCACCTGAAAAAGCAAAATAGAATTCAACTTGTCCAGACTTAATTTCTTTTCTAAAGTGCTGTTTAAATAAAAATTGAACATCTTCTTCATCATCTACAACGATTATTTTCATAAATTAACTTAATTTTTTTAGCTAGTTTTTTGGGGTAAAAAGATTATGAACTTTGTATATTTTTCTAACTGAGTTTCTACTTTCAACTTTCCTCTATGTTGTTGAACAATAATATCGTGCGCTATAGATAGTCCTAAACCTGTTCCTTCTCCAGTAGGTTTAGTGGTAAAAAATGGATTAAAAATTTTGGCAACTATGTCTTCTGCCATACCTTTGCCATTATCTTGGATACAAATTTCTATTTGATCACCTAAATTTTTCGTCCGTATATTCAATATTGGAGAGAAAGCGTCACCTTTTTCTTTTTTCTTTTCATTGACTACATAGCAAGCATTGCTCAAAATATTAATCAACGCTCTATTGATGTCTTCTTGCACAACTTCTATAGGTTTAAGAGAGGTGTCATAGTGAGTTTCTAAAGTAACGTTAAACCGAGGATCGTTTCCACGCATACCATGATAAGCAAGATTAACGGCTTCTGATAATAAGCTGTTGATATCTGTAGTCAACCACTCGTCTTTTTCGCCACGAGCATATAGGAGCATATTACTAACAATTCTGGCTGCACGGCGACCATGTTCATTAATTTTGCTAACATTTCGCTGCAAGTCAGTTAATATTTCTACTATATACTTCCTTGTTTCTACTCTTAAAGAATCTGTTTGGCTTTCAATCTCCTCTATGAGTTCTTGAGTTAAATCTACAGACAATTCGGCAAAGTTGTTAACAAAGTTTAAAGGATTTCTAATTTCATGGGCAATACCTGCGGTTAAACTACCTAGCGATGCAAGCTTTTCTTGAACAATAATCTGATTTTGCATCGCTATCAAATTTTCTTCGACGCGCTGACGTTCTATAATTTCACTTTGCAATTGTTCAACAGTTTGTCTCAGTTCAGCCGTTCTTTCTGTTACCCTAACTTCTAATTGCTCTTTAGCCTTTTGCAGCGCTTGTTCTGCTTCTTGGCGTTGCGTTACTTCTGTTTGCAGTTCTAAGTTGGTGTTAATAGTTTTTGCGTTCGATCTTTTACCCGTTTTTCTAGTTCTGTGTTGAGTGTGCGAACGTCGAATTCTGCCCGTTTACGTTCAATAATTTCAGCTTCTAAAGCTTGGTTTACTGCCTCTAGTTGCGCTGGGCTAGGAAGGGCAAGGGCTTTGGGAACTAGGGGGATTAATGTTAGGGCTGTTCCTACTGAAACCAGGGCAGTAATCGCTTTAAGAAACCCTGCTTGCCAATAATTAGGATGCCAAAGTGTCCAAATGTCCATGACATGGCTTGAACCACAGAGGATGATAAAAGCACCAAATAATAGGAAAATCCAATCGAAGGGTAAGTCTTTACGTTTTTGAACGAAGTAGAGCAGGGTAGCCGGAATGGAGTAATAGGATAGGGCAACGATCGCATCTGAGGTGATATGGAGTGATACTAACCCTGGCTTCCAGAGATAGCAGTGTCCATGGGGAATAAACGGTGCTGAAGCAAACAGGCTGTACCAAAGTCCCATTACAGTTTCCTAATTAGACACTAGAAAGAAATAGATAGGTATAAAGTGTTACCAATTGAGTGCAAGAACCATGAGGGCGATTTACAATCACTCTCATGGTTCTTGCAAGATGAAGATTGCTGCAAGCCAAATAGTCGCTTTGATTCCACCTATCGCTTGACGGTATTATTCCCAATCTCTGTAGGCTGAATAACCAAAACGCAGTTTAAAAGCAAATTCTTCTTTAAACTTCACCTAAATAGGAAAGCAAGTTATCATGGTTAGTCAGGTGAGTTTGCAGCACTAGAGACTCTATAGCTGATGAAAAGAGTGCTTTCGTGCTAATCCCTAAGTTTTTTGACGTAGACGCATCCGGAAAAGATTAACAGAACTGTGGAATTTACGGTGACGGTCTGCCGATAGGTGAAGTAGACTAAAGGCTTAGTCCACCTGTAAGACTTATACATCTATCTATGGATAGAAAAGCCAACCGCTTAATTCTTCTGATTGTCACCTGTAGCGCAACTGGCGTTATTTTGGGAGGCACTGCTAGCTGGGCAGATAGTAGTCAGTGCTTGCAAGCCAAAAGCGTTACGAGTGAATGCTTGACTCAAGATCCTGTTATGAAAACTATTCAAGGCATGAGTACTGGCTTGATTGCTGGTGCAGGCGCTGCCTTAGGTGCGACTTGGCAAATCAAGCAAGACGAATAGCAATTATTACCTTAATTTACCCCGCCTTTAAAAGCGATAGTTGCGATCGCTTACCCAGACGCTAATTGGCACGGCACGACCTTGGGCATCCACTTTTATCTCTACGAGGATCGCTTGTCGTTGTCTACTCCCTCGGGCTTGATTAATATCCTGATTAATCTCATCCCGTTGATCCTCTGGCATATAGTAGGTTTCCAAACCATATTCAAAAGAGGCACCTGTAGACTTAGCCTTTAAGGCTATCTGATTAGCCGCCAAAGCAGTGGGGCGATCGCGACTAACCCGAATCGGCTTCCAAGGTTTGGGAGCTTGAGATTTACTAGAGGTAGGGGCTGCTAAAATCACATAGAAGCTTGCTCCTCTAGGCAAGTACTCTGAATAGATGGCGGATGGAGGCAATGAACGAGCAGATTGTTGAGTGGCTGCTTGCTTAACTTCTTTCCAACCCGGAAGGCTACGAAGGTTGTCTAAACGGGAAATCTCATAACTCAGCGTCTGTGAATAGCCGCGCAGAAAGTCATAAGGATCGACGGGAACTGTTTCTAAAACAACAGTTTTTCCGGTAACGGTCGTATAAAAGGGAATAGCAGGTGCCGCAAAAATAATGGCGGTTTGAAAGACTAGAGGCACCCATAGTCTCCAGCTAGGCAGGCGATCTGATTGAGAGGGTTTGCCTACTAGGATGGGGTTCGTTGATGATGACTCAGAAGAATGTTTCATAATCAATTTTCGAGAAATTCTCAAACCTGTCTGTGTTGATTGGTGGTTAAAATTCCCTAAACTTTAACGATTGATGATTCAGTCGGTTAATTCCTTGTAGTCCTTTTGAGTAGCAGCACTGAGAGTGCGTATATAACGCTCAAACCACAGTCCAACGGCAATCACACCAAAGCCGCACAGGATAAAGAGTAGGGATTTGAGGACTAATCCTGTAGCAGATAGCAGAAACCAACTGAGAATTCTGACAATTAGTAGTATCATTCCCCCCCAAAAGGCCCGGCGTTCTCCTTGGGCTAGTCCTTCACGGATCAATCCCATCGCCAAGAGGAATAACAGTCCGTTGCCAATCCAAGTAGCCAATAGGGAAATGGATTGAATATTCAAATGCCAGAGGGGTAATAAGACGATACTTGCAATGAAGACAGCAATCACCATCGTCAGGAGAAGTTGATCGCGACGAGTATGGGAGTGTTTAGCAAGCCATGCTATACGCAACCACTCCCAGATTGCTAAGCTAATTAAAATAAAGCTATCGCGAATAGGAAACCAGAGTCCACTTAAGGAACGATCCGCAGAATCGGCTGAGGATAGAGATTCCCAAAACCAGGACGAAGAGTAGAGATAAAAGACAACGCCTAGAAATGCTAGCGCGAAGCTGCGGGCTAACGTTTGAAACGAAGTCGCTGAATGGACTAAGTTTGGCGGATTAGAAGCGCGATTAAAGTTACTGTAAACCCACGCGGAGTCGTCATAGCCCCATAAGAGGGCGGGTGGTAGTGCGAAGGCGATCGCTAATACTAGACCTGTTGGCTTCAGGGAAAATAAATTTACCAGGCGGAAACTGAATGGTAGTAGATTAGCTTCTAAGGAAGAAATAACCGCGATCGCCGCCAGTGCAAAAATCACGCGAGAACGGCACCAGTAGGCTAATGGCACAAACATTAAACTTGCCAACAACGGCATATGTTGCCCCATTTGAGATGACCAGGATAATTCGTCTAAGAATGGAGTTGACCAGCTTTGCTGAATAAAATTCCACCAATAAGTCCAATAACCTAGCCCAATCAGAATGATAGAAAGCACTCCCAAGGATGTTAAGCGTAAGCTATAAGCCATAGCTAATACACCCACTCCCCACGCCAGCAATAACTCATAAAAAGGGCTAGTGATATGAAACATCTGACCCATCAGCCCCATATTTGCCCCTAAAATTAGCGAGCCAAGTAGCAATAAACCATGACCAATACGTTGTTGTGCGCCGCTGGGTCGCCGCCATAAAGAAAAACCAGCGATATTCACTCCCACAAACAAACCCAACAGCAGCATTACCTTTCCAGTTCGAGGTAAATCTTGCCAATTGGCTGCCACAAAAGTAATGACTCCTAAACCGATGAGGATGCTGCCTAACCCTATTAAAATCATGACGAAGCGGTTACGGGCAGAAGCCTCTAGTGCATTAAATTGATAGCGTTCTGATAACTGTTCATATAAGTCATGATTAATCAGCCCCTCAGCTCGCCAGAGATCCGCTTCTTGGCGTAACTGACGGCGGAATTTATCTGAATTCATTGCTGCCTCGCAGTTTCGCTCTTTAATCTGACCAGCTTCACTATAAACTCAGTTTTAATCCCTTTTGATACTTCCTATTAAGCATTTGTGACAGTTTAAATAGGTGGCTTCGCATGGAAAAACCTTCTAATTTATTGCTTAAACTCAGTCGGCGTCTGTTTGATGACCCCAGCAAGCAAGAAAGTTTTACTGAAGCACTCATTCATCCTCAACCGTTTCATCCTTGCATCCTTTGGTGCCAACAAAAGCCAGAAAGCTTACCTTTTATGGTGGAGAGTCCGCTAAGTTGGCAGCCGTCATTTGTAGATCGTTTATCTTTGGGAGAAAAACCGGGTCAGCATCCTTGGCATGATGCTGGTTATTTCTATTGTCTAGACTTTTCTTCGGTTTTTGCTGCATCTGTGCTGTTAACAATTCCTTCCTCTTCCAACTTAGTCTTAGATATGTGTGCTGCACCTGGAGGAAAGAGCGTTTTTGCTTGGAGAGCTTTGCAGCCAAAGTTACTGATTTCTAATGAAGTGATTGGTAAACGGCTAGGAATGTTGATTAGCAATTTGAAACGATGTCAAGTAGCTCCCAATGTTGTAATCAGTCAAGATTCAAGTATTCTGGCAACAACACTTTTAAATACTAGTCAGGTCGTTCTTGTTGATGCACCTTGTAGCGGTCAATCTTTATTAGCAAAAGGAGGAAAGGCAGAAGGTTGTTTTCATCCAGCCTCGATTAATAAAAATGCTAATAGACAGAAAAGAATCTTAGCAAACTCCGCTAAAGTTGTTGCACCCCAAGGCTATTTAGCTTATATGACTTGTACCTATTCTCCTGAAGAAAACGAACAAGTTTGTGAATGGTTTATAAAACGATTTCCTCAGTTTCACCCAATAGCAGTTCCTCACTTAGAAGCCTATCAATCTCATCTCACTCAGATGCCTTGCTATCGCATATGGCCTCAACTTAGGTTAGGGGCGGGTGCTTTCACTATTCTGTTTAAAAATACTGAGGAGGGAGTGCCAAATGAACTGCCCTCAAATCTTAGAGACCGTTCCAATTTCGTGCAAATGAAATAAAAAAGGATGGGTATTGTACCCATCCTAGTGTTAATGAATTGGATATATGCAACCAAACTTAGAAATTCATCTCAGCAGCTTGCACTTTTTCAACTTGCTTTTTCTTCAGAACTAGCATGACTTGA
>Ga0196963_10002614_pt1 | contig 10659 bp, 12 predicted proteins | sample S1_5metaG_FD_148600 | JGI IMG/M metagenome (GOLD analysis project Ga0196963, IMG submission 148600) | Soil microbial communities from Anza Borrego desert, Southern California, United States - S1_5 | ecosystem: Environmental > Terrestrial > Soil > Desert | place: USA: California | collected... | reverse complement strand
CCTCGCCGAGCTACGTCAGTGTTGTCACGAGCTCCGGGACAGGTAATACCAACCTCTATAGAAGCACAGACTATCGGGCCTGGAGTCGGATTACTTTACCAACCCGATCGACCTTGGTTCGGACAATCGGCGAAGCGCGGCTATTAGCAGCGGACTCGCTGGTTGAGCTAAACGGCGTCGTTAGTGTTCCGCCAGGTATCGTCGGGGCTGAAATTGTCTACATCCAGGACAATACCGGCGGCATTCAGGTGTTTTTAAGTTCGAGTAAGGGTGTCTTGCCGAGCGAAACGGGCCGACAGGTAACTATAACTGGTGAAGTCAGTGCCAGCGAAGTCGAACGTATCGTTCTCGAGGAGCGGGACGATTTGGTAAGCGGTGGCATCGGCCAGGTAGCCGATCGGGTGATTAACCCAGCCGATGTTAGTCAGTTGTGGGGTTGGACTGGCCGCCTGACTGATAGAATCAGCGTCTTGGAAACAGATAACCTCACCGTCTCTGAACAATTAAAAATCCATCTCGACAGTCTTGGTAAAAGTGCCAAAGAAGTATTTCGTCTGCGGGATCTGATTGAACTCCCCGTAGTTGTGGATTGGAATAGTAGCTCGGGCAAAACCGAGGCCTGGTATTTGGGCCGCGATTACCGAATTTTGGAACGCGCCGAACTGGTTACTCCCGCGGCGACTAAACCCAAGGCAACTGCTAAGTCGACGAAGAAAACAACAACGAAAAACACCTCGGCTCCGAAAAAAGCCTCAGCTGGAGCAGCCCCTAAAGTCGCTTCGACTCGAACCCCCACCGCTCGCGTAGCCGCTACCCGCGCGACCGCCGTTCGACCGGAGCCCAGTCAAAAGCCCGATTCACGGCCGTCTTCTTCCCAAACGGCTATGGGCTTCCTAAGCTTGGCAGCTGGTATGCTAGTAATGAGGGGCAGACGCTTCCGACAGCTTCTACAATAATGGACATCAAGCGAAAACTAATTCTGGAACCACGGGATATTTGGTGGGAAGGCAACGGCATCTTTAACCCCGGCGTCGCCGAGTACCAAGGACGAATTTATATGCTCTACCGGGCCCAAGGACGCGACAACATCTCCCGCTTTGGTTTGGCAGTTTCTGAAGACGGCGAGCACTTCGAGCGTTTTCCGTTGCCGATAGTGGAGAGCGACGAACGCAATCCGTACGAGCGTCTGGGCATCGAAGATCCGCGGATTACTAAAATCGGCAAAGATTATTACATTACCTATACTGGCGCTTCGGTCTACGAAGCCAGTCACCACGACACCTTAGCGCCGTCGCTTAATACCCCGGGCGTCCCGTGGCGGGTTCGAGCCAGCGCTCTGCGGACACGGGATTTTCAATCGTTTGAAAAGGTTGGCGTAATTATTCCCGACCTTGATACGAAGAATACAGTTCTATTTAATCGCCAAATTCGCGGCAAGTACTGGTTATTGCATCGAATTAGTCCGGCGATCTTTGCTTCAGTTTCTGATAACTTGAAGCGCTGGGACGGCGGATATCAATTGATGTCGCCGCAAGAAGAGTGGGAGGCCTCAAAAGTCGGCGCCGCCTGTCCGCCGCTCGAAACCGAAAAGGGCTGGCTGCTCTTTTATCACGGGGTCGATAGAAAAAGCGTCTATCGGATCGGTGCCGCTCTGCTCGATCGGGAAAACCCGGCGTTTGTTCTTCACCGGACTAAAACCCCGCTGCTGGAACCGGTTGAACCTTGGGAAAAACGCGGCCAGATCAATAATGTTGTCTTTGTCACCGGTCTCATCGAGCGCCGGGGAATGTTGCACCTCTACTACGGGGGTGGCGATCAGGTGATCGGACTTGCTAAACTGCCTTTAGATGCCGTACTTGAATCTCTCACAAGCTAAGGGTACCTGGGAGCGCTGGCAAAGCCTCACGGACGAGCACCGGCTGACCGTCAGCTGGGTCGTCGTTACCGCGTTAGTTGGCTTGGTGTTTTGGCTATCGATCAAAGTCATGCCGGAAAACCCGATCGTCTTTCGGTATTTCGTTGGTTTGTACGCCATCGATAGCCTGCTATTTTTCCTGATTTTCCGCCAGTATCGAAATCTAGGTAAAACCTTACTCGTCTTCTTGGTATCGCTGGAAGTTATTGTGGCTCTGTATTACGGTTTCAACTCTATAGGGGCCAATCTTTAGGATGAAACCATTTCGGGTCCGACTATGGGAAATTATTCCTGGCTTGCTGACCTGGCTAACGATTATTTTGCTCTTTGTCTTCTCGTTTACGGCGCCCTACGCCGTTGCCACCATCGTTATGATCTACGCCATCTACTGGTTAATCCGAATTTTTATCATGACTTCCTTCTTGGTCGCCGGCTTTATTCGTTATCGTAAGGAAATTGCGATCGACTGGCTGGCCCGGCTTCAAGCTGACTTTCCGGGTCGTTGGAATGAGCTCTATCATATGGCGATCGTCCCAACGTACAAAGAGGATATCTCAATTCTTCGTCACACCCTCGATGCGATCAGGAAGAGTAAGTACCCGCACCAAAAGATGATCGTGGTCGTGGCCTTTGAAGGGCGCGACAAAGAATTGGCGCCGCAGTACGCGCCGATCTTGACGAGGGAATACGAGCACCAATTCGCCAAATTGTTAATTACCTTCCACCCCGGTGACATCCCGGGCGAAGTTCGGGGTAAGGGCCCCAATATCACCTGGGCGGCGCGCCGAGCCAAAGAGTGGCTCGATCAAAAGAAAATTAGCTACGAAAAAGTCATCACCACGACGCTTGACGCCGACAATCGCGTTGACCCGCAGTATTTTGCTAACGTCTCTTGGGCCTTTCTAAACGATCCTGATCCTCATCATAAAAGTTTCCAACCTTTACCAATGTTCTTCAATAATATTTGGCAGGTGCCGCTGCCGGTTAAGATCACCGCGTTGAGCTCGACTTTCTGGCAAATGATTCAAGCCCTCCGGCCGCATCACGCCCGGAATTTTTCTTCCCACGCCCAAAGCTTCAAAGCCTTGGTTGAGACCGATTTCTGGTCGGTTACCACGGTAGTTGAGGACGGCCATCAATACTGGCGCTCGTTCTTCCGCTTTGATGGCAATCACCATATCGTGCCGATTTTTGTGCCCGTCTATCAGGACGCGGTCCAAGGCGAGAGTATGTACGACACCTTTCGGGAGCAGTATCTTCAACGCCGGCGCTGGTACTGGGGGGTTTCCGATGTGCCGATTGTCTTCGATCACTCCTACGGCAACCCCAGAATCCCGTTTTTCTACAAGTGGCTACAGTTCGCCCGGCTGGTTGAAGCTCATTACAGCTTGGCGACCCAGTCATTCATCTTGCTGATCGGCTGGTTGCCGCTTTTGGCAGTCCAAGAATTCCGAACGACGGTGGTCGGTTACAACTTCCCCGCCGTCTACCGAGTAGTCTTGTCGGCGGCTTGGATCGGCATGATCGTCAACATGGCCATCGCATCGAGTTTGGTGCCGCCCCGGCCAGGTAAAAAGGCGACGTATTGGCTCTTTTTGGTACGTGAGTGGATCTTTGCTCCAGTGGCAATGCCTATCAGTGGCATCCTTTTCTCGGCTCTGCCGGCGATCGATTCCCAGACTAGAATGCTGCTCAATAAGCCGTTTACGGTCTTCAATGTCACCAAGAAAGCTGCTATCCCGAGCGGGATTATTCAGGTAACTGAATAAATCCTTAAAGTAATTTGCCGCGAGGGACGACTCTGGAGTATCCCGAGTGGAATCTTACAGAAATCGAGCCCCTAACTATTGCGGCTGGATTGCCCCAGCCCGTAAGTAATAGTTGTAGCTACAGCTTTCGGCAACTGGATCCGGCTCACTTTGGTCGCAGTAATAATACGGCAGGCCAGCCGATGAGTTATTGATATCAATAATGTTGGCGCTATAGGGGTACTTAGCTATCAGTTCGGCCGCGTCAGGTTTTTGATTGGTCACATTATTAGGTCGTTCCATCCGGGCAAAAAGCAGGTAATCCCGGACCGGGTCACCTTGATTGGCCACCAAACCGATATAAAGGTACTGGCCGTATCCAGCGGGCAAGTTTGGTCGGTAAAAATTGACGCCGCACTGTTCGGTAAAGCGGAGCTTATAGCTGGGGTCTTCAGGAATGGTGCTGATGTAACGGGGCGCTAGGTACGACTTGTCGATATTGGCGCACTGACCGATATATTTCTCGAGTTGGTACTTGGCCACCCACGGATAGCTACTACCGCCCTCAAAGGTGGTGAAGTGGTTGGGTGGATAACTGCGGTTATCTAAGTAGGACTGCTGCAGCGTATTATGGAGGGTCTGCATATCGGTCAGCCGTTGGTAATCGCGTGAACGGATCAGTGAGCTTTGGAAAGCGTAGGTGCTAACAGCCACCAGGATGCCGATAATGGCGATAACAGTTAAAACTTCAACGAGCGTAAAGGCTCGGCTTGCTCTCATGTATCTTAGTGTGGCATGTTTCTCGACCTTTTCAACCCTGTTATTTGTTGGGCTAGGCGCGTAGAATTGAGCGATGAACGATCTCGTGTGGCTGCTGATCGCTGCCGGTCTGATGTTACCGGGACTGATCGGGGTTTTAATCCCGGTTTTGCCTGGTATCCCGTTGATGTTTTTAGTCGCCCTGTTGTTCGGCTTCATCAATCGTTTCACTGCCCTGACCCCCGGCGAACTAGGCATCCTCTTTATTATTGCTCTGGCTTCGATCGTCGTTGATTATCTCGCCGGGGTGCTCGGAGCCAAATACTCCGGCGCTTCCGCCAAGGCTTTAGGGGCCGGCGTCCTGGGAATGATTATCGGCCTCATTGTCTTACCGCCGCTAGGCAGTTTTATCGGGCTGTTTATCGGTGTTTTGCTGGTCGAATTACGCCACCGAACCGAGCGGGAAGCCCTCAAGGCCGCTACAGGCAGCTTGATCGGCACTTTGGCCGGTATGGCGATTAACTTAATTCTGGCGCTGCTGTTTATCGGTCTGTTCCTGACCTTCGGTTGGAAGTAGTTTCAACCGCTTCCTTCTGCGGTCCCAACGGGACTCGGCTCCGTGATTGCGAAGCAACACGGGTTTGTTATGTTGCGGTCCCAACGGGAGTCGAACCCGTGATTTCCGGGATGAAAACCCGGCGTCCTAGGCCACTAGACGATGGGACCAAGCACGTAACAGGTATATTGTACCGAAAAGTGAGGGGAAAATGAATCGGTGAAGTGGGTACTGGGTGATTGACAACGATACCCGGTGTTGTGAAGATGGAAGTATGAATAATGTACTCAAACTTCTGTTGGGCGTGACTTTAGCTGTTGCTGGTGGGTTCTTTTTGGCTGGCTCAAGTGGTCAAAAGTCAGCTCTAGCGCAGGTCGTCGGCACCTATTCCGCAGACTGGCAAGCTTCAAAGCTTTTTGCCATTCAAACCCAGAACTTACCCGTCGAGTTTAATAATACAAGCCCTCGTGATTTGTTTGCTTACGGCGTTGCTGAATGGAAAGTTGATTTCTACGAAGGCACGGGTCAAGGACGAACACTTATGGCGCGGGAGACGTGGACGACGCCAACCCCGAATTGCTATCAGTACGGCATTCCTGAATTTCCAGCACCTGAATCTCCCTGTGCCCCAGGCCAATCTAATGCGGGTGCTTATCTGTATGGGATCGTTTCCGAATACAAGATGCGTCCCTATCGGAGAATGACAATAGAGAAGGTTAATGTCGATGACAGTAGACTTTACCTATCTCAGGGGACAAATCCGAGATTTGCAGGACCTGGTGCTGTAGCCGAAACAAATCAAGACGACAATATTGACGGATTTTATTCGACGGGTGCTTATAGCTGGTGGGCGGGTAAATTTGGGGAAGCCGGTCGTGATGCGGAAATGGCCGGAGGTATTATGCTACCGCTCAAATGGACCGTTACCGGCGAGCTCTACTAAACTCGATTACGCTATCGTTGGTGGTCATGAAAAAAAATCCTTTCTTTGGTTTCTCGAAAGATAAAGGCGTCCAGAGCTTTCTTGTGTCGGCCCCTAATATCGTGTTAATTGTTGGAATCTTAGCTTTTATCGCTGGAGTAATCAGCAAGATTGAAGGAGTAGCAGTGGAACGCAATGTACCTGAAGCTACTGCCTCAGTATTGCGTGAGCGAAACTTAGCGATCGAGGAAGCAAGGAAAGCGGGACGAAAGGACTACGGGTTTTCCACCAACTTTATCCCGGGTATCGGACGAATTGCTGACCCAGAAGCTTACAAACAACAGGCCCTCCAACCCGCCGAGTAGGCTCGATTGGTTATACTGGGGTTATGAAGCGTTTAGTTTTGGTGGCGATTCTCCTCTTGGCCCTACTTATCACTGGTCTTGTGTACTTGATGAACACCGACCAACGACGTTCGGTTAGCCAACTGCAGGAAGCCAAACGGGCGGTGGCCGGAGAAACTGCTCTGGTTTCGTTGCCCAAAACGACTAAAAAAGTCGAAGTCCCTATCCTGATGTACCACTACATCCGCGATTACACCAACAGCGCTGACCCGCTCGGTATTCAACTGTCAGTTTCACCGCTAACCTTTCAGGCCCAGTTGAGTTCGCTACAGGCTAGCGGTTACCAATCCGTCAGCTTGACCGATTTTGCCGCTGGCAACCTGCCGGATAAACCAATTATCTTAACTTTTGATGATGGTTACCTCGACCATTACACAACTGTTTACCCGTTACTTCGTCAGTACGGGTTTACCGGTACCTTTTTTGTGGTCGGTAATTTTATCGGCCAACCCGGCTACATGACACTGGAGCAGATCGCCGAGTTAGCCGCTGCCGGAATGGAGATCGGTGGTCACACTCAAACCCACCGAAATTTGGCTCGCACTCCGTACGAAGTGGCAATTAAGGAAATTTCCCAAAGCCTATCGCACGCTAACGTATTTGCTTACCCGTCCGGCCAGTATTCATACGAAACCCTCGATATTATTAGCGGTCTCGGCATTGCGGCCGCAGTGACAACCGAGCAGGGCGTGGCCACCACTGAAAGCAATTTGTACGAACTGCCAAGAGTTCGGGTCAAGGAAGCGACCAATATTTTCAAAAAGATCGAGGAAGGCCGTGGTCTCAAGGTTCCCTCCAAGGCTTCACAGCCCGAATCGACTCAGGTAGAATACTTGGAGTAAGACGCGCTCGTAGCTCAGCTGGTAGAGCACTTCCTTGACGTGGAAGGGGTCTCTGGTTCAAGTCCAGACGGGCGCACTATGAAAGGTATCGGCTTAATTATTGTTATCGCCCTCGTTCTACTTGGCGCGTTTATGCTCATTAAGCCCTCAACAAGTCCAACGGCGACTACAACGAAAGGATGTACTGTGACAGACTCAGCGACTACCACAATTGCGAAAGCAACTAAGGCCACCATCGAGACCGATAAAGGGACGATCGAGCTCGAACTCTACCCTGATAGCGCCCCAAAAACGGTTGAGAACTTTGCCAAGAAAGCCGCGGAAAACTATTTTGACTGCTTGCGATTTCATCGAGTTGAAGACTGGGTGGTTCAGGGCGGTGACCCGTTAAGCAAAAACGAAGCCCAGCAGTCTTTGTGGGGAACCGGCGGCGGTGAGATTGAAACTGAGCTTTCCGACCGGTCCTTTGTCGAAGGGGCTCTCGGCGTTGCCCGAGGTGGTGATATCAAGGTTTCCAATGATTCCCAGTTCTTTATTGTCAAAAACGACTCTCAATTTCTTGATAAGCAATATACTATCTTCGGCAAAGTCACCAGCGGTATGGATGTGGTTAAATCGATCGCCGTTGGTGACTTTATACGTAGCGTGACTGTTCAGTAGGTTCCTGCTATAGTTCTCTAACGTTCTTTGTTGGAGGAAAAAGTTGGCGAAAGTCGAAATCAATGGTCACGCTTCTGCGCCTCAACGGCTAGACCTCGGTATCAGGATATTTCCGGATGTGTGCAAGATTTTAGGTGATCTGGATCCTGAACCGAAAACCGGGCATTGCTCGGTTGTCGTGCCTGAGGCAAGTTTCTACGGAAAATGGAACTACTATGTCGAGGTCAAGTGCGATCCTAACACCAATCGGGAGGAGAGGATCGAAGCCATGGCGCATGAGATCCTTGCCAAGATAAAAGGAGGTGGTCCCGACTACGAGGCTGCCGGGGTCTACCTCGATATCGGCACGAAACGCTTCTGGGCAGAATAGTTTGCTTAACCAAAGCGGCGCGGTTTAACCGCGCCGTTCGCTTTGTTTGTACAAAACTTACTTACTCTTCTTTACTTCAATCTTCTTGATTTTCGGTCTGACTGGCTCAACCTTGGGGGCAACAATTTTCAGTGTCCCGTTTTCAAGTTTAGCCTCAACCTCGTTGTCTTTGATCGGTGAAGCGAACCGAATCGATCGGGAAAATTCCGAGTGGGCCCACTCACGACGGACGACGTTCTTCCCTTCCTTTTGCTCCTGTTCCTGCTTTTTGGTGCCGGAGATTGTGAGCGTATCCTCCGTCATCTCGAGCTGAAGGTCATCTTCGCTAAAACCTGGAACTTGAACATCGATCTCGTACTCCTTGTCGGTTTCGTGAATGTTCATGGCGCCAGCGGTTGTGGCCATCGCGCCAGTCCAATCCCCGCGGCTGAAGGTTCGTTCAACCATATCGTTCATTTCTTGGTGCATCCGATCGATTGCTTGGAACGGACTCCATGGGGTTAATTGCATCGGCGGTTCACCTCCTTTCTGACGTTCGTTATTGTGAGCTGTCGAACTAGGAAGCTTAACGCCTTCAATTAACTCCGGTAAATTACAGCGGAAGAACTCCATCAGGGCAATCAACACGGGGGCACTTGGTAGGTACTCGCCGCGTTCTAGCGAGATAATCGACTGGCGGGAAACGTTGAGCGCCCGGGCCAATTCTTCCTGGCTCAGTTGATTGGCGGTCCGGAGTTGTCGGAGTAATAACCGAAATCGAGGCATTACCTTCCTTTCTACACGTAATGTAAAGGAAACTTTACATGCCTGTCAAGAGACGGGTTTACGGAACCACTCTTGGGGCGGTTGCTAGGGTCGAGAAGTGCGGCGAACAAGAGCGAAAACCAAAGCGGTCAGTAAAAATAGAAGCAGCAAGCCACCGGCCACCACTGCTGAAGCTTGGTTAGGGGCCAATTTAGATAGAACTGACGGCAAAACCAAACTCGGACTGGCCGAGGTTGATGGTGGCTCGGGGCGAGTTTGGGCGGTGGTAGCCGGTTTCTGTTGGGGTTGACCCAGCCCTTTATCTTCCGAGGGTGAAGCTGGGGGAGATGGTGGTGGCGAGCTGCCGGATGATGGGTTGTTGGCAGATGGAGGCGGTGGAGTACCGTTGACCGACAGAGCGAACTGACGTTTGGCCCCCTCACTAGTGGTAATGCGAAAGTCGTGAGGCGTGAAATCGACGTGAAACCAAGTTAAGCCGCGAATGTTGGGATAGCGCTGCTCTAAGTCCTCAAACATTTCCTTAATCCACTGGGCTTTATTGCCTCCTTGCTCGACCGAGCCGATCTCCATAATATAAATAGCTTTATGAGGATTAATGGCCACCAGTTGATCGTAGGAACTTTGGTAGAGTTGACGGAAGCTTCTCCAAGTCCCGGTCGGTAAAACTTTGCCGAAGTTATAGCCATCCAGACCAAAGTAGGTGACGTACTCATCGCCGGGATAAAGGGAGGCGTATGGAGGGAAGAAGTTTTCCGGATCAATGTTCGGCGCCCAAATCCAATCGACGTTTATTACTCGGAGTTCCCTAAACCGATTAACGGTATGGCGCCACGCCGCTTTGTGATTTTCGGCGGTGTTACCGTTGACGCCGATACCCCACGGGTTCCAGTTGCCGTTAAACTCGGGTCCCAGGGCGATGCGTAAGCGGTAGGGTAAGGCTTTGACTTGTCCGGCCATTTGGTCGATGTAGGCATCGTGCTGACCCGCGACGATGGTGTTATATGGAATCGGCGTGACGTGACCAGTACCGTCTTTAATCTGCGGTTGCCAGGTCATTTCCGGGATGTAACCGTTGGTATGGTAGGTGTTGGGGATGGAGCTCGACCAAGGTGTGTACCAATCTTGGTACCACTTAAGGCCGTCAAAGGTTACGCCAATTTCTCTTTCCAGTTCTTTTAGAGGGGCCAATGAGTTAGGAGTGGTGGGAGAAAACATCCCTCGCATCCAGAGGTTAACTTCCACTCGGGTCGGGCCACCGTCAGCGCGAAAGTATAGCTCCCGCGCCAAGAGAGCACCTAACAGCACCACGGCGCCCACTAAGCTCAACCGCAGGAGGTTTGGTCTGGTCATCTATTCAAACCGCAGGGCTTCGACTGGGTTTTTCCGAGCAGCCCGGAAGGCTGGGAAAAGGCCAAAGACGATCCCAGTGATCGCCCCCATGCCGAGAGCTAGGAGAATCGTCTCGTTGGTAATCGAAGGCTCAAGCGGGGAAACTTTAGCGGCCACCGTGGCGGTGACGGCCGCTAAGCCCAGGCCGATCGCTGCTCCGATAACAGTGAGAACTACGGCTTCGATCAGAAACTGAAGTAAGATGGCGCCTTCGGTGGCACCGACAGCTTTACGGATGCCGATCTCGCGAGTGCGTTCGGTGACAGTAACCAGCATGATATTAGAAATGCCAATACCACCCACTAGCAACGAAATTGCAGCAATGCCAA
>Ga0196963_10002613_pt1 | contig 10660 bp, 9 predicted proteins | sample S1_5metaG_FD_148600 | JGI IMG/M metagenome (GOLD analysis project Ga0196963, IMG submission 148600) | Soil microbial communities from Anza Borrego desert, Southern California, United States - S1_5 | ecosystem: Environmental > Terrestrial > Soil > Desert | place: USA: California | collected... | reverse complement strand
CAGGCCTTGCGCGAACAGGTTCTGGCGCACCCCGAACGCGTCCAGAGCCGCCTTCTGGTTCGGCGCCGCAACGATCCAGTCGTTCAGTCCGTCGATCTCGGCCGTGTAGGTCTTCAGCCGGCTAGCCATGATGGCCCTCGATCTGTCCGCGGCGGCATTGCGCAGGCGCCTTGTCCGGCCGGAACCTGACCAGTCGCGTCCCATGCCGGAACCGGCCGCCCGAGACATGGTCGTAGGCCACCTCCACGACCAGTTCGGGACGCAAGGGCTCCCAGGCCGCCGACCGCTCGGTGCTCCAGCGGCTCGGTCCGCCCGGCGCGTCGCCGGTAAAACCGGTCCCGCCCTTCAGCGCTTCGAGCCGCCGGGTGAGTTCCGGCTTGTCGGCGGCGGCGATTCCGGACGTGAACCCCACGTGGTCGAGCCGCCCGGCGTCGTCGTAGAGGCCGAGCAGCAGCGAGCCGACCAGGTTCGAGTTGCTGGCGTAGCGGAACCCCCCGACCACGCAGTCGGCCGTTCGCGCCCGCTTGACCTTGACCATGGCCCGCTCGCCAGGGAGGTAGGGCCCATCCAGCCGCTTGGCGATCACCCCCTCGTATTGGCCGCTCTCCAGCCAGCGTTGAGCCGTCCTGCGGTCGGCCGTGCCCGGCGTCAGCGACAGGGTCTCATCGCCGAACCGGTGAAGGAAGTCCTGCAACGCCGCGCGCCGCTCGCCAAGCGGCTCGGCGACCAGCGACCGCCCGTCCGTCGTCTGCAGCATGTCGAACAGAGCTAGCCGCGCCGGCGTCTCGCCGGCCAGCCTGGCGATCCGGCTTGCCGCTGGATGAAGCCGCATCTGCAACGCCTCGAACGAGGGCGGCTCGCCGATCAGCAGCTCGCCGTCGAGCACGAACCGAGCCGCCTCCGGGCGTTCCAGACGCTCGACCACCTCGGGGAAATAGCGCCCCAACGGCTTGCTCGACTTGGCCTGCAGGTCGACCCTGCCGCCCGCCTTGCGGGCCAGGCAGCGGAATCCATCCCACTTGGGCTCAAACCACCAGCCGTCGCCCTCGGGCAGGTCCGGGGCAGACCGCGCCTCCATCGGGGTGATTGTCGGCGAGGGTGAAGGCGGCGGCATGGGACCCTAACGCGGCCGCGCCGGCTCCCGTTCACGGAGCGGGATTCGCTTGACCCCGTTCGCCGGACCACCGCCGCCGGCCGCCTGAAACCCTCGGGCTCGCAGTTTTCGGCGCGCGTCTAGTCGACCGGGACCGTGTAGTTCAACGCCAACCGGCCCCCGTCCGGATAGAGGGTCTGGCCGGTGAAATAAGCGGCGTCCTCGCTGGCCAGGAACACCGCCACCCGGCCGATCTCCTCAGGTTCGCCGAGCCGTCTGAGCGGCGTGCGCGACAGCACCCCGCGGCTGGCGTCGGGACCGGTCATCACGCCCTTCAGGATATCGGTGGCGATGGTCCCCGGCCCGATCGCATTGACACGGATGCCATGGGGCGCCAGCCCCAACGCCATCGCCTTGGTCAGCTGGTTGATCGCCCCCTTGCTGGTCACGTAGGCGAGCTGGGCGGGGATCGCCAGCACGGCGTTGATCGAGCTCATATTGATGATGGCGCCGTGAAGCCCGGCCTCGACCATCCGCTGCGCCACGGCTTGGCCGATCACGAAGGCGGCCCGCAGGTTGACCGACAGCACCCGGTCGAAGTCCTCCAGCCTGGCGGTCAGGATGTCGCCTGCCGCCAGCACCCCGGCATTGTTGACCAGGAGGTCGATGGTCCCGATGGCCAGGGCCGCCTCGCCGACCGCCTCGCGCGCCGCCGCCGCGTCGGCGATGTCGCAGGCCAGGCCCACGCATCTGCGGCCCGTCTCGGCGGCGATCTCCGCCGCCGCCGCCTCGGCGCCGGGCCCGTCGATGTCGATCAGGACCACGTCCGCCCCTTCGCGGGCGAACTCGCGGGCGCAGGCCAGGCCGATGCCGTGCGCCCCGCCGGTGACCAGCGCCTTGCGTCCCGCAAGCTTCATCACCAGGCTCCGATGTTGGGCATCGAGGCCCAGGGCTCGGAGGGCGGCAGGCGGTCGCCCTTCTGAAGCAGCTCGATGGAGATGCCGTCCGGCGACCGCACGAAGGCCATGTGCCCGTCGCGCGGCGGCCGGTTGATCGTCACCCCGCCGTCGACCAGCCGTTGGCAGACGGCGTAGATGTCGTCGACCTGGTAGGCCAGGTGACCGAAGTTGCGCCCGCCCTGGTAGTCCTCCGTATCCCAGTTCCAAGTCAGCTCGACCATCGGCGCCTTGCGTTCGCGCGCCGTCTCCACGTCGTCGGGAGCCGCGAGGAACACCAGGGTGAACCGCCCGCCGGGGTTCTCTGTCCGCGATACCTCGGCCAGCCCCAGCTTGGCGCAGTAGAAGTCGAGCGCCGCGTCGAGGTCCTTCACCCGGACCATGGTGTGCAGGTAGCGCATGGGGCTCTCCTTCAGGTGACGGCGGCGCGTTGGCGGAATCGGGGCTGGTCGTACGCGGCTCCCGCCACGACGTCCCCGAGGATCTCTGCCGCCAGCGCGACCTCGGCGAAACTGAGTGGCAGCGGCGAGAAGCCGAAGCGGGCGATGTCGGGGTCGCGGAAGTCGCCGATCACCCCGCGATCGATCAGGGCCTGGACGACGGCGTAACCGTCGGGATGGGCGAAGCTGACGTGGCCGCCGCGCAGCCCGGCCTCGCGCGGAGTCACCAGCCGCAGTTCCGAACCGGCCGGCCCGGCCTCGACCCGCCGGATGAAGAGGTCGGTCAAGGCCGCCGCCTTGGCCCGGATCGCCTTCGCTCCGGCGCGGGCCGCGATCTCGACCCCGCACTCCAGCGCGCTCACACCCAGCACCGGCGGCGTGCCGCAGGCGAATCGGCGGATGCCCTCGGCCGGATCGTAGGCGTCCTGGAAGGTGAAAGGAGCCAGATGGCCCATCCAGCCGGACAGCGGCGAGACGAGGGTCTGCTGGTGCCGGCGGGCGACGAACAGGAAGGCCGGCGCTCCCGGCCCGCCGTTCAGGTACTTGTAGCCGCAGCCGACGGCCAGGTCGGCGCCGCAGCCATTGAGGTCGACTTCCAGCACACCGGTGCTGTGGCTCAGGTCCCACAGGACCAGCGCCCCCACGGCATGCGCCGCAGCGGTCAGCCGGCCCATGTCGCGGATGCGGGCGGTCTTGTAGTGAGCGTGGCAGAGCACCAGCACGGCCACATCCTCCGTGAGCGCCGCCTCCAGCGCCTCGGGCGCGCGAAGTTCCAACCGCCGGCCCTCGCCGAGGGTCCGCACCGCGCCTTCCAACATGTAGAGGTCGGTCGGAAAGTCCCCCGGTTCGGACAGCACAATCCTGCGGCCGGGCCGCGCCTGCATGGCGGCCACCGCCAACTTGAAGAGGTTGGCCGAGGTGGAGTCCGCGACGATCACCTCGCCCCGCTCGGCTCCGATCAGGCCGGCGATGGCGTCGCCGACCCGATGCGGCGCCCCGATCCAGTCGTGGTCGTTCCAGCCCCGGATCAGGCTTTGGCCCCATTCGGTCTCGACCACCTCGCGCAGGCGCGCCTTGGCGGCCTTCGGCATCGGCCCCAGAGAATTGCCGTCGAGATAGATCACGCCCTCGGGCAGTTCGAACTCGTCGCGGAACGCCGCCAGCGGGTCGGCGGCGTCGAGCGCGGCGGCCTCCGCGTCGCTCATGCCTTGAGTTCCCGCAGCACGGCCCGCACCGGCGAGGCGTCCAGCCCGACCAGCGGCAGCGGCAGGGCGATCAGCTCATAGTCCCCCGGCGGCGGCTCTGTCAGCACCAGCCCTTCCAGGATGGCCATCCCCCGCTCGGCCACCGCCCGGTGGGCGTCCATGGTCTTGGAGGTCTCCGGGTCGAGAGAGGCCGAATCCACCCCGATCAACCGCACGCCGTTATCGGCCAGCAGGACGATCGCCTCGGGCGCCACCGCCTTGAAATCGCTGTCCCACGTCTCGTGCGGGAATTCCTCGTAGGTGCGGAGCAGCACCCGCGGCGGAACCCCATCCAGCCGTCCCTCCAGGTCCGCTGCCTCGACTCTCATCCCCGGGCCGCGGACATCGATCAGCCGGCACGGCCCGAGGTAGACTTCGAGGTCAACCCGCTCGGCCGTGGGGCCGGCCGCGTCGTAGTGGAACGGCGCATCGCCATGGGTGCCATTGTGCACCGAACTCGAGAACCGGCCGACGTTCACCGGCACGCCGGGCCCCATGCTCCATACCCCGGCGCTCTCGAACGGCGTATCCCCGGGCCAGTGCGGCATGCCGGGGCGCAGGGGCTGGGTGATGTCCCACAGTCGGGCGGTCATGAACGCGCTTATGGGACGCCGCGCCGCCGATGGGAAGGCCTGAGGCGCAGACGCCACGGCCCTGGTGAACCGCGCCATCCTGTCTCGAAATTCATTTGCCCGGGCCCGGCCGCACGGGCATATCAGAACACTGTTCAGATTACAGACGGGGATATGGCGCGAGCGGCGCGACGGCCGCCTGCGCCCAAGGGCAAGCGATGCAGATCAAACAATCCCACCTGGTGGCGGCCGGCATCGTCGGTTTCGTGCTGATCCTGTTCGTCGTCGTTGGGCCATTGATGTCCATGGGCGCCGACAGGAAGAAGAAGGCCGAGGCGCCCAAGCCCGCCAACAGCGCCCTGCTGGTCACCACCCAGCTGATCGAGCCGGTCATGCGCCCCTCGACCACCCTGTTGCGCGGCCGCACCGAGGCCAACAAGGCCGTGGTGGTCCGCGCCGAGACGGCCGGCCCGGTGGTCGCCACGCCCACCCCCGAGGGCGCCTTCGTCCGCAAGGGGACCATCCTCTGCCGGATCAGCGTCGACGCCCGCCAGGCCTCGCTGGAGCAGGCCCGGGCCAACCTCAAGTCGCGCCAGCTCCAGAAGCAGGCTTCCGAGCGCCTCGCCGCCCAGGGCTACCGGTCCCAGACCCAGGTGTTGCAGGACCAGGCCAACCTCGACTCGGCCCAGGCCAGCGTCCGCGCCGCCGAGGTGCTGTTGGAACAGGTCAACGTGCGCGCGCCCTTCTCGGGCGTCTTCGACCGGCGCGACGCCGAGGTCGGCGCCTATCTCGCCCCCGGCGGGGCCTGCGGCACGATGATCGAGCTCGATCCCGTGCTGATCGTGGTCGACATACCCGAGCGGCTGACCTCCCAGTTCCGGGTCGGCGATACGGTCGCCGCGACCCTGTCCTCGGGCGAGATCCTGAATGGCCGGGTCCGGTCCATGTCCCGTGACGCCGACGCCCAGACCCGCACCTACCGGGTCGAGATCCAGGCGCCCAACCCCGGCCTCCGCGCCCGCTCCGGCGTCTCCGCCGACGTGCGGGTCACCTCCGGGGTCGCCCCGGCCCACCTGATCCCGCCAGCCGCCCTCGTGCTCGGCTCCGACGGCCGCCAGGGCGTCCGCCACGTGGTCGCCGGCGGCAAGGTCGCCTTCATCCCGGTCGAGGTCATGGACGAGACGCCCGAGGGGGTCTGGGTCAAGGGCATCGGCGGCCCCATCCAGCTGATCACCGTCGGCCAATCCTTCGTGGGTGAAGGCCAGACGGTGCGGACCAAGGCGCAGGCCCGATGATCAACGCCCTCATCGACGGCGCCATCCGGAGGCGCAAGGTCGTTCTCGGCATCGCCGTGATCGCCAGCATCTTCGGCTTCATCGCCTACCTGAACCTGCCCCGGGAATCGAACCCGGACATCCCGGTGCCCTTCGTCGGAATCACCGTGCCCTATCCCGGCGTCTCCCCGGAGGACGCCGAGCGCCTGCTGGTCCGCCCGCTGGAAACCGAGCTGCAGTCGCTCGAGGGCCTCAAGGAGATGAACGCCGTCGCCGTCCAGAATGCGGCGATCGTCTACCTGGAGTTCGAGGTCAACTTCAACAAGGACAAGGTGCTGCAGGACGTCCGCGCCAAGGTCGACATGGCCCGGGGCCGATTCCCGCCCGACGCCGAAGAGCCGATCATCAGCGAGAACAACGTCAACGACAGCCCGTTCATCGGCATCATGCTGTCGGGGGCGGCGCCCGAACGCACCCTGTTCCAGACCGCACAGGCGCTGCAGGATCGGCTCGAAGCCCTGCCCGGCGTGCTGCGCACTGAACTCGGCGGCGGCCGCGAGGAGATGCTCGAGGTCACCATCGACCCGGTGAAGATGGAGGCGGCCAATGTCTCGGCCAGCGAACTGGCCCAGGTCATCGCCCGCAACAACCAGCTGGTCCCGGCCGGCAACCTGCGCACCGACAAGACCGAGTTCGCGGTCAAGGTGCCCGGCGTCGTCGAGGGCCCGGAGGACATCCTCGCCCTGCCCGTCAAACGCAACGGCGACCGGCTGATCACCATCGGCGACCTCGGCGAAGTGCGCCGGACCTTCAAGGAGCCCAGCCGTATCGGCCGCTTCAACGGCCAGCCGACCTTCGCCATCGACGTCATCAAGCGTTCCGGCGCCAACGTCCTCGACAGCGTCAAGCAGGTGCGCGCGGCGGTCGCCGAGGAACAGAAGCGTTGGCCGTCGACGATCCAGGTCGACTACACCTTCGACGAGAGCGAGTTCATCGAGCGCAGCCTGACCATCCTGGAAAGCGGGCTGATCATCGCCACCATCCTGGTGATGACCATCATCGTCGGCAGCCTGGGCATCCGCCAGGGGCTGATGGTGGGCCTGTCGATCCCGGTCTGCTTCATGATCGGCTTCCTGCTGCTGCAGGCCTTCGGCCTGACCCTCAACCAGATGGTCATGTTCGGCCTGGTGCTGGCGGTCGGGATCCTGGTCGACGGCGGCATCGTGGTCGTGGAGTACGCCGACCGGAAGATGGCCGAGGGGCTCGACCGGGCCGAGGCCTTCGCGGCCGCCGGCAAGCGGATGTTCTGGCCGGTGGTCAACGGCACCCTGACCACCCTCTGCGCCTTCGTGCCGTTCCTGTTCTGGAACAGCATTCCCGGCAAGTTCATGAGCTTCCTGCCGATCACCCTGATGATCGTGCTGAGCGCCTCGATCTTCGTGGCGCTGATCTTCACCCCGGCCCTTGGCTCGATCTTCGGCCGCAAGCAGGGGGTCGACCTGCATCACCTCGAGGAGATCCGCAAGTCCGAGCAGGGCGACCCCCGCCAGATGGAAGGCTTCATGGGCCGCTACGCCCGCATCCTCTGGTGGTCGGGCCACCATCCGATGCGTGTCACCGGCCTCGCCCTGGCGATCATCTTCGTCATCTGCTTCGCCTTCTTCAACCAGAAGCACCGGGTCGAATTCTTCCTCGATGAGGACCCCGAGTATTCGGCCGTCTACGTCAAGGCGCGCGGCAACCTCTCGGCCGAGGCGGCCGACCGGCTGGTCCAGCAGGTCGAGCAACGCCTGGTCGGGACCAAGGGCATCGATTCCGTCTACGTCTCGGCCGGCAAGTTCAGCGGCGGCGGCGGCTTCGGGGCCGCGCCGGCCGACACCATCGGCCGCATCCAGCTTGACTACGTCGACTTCGAGGAACGCAAGGAGCTGGGCGTCCGCGGCAAGGACATCACAGATGAGATCCGCAAGCGGGTCGCGGACGTGCCTGGGGTGCTGACTGAGGTGCGCCTGCCCCAGGGCGGCCCGCCGCAGGGCAAGGACATCCAGGTCGAGCTGCGCGGCTCCGACCCGGCGACGCTCAACCGGGCGGCCGATTTGATCAAGGCTCGGCTCGCCTCAGACCCGCAGCTGATCGAGCAGGAGGACAACCGCGCCTCGCCCGGCATCGAGTGGAACATGACCATCGACCGCGAGGCCGCCGGCCGCTACGGCGTCGACGTCCTGTCGGTCGGCCAGGCGCTGCAGTTCGTCACCACCGGCGTGCTGGCCGGCCGTTTCCGGCCCGACGACGCCGAGGACGAGCTCGATATCCGCGTCCGCTTCACCCCCGACGCCCGCAACCTGGCGGCCTTCGAGCGGTTGAAGATCACCACGCCCTTCGGCTCGGTCCCGGCCAGCTATTTCGTCAAGAGCACGCCCGGGCAACAGGTGACCAGCATCCAGCGCCGCGACGCCCAGCGCATGGTCATCCTCCAGGCCAACACGGTGGAGGGCGTCGCCGCCAACCAGAAGATCGCCCAGCTCAAGCCCTGGCTGGAGAAGGCCGGGATCGACCCCAACGTCCGCTGGAAGTTCATCGGCGCCGACGAGGAGGGCCAGGAGGCCGGCCTGTTCTTCATAGGGGCCATGGCCGCCACCCTGTTCATGATGGCCATCATCCTGCTGTGGCAGTTCAACAGCTTCTACGGAATCTTCGTCACCCTGTCGGCGGTCATCCTGTCGACGGTCGGGGTCTTCCTGGGCGTGGTGCTCAACATCGCCCACACCTTCGACTACATCTCGGTGATCATGATGGGCACCGGCATCGTCGCGCTCGCGGGCGTGGTGGTCGGCCACAACATCGTGCTGGTGGACACCTTCTATCAGCTCAGGCGACAGGGCTACGACGCCGACGAGGCCGCCATGCGATCGGCGGTCCAGCGGTTCCGGCCGGTCATGCTGACCACGGTGGTGACGGTCGTCGGCCTGCTGCCGCTGATGTTCCAGCTGCACCCCAACTTCCGGGGCTTCCATTTCGAGTACAAGGCGCCGGGCTCGGAATGGTGGGTCCAGCTGTCGGGCGCCGTGGTCTGGGGGCTTAGCTTCTCCACCCTGCTGACCCTGTTCCTGACTCCGGCCGCCCTCGCCGCGCCGAAGACCCTGATCCGCCGGTTCCGCAACATCTACCTCCTGCTCCGCGGCCGCCAGCGCTGGGCCGACCGGGTCCGCCAGGGCGACGAGGTGCGCACGGACATCGGGACGGACGACCTGGACGTGGTGGGACCGGAATTGAGGCCGGCGGCGGAATAGCTGTCCTTCTCAGAGCGTCCGTGCGTTGAACGTGTCGCACGCCACCGGGTCGCCCGCCTCGTATCCGCGGCGGAACCAGCGCATCCGCTGTTCGGCGCTGCCGTGGGTGAAGGCGTCCGGCACCACGCGACCCTGGGTGCGCTTCTGGATGGTGTCGTCGCCGACGGCCGAGGCCGCCCCCAGGCCGTCGCTGATGTCCTGGGCGTTGAACTGGATGCCGCTGTTGGCCGCCCGCGCGGCCCAGACGCCTGCATAGCAGTCGGCCTGCAGTTCCAGCCGCACGGCCCCCGACTCCTCGCCCCGCATGCCTAGCCGCTGGGCCTTGTCCATCGCGCCCTGCAGGTTCTGCACATGGTGGCCGACCTCATGGGCGATCACATAGGCCCGGGCGAACTCGCCGCTGGCCCCGAACTTGGTCTCCAGCTCCCGCCAGAACGACAGGTCCAGGTAGATCTTCTGGTCCGCCGGGCAGTAGAACGGCCCCATCGCCGACTGGCCGGTCCCGCAGCCGGTGCCGGTCGCCTGGTCGTACAGCACCGTCGCCGCCGGCGGCTGGTAGCGCTGGCCGGACGCGGCGAAGATGGCCGTCCAGACATCGCTGGTGGAGGTCTCGACCACGTCGACGAACTGCCCGGCCTCGTCGCCCGGCGTGCCGCGTTTGCCCTCCTGGACCGGGACCGACCCGCCCCCGCCGACGATGGACAGCATCTGCTGAGGATCGATGTCGAAGACGAACACGCCGATCAGCACCGCAACGATGCCAACCACGCCGACGCCGCCTGTCGCAGCGCCAATGCCCATCCCCCGGCGGTCCTCGATGTTCCCGCCTCGCCGACCGCCGCGCCATTCCATGCGAAATCTCCCAGCCGATGGTGCGCCAAGGTGGCCCCAATCGGCGCGGCGCGTCCAGACCAACGGTTGACCGGGTGACCCGATCCCAACGGGACAGGCTTGCGGTGACTGTCCCGCGAGGCGTGACAGCCACCGTGGCGGCCGTCGACGGTGACCGTCATTCGGCTCCGCGGCAGGACCCAGGTCCTACTTCTCGGTCACCGTGAAGCGCACCAGCATCTTCGCCGGAGCGTCCCACTCGGGCGCCAGGGCCTGCGCCCGGCGATAGTCGGCCCAGGCCCCCCTGGCGTCACCGACGCCTTCCTTGGCCAGGGCTCGGTTGTAGTAGGCCTTGGCCGGCTCATCGACGCCGAGCGATAGCCCTCGCTCGATCTCGGCCAGGGCCCCGACATAGTCCCGGTCGGCCATCCGCAGCACGCCGCTGTTGACGAAGGCCTCGCCCAGTTCGGGGCTCAGCCGTATCGCCTCGTCGAAGTCCCGCCGGGCCGGACCATAGGCCTTGGCCCGCATCTGCATCACGCCGCGGTTGACCAGGGTGCCGGCGCGGTCACGGGTCGCCAGCCCCTCATCAAGCGCCTGGGTGCAGACCTGCACCGAAGCGCGATCCGACTTTCCGGCGAAGGCGGCCTTCGAACAGGCCGGCGCCAGTCCCTCGCCGAGGACGATCACCGACGCGCTGGCGGATCCCGCCGCCAGCACGCTCAGTGACGCCACGACGAGGGTGGCGAGCGGTTTCACCGCCGCGTCACCGAGAACCGGGTCAGCTGGACCTGCGGCTCCTGCCAGTCCGGCGCCAGTTCGATCGCCTTCTGATAGGCCAGGTAGGCGTTCTTGGGATCGTTCAGGCCTTCATAGGCGATGGCGCGGTTGAACCAGGCCTTCTCCGGCTCGTCGAGACCGAGCGCCATGCCGCGGTCGATCTCCGACAGCCCCGTAGGC
>Ga0196963_10002612_pt1 | contig 10670 bp, 19 predicted proteins | sample S1_5metaG_FD_148600 | JGI IMG/M metagenome (GOLD analysis project Ga0196963, IMG submission 148600) | Soil microbial communities from Anza Borrego desert, Southern California, United States - S1_5 | ecosystem: Environmental > Terrestrial > Soil > Desert | place: USA: California | collected... | reverse complement strand
TGATTCCCTACGCCGGAAACTACTACTGGCGCAAATTCCCATCTATTCATTTACCGAAGAAAAAGGCCAGAATCTGGTTAAAAGCAACAGATGTACGCGTAGAAAGGCTGCAGGATATCAGTGAAGCAGATGCGATTGCCGAAGGAGTTTTGGGTTTGTCCCATAATTGGGTCTATTCAAATTTTCCTCTCTACAAGATGGACTATACAGACTGGCAATTAAAACGTGAAATGCCGGGACAATATGCCCTTAAACCGCCCGTTGGTCCATCACCTAAAGCCAGATACTCAAAGTTAATTGAACTGATGTATGGACTGGGATCATGGAATGCCAATCCGTGGGTATGGGTGATATACTTTGACGTGCTGAGTACGACAGGGAGACCGAAACTATAACCGATTGCAAATCCAATTATACCTAACTATAAAAACATACGGAGTGGCGAAACGATTTACCGATACTGATATTTGGAAAAAAGGGTGGTTTATGAAATTACCCGCAAAGCTCAAGCTATTCTGGAAGTTCCTTTGCGACGATTGCGACGCGGCAGGCGTTTGGGAACCAAACTTTGATACAGCATCCCTATTCGTAGGTGAAACGGTTACCGAAGGAGACCTTGTCGCTTTTGGCGAGCGTGTTGAAAAAATTGAAAACGGAAAATATTGGCTGACAACTTTTATTGAGTTTCAGTATTCAAACAACCTCAGTCAAAAATCACCGGCACATAAAAAGATTTTTCAGTCATTAATTAAAAATAGACTATACGATAGGGTATTTGGTAGGGTATCAGATACCCTACAAGAAGAAGACAAAGAAAAAGATAAAGAAGAAGAAAAGGAAAAAGAAGAAGAAGGCGGTGCGCCTGAAAAAAATCACATAAGCTCCATTCCTCAGCCCGTGAAGCCTCCCACCAATCAGGTGGTGGGCGCCGGCGGTGAGATTTACGATGCGGAACAGGCGATACTTGACCGTCGACTGCACTTTGAGGCCATTTGCATGAAAACCGGGAAGGAGGAGCATACAGCGCGTGACAGCCTGCACAAGTATCACCTATACCTGGAGGAGAGAGAGCGGTATCCACTCACCCGAAAAGCCGTATTAGCGGGGTTTGAAAAATGGTTGCTTAACGAAAAACAATTTTCTGCCAATGGAACACATAAGCCAGCATCTTCAGCACAACGAAACAGTGAGCGGTTTGCCAGCTTTATCGAAAAAGGAAAACGGCGCTTTAACGAGTTCACTGCTGCCAGCCGAAAGGAGAATGATGGAGCTTAAATACGCTACCCAGCCCTTCGGAAAAATGAAATCGCAGGAATTGGTGATAGCGGTTATGGCACTTATGGCAAAGATCGAAGCTATAACTGGATGGGCAATTCCTGATAGCCCCAAAGATGATATCCTGATTGATCAGTTTGCCTTGAAACTGACAGAATCATACCCGACTGTAAACGCTGAAGAAATGGAGTTCGCTTTCAGAAGTAACGCTTCTGTGAAGGACTGGGGAAAGGCAATGAACCTGGGTTTGATCGACGAAGTGATGATTCCTTACCTCGAAAAGCGCAGAGAGCTAAGCGCAATGGAGGAAACCGTAGTGCCGGCACAAATCGAGCACAAGGAAGACACGAGCGACCAGGCTATGACCGAGTGGTATAACGAAACCGCGAAGCTGGTAAAGGAAGGACGAATGAAGGTGAGCTTTATTCCCCTTATGCTCTACGAGTGGGCCGAAAAAAAGGAATTGATCAACCCTACGAAGGCGGAGAAATATGAGTACCTGGAGAAGGCAGTAATGTACCGGCAGGCGCAACTGTCGGAAGAATGTGAAAGTGAGCCACGCGCCCACGGCAAGCTTCGGGATTTTATGACCATGAAAGACAAAGGAGAGTTCACGGGGGATGAAGTGGACCTGCTTAAAAACCTCGCCAAGCGTATGATATTATTTGATCATTTTAAAAAAAGTTGATATGTCAAAGGAGTACAAATGGATCGTGTTTTCCCTGCAGGGTTGCACTGCTAAGACCAATTACTATAACTGCTATAACAAGAAAAATAATATCCTGCTTGGTCAAGTGCGCTGGTATCCACCGTTCGGAAGGTATTCATTCTTTACGGAAGACAACATCGTCTTTGAGGAGACTTGCTTAACAGACATAAGCGACTTCCTGAGGGAAATCAATAATGAACATAAGGCTAAACGATCTGGAGGATAAACGCTCGAATGAGTGACCATGGTTGCTGATAAGCTGTAACATTAAAATACTCACGTTATGAGACACAAATGGCCCAAAAATATCCCTCTGGCGGGTAAACAATACCTCGAGTGCCAGCGTTGCGGCGCAACCTTGATAATCTATCCATCTGGAAGCAAGGCTTATGTAGTAAATGACCGGACTACTGGGACAACACCACCATGTACACCACAGGAAAAGAAGGAAAAACAGAAGGCAAAGAACAGTGCACGCCCTCCGGCAGTTTATGACAACGAAACCAAACAATATCCTTATTACATAGCAAGGTTATGAGATACTTCCAGGTATCATATCAATTGAATGGTGAAGTGTGGCTCTCGGATGTAATGATACCGGACGACGACGATCCGTGTGAAGCTATTTGTAGTGCGCTTAAAACGCGGTTTCCCGGTAAGCCCATAAAATGTATAACGATAATAAAAGAGTACTAAAACATGCCGATCCTAAACTTCACTACCAAGATTGATCCGTGGAAAACGGTTGGAGAAATCCAGCAGATATTATCCAAGAACAATGTAAGCCACGTATCAATAAAAAACGAAGGAAGCTCACCGGTGGCCCTTTCTTTCACCATTGACTATCACGGACGGCCGCTAAACTTCCTGCTCCCATGCAATCATGAAGGTGTACTGAATTGCCTGAAAAGAGATCGTAAAGTTCCGAACTCCAGCAAGAACAGTGAACAGGCCCTGCGGACGAGCTGGCGCATCGTGAAAGATTGGGTAGAGGCACAAATGGCGATAGTGCAGGCGGAGTTAACTACACTACCGGAAGTGTTTATGCCGTACCTGGTTGTGAACGCTCAGGGTGAGACGCTTTCCAGTAAAATGCTGAATGGTGACGGAATGAAGCTGCTATCAAACTAACCAAACAATCAAGCCATGAGCAACCAGGTTTGTCTATTTAATGAGGACAATAGAATAATTGATCGAAGTAACGCTGTTTTCAGTGAATGCCGAAAGTACAGGTATGCGCTTTGGCGTATATGGGATGAAACTAAGCCGATTGTAATGTTCATCGGCCTTAATCCTTCCACGGCCAACGAAACAGAAAATGACCCGACGATAAAGCGCGTTAAAGCTATTGCTGAAAGTAACGGGTTCGGAGGCTTCTGCATGATGAATTGCTGGCCTTATATCGCTACGAACCCCACAGAGTTAAAAATAGACGCCATCTCGAGCGATAAGAACAACCTCATGCTGACTACTATTGCCGCCAAGTGTGAAGCAGTCGTTTTTGCGTGGGGAAACTTCGACATAGTTAGGAAAACAGGCCGGGACCGCGAGTTGCAGCAAATGTTTCCCAATGCTAAAGCACTGCATATAAATAAAAACGGATCACCCAAGCATCCTCTGTATTGCCCTAAATCATCAGTTCTTATTCCATTTCAAAAGAAGCAATCATGAATATAGAAAAGCAGGTCTGTACACTGGAGCAGGCCAAAAAGCTGAAGGAATTGGGAGTAGCGCAGGAAACTGCTGTGTGGTACTGGTCCCGGTATTATGTGCAGGATATTGATGATTTCGTTGAGAGTGTGAACTTGGGTATCATGGATCTGAATGGCGACTACGCAGCGTTCACCGCCGCAGAGTTGGGTATGATGCTTGGTTCCGGCCAGAACCATATCCAACGCTCGGTAGACGGCAGGTATAGGATAAACTTCGAGGATGGCGCTTCTTATTGGAACGAGGCAGAGGCAAGAGCAAGCTTACTCATTTACATCTTGCAAAAAGAATATGTATCTGTAATAGAAGTAAACCAAAGACTTCAATCATTCAACTCTTAATTCAATGATACAATTAACCAACACATTATATGCTGTGGTAGTGCCGGAGGGGGCGCACTCATTCAAGTGGGAGATTGAGCAAGTTGATTCTTCCCCTTTCGAGAAAAGAATTGACATTATGTATTTGACCAAAAACAACCTATGGTCATTCGTGTGGCTTAATGAACTACCGGAATTGGCCTCGGAGTTTGAAAAAGAAGAACCATTCAAGGACTTTGAAATACTTGGTCCTCTCTCGTCCATAACAGAGGAACAAGCGGCGAAGCTGTACACACCAATGTCTGGCATAGGTCCGTGCCATAATCATAAGTCAGCGTTGGTAATAGCTATCCAATCCAAAGGCTTAGATACCTCTAAGCCTGAGAGAATACTGTTAATTAAAAAAGACAAATAATCATGGCAAAGCATAAAAAAGGCAACCCTAATGTAATTCCCGACACAGAAATACTGGATGTAGCACTTAGAGAGGCTGCATCAATCCTTATTACCGCTTATTCCATATTAGGCATCAGAGGAAAGGGAACTGCGACAGTCACCAGCAAAGGAAGGGAATACAAGATTTCCTTTGAAGACACTACAGAAGCACGCAAGGCCAATGGGTAGACCGAGTAGAATACATTAAAGAACTGATTCAAAAAGTAAAGATCATGGAAAATAAACTGCGCAAACGTTTGCTGAACTGGCACTATTACAAAAGTAAAACCGTATCGGTAGTTGATCTTCTGGAATCAACATATCAATCTTTCAGATACCGGGTTGGGAATCGTATTGGGAATAGCGGGATAAGTTTTAGGGACGCCATAAAGCAAGCCAACCAAGACGAGTTGGAGCAGTTAGATAATATCATTTTAGAAGACAGAATTCAAAAGAAGCAATCATGAATAACACCCCCGACAATAAGCAGATACCACCAGAGTTAATAGAGCAATGGGAGCAGGAGGCGCTTTCGCGCTGGCCCACAAGTCCAGTTCACTTCATAGAAATGGAACTACGGGATATCAGGAAGGCATTCGTTGAAGGCTGCCAATTCCAAAATAGTAAAACCGAAGCTGACCGACTTGACCCACGCAACCGCAATACCTATGACTGGCTCAACAGCGCGGCATCTGGATATGATTGGGAGTAAGGATACGAGATTGTCGGCAACATCTACGAGCATATATCTTCTAACATCTAAAACTTTCACCAACAATGGACAGCAATAAACATTTAACCGCAGAACAAAAGAAGGACATACAAGGGGAAAAGCTGTACAGGTGGGTGAAGGCAAGTGAAAGATTGCCTGAAGCTCATGCCAGTGAAGTGCATTGGCGATACTCGCATAACAAGAAGCCTGTATTGGATAATTGTAGATGGGTGATTGATAGATTGGTTGTTGAAAAGGCAAACACCTATACGAGAGTTTTGGCGGAATACCTTGAATACCTTGAAGAAGTCCAGCCTAACAGCGAAGATGTTGAGCAATTAAAAAGCCAGATTGAAACTCTTGTCCGGCACAGGCAATTTGCGGAGGACTGGTTGAAGAAATCAATCAACCGGGCAAAGCATTACAAAGAGGGTATTAAATTCCTGCGCGATAGTTATTTAGACGAAAACGATGATTCAACAGCGTGGAAGTATGCGACGCAATTGTTGGAAGAAGACATTAACGACGCAGTGAGTGACACAACGGAGCCCGATAGTAGCGCAGACGCTGGAAACCAAAGCCCATCCAATGAAGAAGGGAAGGACTGGAAAGAAAGGTTCAGGAAATGGTGGGACTTAAAGCTAAAACACCCTAATGATCAACAAATAATCGACTACATAGAACAACACATAATTCCATCCCGAACTAAAAGGTAGAACATAATGAAAGCTACAGTCAAAATTGAAAAGCAGGTTGAAATTAAAACCCTTCACGTTGAAGCACACGTTAGATATTGGGAAGACGCTACAATAAACGGTATTAGCGATGAAACTGGCGACCTAACCCCTTGCAAGGAGGGTCATCTCTGGAAGCCGGTTATTGACATTGATACCGGCATTATAATAAATTGGCGGGTCGGGGCTATTGCTGATATACATTTCAAGGTATGCGACGTCGGCAGTTACTTTCTTAAAGATGAAGCCGGGAACGTGGTTGCCGCTATCGAGGATGATTATGTGCCAAGCATTTTATGTCCGGAAGGTGACGGCTTCGGCGACTACATCATAATGAAGGTAGACGCGGGAGGCAAAATCGAGAAGTGGCAACCGCTAATCGAAGACTTTTTTAAGGATTAAAAACACAAAACAGGAAATGGATTAAAGTAAATGCGAGACGAGTATTAGTACAACCAATCACAAACTTGATTTCTATATGGAAACTATCTATTTAGTAAAGATGTCCAGGGACAAGGACATACCACAGACCAAGACCTGCAGGTGCGGATGCGGCCAAACGAGGCCCCTCAAAGAGTTCACCAGGGAAACAGCTCACCGGGACGGCAGGGGATCTATACTAAAAGTATGCGCCAATAAACGTCAGGTAGAACGCAACCGGGAAAAGCGAATGGAGCGGGAGCGGTGGGCCATGATCTAACTTTCCGGTGCAAAGGCTGCCTATTCTGTCTTACCAAGTTTTCTAAATGCCTGTACTGTCTGCACGATCCCATACGCAATAAAGATTTTCCCTAAGGCATCTGCAAGGTAACTTCCTGCGGACGGACCGTATTCTTCCATGAAGTCGTAGTCATGGGCTATGGAAAAGAATTTAATGAAATATTTCAGATTTGTGCCTGTGGCAGTCCAGAAGCTATCCCATCCAGCCCACCCCCACCCAAAAGGCAGCTTATCCAGACCCCACAAGTAAAGAGTATAAAAAAGAACACTTATCCCGAGCGTAAATGCAAGACCGCGTCCCCAGCTCAAACCGTGATTATTTGAGATTTTATTTAAGTAAACGAGCGACTTTTCCCAGAAATGGCGTTTCCAATTAAGCTCGTTTTCATAAGCGCGCATTTCCATCGCTTTATAGCGGAGGCCATCTATAGTGTTGTTGTCTTTCAGAAGTGTTTTTTTAATAAGTCTGCACGTGGTTCTGTTTGCATTTTTCACATGGATGTCGGTAAATTCCGGTTCCTGCATTAGCAGCAAAGCCGTTATCTCGAAAGTTGTTACCCCAATTGCGTTTAAGATCAATTTTCCGTTCACGGTCGTATCGACGATTTTCAACACCGAGATAGTGCTTTTGTAAATCGAAACGAGATCCGCTTTGCAATTTGATATGAACACTACTGACACGGAGTCTAAATTATAAAACCTTAGTGCACCTTTGAAATCACAGTTGCTGAAGTGAAGTGGGCCGAATATTCTGCCGGTAAACGCAAGGTCGCTGTTAAACTTTGCAAAGAGAAAAGGTCCTTCAGATGATTTGAGCGAGGTATTTTTTTCAGAGTATTCGAAGGATGATGAGTGAAAGGTTACTGGCCCCTCAAAAATAGACGCGCTAAAATTGGAAGATTTAAGATTTATGCGACTAACACGCGTTACGCCGTGAACGATGACTTTACTGAGGATGAGACGACTATTTGTCTCGGGGTTGTGGTCAAAATTTATATCTGCCAGGTAAATTTTGCGAAGAGTACCACCGATGTTAAGTTCACCACAACAATTTGTATTGTCGGTTTCACTCGCACAAATGCTTACGGATGTATTGGAACATTTCAAAAACATTCCTTTTTCAAAACTACAATCCGTGAAAGCAATATATCCGAACTCGCATGAAATATCTACAAAACTTTTAAATGTCACGCGGTGGAAATTAACCACCGGTGCCTCGGTTTCAAGCCTGAACGATAGCTTCAGTGGATGTAAGAATTCGCAGGTGCGTACGAATAATTGAGATCCCCTGATACTTTGAGATTTACAATTTCAATCGGTCTTGCATCATCATATAGAATCTTTTTTATTTCTCCTGCAGTAATTTCTGTCATAGATTCTGGGTGCGCCGATACTGGCATGTTTGACTAAGAGCATAAGCTCCTGTGCTACTACGTCACGAAAAACGAGCTACTGTTTTCAGGTCGCCGTTTTCATCAATAGAAACCTGTGTACCAGCTACATTTGGTTGCGCGGAAGGAATGAATATAGACGTTACGTTTGCGTATCTGATTCTACTAACAATTTCCTCGGTTGTTTCAGCCAGCAAACTCCTACTATTGGACAGTTGTTGCTCAGCTTTTTCGTATTGTGATTTAAATTGAAGAAGCAAATCGATGGTTTCGGCCAAGTGTTCTTTTAGACCCCTATTCCTTAAACCATCTATTTTTAAGCCCAAGTTTTCGATTTCCTTTTCTAATTCCGCAATTGTTTGTTTGATTTGACGCCATTTGCCAACTAAGCTTTCAGTTTTTTCCATGATGCAATTTTTTTAACAATTCAGTAGGAAATGATGGTAGCACTCCCATTTATAATGTTGCTTAAATATAGATTGCAGAGGGGAGGACAACAACCGTGTTTATACTGAACTTTCATTGTGAGGCAAGGTTCGCAGGAAACGCGACTTTAATTTAACGAGAAGATGGGCAGGAAATGCAAAAATGATCAACTTGAAGGTTCTTGTACTTTAAACGCTTCCAGGAACCTATTTTGTATTTCCACGTTGACCGACTTTTTCATATACAGAACGGGATAACCGTATTCGTTACCACATACGGCCTCAAGGGAATGTTGAATATCCTCGTAGTTACCCATTTTACTGGTAAAATATCCGTTTGGAAGAACCCTTGCTACGTGTTTAAAGTCTTGGTTTTTATCCTCGTAGAGCACAATCTTTATAAATCCTTCTTCATACTCCTTGCTTAAACATTCCTCAAAGCCGAAATACTGTTGAAAGCACTTTGCGTATCCTTTGGCGGAATGGTCTAAAGTTGCGGGATCAAGGTTATAAAAATCTCTAAACCAGAGCATATCAATATCGCCCCTGTCTAACATGAGCGCGTACCATACGCACTTATAGCCTCTCTTCTTTAGGCTGGTAAAATGAAAATTTTCGCCCTCTTTTAAGTCAGGCCAGAGCGATTCCATTTCTTCCTTTGTAAGCGCGTATGAATAACCCGGCGGCGTGATCATTCTTAATTGATGTAGCCTTTATTTTTTCCCCACTCAATCCAGTCGGCAGACATTTTCTCTAAATCTCCCAAATGTTCCCGCTTAACCGGATTTTCATTTGTTAGCAGTCTCAGGGCTTCAAACCAATAATCGGGCTCATTTTGCAGATCTTTTAATAGGAGTGGTACCACTGGCTTACCCAGTGCAATAATTCGCAGATAGTTTTCATTTCTTGTCACATGAATCATCGTCGAATAGTGGCCGGTTTCTTTCCTCCATTGATTAGACAATTCCTGAAATCGATTTTGGATAGCAATAGGTTCAGCTTTCTTTTTTATTTCCCACTTATCGTTTTTTTCACTTTTAACGCTATGGCCACCACTCCAGCCATTATCCACTTCGTACCTTGTATAGCCACGATATGTTGGGAAGGCTCTATTAATCCTGCTGTAGCATTCGTTTCCTGTATGTTTGAAATTGATATTCATTTGTTTTACTGTATATTCGTCATACCGGATTTCTTCAATATATTTTGCAAACTCTTCTCTTTCATTTCAGCTCGCACTATAGCTTCTTTTAACATTAAAAGTTCCTCAGCAGTCAAGGCAATTGAGATATCTTTATGATATGGCTCTTCATGTGATTGATAATGAATATTTAAGTTGTGTATAATGAGTCCGACTTCAGGATTCGGGTCGGATTTTATATCAAACACCGGCCTAATGTCACTTACAACCCTACATTGTATAAAAATATTACCATAATTATTAACCAAGCTATCCGCCTTGGATGCGTAATACATCTGTTTATTATTCAATAAGAATGCCAAGCGGAATCCATATTGGCTAACGTCCTCTTGTCGAACAAGTTCATCTTCTAAGCTTAACATTATTATATCTTTCACGATTTCATCTATCATTTCCTCATCATCTATAAATGGAATTAAACTTCCAACACTTAAAAACATTTCTGATATATCTAATTGCTTGAGCTCTTCTATATGTGATACGGCAGTTGCCAACTTAGTAATTGACGAAACATAAGGCGCATTGGTCAAACTTTTTTGTACTTTGTCGAATTGTTGCTCACTAATCTGAGAAAGCGCCTTAAAACCTTCTTCATATCTCTCTGGTATGTAATTTATTAGAGGCATATCGGATCCCAATTTATCTTAAAAATAATACTAATAATTATTATTCGGCCGCAAAGTTAGTTCATAGCATCGACGGAACTTTCAGAAGTTATTGAAAATTCTGCTATCTTCGGATCATGGAACTGACAGACAAGCAGAAGCGGTTTGCTGACGAATACCTGGTGGACTACAATGCTACCCAGGCAGCTATGGACCGTGTCTCTACGCCGAAAGCTCTGATTTCTAAAAATCAAGTGCGCAAATTTATCTTGTTCGCATTGTTAATAACATCCTGTGTAGCGAGTTGGGGCCAACTGAAGCCAACGCCGGTCGACTCTATTCCATCATTTTCTTATATGCTTTTTAGGATGGAGAAAATCACAAACTCTGAAACTAATGAGTCTTTTGTGGGCGTGGCGCCCACTGGGACATG
>Ga0196963_10002611_pt1 | contig 10670 bp, 10 predicted proteins | sample S1_5metaG_FD_148600 | JGI IMG/M metagenome (GOLD analysis project Ga0196963, IMG submission 148600) | Soil microbial communities from Anza Borrego desert, Southern California, United States - S1_5 | ecosystem: Environmental > Terrestrial > Soil > Desert | place: USA: California | collected... | reverse complement strand
CGCAGCTCGAAGGGTCGAAGCTCGAAGGTCGAAGGTCGAAGGTCGAAGGTCGAAGCTCGAAGCTCGAAGCTCGAAGCTCGAAGCTCGAAGCTCGAAGCTCGAAGCTCGAAGCTCGAAGCGCGAAGCCCGAAGCCCGATCTACCCGCGCCACGGCCCCGTGATCGCCAGCGTCGTCGCCGGCGACTGGATGTTCACGTAGAGCGTCGCGCCATCGGGCGAGAAGCAGGCCCCGGCGAACTCGGACGTGTTCAGCGCGTTGCGCGCCAGCGTGTAGCAGGCGCCTCGCGGCGACACGCCGACCAGGCGGATGCCGGGATCGATCTCCGGCTTCGACGCCTGGTCCTCGCACAGCACCAGATCGCCCCATGGCGCGACCGTGATGTTGTCGCAGTTCTCGAGCGCCAGGCCGTTGTCGGGCTCGCAGAACAGTTCGAGCGTGCCCGGCGCTTCGCTCTCCGCCGCGCTCCCTTCCGCGGCGCTCGGGCGATAGCGCCAGACCTGGCCCTTGCGCGCCTTGCCGCCGGCGGTCGCGCAGAGCCAGATGCCGCCCTCCGACCACATGCCCTCGCCGCGGCAGAAGGTGGCGGCGCCGAGCCGCCTGCCGCGGTGGCGCAGATCGTCGTCGGGCGATTCAGGCCGGTCGAGATCGACCCAACGCACGGCATGACGCGCGCCGACGGCGAAATCGCGGCTCTTCCAGTTCGCCGTGTCGACGCCGTCGCGGTCGACGACCGCCAGCGCCTGCAGGCGACCGCCCTTCGCCGGTGCGCCCGGTGCGTCCGGCACGAAGCGGTAGAGCAGGCCGTCGCCGTGATCCTCGCTCTGGTAGATCGCGCCGCTGGCGGCGTCGACCGCGATCGCCTCGCGGTTGAAGCGGCCCATCGCCGTCAGCGGCGTCGGCAGCACCGGTCCGGTCGCCGCGGCGGCGACCTCGAAGGCGTAGCCGTGGTCGCGCTGGACGAGCGCGCCGCCGGCGCGCACGGCGGTCTCCTCGCAGGTGATCCAGGTCCCCCACGGCGTGGCGCCGCCGGCGCAGTTGCGATGGGTCCCGGCCAGCGACAGGAACTGGCTCCGCACGGCGCCATCCGGGCCGAGCACGAGCGTCGTGGTGCCGCCGCCGGGCGGCCGGCCGCTGCCGAAGTCGTAGAAGCGGTCGGCGGCGATGCGGCCGACGCGCGCGAAGTCGGCGCCGAACGCGCCGTGCTCGGCGCTCTCGTGATTGAGCTCGTGGTTGCGCACCAGCGCGACGCCACCGCCATCGAGGGCGAACGCCGCCATGCCATCGGCCGCGTTCGGGACGATGAGGCCGTCGCTCATCGCGTCGCCGACGCGGGACAGCACGCGGTAGGAGAACCCGGCCGGCAGGTCGATGACACCGGCCGGGTCGCGCACCAGCGCGCCGTACCCGGCGGCGGGATCGGCCGCCGCCTCCTCGCCCGACAGGCGCAATCCGCCGAAGGCCAGCGCGATGGCGGTGGAGCGTTGCAGGAGACGGCGGCGGGTGAGGTCCATGCGCCCAGGATCGGCGCAGGGGGCGGGGCTGGCTATGGTTTACCCCGGCGCGGCCGGGCGCCGTCCGCCCGTCGGCCGCCGCCGGGATTCCACGCCCCCATCGGGCATCCCAGTCGCCAGTGGCAGCCCGACCAACACCTCGGAGGCTACGCGCCGCTCGCCATGGACCTGCCCCTCCGCTTCCGTCCCACCTACATGCCCATCGTCTGGGGCGGCCGGCGCATGGCGCAGTGGCGAGCGGACCTGCCCGCGGGGCCGATCGGCGAGAGCTGGGACCTCGCCGACCACCAGCGCGGCATGAGCGTCGTCGCCGATGGTCCGCTGGCCGGCGTCAGCCTGCGCGAGCTGACCGCGACGCGCGGGGGCGAGCTGGTCGGCGGCGATTTCGCCGGCGGGGACTTCCCGTTGATGGTCAAGCTCATCGACGCCAACGACCGCCTGTCGATCCAGGTCCATCCCGACGACGCGTTGGCGCGCCAGCTCGGCGTCGGTCCGCGCGGCAAGACCGAATGCTGGCTGCTGGTGGCGAACGGCGGCGAGCTCTACGTCGGTCTGGCGCCCGGCGTCGACCGCGCCGGCTTCGAGCGCGCCATCGCCGAGGGCCGGGTTGCGTCCCAGCTCAACCGCTTCGACGCGCGCGACGGCGACTTCTACTTCCTGGGCGCGCGCACCGTGCATGCGCTCGGCCGAGGCTGCCTGCTGTACGAGGTGCAGCAGACCTGCGACGTGACCTTCCGCGTCGACGACTGGGGCCGCGTCGGGCTCGACGGCAAGCCGCGCGAGCTGCACGTCGCGCAGTCGTTGGCGACCATCGATTTCACGGCGCCCAGCGCGGGGCCGGTCGCGGCGCGCGAGGCCGTCCATCCCGCCGGCGGCAGCGTGCGGCGCCTGGCCAGCTGCGACCATTTCACCGTCGAGGAACGCCATTGCCGGCACACCTCGGGCGGCGGCGACGGCACCTGCGCGATCGTCATCGCGCTCGCGGGCGCCGGGAGGCTCGGCACCGCGGCGGGAGCGGTCCGCCTCGAGCCGATGACCACCTGGCTGGTTCCCGCCGCCGCGGGGGCGTGGTCGGCCACGGCCGACGATCTGTCCGCCCTGCGCCTGCTCGTGGCACAACCCGTGCTGTCGAGATAGGGCAAATCCCGCATTCGTGCGCCACGCGGCCGGCGTAGCGTCCGGTCTGCCGAGCCTCGTCGTCCTGCCTCAACCGGATCCGACCCATGAAGCGCATCCTCGCTGCCGCCCTCGTCGCCGTGGCCACGACCGCGCTGGTCGGCGCGGACGATGTCGACAAGGAGCTGGGCCGCTGGCAGGACGAGATCGGCAAGGCGCGCAGCGAGTACCAGACCGAGGTCGGCAGGGCCAACGACAAGGCGATCAAGGCGCTGGTCCGCATCGCCCAGCGCGAGGTCAAGGCCGGCGATCTCTCGGCGGCGACCGAGGCCTGGCGCGCCGTGCTGACCATCGATCCCGACGTCGACGAGGCGCGCGACTTCTTCACCGCGATCGGCCAGCTCGACCAGGTCCTGGCCGAGATCGCGGCCAGCGACGATCCGCTCGCCGGCCTCGGCGGCGGCGGGGCGAAGCCGGCGCTGATCTTCAGCCCGGGCGCGCTGCTCGCGCCGAGCGGCAACGTCCTCGAAGTCGCGTTCGATCAGCGCACCATCGAAGTCGTCGTCGGCAAGGCGGTCGGCGACGGCGTGCTCTACGAGGAAGGCAACGAGAAGGCCGGCCTGGCCATCTGCCTGGTCGGCGACCACGTGCGCTTCGTCATCGCCGCCAACAAGGAGAAGGCCGAGCTCGCCGGCGGCTTCGACCGCAGCGTGCCGTGGACGCACCTCGCCGTGCAGTTCGACAAGGGCGAGGTCAGCCTGTGGATCGGCGGCAAGCTGGCGCAGAAGGCCAGGAGCGCGCTCGTCACCTTCCCCAAGCACGAGGGCGACGGCGGCCTGGGCAGCGAGCGCAGGGGAAGCGTCGCCGACATGGACGACAACGCCCTGTCGTTCCGCTGCGCGATGTTCCGCCTGTCCAAGGCGGCGCGCTTCACCACCGCGTTCCAGCCCGCCAGCGACGCGCTCACCGACAAGAGCACGCTGCTCGCGATCGGCGCCGAGAACCTGCGCGAGCTGCTCGCCGCCCATCTGGCGCAGCCCGCGCCAGCGCCGCCAGACGAGCCGGTCGCCAAGGACGCGAAGGAGAAGGACGCGAAGGACGAGAAGCCGGCGAAGCCGCGCAAGGCGCCCGCGGCGCCGCTCGGCGTCCGCATCACGGCCTTCACCAACGTGCCCGACACCAACATCTCCTGGCAGGTCATCGGGGATGTTTTCGTGGCGGCGAAATAGGGTCACGCTTCGAGCTTCGCGCTTCGAGCTTCGAGCTTCGCGCTTCGAGCTTCGAGCTTCGCGCTTCGAGCTTCGCGCTTCGATCTTCGCGCTTCGAGCTTCGAGCTTCGCGCTTCGCGCTTTCAGTTCGCGCTCGCCGCTCCCTCACTCCCAGCGGTGGTCGGGCCCCGGCTCCGCCAGGCCATCCACCCAGCCCGCCTTGGCTCCCGGGAACGCATCGTACGCCGGCACGTACGGCTTGATGTCGAGCACCGGCGTGCCGTTGAGCATATCGACGCCGCGCACGACGATGCGCACGCCGCGGATCGACACGATGCGCACCGCGGACAGTCCGATCGGATTCGGCCGATCGGGCGAGCGCGTCGCGAACAACCCGCGTTTGACCTTGTCGCGCGGCGGCACCACCTGCTGGCGCCAGCCGTGCGAATAGTTGAACCAGTACAGCACCCAGCAGTACTCGAAGCCGATCAGGTCCTTGAGCGTGTTCTGCAGCCCGCGGCGCAGGACGATGGTCGCCTCGGCCGGCGCGCCGACGGTCGCCTGGCGCGGCGCCTCGTCGCGCCACTGGTACGGCGACTCGATGACCCCGATCGGGGTCAGGGTCACGGTCCTGAGCGCGTCGAGCTCGTACCCCGGCTTGGGCGTGCGGTTGAGCGGGACGCGCGCCACGTCAGGCGCCGACGGCGGTGCGGGCGCGCTCGACGCCATCGGCGAGCGCGGCGATGAACGCCGGATGGTCGTGCACGCAGGTCGCGCGCGTGAAGCCGATGCCCGCCTGCGCCGCCGCGCGCCGCGCCTCCACGTCGAGGTCGTAGAGCACCTCGGTGTGGTCGACGAGGAAGCCGCAGGCCTGGACCACGACCTCGCGCGCGCCGCGCTCGGCGGCCTCGCGGATCGTCGGCACGATGTCCGGACCGGTCCACGGCACGCGGCTGTCGCTCGGCGCCGACTGGTAGGCGATGCGGTGGCGCGGATGACCGAGCGCGTCGGCGATGCGCGCCGCGGTCTCGGCGAACTGCTCGCGGTAGCGCGAGGTCTCGGCGATCGGCGCCGGGATCGCGTGCGCGGTGAAGACCAGTTCCGCCGCCGCGAAGCGCGCCGCGTCCCACCCGGCGGCGGCGTCGCGCACGCGCGCGGCGTTCGCGGCGATGAAACCCGTTTCGGCGTACCACGGCTCGACCACGGCGGTGATCGCCGGGGCGCGGTCGCCGAGCGCTTCGGCGGCCTCGGCCGCGTGCTTCAGGTACCAGTCCCAGCTGACCGACGACTGGTGCGGCGCCATCACCAGCAGGGCGATCTCGCGGCAGCCGCCGTCGGCCAGGGCGCGCATGCCGTCGATCGTCCATGGCCGCCAGTGGCGGAAACCGCAGGCGACCGGCAGCGCGTGGCCGCGGCGGGCGAGCTCGGACGCGAGGGCGCGCGACTGGGCCTCGGTCAGGGCGTTGTACGGGCTCGTCCCACCCAGCTCGTGGTAGTGAGCCGCGACCTCGGCGACCCGGCCCATGCGGGCGGGATTGTCGCCGAGGATGCCGGCGACGAAGCACTCGGCCTCGCAGCCGGGCGTGCGCGCGCACTGGCGCCGCCGTTCGCAGCAGCCGGGGGTCGGGCCGCCGAACCCGAGCAGGAGGACGCCGTCGATGGCCATGCCCCGATCGCAGCGCGGGATGTCGCACGCGCAATCAACGGCCGTAACCGAAGGCCCGACCCCCGGTATCCGGTGTCGCCTGACCAACCGAACCAACCAGATCCAACCCGATCAAGGACCAGCGCATGCGCTTGACCCGTTCCATCGCCGCCGCAGTCGGCATCACCCTCGTCGCCGGCTGCGGGTCGCAGGGCGATTCCGACAAGGATTCCGCGGCGACGCCCAGCGCGCCGCAGGCCGCCAGCGCGCAGCAGAGCGCGGCGACGCTCGAGGCGCTGAGCAGCAGCCTCGACCTGGCGAACGAGACGATCATCCAGCGCGGCACCCACACCGACGCCTCGCTGACCGCGGCGGTGCGCGACACCGAGGCCGAGGCGCCCTTCGAGTTCACCGGCACCGGCAGCGTCACGGTCGATCTCGACCTCATGGTCGACGGCCAGGACGCGTATCCGAACGCGACCGGCCGCGTGACGATCGCGTGGACCGGCGCCGTTTCCGTGAGCCAGCCGCTGCACACCTTCGGCGAGGCGCACTACGACGTCACCGTCGACTACGACGAGGACTGCGTCTTCACCGACCCGCGCAACGGCAACACCGCGACCATCGCCGCGGATTCGGCGCTCAGCTACAGCCTGGACCTCGACTGGTTCCGCGAGTCGGATGAGAACTGGTACATAGACGCCGTCTCCGATCACGGCGCCGACGCCTTCGACCTCACCGTGGTGTGCGGCGGCGTCAGCCGCCAGGCGATCGTCGATGGCTCGCGCCACGCGACCGGCCACCTCGGCTACCAGGGCGGCGTGTTCACAGCGTCGAAGACCGTGACGTCGCTGTGGACGGTGCAGACCTCGGGCCCCGATGGCAGCCACACCGTCGTCTGGGATCGCCCATCGCTGAACCGGATCTTCATCGTCGTCGACGGCGTGCGCTTCGGACCCTACACGCTGGCCGAGGCGCGCGCGATCTGCGGCGCGCACATCGACGAGGACTGATCATCTCGAGCGGCCGGGTCAACCGGCGCAGCGCGTCGATCACCGAGATCGGCGCGCTGCGCCATCTTGTTCGCGCTTCGCGCCCCGGACTTCACCGCTCGATGAAGAACGGCTGGCTCCACGCGAAGCGTTCGCCGCGCCCCCAGCACTCGAAGCGCACGTAGGCGGTGCCGTCGGGCACGCTCAGGCGCAGGCGGTCGCCGTCGGCCATCGCCAGCCGCTTCGAATGCACGCCGGTGGCGACGATGCGCTCGGCATCGGGCGCGACGATCTCGATGGCGTCGTCGGCGACCGTGATGCGCTCGATGGTCACGCCGGTGGACGCGTAGAACCGTCCGTCGCGCAGCGCCGCGACCACCCCGCCGGCATCGCGCGTCCGCGGGAAGGCGACGTTCCACGCCTGGCCGACCTGGCGCAGGTGGTGCGCGTCGTCGTTGGCGAAGCCCCACAGGCGGCGCCCGCGCGACAGCAGGCGATCCCAGCGGTCGAGCGCGTAGGGGCTGCCCTCGAGCTCGGCGATCACCGCGTTGTAGATCTCGATGCCCGCGTAGCCGCGCAGCGCGACGAGCGTGTCCTGCGGACAGTGGTCGTGCTCGGCGAACCAGTTGGGGTGGTTCATCACCGCCAGCCCGCCGGCGGCGTCGATCGCGTCGATGACGCGCTGGCGGTCCTCGTCCGGCGCGATCTCGCCCTCGCCGCCGACGCGCAGCACGTGCGGTCCATCGCGGGTGATCTCGCTGCCCGGGAGCAGCACCAGCCCGTTGGCGTCCCACTGGCGGTAGCGCTCGGCGGTGGTCAGCGTGTCGTGATCGGAGAGCATCATGAAGCCGTGGCCGGCGGCGGCGTACGCGGCGATCACCTCCTGCGGCGGCGCCGAACCGTCGCTCTGCTGCGAATGGCAGTGCAGGTTGCCGCGCAGGCCCGCGCTCCAGTCCACGCCAGCGTAGGGATCAGCGATGCGCATCGGGGTCTCCGGCTGGGCGTCCCGCGCTCGGAGCGCCGGACGCGGGGATCAGGTAGATGACCAGGAGTTCGGCCACGGCGCGGCCGGCGTTGCGCGGCGCGTGCGGCATGCGGCCGTCGAAGTACAGGCTGTCGCCGACCGCGAGGTCGAGCACCTCGTCACCGAGCGTGAAGGCGACCTGGCCGCGCAGCACGTGGATGAACTCGTCGCCGTCGGTGACGCGCGGCTCGCGCGTCGCGCCCGCGTCGATGCGCAGGCGGAAGCCCTGGAACTGCGTGCCGCCGCAGTCGGCGGCGGGCAGGGCGGTGTAGTGGAAGTGGCGCGACTCCTCGCGGCGCAGGACGCGGCCCTCGCCGGCGCGCACCAGCAGGTACGGCTGCCGCGGCCGCACCTGCACGTCCTCGACCAGCGCCGCCAGGTCGACCTCGAGCGCGCGGGCGATCGCCGCCAGCACGGTCAGCGACGGCACGGCGCGGAAGTTCTCGATCTTGGACAGCAGGCCCTTCGACAGCCCGGCGACCGAGGCCAGGCGATCGAGCGTCCAGCCGCGGCGCGCGCGCAGCTCGCGGATCTTGTCGCCGAGCGGACGCAGGAAGGCGCGCGCGTTCCTCATGCGTACGCCAGCAGCAGGACGCAACCGCAGGCCAGCAGCGTCGCCGCCAGCTTGCTCGCGGTGACGCGCTCGCCGAACAGCGCGCAGCCGGCGAGCATGGTGAGGATGAAGCTCAGCTGGGTGATCGGCAGCACCTGGGTCAGCGGCGCCGCGGCGAGCGCGAGCGTCAGGAACAGCACGTTGCCGGTGACGAGCAGGCCCGAGGCCAGGCCCCAAGCGAGATCGGAGCGGCGCCAGGTGCGGGCCTCGGCGCGCGCGAACGCGCCCCAGGCGATGGCCCCGGCGAGCCAGGCGACGCCGTTCATGAACAGCAGCTGCATGGGTCCGGCACCCGCCGCGAGGCCGTGCTTGAAGCCGAGCGCCATGCCCGCGCGCAGCAGGCAGGCGGCGACCGCCAGCATCAGCCCGGCGCGTCCGATCGTCCCGACGCCGCGGCCGATCAGCGCGACCGCGCCGATGGCCGCCGAGACCGCGAGCGCGCGGCCGGCGGTGAGCTGCTCGCCGAGGACGATCACCGCCAGGAGCGTCGCCGGCACGAGGTTCAGGCGGTAGATGGTCGCGCACGCGCCGACCTCGGCCGTGCGCATCGCCTCCAGCAGCAGCAGGTTGGCGGCGATGCCGAGGGCGCCGGAGATCAGTCCCCAGACGACGGCCGCCACCGCCCAGGGCGCTCCGGCAAAGGCCGGTATGGCGAACGCCGCCGTCCATACCGCCGCGACCAGCGCCAGGTGCCGCCACGGCGAGGCCTCGGCGCGCATGCGGCCCTTGAACACCAGGTCGTTCCCGGCGGCGCAGGTCATGCTCATCAGCGCGAAGGCCACGGACATCGCAGGAGGGTACGCGATGGCGGCGACCTGGTCAAAATCGTTTCACCTTTGGCAACTCCCGGCCCGCCGAGGCCCGCGCCGGCCGAGCCCTCAGGGCATCGCCGACGGCAGCTCGTAGCGCAGGCGCAGGTCGCGCCGGAACCGGCGCAGCGTCAGCTCGCGGGCCTCGCTGCCGGCGGTGGCGCTGGTCGCGAACGGCAGGCGCGCGCGCATGCGCGCGGCGTTGATCTTGTCGCCGACGCCCCACCACAGCCGCTCGCGCGCGGCCAGCGAGCGCATGCAGCCGTCGCGGATCTGCGCCTGGGCCTCCTCGCCGATCGCGTAGCGCGCCAGCGCCTCCTCCAGCCAGGCGCCGTGATCGACGTCCTGCGCGGTGTGCAGCGTGAAGTACTCGATCTCGTGGTCGGCGAAGCCGGCGGAGCGCAGGCCGCGGATGAGATCGGCGAACATCGTCGGGATCGCCCACTCGTGGCCGGGGCCGACCGCGCCGAGGCCGACCAGGAACGGCTCCTCGAGGCAGATGCGCAGGTGCTCGACGATGAAGCCCGTCACCGCCGGATGCAGGGCGATGCCGTCGATCGCCGCCTCGTCCCAGCCGCACGCGCGCATGAACACGCGGTAGTGCGCGGCGTGGTCCTGGCCGCCGGAGCGCTCGCCGTACTCGTCGACCAGCACCTTGGCGAGCCAGACCTTGGCGTCCGACGACGGCGCGCTCAGCAGCAGCAGCTCGAGGTAGCGGGTGAAGGTCCCGACCAGCGGGTAGTGCTGGCCGCTGAAGACGCGGAAATCGTCGCGCGCCTTCGGATCGGTCTCCATCCGCCCGAGCAGCGAGTGGCCGAGCCCGGGATGATGCGCGACCTCGTCGTGCAGCTGGCGCAGGAAATCGCGCGGATCCATGCCCGCAGGATGGCCGGACCGCTGCGTGCGCCAGCGGCCACGCGCAATGCCACGGCGAATCACCTTGCGACGGCGGTCGGCGGATGACCGTGCGCGGCGGAGACCGCGCATGCGCTGCATCATCCTCGGCCTGTTCCTGCTCGCGCCGCTGGCGGCGCTGGACGTCGGCCAGCCGGCGCCGCCGCTGACCGGCGTGACCTGGATCAAGGGCGAGGCGGCCGAGCCGGGCGGCGGGCGCGTCGCCGTGGTCGAGTTCTGGGCGACCTGGTGCCCGCCATGCCGCGACTCGATCCCGCACCTGACCAAGCTGCAGAAGCAGCACGGCGACAAGGTCGCGATCATCGGCCTGAGCGACGAGGACCGCGCCACCGTCGAGCCCTTCGTCGCCGACATGGCGGCGAAGATGGATTACCGCGTCGGCCTCGCCGACGAGGCGACCAAGGCCGCGTACATGACCGGCGTGCGCGGCATCCCGCACGCCTTCCTGGTCGGCGCCGACGGCACGGTGCTGTGGAAGGGCCATCCGGCGGGCATCGATCAGCCGCTCGCCAAAGTCCTGGCCGGGACGTTCGACGCGGCGAGCGAGGGCGAAGCCGCCAGGCTGCAGGGCGAGCTCGAGGCGCTGTTCAGCGGCAAGAACGCGAAGGGCCAGCCCGACTTCGAGCGCGCGCTCGCGATCTCCGGCGAGCTGCTGGCGCTGCAGCCCGAGAACGAGATGGCGCTGCAGGTGCGTCTCGGCGTGGCCAAGCATCTCGAACGGCCGGAGCTGCACGCCGAGACCCTGGCCGCGCTGCCGGTCGACCAGATGTCCGCGGCGCGCCTGAACGGCATCGCCTGGAATCTGCTGAACGAGGACGACTTCGCCTGGCGCGCCA
>Ga0196963_10002610_pt1 | contig 10671 bp, 9 predicted proteins | sample S1_5metaG_FD_148600 | JGI IMG/M metagenome (GOLD analysis project Ga0196963, IMG submission 148600) | Soil microbial communities from Anza Borrego desert, Southern California, United States - S1_5 | ecosystem: Environmental > Terrestrial > Soil > Desert | place: USA: California | collected... | reverse complement strand
ATCGCCTTCGGCGACGACGGCGTTGAACACGTCCTCGACATCGGCGATCGGAGTCTCGATCGGCACCATGCAGGGATGGACGCGCTGCTCGAGACCGTGCTCGGTCATCCGCGCGAGGCCGAGCAGCTTCACCCGGTAGCCGAGCTCCTTGGCGTAGTCGAGATCGAGCGGCGACACGTGGCGGATGCCTTCGGTGTAGACGCCCTTGAAATTCACCTCGGTGCCGAAGGCCAGCGCCGCCAGCACGGCGAGCTTGTGCGCCGCGTCTATGCCGTCGACGTCGAAACTCGGATCGGCCTCGGCGTAGCCGAGCTTCTGCGCATCGGCGAGCACGTCGGCGAACGGCCGTCCGGTCTTGCGCATCTGCGTCAGGATGTAATTGCAGGTGCCGTTGAGGATGCCGTAGATGCGGTTGATGCGGTTGCCGGCGAGGCCCTCGCGCACCGACTTGATCACCGGGATGCCGCCGGCGACTGCCGCCTCGTAGCAGAGCGCCACGCCCTTGGCCTCGGCCGCCCGTGCCAGCGCCGTGCCGTGGATGGCCAGGAGCGCCTTGTTGGCCGTCACGACGTGCTTGCCGCGCGCAATGGCGGCGTCGCAGACCCGCCGCGCAATGCCGTCGGACCCGCCTACGAGCTCGACGATCACATCCGCATCGGCCTCGGCGGCCATCGTCGCCGCGTCGTCGAACCAGCGCAGCGCGCTCAGATCGACGCCGCGGTCGCGCGACTTGTCCCGCGCGCTGATCGCCGTCGCGACGATGGGCCGTCCCGCGCGCAGCGCGACAAGCTCGTGATTGGCCGACAGCAGTTTGAGAACCCCCGCTCCGACCGTGCCGGCACCGGCAATCGCGATCTTGAGCGGCGGCTGGACCGCGCCCGTCATGGCACCCTCCCGGCTTTCGGCGTCAGGAGACGGCGGCCCGGCTACGGACCGACATGCTTTTCTGTGTCGGCGGCTCGGGCAGTGCCGTGTCGCTGTTTAGGAAAGTGCGGATGTTGCGCGTCGCCTGGCGGATACGCTGGACGTTCTCGACCAGCGCCAGGCGCACGTAGTCGTCGCCGTACTCGCCGAAACCCAGCCCCGGCGACACCGCGACATTGGCTTCCTTGAGCAGCAGCTTCGAGAATTCGAGCGAGCCGAGATGCTTGAAGCGGTCCGGGATCGGCGCCCAGGCAAACATCGAGGCGGGCGGGCTCGGCACATTCCAGCCGGCCGCCGTGAGGCCGCCGATCAACGCATCGCGGCGCTGCTTGTAGACGGCGCGCATCTCGGCCACGCAATCCTGCGGCCCGTTGAGCGCCGCGGTAGCGGCCACCTGCACGGGGGTGAAGGCGCCGTAATCGAGATACGACTTGATGCGGCCGAGCGCGCCGATCAGCCGCTTGTTGCCGGCGGCGAAGCCGACTCGCCAGCCGGCCATCGCGTAGGTCTTGCTCATCGAGGTGAACTCGACGGCGAGGTCCTTGGCCCCCGGCACCTGCAGGATCGAGGGCGGCGGATTGTCGTCGAAGTAGATCTCCGAATAGGCGATGTCGGAGAGCACGTAGATGCCGTAATGCCGGCAGATGTCGAGGCACTCGGCGTAGAAGTCGAGGCTCACCACCTGCGCCGTCGGGTTCGACGGGAAGTTCAGCACCAGCGCCAGTGGCGCCGGCACGCAATGCTTCGCCGAGCGTTTGAGCGCACCCATGAAATCATGCTCGCCACCAATCGGCAGGTGGCGGATCGACGCCCCGGCCATGATGAAGCCGTAAGGATGGATCGGATAGCTCGGGTTCGGGACGAGGATGGTGTCGCCCGGCCCGGTGATTGCCTGGGCGAGATTGGCGAGACCTTCCTTCGAGCCCAAGGTGACGATCGTCTCCGTCTCCGGATCGATGTCGACATTGAAGCGCCGCTTATAGTACGCCGCGTGCGCCCGGCGGAGACCGGGGATGCCGCGTGAGGTCGAATAGCGATGCGTGCGCGGGTCGCGCACCGTCTCCACCAGCTTCTCGACGATGTGCGGCGGCGTCGGCATGTCGGGATTGCCCATGCCGAGGTCGATGACATCGAGGCCGGCGGCGCGCGCCTTCGCCTTCATCGTGTTCACTTCGGCGAAGACATAGGGCGGCAGGCGCCGGATGCGATAGAAGTCGTCGTGGGCCATAGGTTTCTTCAGCGAGGGACGCTTACGGTAACCCGATTCGGGCGGCAGAATTGCGGCGGGCGGAGAGTAAATCCGGCCGCCGCGCCAAGCACCTGTTTTTTCGCTACTCTCCGCCCTTTTCGAACGCCCGGAAACACCGCACTAGGGATATTTACCTGATGACTCAGCCCGGTCCCCTTCCCGGAGGCGCCAAACGCGCCAGCGCCATCCGCAGCCTGCGGCAGCGGGTGATGGCCGGCGACACCGTCCGGGGCGCCATGGTCTTCGAGTTCTTTTCGCCCGGGATCAGCCAGGTCCTGGTACGGGCCGGTGCCGAATTCGCGATCTTCGACATGGAACATACCGGTCTGGAGATGGAAAGCGTAAAGTCGCTGTGCGCCGCCTGTCGCGGGCTTCCCATTGCCCCGATGGTTCGCGTGCCGCGTGCCGAGTACCATTTCCTGGCACGGGCCCTCGATGTCGGCGCTCACGGCGTCATGGTGCCGATGGTGGAATCGGCCGAGCAGATGCAGGCCGTTTACGAGGCAACCCGCTACCCGCCGCTCGGCCGGCGCGGGGCGGCGTTCGGTTTCGCCCATGACCACTATGCCGGCGACGACGTGCTGGCGACGATGCGCAATGCCGATGCACGAAATCTCGTCATCGCCCAGATCGAAAGCGAACGCGGCGTCGACAACCTGAATGCCATTGCCATGCACCCGGGCGTGGACGTGCTGTGGCTCGGCCATTTCGATTTGACGAACTTCCTCGGCATTCCCGGGCAGTTCGACCATCCGACCTATCTCGCCATGGTCGGCAGCATCGTCGAGGCGGCGCACCGACACGGAAAAGGATTGGGCTTCATGGCGGCCGACGCGGACCAGGCGCGGCGTTACCGCACAATGGGCTTCAACATGCTTGCCGCGGGCACCGATCAGGCGATCCTGGCGAATGGGGTAAAGGCGGTGCTCGCCGGAATGGGAGACAAGACGTGACGTTCAAGCTCGGCATTACCCGCGACGTGCTCGACAGCAAAGGGCAGCCGAGCTTCGGCACCGCCGCCCTGAAGGTCCTCGACGGCAATCCCGCGATCGCCTGGGAGTATCTGCCGGAACGGATCACCGAGGTCTCGCCGGAGCTGGCGGCGCGTTACGACGGCCTCTACGTGAATTCGCCCAAAGTGACGCGCAACTCGGTCGGAGGAGCCGATTGCCGGCTGAAGATCATCGCCCGCCACGGTGTCGGCTATGACTCGGTCGATGTGAAGGCGCTGAGCGAGCGCCGGATCGTGCTGACCAATACGCCCTTCGCCATCCGCCGGCCCGTGGCCGTTGCCGCGCTGACCATGATCTTCGCCCTCGCCGGCCGCCTGCCGGTCAAGGACCGGCTGGTGCGCGAGAATCGCTGGCACGAACGCACCAATCACATGGGCGTCGGCCTGACGTCGCGCACCATCGGCCTGATCGGCGCCGGTGGTATTGGCGAAGAACTGCTGAAGCTCGCCCGCCCGTTCTTCGGTCGTATGCTCGCGGCCGATCCCTACGCCAGGCCGGCACGGGTCGCCGAGCTCGGCGCCGAGCTGGTACCGCTCGACCGCCTAATGGCCGACGCCGATTTCGTGGTGGTGTGCTGCCTGCTGAACGACCAGACCTTTCATTTGGTGAATGCCGCGCGCCTCAAGGCGATGAAGCCGACGGCGTTCCTCATCAGCCTCGCCCGCGGCCCGATCATCGACGAGCCGGCGCTGATCGAGGCGCTGCGGGAGCGCCGTATCGCCGGAGCCGGTATCGACGTCTTCGAGCAGGAGCCGGTCGATCCCAAGAATCCGCTCCTGACGATGGACAACGTGATCCTGACGCCGCACTCGCTGTGCTGGACGGACGAATGCTTTCACGAGATGGCCTCGACCGGGCTCCAGAGCATCGTCGACGTGTCGCTCGGCAGGCGGCCGGTGCACGTCGTCAACCCGGAAATCTACAGCCACTGAACGTGCCTAGCCAATGCGCTAGAGCCGCATTCCAGTCCATATGACGACTTCTGTTGATGCCGAGACGAGCGAAGAACTCTCGGCCAAAATGATCCTTCGGCCGCGATCATCGCCGAGCGGTCATGATGCGTCTGTTCATCGTCAACAATCGAAGCGATGGCCCGCAAGGCCTCGCTATCCACGTTGCCGAGATATTCCATCTGATCTCTTAAATGCCGCAAAACGACACGCTCGACGGCCATCGTCGTTGCCGCAACTGCTGCCTTGCCACATAAGGCTGTGGCAATGCCCAACAGCAACCCTCCGACGCCGCAGAGATGATAACTTCTACATCGTCGTATTCCACGTTTTCGAAGTTGCTCGGCAAAGATGTCCCGATGCCGTTTCTCGTGGGCCTGGAAATCATGCAGTTCTGCAAGTAAATCGCGGTGCCAGATCTGACATATGAATATCTGGCCGCGATAGATATTCACTGCGCCATGCTCGCCCGCGTGATCAACCTTCAAAATTCTGTCGGCGAGGCTCTCGGCAGCATTTAGTCTTGCGACAACACTCATCTTGCCGTCTGTAGCACAGCTGGACAGCGTAATGCATCGGATCCAGAGGGTAGCACCATGAACCGCCCCTTTTCTCCCGAGACCCTGGCCGCGCAGGCGCTGGGCGACGTCGATCCCTCGGGCGCCATCATCCCGTCGATACCGGTCTCCACGACCTACCTGCGCGATCCGGACAACCAGTATCGCTCCGGCTTCTCGTATGGCCGGCCGGACAACGCCATCGTGCGCCATGGCGAACGGCTTCTGACCGAGCTGGAGTGCGGCGCGGAGGCCCTGTTTTTTGCCTCCGGCATGGCGGCGGCGACCGCCGTGTTCCAGGGGCTGCGACCCGGCGATCACGTTGTAGCGCCCATGGTCATGTACTGGTCGTTGCGCAACTGGCTGCGCGGCCCCGCCAGCGATTGGGGACTCAAGATTGACTTCATCGACACCGGCGACCTTGCGGCCCTCAAACAGGCGCTCCGGCCGGGTGGCACCAAGCTCGTCTGGCTCGAGACGCCGGCCAATCCGCTGTGGAGCGTCACCGACATTGCGGCCGCTTCAGAACTGGCCCATCAGGCGGGTGCTCGCTTGGCTGTCGATTCAACCGCGGCCACGCCGGTGCTCACGCAGCCGCTGACCCTGGGCGCCGACATTGTCATGCATTCGGCGACCAAGTATCTCAACGGCCATACCGACGTGCTGGCCGGCGCCCTGGTGACGGCAAAGAAGGACGAGATGTGGACACGGCTGACCGCCGTGCGCACCTACCAGGGTGCTGTGCTTGGACCTTTCGAGGCGGCGCTGCTGCTGCGCGGCATGCGCACGCTTTACCTGCGGGTGCGCCAGGCCTGCGCCTCGGCGCAGACACTGGCCGAACGCCTGTCCGCCCACCCGCAGGTGACGGCCGTGCTCTATCCCGGCCTCAAGACACATCCCGGCCACGCAGTTGCGTCGAAGCAGATGACAGGCGGCTTCGGCGGCATGATGTCCATCCGGGTCAAAGGCGGCGAGCGTCACGCCATCGCGACCGCCGCGGCGGTCCGCCTGTGGAAGCGCGCCACCTCGCTCGGCGGCGTCGAGAGCCTGATCGAGCACCGGGCCAGCGTCGAGGGTCCGGGCACACCCGCACCCGCGGATCTCCTCCGCCTGTCGGTCGGGATCGAGGATGCGGAGGACCTCTACGACGATCTCGCGGAGGCGCTGTCGCGCTAGTGGCCCTGCGCCAGGGTCCGCTCACCGAGGAACCGGCGCGCCGCTTCCATCTCGGGACGCTCGCTGTCGGCGTCGGCCGCCAGGCGCAGCAAGGCCTCGTAATAGCGCCGCGCGATCGGCGCCGCGTCGCTGCCCATGCGCTCGGCCGCTTTGGCCGCTCCGGCAAAGGAGCGATAACGGTTGGGTGAGGTCTGCAACGACGCGCCGAATTCACTGAGCGCCAGTGCTGGCTGCCGGACCTCCAGCAGCATCTCGCCGAGCAGCTCGCGCATCGGCACCAGCCGGTTCTCCAGCGCCACGTGCTTCTCGCTCGCCCCCTCGAGTTCCGCCGCCTGGCGCATCAGCGGGACGGCTTCGCGCCGCCGGCGCTCGGCCAGCAACGCCCAGGCCTCGACCGCCTTGGCGTAGATGTCGATCTGCCGGGCCCAATAAGCTTCGCCCGCGTCGGCGAGCTGGGTGCGCAGGTTGGCCAGCTGCCCGAGAGCGACGCGAGCCGCCGGGGCGTCGCCGGTACGTGCGGCGCCGAGCCCCCGCGCGAACTCGGTGACCGCCGCCGCCTGCGCAAACGGCGTGCGCGAAATCTCGAGCCGCGACGCCGCAAGCCAGTCGCCGCGCTCCAGCGCGTAGCGCACCGGGATCGCCGCGAACGCCACATGGCCGCTGTAGATGAATCCCGGCGGAAAGGTTTCCAGCGAATTGCGCTCGTCGAGGATCCGCTTGGCCTCGCGGTCCTGCGCCAGCTGCAGATGCGCGTTCATCAGGAAGTCGAGGGAATGATAGCGCCCGGGGAGCGTCGCCGGCTCGGCCTTGCCCGACCCGGTTGCCGTCGCCTTGATGTAGTCGTCGGCGGCGCGGTCCGCCTGGATAGCGTCCTGCCACAGGCCGAGCATGGAAAAGATATGCGAGGGCATGTGCAGCGCGTGCGCCGAGGCCGGGGCGATACGCGCCAAGCGACGAGCGGCGGGTTCGCCCTTGATCGCGATGGGGGCGTAGTCGTAGCTGTGGATCAGGTAGTGCGGGATGCCCGGGTGCTCGAGGAGCTTGCCTTCCAGCCGCTCGAGGATCGTCGCGGCCTGGATCTGCCGCCGGTACGTCATGTCGCTGAGGTCCGCCGCCTCATTCAGCGCCAGGGCATAGAATATCTCGATCTCATCGTCCTCGGGATAACGGTCGCGCAGCCCTTCCATCGCGGCTTCATAGGCCTGCACACGCGACAGACGGTCGCGGTCGGGGGGGCCATCGAAGTAGGCGCCCACGGCCTCGATCCAGTCGCGTTCGCGCTCGGTCTTGGCCGGCGTCGCCCGCGCCTTGCGGATCGCCTCGCGCCCGCGCTGCACCGCCTCGGCCGGCAGGGCGCCGACGAGCGGATTGCCGCGGGCCGCCATCGCGACCCCCCAATAGGCCATCGTGCAGTCCGGCTCGCTCTCGGCAATGGCGAGAAAGGCGCCTCGCGCCGCCGGCGAGAATGTATGCAGCATCGCGACGGCGCGATTGAAACGGCTTTGTGCCTGGGCGCTGCACGACACTGGAAAGTCGACGCTGCCGAACCCGTCGCCGTGCGCCTGGCCGTCATGCGCACGCACCGCAGACACGGACGACAGAGAGGCGACGACGACCGCCGTCGCGCCAAGGACCCAGGAGCGAAGAGAAAGGGGATTCATGCCAACCAGACCGGCGGGCATCGTGACCGGCTTTGCCGTATCCCGCCCGTGTCAAAAAACGGGGAGAATCAGGCGCTGGCGCTCATGGCGCGATGGGCACTTCCGCGCCCAGGCTGACCCATTGGCGTTGCGCGGCCGAACGCTGGACCGCGTCGAGGACACGCTCGAATGTCAGCGCGGCGGCAAAATGGGGATAGGCCGGTTTGCCCGTCGCAATCGCTTCGAGGAACCGTGCCACCTCGATGACCTTGAGATCGTTGAAGCCGATCTGGTGTCCGGGAGAGGGGCAGAACGCGGCATAGCCCGGATGATCGGGCCCGGCCAGCACCGTGGTGTACCCCTGCCGTCCCGGGCTCTGGTCGGCCTTGTAGAGCTTCAATTCGTTGAGCCGTGTCTGGTCGAAGATCAAGGCTCCGCGGCTGCCGGTGATCTCGAAGCCGAGCCCCATCTTCTGGCCCTGCGCGACGCGACTGGCTTCGATCGTGCCCGTCGCCCCGCTGGCGAAGCGGACAAGGAATTGCGCCTGGTCCTCGTTCTCGACCCTGCGCGCGCCGCCGCCGGGTAACGGCCGGGACGCCACGACCGTCGACATGTCGCCGCAGACGGCGGCGATATCGCCCATCAGCATATGGGCCAGGCTGACGATATGGGCGCCGATATCGCCCAGCGCCCCTGCCCCGGCCAGCGCCCTCTCGCAACGCCAGCTGAACGGCACGGTGGAGTCCGCCATGTAGTCTTCGTTATGCGTGCCGCGGAAATGAATCGGCGCACCGATCTCGCCGCTGGAGACGATGTTCCGAGCCGCGGCGAGGATCGGGTTGTGCAGATAGTTGTAGCCGACGATGGTGCGGCCCTTCGCTCCCTCGGCCGCGCGCGCCATGCTCTCGGCGTCGGCGAGCGTGGGCGCCATCGGCTTCTCGCAATGCACGTGCTTGCCGGCGGCCAGCGCCACCCGCGCCATCTCGGCATGCAGATGATTGGGCGTGGCGATCGCCACGATCTCGACGGCTGGATCGGCCACCAGTGTCCGCCAGTCGGTGGTCGCCCGCGCGAAGCCGTAGCGATCCGCCGCCGTTCGCGCGGCCGGGTCGCTGACATCGGCCAGAGCCACAAGTGCCGGACGGATCTCCCTCGGAAACACCGAGGAGACCGCCCGATACGCCAGGGCGATCGTATGGCCGATATAGCCGGAGCCAATCAGGCCTACCCCAAGAGTGCGCATGCAAAGGTCCGCCAAAAGCGAATCGGATAACGATGCTACAGGGCCTTGCCCTCGCCAAGAAGCACCCCCTGGGGGGGAACCACCGCGGCTTCGGCTTCGTTCTGACCGTGTCCGTTAGGAGCTACGCATGTCCGCGCGCATCCTCAAACGGGCTGTCCTTCCTGTCGCCTTGCTGCTGACGCAATGCACGGACGTCCCGCCGTTGCCGATCGAGCAGGCGCGAACGGCCGGCAGCGCGGACCGAAGGCTCGGTGAAGCGCTCGCCGCGCTCGATGCCGGCGACGCCGAGACCGCGTGGTTCCTTCTCTGGGATATGTCGATCGACGGCGATCCGGCGGCGCAAGTCAATCTGGCCTCGCTCTATCGCGATGGAACGGGCATCCCCGCCGATCCGCGCCTCGAGCGGCGTTGGCTCGAGCTGGCTGCGACCGCGGGACAGCCCCTGGCTCAATACCGTCTGGGCGAGCTCTACGAGGCGGACCGCGACGACGACGTCAACCGCCAGGCGGCCGTCTTATGGTATGAGCGCGCCGCCGCGCAAGGGCTGGAGCCCGCCCGCGCCGCCGTGGCACGGCTGCGGCGGCCCGACCTGGCATCGCGACCCTAACGCTCGACGTAGACATCGTAGAGATCGACCCGGCGTCCCGAGGCCTGATCGATCATGAGATTGGACGCCGAAAGCCCCACTGCCGTCACCGCCTGTGTGATCGCGCGGCTGCGTGCCTGGAAGGCGTCGACACGGGCAGCTTCGCGTGCCGTCTGAGCCGCGACAAGCCGCACACGGCCATTGCTGTTGCGCGCTTGAGCGGCGGCCTCCACCAACGTTCGCTGCGCGGCCGGCGAGAGGGTGGTCGCGACGCGGCCAAAGCTCACGCTTCCGACGCGTTGCGCCGCCGAAGCCACCGGCGCGGTCGCGGACGGCGTGGCTGAAGCTTGCAAGGCCGGGGGCGCCGCTTGAGGGGCCGGCACCGCTGTCGCAACGGGCGCGGGCACGGCCGGAGCGGGCGTTGCCGCGGGCGGGCTCGCGGGGATGGGGGGTGCGGGCACGATTGCTGCCGCGGCGGCCGGTGGCGCGGCGGCGGGTGCCGGCGGCGGAGGCATGGTTCCTGTGGCGCGCAGGATCTCGTCGTCGGCCAATGCCTTGTCACGATCACGCGTCAGGCGCTCAAGATCCGCTGTTCGCTGCGCCTTCGCTTCGGGTGTCTCGCGCACGGGCCTCGGCACGGTCGCGAGATTGGGATACGGACGGCCTTCGGCCGGCGGCGGCTCCGCCGGCGGCGGCGTGTGCTCGCCACTGAACAGGTTGCCGACTTCGTTTGCCGCCGATTTTCCCCACTCGATGGGGTTGTAGCGATCCGCCCCGTCGGCACAGCCGGCGATAGAAAAAATAATCCCCAGCAGCAGCGTCCCTAGCCGTACTGCTGCGCTGCGGCGAACGCGCTGCAGCAACGCTGATCTCTCCATGGGATAGTCGCGCCGCATAGCAATGCCGCTAAAGATCAATTTTTCAGCAGTATTTTCCCGATGCAAAGCGGCGGCCCTTCGTATAGAAATGTTAATAATTTCCGGTTCTTATGGGGGGAATAAATAACAGGTTTCCGGCGGGGTCGTGCCGGATTCCGCAAACACGAGAATAGGGTTCGCGCCATGGCCGATCAATCCAGCCCCGCGAGACAGCTTCCGCCGGCCAAGCCCGGAGCGGAGCCTGACATGAAGCTCCCGGATCCGGTCGAGCTGTCGCGCATCATGACCCGCATCGCCGAGCAGAGCCAGCAGCTGGTCAGCAGCTTCCTCGAGCGCCAGTCGCCCCCGAGCGTCGACACGACCCACGATCCGCTCAACATCGGCCAGGCCTTCTTCGACATGACCGCGCGCATCATGGCCAACCCGGCCAAACTGGTGCAGGCGCAGATGTCGCT
>Ga0196963_10002609_pt1 | contig 10679 bp, 8 predicted proteins | sample S1_5metaG_FD_148600 | JGI IMG/M metagenome (GOLD analysis project Ga0196963, IMG submission 148600) | Soil microbial communities from Anza Borrego desert, Southern California, United States - S1_5 | ecosystem: Environmental > Terrestrial > Soil > Desert | place: USA: California | collected... | reverse complement strand
CGAGGCCGGGCTCGTCGGCCGCATTTGTGATGTTTTTCGCGGCCGTGCGAATCACCCTGACGAGTCCCCCACTGCCGAGCCTTCGTGTCGACGCGTACCGCCACCACCGCCGCCGAGTTCGAGCCGCTGATCGCCGCGCACCGCGGCGTGATCCTGAAGATCGCGGCGAGCTACAGCCGCAATGCCGAGGATCGCGCCGACCTCGCCCAGGACATCGCCCTGGCGCTGTGGCGGGCCTGGCCGGGCTACGACCGTGCGCGGCCGTTCGCCACCTGGATGTACCGCGTGGCGCTGAACGTCGCGATCTCGCAACTGCGTCGCGACGACGGCCGCCACGGCGTGCACGAATCGCTGGACGAGCGGCACGAAGCGCTGGTCGGCGCGACCGACGTCGATGCCGAGACGCGCGAGCGCCTGGCGATCGTGCATGCCGCGATGCGCGCATTGAGCCCGCTCGACCGCGCCTTGCTGCTGCTGCATCTGGACGGCGTCGGTCACCGCGATAGCGCGGAGGTGCTGGGAACCAGCGAAAGCAATGTCGCGACCCGCCTGGGCCGCATTCGCCAACAGCTGCGCCGCACAGCCGCTGCGGCCGTCACCACGGGAGCCGACGACGATGGAAATGGATGAGCTGAAAGCCGCCTGGGGTGCACTGGGCGAACGTTTGCAACGCCAAGGTGTGGCGTTGCGGCAACTGCGCGACGCACGCGCGTTGGACGGACTGCGCGCCCGGCTGCGGCTGTTCACGGCCGGCCAGGTTGCGCAACTCGTGATCGGCAGCTTGATCGTGCTGTGGGCCGGCGGCTACTGGTGGCGTCATCTCGATGAACCGCATCTCGTCGCATATGGCGTCGCCATCCATCTGTACGGGCTGGCGCTGCTGATCGTCGCCGCCGCGCAGCTCACCCGCGTGTTGCAGATCGACTATCAGCAGCCGTTGCTCGAAGTGCAGCGCCGCCTGCTGGCGCTGCGCCGGCTGCGCGTCGCCAGCGAGCGCGCGCTGCTGCTGGTCGGTTGCGTGATCTGGGTGCCGTTCCTGTTCGTCGCATTGCGCGCGATCCGCATCGACGTCTGGGTCAGCCGGCCCGCGGTCGTACTCGGCAACCTCGCGTTCGGCATCATGCTGGCGCTGGTGCTCGCCGTGCTGATGCGCCGCTACCGCGAGCGCTTCGAGCGTGATGCCGTGGGACGCAGCCTGCATGAGGCGGAGGCGGAACTGGCGCAGTGGCTGCGACACGACGATGACGATTGAAGCAGAAGTTGGGGCGCGCGGGCGCGGCGATGCGGTGGCGTATCACGAACAGCTGCCCGCCGTCGGCGCGCGGCCGTGGCTGCATCGCGCGTGGTCGGTGCAGACGCTCGCCGCCGTCGACGATTTCATCGTCGTGCCCGATGGCTGCGTCGATGTGCTGTTCTCGCCGCAGACCGGTCTGCAGCTGGTCGGCACGATGAGCGTCGCGCAGACGTTCGCATTGCCCGCTGCCGCAGCGGTGACCGGGGTGCGGCTGCGGCCCGGTGCGGCGGCGCTGTGGTTGCGCTGCGATCTGTCGGAATTGACGGACCGCCAGGTCGACTTGGCAGCGGTACTCGGCCGTTCGCTGCGCCGCCTGGAGGCTCGGATGCTGGAGGCGAGCACCGCCGCGGAACGACGCGCGCTGCTGAGCGTCGCGCTCTCCGGTTGGCTGAGCGCCGCCTGGGACGGCGGGAGGCCGCAGGATCGCGGGCTGCTGCGCGCACTGGCGGCCATGGACCACCTGGGGGCCGAGCGCGTCGATGAGTTGGCCGCGCAATGCGGACTGAGTCCACGCCAGTTCCAGCGTCGCTGCCTGGCGCTCGCCGGCCTTCCGCCGAAACGGCTGTTGCGGGTGCGCCGCGTGCTGCGCGCGCTATGGCAGCACGCGCGACACGGGACCGGCTGGGCGAGCGCGGCGGCCGAGGCCGGCTTCGCCGATCAGGCCCATTTCAGCCGCGACTTCACCCGGCTGATCGGATGCAGTCCGGGCCGCTACGCGCAGCGCGGCGGCGATGTCCGATTCGTTCAAGCGCGGCCAGCGAACGCGCCGGTAGAGTGCGACCCCTGACGCTTTCGCCGAGAGCACCGATGAAAATCACCCCCGTACTGTTCCTCGACCGCATCGAAGATTCGCTGGCCTTCTGGATCGATCAACTGGGCTTTTGCCAGGGACCATCGGTGCCGCATGACGGCGCGCTCGGGTTCGTGATCCTGAGCCGCGGCGATGCCGAGGTGATGCTGCAGACCTGGCGCAGCGTCGCGGCCGACGCGCCGGCGCTGCTGCGCGACGGCCCGCGCGTTGCCGCCGGGACGTCGTTGTTCGTCGAGGTCGACGACCTTGCCGAGTTCAAGGCGCGCATTCCGGCGGAGCGTATCGTGCTGTCGGAGCGGGTGACGTTCTACGGCATGCGCGAGATCGGCGTCCTCGCGCCGAGCGGCCACGTCGTCGTGCTCGCTGCGCGCGAGCCGGACGCCGGTTGAGGCCGGCGGCGACGGATCGGGCAATTGCCCGGATGCGATTGGTCCATACTGATCGCTCCGGGAACCGAGGGAGGGCGCCGTGCAGGCGTGGTTCGCCGCGTTGTCGCGTCGCCGTGCGGCGCGCCTGATCTTCGTCGTCGTGCTGTTCGCCGCGGTCGGGGCGATTGTCGGACGTCTCGGTTCGCCGGTGTCGCCGCCGAGCCCGGCGGTGCGAGCGACGGCCGCATCGATCCCATCATCCACTGACACAGCGGCCGCTACCCTGTCGCTCGCGGTGCTGCCGTTCGCGATGGGCGCGGCGGATGCGGACGCGCATTTCGCCGACGGTCTGGCCGAAGACCTGATCCGCATCCTCGGTCGTGTCGACGGACTGACCGTGCTCTCGCGCGGCTCGTCGTTCGCGTTCAAGACACGAGGCTTGAGCGCTGCCGAGATCGGACGCGAGCTCGGCGTCGGTTATCTGCTGGAGGGTACGGCACGGCGCGATGGCGAGCGCCTGCGGGTCGCCGTGCGCCTGCTGCGCGTCGCCGACGAACAGACGCTGTGGACGCAACAGTACGCGCGCCCGGTCGGCGACGTCTTCGCCGTGCAGCAAGCGATCGCGCAGGGCGTCACCGACGCGCTGGCCGATACGCTCGGCGTGCGACAGGTGCAGGTCGCGGCACCGACCGCGAACCTCGCCGCCTACGAGCTGTACCTGCGCGGCCGACAAGCCTTCGCGCGGCGTGGTGACGCGCTGCTGGCCGCGCGCGACGCGCTGCAGGAAGCGGTCGGCCGCGACCCCGAGTTCGCCGCGGCCTGGGCTGCGCTCGCGGCGACGTGGTACGTGCTGCCGACCTATTTCGGCGATACCCCGGCCGACCAGGCGCTGCAGCGGGCACAGTACGCCGCGCAGCGCGCGCTGAAGCTCGACCCGGCGCAAGCCGATGCGCTGGCGGTGAAATCACGCCTGCTCAGTCTGCGCGGCAAGCGGGTACGCGCGGCCGAGCTACTCGACCAGGCGCTGCGGATCGACCCGAACAACGCCAACGGCTGGCTATGGCGCGGACTGAGTGCGCGCGAAGCCGGCCATCTGGCTGCCGCGCGCGCCGCGTTGCAGCGGGCGAGCATGCTCGACCCGCTGTCCGGCATCCAGCGCGGCTGGCTGGCGGCGACATTGGCGAGCCTGGGCGAACACGATGCCGCCGTCGCGATGTTGGCCGAGGCCGAGGCGCGCGGCTGGCGCGACCCGGCGCGGCAGATCGGCCTGCACCTGGCGCTCGGCCGCGAAACCGATGCGCAACTCGCCGCGCGGCTGAACCACTGGGTGACGGAGGCGCGGCTGCTCGACGAGCGGCAGCGCGCGGTCTACCGGCAGATCGCATCGGCACTCGAACAGCCTGACCTGCGCATTGCGGCGCGCGCGGCCGTGGCCGACGCGGTTCGCGCCGCGCCGCAGCGCGACTGGAGCGAGCCCCTGCTTCTTCTGCGGGATCATGCCGCGGCCCTGGACGAGGCGCGGCGCTCGCGCGATGCGGCATTCGCGACGTGGCCGCTGCTGGTCTGGCTGCCCGCGCATCGCGCGATGCGCGAGCTGCCGGATTTTCTGCTGCTCGCCGAGCAGCGCGGCATGGCCGCGTATTGGCAGCAATACGGTCCGCCGGATGGCTGTCGGCGGGTCGAGGATCCGGCGCCGCGGCTCGCCTGCGAACGCTGAGCGGGTTCAGGTCCCGCGCGGTTTCGCTCGATGCGTCGGCGTCGCCGACCACGGGTCGTCCGGCCACGGATGCTTCGGGTAGCGGCCCTTCATCTCCTTCTTGACCTCGGGATAGGTGCGCTCCCAGAAGCCCTTGAGGTCCTGCGTGACCTGTAGGGGCCGGCCGGCGGGGGAGAGCAGGTGCAGGGTCAGCTTTGTTCGGCCGTCGTTGATCCGCGGCGTGTCGGCGAGGCCGAACAGCTCCTGCAGCTTCACCGCCAGTACCGGCGCTTCTCCGTATTTGTATTCGATGCGCCGCTCCATCCCGGACGGCACCGTGATCCGGCTCGGGGCGAGCTGTTCGATGCGTTGGCGCAGCGACCAGTCCAGGCGCGATTTCAGCGCGTCGCCAAGCTCGGCTTCGCTCAGCGCATCGAGCCGGGTCTTGCCGCTCAGCGCCGGTTGCAGCCAGTTTTCCAGGCTGGCCAGCAGCGCGTCGTCGGACAAGTCCGGCAACCCTAACTCCGGATTCCACTCGGCGAGGCAGCGCGCGCGTTCGCGCCATTGGCTGAGCGATTCGGTCCACGGCAGCGCTTCGATGCCGAGCTGGCGCACCGCGTCGATCAGGGCCTCGGCATAGCGGCTGGGATCGGGCCTGGGCAGCGGCTTGACTTCGAGCACGATGCGATCGAAGCGCCGCTCGCGCTGGGCGATGATCGCGCGCTGGCTCGCGTCCCAGCGCACCACGTCGCGGATTTCGAAGCGCTCCGGGAAGTCGCGTTCGAGGCGCGCTTCGTCGAGCGGCGCGCCGCGCAGCAGCAGGCTGTCGCGCTCGTCGAAGCGCAATTCGTTGGCGACGATCCACGGCTCGCCGAACAGCGCGCTGTCGTCGAACAGGCGCAGCGAGCGGCCGTTGGCGAGCAGGTAGCGGCGCGGGTCGTTCGGATGCTGGCGGCCGACGCGGTCGGGAAACGCATGCAGCAACACATCGCCGAGCGCATGCGCCGGCACGTCGCGCGGCGGCGCGACGGCGCAGCGCAGCCGGCGGCGCCATTGCTTCGCTGCTTGATCGATCGCGGCGAGTGCGCTGCGGCTGGCCTCGGCGGGTGGGCGGCCGTCACGGAACGCGGCCAGCGCCTGCCAGCGGCTGGCGAGGTCATCGCGGCGCGGGCCTTTGAGCGGATCGCGCGCTTCCAGCAGCGCGGCGAGATCGCAGGCCAGCGCCTGCTCGTCACCGTCGACCGCGAGCAGCATCGCGGCGATGCGCGGATGCGTGCCCAGGCCGAGCATGCACCGACCGAGCGCCGTGGGCGCGCCGGCTGCCAGCGCGCCGAGTCGTTCCAGCAGTTCGCGCCCGGCGGCCAATGCACCGGACGGCGGCGGCTCGAAGAAGCGCAGCCCGGCATCGCCCCAAACTGATAGTTCCAGCGCCAGGCCGGACAGCTCGACCTGGCCGATCTCGGCGCGGCGCTGCGGCTCCAGCCTTTGCGATGCCGGCCACAGCCGATAGCAATGCCCCGGCGCGACACGCCCGGCGCGGCCGGCGCGCTGTTCGGCCGAGGCCAGGCTGATCGCCACCGTTTCCAGTCGCGAGAAGCCGGAGTTCGGGTCGTAGCGCGGCTCGCGCGCCAAGCCGGAGTCGATGACGACGCGCACGCCGGGCAGGGTCACCGACGATTCGGCGACATTGGTCGCCAGCACGACGCGGCGGCGGCCGGTCGGGTCGGGCCGCAGCGCGGCCGACTGCGCCTCGACCGGCAGTTCGCCGTGCAGCGGCAGCACGGCCGCATCGACGGTCACGGCGTCGAGTGCGCGCTGCACCTGGGCGATCTCGCGCGTGCCCGGCAGGAACACCAGTAGATCGCCCGGATGCTCGGCCAGCGCCTGCTGCACGCAGCGCCTTACCTGCTGTTCCAGCGGCTCGTCGCGGCGCGGCGGGAAATGCTCGACCGTCACCGGAAAGCTGCGGCCTTCGGCAGTGAGCCTCGGCGCATCGAGAAACGCCGACAGCTTCTCGCCGTCCAGCGTCGCCGACATCACGACGAGGCGCAGGTCGTCGCGCAGTTGCGCGTGCACGTCCAGCGCCAGCGCCAGGCCGAGATCGGCCTGCAGATGGCGTTCGTGGAACTCGTCGAACAACAGCGCGCCGACGTCTTCGAGCGATGGGTCGTCCTGCAGCATCCGGGTCAGGATGCCTTCGGTGACGACCTCGATGCGGGTGCGTGCGGAAACCTTTTGCTCGAAGCGGATCCGATAGCCCACCGTCTCGCCGACCGCCTCGCCCAGGGCTTCCGCCATGAAGCCGGCCGCGGCGCGTGCGGCGACGCGGCGCGGCTCCAACATCAGGATCTTGCGATCGCCCAGCCACGGCGCATCGAGCAGCGCCGGCGGCACCCGCGTCGTCTTGCCGGCGCCGGGCGGGGCTTCCAGCACCAGCCGTGGATGGGCGGAAAGGCGGGTGAGGATCTCCGGCAGCAGCGGATCGATCGGGAACGCCGGCGGGCTCATGCCTCCGGCAGACTCCGCAGGTACAGCCACAACGCCTGCAGTTCGACGTCGCTGAGCTGGCCGAGCGTGCGCCACGGCATCATCGGATGCAGCTCGCGACCGTCCGGACGCTTGCCTTCGCGCATTACGCGGACGAAATCGGCCTCGCTCCAGCCTTGCAGTCCGCGCGGAGTGAGATCCGCCGCGGGCGGTGCGCCGGGGGCATGCGGCGGCAGGCCGGCGAGATTCGTGCCATGACAGCCGGTGCAGACCTGGGCGAGGTAGGCGCCGTATTCGACGCTGGCGGCGACCGGCGGGGCGGTGCGCTGGCGCGGCGTGTGGTCGAGCTGCGCGGCCGGGTACGCCGGGAATTGGCCGAACAGATGCAGCACCCAGCCGAGCGGACGCAGTGTGCTCGTGCCGGGATCGCTGTCGCTCGGCGGCAGGTTTTGGATGTAAGCGATGAGGTCGGCGGTATCGGCATCGCTGAGATTGACGAAATCGCCGGCCGGCATGAAGAACAGCGGTCGGCCATCCGGCTTCACACCGTGGCGGATCGCCGCGGCGATGCGGTCGGCGTCATAGCCTTTCGCGGCGAGTGCCGGCGGCGTGATGTTGCTGCCGATCGCACGGAACACCGGGCCGGCATCGACCACTTCAAGGCCGCTGCCGTCGCGGCCGTGGCAGTCGCTGCAGCCTTTGGTGATGAACAGATGCTCGCCGCGGGCCAGGCGCTCGGCGTCCGTCGGCATGGCCAGCGGCGGATCGTTGACCACATAGACCTTGTTCGCCGCGTGCCGCGCATACAGCCAGCCGGCGGCAAACAGCAACACGACGATCATTCCCAACGCGCCGAGCGCGCGACCGATCCAGACCAAGGCTTTCATCACACTGTCTTCCGGGTTGCGTAATTGGCGACTTCCGACAATCGATGCCAGGCGGCGGCCTGCTGCTGGAACTTGAAATACGACTCGGCGACGCGTTTCGCGAACGGATCACGCTCGCTCATCTCGGCGAGGACCGCGGCGGTGGCTTCTTGCAGCGCGGCGATCACGCTATCCGGCAGCGGGCGGAAATCGACCTTGTGTTCGCGCACCAGCACGTCCAGCGCCTGCTGATTGCGCGCGGTGTATTCGGCCAGCATCGCATCGTTCACGGCGCGGCAGCAGACGTCGACAATCGCCTTGAGATCATCCGGCAACGCGTCGAACGCCGGCTTATGGATGATGCATTCCAGCGTCGGGCCGGGCTCCTGCCAGCCGGGGTAGTAGCAGTACTTGGCAACCCGCTGGAAGCCGAAGGCGAGGTCGTTGTACGGGCCGACCCATTCGGTCGCATCGATCGCGCCGGACTGCAGCGCGGTGAACAGCTCGGCGCCCGGCAGGTTCACCGTGGTCACGCCCAGCCGCGCCATCACCTCGCCGCCGAGGCCAGGGATGCGCATCTTCAGGCCCTTCAGATCCTCCGGCGAGTTGATCTCGCGGTTGAACCAGCCGGCCATCTGCACGCCGGTGTTGCCGGCCGGGAACGGCACCAGGTTGAACGGCGCGTACAGCTCGCGCCACAGCTCGAGACCGCCGCCGTTGTACAGCCAGCCGTTCATCTCCTGCGCGTTCATGCCGAACGGAATCGCGCAGAAGAATGGCGCGGCTTCCGCCTTGCCTTTCCAGTAATACGACGCGCAATGGCCGATCTCGGCGGTGCCGCGGCTGACCGCGTCGAAGCACTCGAACGGCGGCACCAGTTCGCCGCCGGCGAACACCTTGACCACGATGCGACCCCCGCTGGCCTGGTTGATCAGCTCGGCGAGCTTCGCCGCGCCACTGCCCAGGCCGGGGAAATTGGCCGGCCAGGCGGTGACCATCTTCCAATGGCGTACCGGCTCATCAGGTTTGGCCGTGCCGGCGGTCGGGCCGGCACCGGGTTGGCAGGCGGCGAGGCCGGCGCCGACGGCGGCGAGGCCGGCGCCTTGCAGGAGCTTGCGTCGATTCATGCGGGTTTGCGCCAGGGTCGAGTGAAGCCGGGGAGTTTACGCAAACGCGCCGCGCCTGCCGCCGATGGCCCTGGCTGAACCGCCGGCACAGCGCGATCCGCCGCCGGCCGAGACGGGTGCTAGCATCCCCGCCAATCTCTGCAGGGTGCGCTGGCATGAAAACCCATCTCGGCCATTACGAAATCGTCGCCGAACTCGGCCGCGGCGGCATGGGCGTCGTCTACAAGGGCTTCGAGCCGGCGCTGAACCGCTTCGTCGCGATCAAGGAGCTGTCGCCGTCGCTGGCGCACGATCCGAATCTGGTCGAGCGCTTCCTGCGCGAGGCGCGCTCGATGGCCGCGCTGAACGACCCGCACATCATTCAGATCTATTTCATCGGTACCGACGAGGCGACCGGCCAGCCGTTCTTCGCGATGGAATTCGTCGAAGGCGAGTCGCTGTCGGGCATGTTGAAGCGCGATGGCAAGCTGTCGATCGAGAATTCGCTGAAGCTGCTGCACCAGACCGCGCTCGGCCTGGCGACCGCCCACGACAAGGGCGTGATCCATCGCGACATCAAGCCCGGCAACCTGATGATCACGCCGCGCGGTCACGTGAAGATCGCCGACTTCGGCATCGCGCTGGCGACGCAGGATTTCTCCAAGAAGCTGACCTCGACGGGTGAGTTCGTCGGCACCCCGGGTTATCTGTCGCCCGAAGTCTGCCTCGGCAAGCCGGTCGATCGTCGCTCCGACATCTTCTCGCTGGGCATCGTGCTGTACGAGATGCTCACCGGGCGCATCCCGTTCACCGACGAATCGCCGCTCGGCCTGATGCTGGAAGTGGTCAAGGCGGAGATTCCGGACATCCGCGGCCTCAACGCGGAAGTGGATGCGCAAACCGCCGAGATCCTGGCCAAGATGCTGACCAAGGAACCGGCCGACCGCTTCCAGAGCTGCCACGACCTTGCCGCCGCGCTCGCCGCGCATCCGCTGGTGACGCGTGGCGGCACCGCGTTGAAGCTGGCCCTGCCGAAGGCCGCGCCCGCCGATGCGACGATGGTCGGCGCGCCGACACCGGCGTCGCAGCAGCAGCGCATGGCGACGCCGCCGCCGGTCGTGCCGCGCACGCCGCCGACGCCGGCCCCGGTCGTGCCGCCCCCGGTGGCCGCGCCGGCCGCTGTGGCGGCGGACGATCCGACCCGGCCCGGCGCGCCGCCGCGGCCGTCGGTGCTGGATCGCCAGGGGCGCAGTTCGTCGCGCGCCGGCATGATCGCGCTCGCCGCGGCGCTGTTTCTGCTCGTCGGCGGTGCGATCGCGTTCCGTGGCGTGATCGGGGAGTTGCTGGTGCGCTCCGATCCAGGCGCGCAGGCGGGTCCCGCGGGGCCCGCCGTTCCGGCCGCCCCGCCGGCGCCACAGCCGGTCGATGGTCTCGCGCCGACCGTGGCGAAGGTCGAGGACGCGGCTGCAGCGCCAGCGAGCGCCGGGCCGGTGGCCGATGACGCGGTCGAAGCGGCTCGCGCCCCCAGTACGGCGGCATCAACGGCAGCCGACGCCACGGCGCCGAGCCTGGCCGGTCGTAGTCAGGCCGAGCCGCCGGCGCCGATGCCGACGGCACCCACGAGCAATGCAGCCGTGAGCGATCCGGCCCCGACCGCAACCGCGGCGGTCGATCCGCCTCGGCCGCGCCCGGCCCTGGCCAAGGCCCTGCTCAACCGCCGCGAGGGTGACCGCGCTGCGGTCGAGCGCCCGCGCGAGGTCGCGCCGCCGCCGCGCATCGCGCTGGTCACGATCGGCGACGAGGCGCTCACCGGCGCGGCGCGCGCGCGCATCGAGCAGGACCTGATGCGCAAGGGCTTCGATGTGGTCGACAGCAGCCTGCTGCGCGGCGTCGCCGGACGCAGCGACCTGCCCGGCATCCTCGGCGCGCTGCGCCGCGAGGCGATCGTCGCGGTCGTGATCAAGGCCGACCCGCTCGGCTCGCAGCAGCTCAGTGCCTACGGGCAGCACTTCACGCTGTACTCGGCGACGCTCAGCGTGCGCGCCTATCTC
>Ga0196963_10002608_pt1 | contig 10679 bp, 13 predicted proteins | sample S1_5metaG_FD_148600 | JGI IMG/M metagenome (GOLD analysis project Ga0196963, IMG submission 148600) | Soil microbial communities from Anza Borrego desert, Southern California, United States - S1_5 | ecosystem: Environmental > Terrestrial > Soil > Desert | place: USA: California | collected... | reverse complement strand
GGCTGCGTTGATGCGCGCCTGCCAGAGAGTGCGGAAAGTGCGCTTTTTGGCGCGGCGATCGCGGAAGGCATATTGACGACCATGATCAAGAGCGTCGGCCGCATAGCGGTAAAGCTTGGAACGGCGCATCCGGAAGCCCTTGGCCGCTTGCAGCGTCCGTTTGCGGCGCTTCCATGAAGCTGGAGCATTTGTTACACGCATAAACTACCTCAAAATGTGTTAGTGGCTGAAAGGAAGGCTGGCGGTGATGCGATAGACGTCCGTCTTGTCGACGACCATGGCCTTGCCGAGTGAACGACGGCGTTTAGGGGCTTTGCCCTGGAGGAGGTGGCGGCGCCCGGCGCGTGAACGCAGCACTTTGCCGGTTCCAGTGATCTTGAACCGCTTGGCCACCGATTTCTTAGTCTTAATGCCTTTTGGGCGTCGCATAAAATTCTCTCTTCTAAAAAGAGCGCGAAATATAGGGGTCACCCTGAGGTGAATCAAGCGTTTTTGTGAAAAAGTTCACAAGCACACGAATCGCGGACTCTTCCCCGGTGAAAGGGAGGCGGAACTTGGCACACCCGCCAGCCCGGGGCAAGAAGGAACGATGGTTGGTGGGGCTTAAAAAACCCGTGTTTTTGCGTGTTAGAGCGTGTTTTGCTGGGAATTCAGTGTGTTTTTAGCGTGTTTTTTAGTGTGTCTGGGACGGTGCTTTATCGTGACCAGACACGCTCCATAGGTTAGGGCCGGGGTTTGCACAACCAAGCCGCTTCTTGCACCGATCCCCCCCTCAAAGAGCGATAAGGCAGCGACGGGCCGCCTTTTCAACGCCGAAGAGACTACAGGTGTAACGTCAAGACGCAAGTAACTTTGTTCCCCTAAGCCGTTGCCTGACCCTCACAATACATGGAGAGAGATTGAGTGCATCCATGTCGAGAGCGACAATTAATGCCGCCAAAGCGATAAGTCTCCCGCTTCGGTCGATGCCACGATCTCCTTTGATGTGGGCGACGCCAAGAAACGGGTACACGATCTCGGCACATCCTGGGGCATCTAGTTCGATGAACCTAGGAGAACAGGGGAGTCCGAGTTTAGGTTTTTGAATTCTGACAATAAAAGTAATAGCCAAACTCGTGCTAAAGCATCATGCTCCTGTTCGACTCGCGAAGCATGGGAATCTCGGACACAGGCCAGGCACCGCCAAAGGCTTCAGCCCTCGCAATAGCAGAATATTTCGGTACGCTGCAAAAAAGATGCAGTGAAATCCTAGAAGAATCAGTCCGGGGCTCAAATGCCCTCTCCATGGGAAGAAGCCGTCAGTTCCAATTAGAACTTTCTACGTGGCAGCAAACGCTCAGTCAACGTCGCGAGTCGAGCTTAATCAGAACTGCAGCATCAGAATATGAGTTCGCCCTTCTAGCCCTTGCGCAAGGGCACTACCGACACGCCTTTAAAGGCCTGCGTCTTGTTTTGGAACTGTGCCTGCAAAGCCTTGCACTCTCCGTCAATGAGCTTTGTCTCCGAGAATGGCTCGATAACCGCAGAGACACTGTATGGGCGAGCATCCTCGACAGTGATGGCGGGGTTTTTACGCGGAAATTTGCACAGGCGTTTTTCCCTGAGCTTCAAGGCCACGTTCAGCACTATTCGGGGATGGCCCAAAACATATACAGGGAGTGTTCCGAGTGTGTGCACGGAAATGTCCCGAAACATGTTCTACTGCCCGCGGCGTTGTCTTTCGATAAAAGCGTATTTGATCTGTGGCATGATAAAGCTGTAATCGTTGCGCGTATCATCCACTTCGGCTTATGCCTCAGATACCTAGCAGATCTGACGGAAAGTGAAATTTCCAATTTGGAACCCACCCTTTCCGAGCGATTAGGACATCTCCCAGAAATCCGCGATCGGCTGGGCGGGCCAGTCAAGTAATAGAAGAATGACAAGTTTAATAATTCGAACTGAGGACATAAAACCTGAGCACTTACTTGAGCTTTACGTCGAGACCGCTCAGGACAAGAAGACGGTGGAACTGCTCAAATCGGCAAGTCCCGTTATTTTGGAGGGAAGCCGTGGAACGGGGAAATCCTTTCTTTTGCGTGTAGCAGAGGTCCAACTCCGTCAAGCTTTTGACCAGGACCGCGTGCTGCCGATCTACGTGTCATTCACGAAAAGTTCACTTCTCCAAAGCGGCGACCCGAATCAGTTTCTCAATTGGATGATGGCACTGCTATGTACCAAGATTATTCGAGCACTTTACCAGCAAGGTCTACTGGTAAAGCCTGACTCGACCCTTGCACTTTTAGGCGGGGGACAGCTGCCCTTGGACTTCGGAGAAACGAGGTTAGAGAGGCTTGCGCGGGAATACGAAGAATCCTACAAGCGCCCTGGTGTTCACATCGACTCTTCGTTCGTGCCGAGCGTTGATTCTTTTAAGGACGCAGTGGAAGACATCTGCCGTGCAAAAGGGCTTAAGCGGTTCGCAGTATTCTTTGATGAAGCAGCACATATTTTTCGGCCTGAACAGCAGCGGCAGTTTTTCACACTGTTTCGAGACCTGAGGTCACCCTTCATAAGTTGCAACGCAGCCGTCTATCCCGGTGTCACGTTTTACGGACAAACCTTCCAAACGGCACATGATGCGATTGTGATGTCGCTTAATCGGAATCTCGATAGCGAGTATTTGGGTGGGATGCGTGAGATAGTCACTAAACAGGCAGAGGATTCTCAATTGGCTGCGGACATAGAAGAACGCGGTGAGAATTTCAACGCACTAGCATATGCCGTGAGCGGGAATCCTCGGCTCTTACTGAAGACTGTGGCACTGTCCGGGCGTCTGAAGACAAACGACGTCGAAAAGGTCATCAAGGAGTTTTACAGGACAGATATTTGGTCAGAACACTCCGGACTCGCCGACCGTTATGCAGGACACGAGGCCTTGATTCAGTGGGGGAGAGATTTCATCGAAAAAACCGTCATACCTGACTCGATTGCCAAGAATGATCAATGGAGCCGGGAGGGCAAATCCGAAACTACATGTTTCTTCTGGATTCACCGTTCCGCCCCGGCTGTTGTTTTGGAAGCACTTCGCCTACTGAGTTACACGGGCATTGTAACTCGGCTCGACTCAGGCATAGTCGCCACGCGTGGTGAGATCGGGACGCGTTACGCAGTTAATCTTGGATGTTTGGCCGCACCATCTGCTAATCCAATACCCACCCTCACGAGTTTTGGTCGAACATTGGCGGTGAAGCGTTTCACTGAGTATGGCGCGAATCATCCTATATATTCTTCTTTGACTTCCGTGGTCGGTAAATTTGAAGAGCCTGATATTTCGGCAGTTCTGGACAGCCAACTTGCCAAGACCATTGATGTTTTGGATCTTACCAGCTTTCAAAGGTCCGGACTCAAATCGATTGGGCTGCATACCGTTGGAAAAGCTCTTCAAGCATCTGAAGACGAATTCCAACAAATTAATTACGTGGGCCCTAAACGCTCACGAAAGATGATGAATGTGGTCGTCTCATCAGTGTTGGAATATTTGTCCGGATAAAGGCCTGCGTACGGCTGAGACCATTGTCGGCTTCACCCTGTTCGTGCTCACCAGCACCGAGCAACGTGCATCGCACATACTACTCAATTCCCCGGAGCAACTCTGGTGAGGGTGAAGGAATAACCGAGTAGAGCCAAGAGCACGATCAACACACCCGCGAGTATTTTGACGGCACCCCGAACGCTGATGGAGCCGTTAGGGGGCCGCCTTAAGGATGAGAAACCTCGCATTTGATGACTGTGCTCAAAAAACGCGAGGACTCTCCGCCATTCATAGCGTAAACGGCGAGCCGTTGGTACATCGTGAAGAAAACCCAAATCGCTAAAATGGCGCCAACGCAACAGACGGGCCGGACTCCATCCGACAAGTTGTTAAGGCTGAGAGGTGCTACAAATGAAGCCAGCATTCCGGCCACGACCACATGCGACAAACTATCGTAATGCTTGTGCTCCAAAACTGCGGCATTGTAAACGACTTCCGGAAAAGGCGTTCCCATGTATAGGGGGAGAGTTCGCCAGACTGCCAGATCATCCTTTTCGACGCCGTTGAGCTTAGCGGTGGCGCGCATATTGGGCTTCACTCCTGATACCACTTCGGTTGTCATGTCCGCTACTTCAGGAAACGCAAATGCGAGTACGTCTAAAGCACAGGTTTTACTGTGCTTACTGCCATCTAGGAGGATAATGAATTTATCCAAGCGGCTCAATATCTTCCCATCGATTAACAGTTTGCGTAAATGCAAAGCAGAGTAAAGAAACGATGCCGTTCCAATCGTTTCGGAGTTCGTTTGGACCGTGATTGGAGGTTCCAGATGGACTGCACCTCCTACCAACGCAATGCACACAATTGAACAGCCTGCGACACCCTGTAGGTTTTTGGCATAATCTTTAATCGTCGACATCGCCTTGGCGTCATCATAGATCGGCACGACTAAAAGCGAACCGGCAGCCCCTGCTGCTGGAGTGTTGGGAGGGATTATCATCACTCCTTACACTTGGATTCAGCGGGGTTGTCAAGGTCTCTGTCATGGACCTCGGAGCTGCTCTGCACCGGTCCACGTTAATATTCAGTCTTTTCACCGCCAGAGTTGCAAAAAGGGATGCCAGATCCCCCTGCAATTCTCAAAGGAAGCAACGGATTCTATATCGAAATTAGAAGCCGCAAATAGGTTTTCACCTCGATTTGCGCGGACAAGAAGGCGAACCGCCATTCGAGGGAGTTCAAAGAGATCGGCCACCCCATTACCGATTCAGTAGTGATTTCACAGTTGCTCTGCCAAACCGGCCTTGGAGCGTTGACGTGAGGGACTGGGCCTGGAGCCCCGGGCCATTGTCTTGCATGACGACCCGGAGAGAGCCTCCCGCTTGCTCTGTAACGCGCGCCTTACAGCAAATCGAGGACGCGCTGGAGTTCGGGGTCGGTGTTGTAGAAGTGGGGGGAGAGGCGGATGTACTTCGTGCCCGCTCGGTCGAACCGGAGGGAGGTCACGATTCCGGCGGCTTCCATTTTGGCGTGGAGTTCGGCCATGTCAGCGCGGGGCTTGTGGAAGGTGATGATGCCGCTTTGGTTTTCGGCAGGGACATCGGCGTGCAGGACGGTGTAGCCTTTTTCTTTGATTGCAGGGACCAGCCAGGTCCGTTTGCCTTGGAGTGCAGGGTGCAGCGTAAAGGCAAGCTTCCATGCGTGCGGCGCCTCCTAGTCATGCGCTGGTTGCGTTAAGCTCGGCGCGAGCAGAGGACCACCATGCAGAAGATGGCGCGGCCCAAGGGGGCGTCGGCAATGGGGGTGATTATGTGTGGGCCTCCGTACGGAGGCTGGGACGGGGGCATTATACCCACAGGGTTGGCTGGCGCTTCGCCTCTGGGCTACAAATATTCCGCCCCTCCGGCGGTTCGGGGGTAGGACATGGTGGTGGGCGAGAACGCCAGCAACTTACGGAGCCTAACCCTTCAGCCCACGGATGCTGCCTGTTGGCTTATCGTCGCAGGTATTCATCTCGGTGGGGCCTGCTGTCGACGTTCCACCTGGAAAGCGCGTCATCTGTTGGCTCAAACACTTTCTTCATGCGCTCCTTCTCCACGTGAAGATCATAAAAGAGCCGATTGGCATTGGCGCGATGGTTTTTGAAGCTGCGCTGCTGCTGTGGTCGAATTGGTGACGAGGCAAGCCCATAAGCTCCGATCAACGAATTTCCGGGGTGTTGGACCCCAATAAACCCCAAAAGCGATTGCGCTCCATCAGAACTTTCATGCTCAGAGCGACAAAACCCGTCGCCGAAGGCAATTAACTTACTCGGAGCCATGATTCTACTTTCTCTTTGAGCTTGGGTTATCACAGATGTACCCCTCGGCGCGTAACCACCCAAGCCAAGGAAGTTTTCAGATGGGTGACCAACCCCCCAAGCATTGTACCCATAGCTGACTACGGCTTGGCTTGTGCGCTCAAAGCGAGGGCCACCTGGTGAGTAGCTTCCGAAAGTGACCGTTCCGTCGTACAACGGGCAACGAAATACGCCAGTCAAATACCACTCAGGCAGGATCACCTCATGGGGAAGCTCAAGAAACTTGTACCACGCCGCATTCGTTCCAGCATGCATTCGTGTGGCAGGTGGAAGAGCTTCGTTGTCGCTGACATAACCATGCAGAGCGAGTCCGAGTTGCCGGAGATTGTTAAGGCAAACTGCATTCTTCGCAGAAAACTTTGCCCTGCCTAAGGCTGGAAGGAGAAGAGCTGCGAGGATTGCGATAACTGCTATCACCACGAGGAGTTCGACCAGCGTAAATGCGCATCGGGACGACCTCCTCATAAGGAGGGTTTACACGCTGAGTGAGACACGGTCAACGGTTCTTAGTGGGTTATGGTCGCTGGAACGTAGCGGACGCACAGATGGTGGGGGGCCGACAAAGCCACTATCTGACTACCTCTGATCGCCGAAGACCTCCTCTCCCTGCCCTCTCCTCCTTGGAAGGAAGAGAGGGGGAACCGTTGCAAGGCATTGGTTTCAAGGCGAGCCGGAGGCAGCCCACCATGCATCTGGATCCAACGAGGGCGTCGCATCGGGGTAATTATGTGTGCGCCTCCGTACGGAGGCTCGGACCGGGGGGCATTATACCCACAGGCTTCGCTAGCGCTTCGCCTGTGGGCTACTCTGTTCGGCCGCTCCGCGGCCCGGCTGAAAGCAGCAGTGGCATTCAGGGCGCCGCGTAACCGCAACCGCAGGCTAACGTGCTAGCGTTACAGCAAATCGACGACGCGCTGGAGTTCGGGGTCGGTGTTGTAGAAGTGCGGGGAGAGGCGGATGTATTTGTTGCCCGCTCGGTCGAACCGGAGGGAGGTCACGATTCCGGCGGCTTCCATCTTGGCGTGGAGGTCGGCCATGTCGGAACCGGGTTTGTGGAAGGTGACGATGCCGCTTTGGTTTTCGGCAGGGACATCGGCGTGCAGGACGGTGTAGCCTTTTTCTTTGATGGCAGGGACGAGCCAGTTGCGCTTGCGCAGCAGCTCGCGGGCGATGTTCTCGATGCCGACTTCCAAAAGCAGCTCGAGGCAGGCTCTGAGGCCGACCAGGCCAATGAGGTTGGCGGTGCCGGCCTCGTAACGGCGGGCGTCGGGTTTGTAGGTCATTTCTTCATCAGCCACGAAATTGGGGCATCGGATGTTGTGCCAACCGTGGACGATGGGACGGAGTTGGTCCTGGACTTCTTCGCGCACGAACATGGTGCCCGCAGCGCAGGGGCCGAGCATCCATTTGTGGGCGTCGGCAGCGAGGAAGTCGATGTTTTGGACGGTGGTTGGGAAGGCGCCGAGGGTCTGAATGGCATCCACACAGAACAGGATGCCGCGGCGTTTTAGTTCCTGGGCGATTTGTTCGATCTCGGCGCGGAAGCCGGCGACGTAATGGCAAGAGGCGAGCGCGACGAGTTGGGTCTGCTCATCGATTTGGCCGACGATGTCGCGCGCGCGAATGCGGCCGAGGGCGGAGACGTTCAGAAGTTGAACGGGGATGCCGCGGTCGGCGAGCTTCATCCATGGGTAAACGTTGGATGGGTAATCATCCAGGTAGGTGAAGACGGTTTTGTTTTTCTTCAGTTTCAACCCGCCAGCGATGTAGCTGAGGGCGAGGCTGGTGGGGCCGACGAGGGCGATCTCGGTTGGTTTGCCGCCGATAAGCTGCGCGGCGAGGGCGCGGGTTTGCGTGATGACCTCAGCGGGCAGGGCATGCTCCTGGTCGCCCCGCGCGCAGGCATGGATGTAGGTTTCCATGGCGGCGGTGACACGGCGGGGGAGCGGGCAAACGCCCGCGTGCGCGAGGAAGACTTTCTCCCGGACGACAGGGAATTCGTGCGCGCGGAGTTCTTCGTTAGCGTGCAGTTCCGCAATGGTCATGTTCAGTAGGAGCTGGCGGAGCCGGAGCGCTGGATGAGTTCGATTTCGTAGCCTTCGGGAGCGTCAATGAAGGCGAAGCCGCTGCCGTCGGGTTTCATGTGGGGGCCGTCGGAGTATTTGAGGCCGTGGGCGGCGAGGTGTTTCTCGAATTCAGCAAGGCTGGAGACTTGAAAGGCGAGATGGGTGAGGTCGGCCTGGACGTGGACGGGACCGCTGGAGGGAAAGGAGCAGATCTCGATGAGTTCTTCGCTGTCGGGGGCTTTGAGGAAGACGAGTTCAGAGCCGCGTGGGGATTTGTGGCGGCGGGTTTCTTCGAGGCCAAGGACGTTTTTGTAGAAGGTGATGGTGCGCTCGAGGTCGTCCACGCGGTAGCGGGTGTGGAGCAGCTTGGAAACTCTCATGGGCGTGAGGTTAGCGAGGGTGTGGCTGGGTGGCAACTTGGGGGAAGAAAGGAAAGGGTATCCGCAGATTAACCCAGATTAAAAAATGGGAAAGGGCGGGCGAGGACATTTTCTCCCGCGGAGGCGCGGAGAGGCGGAGGGAGGAAGATTTACGCATCAGGAGGGGTGGTGTCGGCATCCGCCTACGCTCAGGCTGCGGCGGGACAGGGATTCGCAGATTTAGGACAGGAACAAACCCGGAGGAGCGGAGGAGGCAAGGAGGGCGCAGTGGTTGGAGGGATGGGCCAAGAATTAAACGCCTACTCTTTCATGCGGTCGCCGGTCATTTGGTAGAGGCCGACGAGGTAGCCGTTTTCGCGCATCTCACCGACGGCGAATTTGCCGTAGATGGTGACGGGGGCGTCCATAACGGGCTTCACGCCGTTCGGGAGTTTGACGCTGACCCATTCGTTGATCTTGGGCACGGCGCCGTAACAACACATGGATTGGTCGCGCATGAGGAGGAGTTCGTTCACGAGCCCGGCTTCGACTTTGAGCGGGAGCATGAAGCCTTTCAGCGCAATCGGTTTTTGGTCCAGGGCGCGGATGTGGTCGGGGATCTGGTTGGTCGGGGTGGATGATGGGCCGGCGCTTTCGTCGGGCATGACGTAGTTGAAGGAGGCGAGATATTCGAATCCAACGACAGTGTGCTCACCATCTTTTTGAAGAGCTGCGGGGTTGTTGGTGTTCACCGGGGTTGCAGCAATGGCATTGGTGGCTGTGACGGCGTTGGTGGCTGCAACCTGGTCGCTGGCTCGTGGGCGGATGGGCTCTCCACGGAGCGCGGTGCGCTCGTTTGTTGAGGTTGATGCGGCCTCGGAGGATTGGGTCGGTTCGTTGGTGGAGCGATTGCAACCCACTGTTGCGGACAGGAGCAGGACAAGAGCGATGGGGAGCAATGGTTGGCGACGCATACGGTTCAGCCAACATTCTATTCAGGCGCACAATGTTCTCAAGCGCTCGTTCTTGCGAACGCAAAGCGCGGGCTTCGGCAACGGCCCTGAGGTGGATTTACTCCTTGCCCTTATTGCGCGGTGTCCAAGGCGTCAGGAAGGTGAAGAATCCCACCACAAGGGAAAGAACAAAGGGAACTATGAGCGAATTAAGGGAATTATTCTTGGACGAGTTGGCCGACATCTACAACGCGGAAGGGCAGTTGCTGAAGGCTCTGCCGAAGATGGCCAAGGCAGCGCAGACTGACAGCTTGCGCGAGGCATTTGAAATGCACGCGCAGGAAACGGAGCAACAGATCGAGCGCTTGAAGCAGGTGTTCGAGATCTTCGGCAAACCAGCCAAAGGTAAGACTTGCGAAGCGATGAAAGGGTTGATCGAGGAAGGTCAATCTATGATGAAGGAGTTCAAAGGCTCGGCAGCGCTGGACGCGGCATTGATTTCGGCGGCGCAGAAGGTTGAGCATTACGAGATCGCCACCTACGGGTGTCTTTGCACCTGGGCGGAATTGCTTGAGGAGAATGAAGCTCTCGACCTCCTGAAGGAAACGATGGAGGAGGAGGAGACGACTGACGAGAAACTGACGGATCTCGCCGAGGAATGCATCAACGAGGAGGCGCTCGGCGGAGGTGAGGAGGAAGAAGAGGAAGAGGAGGAAGCTCCCCAGGCGCGAGGCAAGGCGAAAACGCCGGCACGGCGGTAAGCAGGCCACGTAATTTATGCAGGGGCGGCTTTGGCCGCCCTTTTTGTTTCCCAGAGAGAACGAAGAGCGCCATGGAGGCGGGCGCCTCATGGGTTGCATCTATCATGAGCCTTCTTCCGCGGCGTGCTACGCAGGGTTGACTGACCATTGACTTTGTATTACAAAGTATGACATGGATGCTGCCTCGGCTGAAGCTCATCTGCAAACGATTCGGACACTCATGGAGCGCGCGGCTCTCTACCGGCGCGCCTTGGCTCCAGTAATGGCGCTTCTTGGTGCGATCGGAACGCTCGCAGCCATTGGCGGGTATTTGCTTGAGATCACTTCTTTCCCCGGGTTCGTCACTTACTGGTTCAGCGTGGGGGGCATGAGCGTGGCAGCGGCATTTCTGTTGATTCGGAAGCAAGCGCTCGCGGCTGGAGAGCCGTTTTGGTCTCCACCTGCCAAAAGAGTGACGCAAGCGATTCTGCCGCCGCTGGTGTGCGGGCTGGCGCTAACCGCTATTGCTCCCGGGGTGTGGCAGGCGACGGCGTTGTGGGCCGGGTTGTATGGCGCGGCGTTGCATGCGGGAGGATTTTTCACACCCGGCGGGATTCGGCGGCTGGGATGGCTTTTCATCGCCGCTGGTGTTGGAATCATTGTGCTCCTCCAGCGCGGCTCTCTCCCG
>Ga0196963_10002607_pt1 | contig 10682 bp, 10 predicted proteins | sample S1_5metaG_FD_148600 | JGI IMG/M metagenome (GOLD analysis project Ga0196963, IMG submission 148600) | Soil microbial communities from Anza Borrego desert, Southern California, United States - S1_5 | ecosystem: Environmental > Terrestrial > Soil > Desert | place: USA: California | collected... | reverse complement strand
GCGCCGATCTACCAGCGCGCGAAGCTGTCGCGCGCCGCGTTGGCGCAGGCGGTCGACGAGGTGCGCAAGGGGCGGACGGTGCAGAGCGACCAGGCGGAGAACGCCTACGACGCGCTCGCGAAGTACGGGCGCGATCTCGTGGCCGACGCGCGCAAGGGCAAGCTCGACCCGGTGATCGGCCGCGACGAGGAGATCCGCCGCGTCATCCGCGTGCTCTCGCGCCGCACCAAGAACAACCCGGTGCTGATCGGCGAGCCCGGCGTCGGCAAGACCGCGATCGTCGAGGGCCTCGCCAACCGCATCGTCAAGGGCGACGTGCCCGAAGGGCTCAAGGACAAGACCGTGATCGCGCTCGATCTCGGTTCGCTGGTCGCCGGCGCCAAGTTCCGCGGCGAGTTCGAGGAACGCCTGAAGGGCGTGCTCGACGAGGTGAAGGCCTCCGAGGGCAAGGTCATCCTGTTCATCGACGAGATGCACCAGCTGGTCGGCGCCGGCAAGACCGACGGGGCGATGGACGCCGCGAACCTGCTCAAGCCGATGCTGGCGCGCGGCGAGATGCACTGCATCGGCGCGACCACGCTCGACGAGTACCGCAAGCACATCGAGAAGGACGCGGCGTTCGAGCGCCGCTTCCAGCCGGTGTACGTCGGCGAGCCGACCATCGAGGATACGGTGTCGATCCTGCGCGGCCTGCGCGAGCGCTACGAGACCCACCACGGCGTGCGCATCCAGGACGCCGCGCTGGTCGCGGCGGCGCAGCTCGCCCACCGCTACATCCAGGAGCGCTTCCTACCCGACAAGGCGATCGACCTGGTCGACGAGGCCTGCGCCAACGCGCGCGTCGAGCTCGATTCGTCGCCGGCGGAGATCGACCAGCTCGAACGGCGCAGGCTGCAGCTCGAGGTCGAGCAGACGGCGCTCAAACGCGAGAGCGACGCCGCGTCGAAGCAGCGCGCGACCAAGGTCGCCGAGGAGCTGGCGCGCATCCAGGAGGAGCTCGGCCGCCTCACCGCGCAGCACCAGCAGGAGAAGTCGCGCGTCGACGCGCAGCGCCAGCAGCGGCAGAAGCTCGAGCAGGCGAAGCAGCAGATGGACGAGGCCGAACGCCGCTACGACCTGGGCAAGGTGGCGGAGCTGCGCTACGGCGTGATCCCGGAGCTCGAGAAGCAGCTGGCCGCGGCGCAGACCACCGGCGACGGCAAGGCGCTGCTGACCGAGTCCGTCGGTCCCGAGGACATCGCCGAAGTGGTCTCGCGCTGGACCGGCATCCCCGCGCACAAGCTGTCGCAAGGCGATCGCGAGCGCCTGCTCGCGCTCGGCGAGCGCCTGCATGGCCGCGTCATCGGCCAGGACGAGGCCGTCGAATCCGTCGCCGAGGCGATCCTGCGTTCGCGCGCCGGACTGGCCGATCCCAACCAGCCGATGGGCTCGTTCCTGTTCCTCGGCCCGACCGGCGTCGGCAAGACCGAGCTCGCCAAGGCGCTCGCCGCCGAGCTGTTCGACGACGAGAAGCACCTCGTGCGCATCGACATGTCCGAGTACATGGAGAGCCACAGCGTCTCGCGCCTGATCGGCGCGCCCCCGGGCTACGTCGGCTACGACGAGGGCGGCCAGCTGACCGAGGCGGTGCGCCGCCGCCCGTACACCGTCGTGCTGTTCGACGAGGTCGAGAAGGCGCACCCGCAGGTGTTCAACGCGCTGCTCCAGGTCCTCGACGAGGGCCACCTGACCGACGGCCAGGGCCGCACGGTGAACTTCAAGAACACCGTCGTGATCATGACCTCGAACCTCGGCGCCGAGCACCTGCTCGCCGGCGTCACGCCGTCGGGCGAGTTCGCCCCAGGCACGCGCGAGAAGGTCATGGACGCGGTGCGCCGGCACTTCCGGCCCGAGTTCCTCAACCGCCTCTCCGACATCGTCGTGTTCTCGCCGCTGACCCGCCACGACCTGCGCGGCATCGTCGCGCTGCAGCTCAACCGCATCGGCGCGCGGCTGCAGGACCGCCGCGTGCAGCTGGTGCTGACCGACGCGGCGCTCGACCAGGTGATCCGCGAGGCGTACGACCCGATCTACGGCGCGCGGCCGCTGAAGCGCTACCTCGAGCGGCATCTCGTCAACCGCCTCAGCCACCTGATCCTGTCCGGCGACCTGGTCGACGGCGCGGAGGTCAGCGTCGAGCCTGGCGATGGCGACGGGCTGACGCTGCGCGTGAACGGACGCGAGCAGGCGGCGGGCTGAGTCCGCTCAGCGCGGGGAGACGACCTCGCGTCGCCAGGCGGGGTGGCGCGCGATCAGCTCGAGCGCCTGCGCCAGCAGCGCGATGCCCGGCTCGCGCTTGAACCACGTCGAGGCGCCGGACGGGTGCGGCAGCGGAACGCAGTCGCTCGCGTGCCCGAAGAGCACGACCGGGAAGCTCCGGCCGATCAGCGTGTCGAGCGGCGCCGACGGCAGGACCTGCTCGATGGCGAGACGACCGATGGGGATGATGAGTTCCGGTTTCAGCAGCTCGACCTCGCGCCGCAGCCACGTCGAACAGGCCGCGATCTCGTCGCGACCCGGGACGCGATCGCCGCCGCCCGAGGCCTTGCCCGGGAAACAACGGCAGACCGCGGCGATGTAGCAGCGCGCGCGCACCGTCGCCTCGTCGACGCCCAGGCGCTGGAACCACGCGAACAGCGTGCGGCCGGCGGTCCACGCGAACGGCCGGCCGAGCGCGGCTTCGCGCGGGCCGGGAGCCTGGCCGATCAGCATGACCCGCGAGACCACCGGCGGCGGCGCGACGGCGGTTCCCGCCATCGCCGGACAGCGGGCGCAGGCGGCGAGCGCGGCGACGTGATCCTTCAGCGCTCGGGTCGGGTCCACGCGCCGATCATGGCCCGGCGCCCGCGCAGGCGAGCCGCGGGGATCGCGACGTGCGACGTCAGAACCGCCAGCCCACCACCGCCGAGCCCATGAAGCCGCGGCTCTCGGCCGAGCGGCGCTCGTCGGCGACGTCGATGTAGGCGCGCGCCGTCTGCCAGCGCGCGTCGATGCCGAGCTGGAGGCCGGCGTCGAAGGTCCAGAACAGCGCGCCGCGCACGCCGGCCTCGTAATAGGTCCCCGACGTGCTCTCGCCGACGAACTCGACGCTGTTGCGCCCGATGCCGAACAGCGGACCGAGCTCGAGGTGGAGCTGGCGCACGTCGGTCTGGTAGGCCAGGCCGATATGGCCGGTGGCGGCGATGGTCTCGATGTCGATATCCGGGCCGTCGCTGCGGGTGCCGGCGACTTCGAGGCCGACCATCAGGCCGCTGACGTCGCCTTCGTAATCGTCGACGAACGAGCGGAAGTACCCCGCACCGACGCGCAGGCCGTCGTCGCCGTCGACGTTGAGGAACTCGTAGCCGTCGGTGACGCCGGCGAAGATCCGCAGATCGGCCACCCGTCGCGCCGGCGCGTCATCGAGCGCCGCCAATGAACCGACGGCGCAGAGCAGGAGGCCCGATCGGCCGATCATCTCAGAAGCGCCAGCCGAGGTTGACGCCGCCGGTGAAGCCGGGGTTGATGACGTTCACCTTCTCGTCGCCGACCTTGAGGTGGAACGTCCCGCGCATGATGCGCGCGTCGATGCCGATCTGCGCGCCCACCGCGAACGTCCAGAACGCGCCGACCCGGGCGCCCCACTCGTACGAGCTGCTCTCGTCGGCGCCCCCTCCGCCGCTGGCCTCGAGTTCGGCCGAGCCGATGCCGCCGAGGACCGCGAGCTCGGTGTGCACCGGCCGGAAGTCGGTCTGGTAGGCGAGACCGAGGTGCAGGCACCCGCCGATGACCGTGATGTCGAAGTCGTCGCCGTCGGCGGCGACCTGCGCCACTTCGAGTCCGACCAGCGGACCGGTGACGTCGCCTTCGAACTCCTCGACGAACGAATAGAAGAAGCCCGCGCCGACACGGATCCCGCGATCGGTATCGTCCCCGCCGGTTCCGACCTCGAACTCGGGCGACGAGCAGCCGATCAGCCGCAGGTCGGCGACGCGGCGGAGGTCGCTGAGGTCGGCGGCGACGGCGCTGCCGCCGACGGCGATCAGGGCGAGCGTGCGAATGACGGGCATCTGGGATCTCCGGTCCCGGTCAGGCCGGGGTGCCGGAGCACAAACATCCGCGAGCCCGCGTCTAGGCACGGCCTGCGCCCCGGCGGGGGGCTGACGCATACAGACCCCCCGCCGGGGCGACGTGGCCGAGCCCATGCCGCGGAGCGCTGGACGCGTTCCTCCACGACATGAGCGCCTCGTTCCGATCCCGTGCGGCCAGCTTCCGCCGGGTGCCGACGACATCGCCTCTTAGAAGCGATAACCGCCGACGAAGCAGGCCAGCAGACCGCTCGAATCGATGACGTCGGCGTCCGCGCGGTGCAGGCGCAGGTCGATGCCCGCCTGCCAGTTCGACTCGAAGGTCCAGAAGGACGCGACGCGCAGGCCGTACTCGAGGTAGAGCTCCGAGTCGTCGCCGGTGCCGTCGATCGACGCGAGGCCGACGCCGAGGTACGGCGTACCCTCGAAGTGCAGGTTCTCGAGGTTCTGGAGCTGGTAGGCGTAGCCGACGAGACCGGTGATCGCCGGGATGAAGGCTTCGACGCCCTGATCGTCGACGAAGCTCAGCGAGGCCTCGGCGCCCCAGATCCAGCCGCCGACATCGCCGATCTCGGTGAAGTTGCGCATGTGCTGGACGCCGAGGCGGTGACCGCCGTCGATGTCGTCGCGGCCGCTGTCGGTGACCTCGTAGTCGGGCGGGATGCCGTAATAGCCGCGCAGGTCGTAGATGTCCTGATCGGCTGCGCTCGCCGCCGACGTGAGCAGCGCGAGACCAGCGACCAGGGCGACGTGGTGATTCATATCGTTTTCTCCGGGTCGCAACGCTCGGAATAAGAATCGTGGTCGCAACGTCTGCATCGCGAACTGCGCACAAGCCGGACCCGTGGAACGCATCGGGCTCGCGACTTGCGCCGCGAGCCCGGTGAAAACGACATTGACTCGAACGCGGCCGCGAGCGCAACTCGGCGGCCACTTCCGCGTCAGCCGCGCGCGGTCGCGCCGCGCTGATCGCTCGCCAGATCGAGCCACGCCAGCTCGTCCGCGGTGAGCGTCAGATGGCTCGCGACGATCGCCTCGTCGATCTCGGCGCGGCTCGCGGCGCCGATCAGCGCGATCACGTTCATGCGCTGCGAGAGGATGAACGCGGTCGCGATCTGCGGCACGCTCACGCCCTTCTCCTTGGCCAGCGTGCTCGCGCGGTCGAGGCGCTTGAAGTTGACCTCGTGGCAGTACGCGGTCTGGCAGGCGCCATCGAGCTTGCCCTTCATCTCGTTGAAGTTCTCGCGCGTGACGCGGCCGGACAGGAGGCCGCGCGCCAGGCTCGAATAGGCGAAGATCGCCACCTGGCTCTGCCGGTACCAGTCGCGGTCGGCGGCGTGCTTGGGCCCGCCGATGGTGGTGCAGCCCGGACCCCACGGATCCTCGACCTGCTCGGCCAGGCTGTAGTTCGGGCTCGACACGGTGAAGCCCTGGCGGCCGTGCTTCGCGGCATAGGCGTTGGCCTCCTTGATCCGCGCGACCGACCAGTTCGAGCCGCCGTACGCCTTGACGCGGCCGGCGCGGCGGTGCTCGTCGAGGGCGTCGACGATCTCGCCGACCGGGATGTCGAGGTCGTCGCGGTGCAGCATCCACATGTCGACGTAATCGGTCTTCAGCTTGGCCAGCGAGTCGAAGAGGTCGGTGCCGATGTCGCAGGGGCGGCAGCGCTTGCGCACGTCGTTGTGGTGGCTGCCCTTGGTCAGGATCACCAGCTTGTCGCGGTTCCTGCGCGCTTCGATCCAGTCGCCGATGCAGTATTCGCTGCCGTAGACCAGCGCGGTGTCGAGCGTGTCGATGCCGGCATCGAGCGCCTCGTCGAGCAGGCGGAAGCTCGCCTCCTTCTTGTCGCGCTGGACGATCATCGTGCCGAGCGCGACCCGCGTGACCGGGCGGTCGAGTCCGACGACGCGCGTGGTGGAGGGAGTCTGGGGCATGGGGACCTCGTGGTGGAATGGAGTGGGGACGCGGGGCCGGCGGGTAGCGCTTCGAGCTTCGAGCTTCGAGCTTCGAGCTTCGAGCTTCGAGCTTCGAGCTTCGAGCTTCGAGCTTCGAGCTTCGAGCTTCGAGCTACGCCCTGCCCGCCTTGGTCGTCTGCTCGAACGGATAGCGCAGGCCCCACTGCCGGCGCAGCTCGTCCATGGTGCGCATGATCGCGACGCTCTCGTCGAGCGGGATCACCGGGCTCTCGGTCAGGCCGGCGGCCAGGCAGCGGCCGACCTCGATGGCCTCGTGCTCGTAGCCGTTGCCCTGGTTGGGGATCTCGACGGTCTCGCGCGCGCCGCCCTTGCCGTGCAGCTCGGCGCGGGTCGTGTGCCAGAAGCCGGGGATGCGGATCGAGCCCTCGGTGCCGTCGATGCGCGCGTCCTGCGGCGTGTTGGTGCGCACCGCGCAGGTCAGCGACGCCAGGCGGCCGCCCGGATAGGCCAGGACCATCGCCGCCTGCTCATCGACGCCGGTCTCGCCGAGATGCGCGAAGCCGGCGACCTTCTCCGCCGCGGCGCCGAGCGCCATGTTCGCCAGCGCGATGGTGTAGACGCCGACGTCGAGCAGCCCGCCGCCGGCGAGCCGCTGATCGAACAGCCGGCTGGTCGGATCGAGGCCGGCGCGGAAGCCGAAATCGGCGGTGACCATGCGCGGCTCGCCGATCGCGCCGCGCGCGATCCAGTCACGGACCTTGGCGTGGACCGGCAGGAAGCGCGTCCACATCGCCTCCATCGCGAAGCGCTTGGCCTTGCGCGCGGCGGCGACGATCTCGACCAGCTCGTCGGCGTTGACCGTGAACGGCTTCTCGCAGAGCAGCGCCTTGCCGCCGGCGATCACGGCGAGGGCGTTCTCGCGGTGGTTGGGATGCGGCGTCGCCACGTAGATCGCATCGACGCCCGGATCGGCGCACAGCGCCTCGTAGCTGGCGTGCGCGCGCGCGGCGCCGAAGTCGGCGGCGAAGGCCTTGGCCTTGCCCGCGTCGCGCGAGCCGACCGCGACCAGCTGGGCGCCGGGCACCGCCTTGAGCCCGGTGGCGAAGGTCCGGGCGATGCTGCCCAGGCCGAGGATGCCCCAACGAACGGTCGCGGTGGCCATGGGAGACTCCTTCGCCGGGCGGTGGAAGGCGCCGGGCGGGCCTGGGTCCGAGCGGGCGGACCTGGCTTGATCGTGCTGGTTATGACGGGTCGATGCGCGGCTGGCGCCGCCGGTGAGCCCTACGGTACCGCCGGTCCGGAGCGGGACCAGACTCGCGCCTGCTGAGGAACCTGTACGATCGTGCTATGCGGCGATCGGCCAACCCGCGCCTGATCTCCTTCCACCGCGACCTCCACGCGGGGCTGAGCGCGATCGAGCCCGGCGAGGGCCACGAGATCTGGCGCGAGCACGGCATGGATGCGTGGATCGTCAATCTCACGGTCGCCGGCGCGGCCCGGGTCAACCACGGCGCCGATCGCTTCACCGTCGGTCCGGGCGAGCTGCTGCTGTTCGCCCCCGAGGTCGTGCACGACTACGGTCCGGAACCCGCCGACGGGCGTTGGCACCACTGGTGGATCTACTTCGTCGCGCGTCCCGCCTGGCTCGAGCTGCTCGACTGGCCGCGCGTGACGCGCGGCGTCCAGCGCCTGCGCTGCCCGGATGCGCTGCTGCCGCGCCTGACCGCGATCTTCGACGAGGTCGTCCAGCACCACCGTGGCCACCTGCGCCGGGGCGAGGCGCTGGCGCTGGCGCGCGTCGAGGAGCTGCTGCTGTGGTGCGACACGCTCAACCCGGGCGCCGGCCGCGCGCTCGACGAACGGGTCGGCCGCGCCTGCGCATTCCTCTGCGACCGTCATCGCGAGCGGATCACGCTCGCCCGCCTGGCCCGCGCCTGCGGCCTGTCGTCGTCGCGGCTCTCGCACCTCTTCCGCGCCGAGACCGGCCAGACGCCGATGGAGTACCTCGAGGTCCAGCGCATCGCCCGCGCCCGCGACCTGCTCACCCACAGCGCCAAGCCGATCGCGGCGATCGCGGCGGCGGTGGGCTTCCAGGATCCGCTGTACTTCTCGCGCGTGTTCCGCCGCCACGCCTCGATGAGCCCGCGCGCGTGGCGCAAGAAGGCGCGCTAGCCTCGAGCCTCGAGCCTCGAGCCTCGAGCCTCGAGCGTCGAGCGTCGAGCGTCGAGCGTCGAGCGTCGAGCGTCGAGCGTCGAGCGTCGAGCGGGACGGACGCGCGTGCCGCGCCGCGTCAGGCCTTCGGCTTCACCTGCGCCACGAACTGCACGAAGCCGGCCGCCTGCAGCTTCAGGCGCTCGACGAGCTTGGCGTCGATCGGATTGCCGTCGGCGTCGAACTGGCGGTGGCTCTCGCCGATGAACACGCGCGGCGGGAAGAGGTAGGCGTTGCGGTAGCCGCACACCGCCTGCACGTGCTCGACCGCGCGCAGCCCCTGGAACTGGCCGGCGCTGAGACCGACGAAGGCGCAGGGACGGCGATCGAAGCCCTGCGGATACGGCAGCATGTCGATGAACAGTTTGAGCACGCCCGGATAGCTCCCGTTGTACTCGGGCACGACGAAGACCACGCCATCGGCGGCGAGGAAGCGGTCGACCAGCGCCTTCACGGCCGGCTTGGGCTCCTTGTAGGCGGACGGGTCGAGGAACTCCGGGCCCAGGGCGAGCTCGAGCAGGTCGCCGTCGTGGCCCAGCGCCGTGTAGTGCCCGGCGATGATCCGCGCCAGCCGGATGGACTGCGAGCCGACGCGATTGGTGCCGGGGATGACGACGATGCGCATGCCCCGGACGCTACGTCGACGCGGGCCGGCGCGAAGCGCCCGCCGCCGCCGAGCGCACCAGCGCGCCGAACAGGGCGCGGTGCTCGGGTTCGTCGCCCAGGCGTTCCGGATGCCATTGCACGCCGATCACCAGGCGTTCGCCCGGCAGCTCGACGGCCTCGATGACGCCGTCCTCGGACCAGCCGGTGGCGACCAGGCCGCGGCCGATGCGCTTCGGATCGATGGCCTGGTGGTGCCACGAATTGGTGGCCAGCGTCTCGCCGCCGACGATCCGCGCGATCGCGCTGCCCCGCGTCAGGCGGACCACGTGGCGGAAGACGTTGCCCGCCTGCGGCGTGCCGGTGCGCGACGTGCTGTCGTGCGACAGCGAGGCCGCCGGCCAGTCGGTGGCGATGTCCTGGACCAGCGCGCCGCCGCGCGCGATGTTGATCAGCTGGTGACCGCCGCAGACGCCCAGCACGGGCAGCGCGGTGCGCTCGATGACGTGCTCGGCGAGGCGCAGGTCGAAGCGGTTGCGGCGCTCGCCGACGAGCTGCTCGGCGGGCTGCGGCCGACCGCCGTACGTCGCCGGGTCGTAATCGTCGCCGCCGATGAAGACCATGCCGTCCACGCGCGCCAGCGCCTCGATCATCAGCGACTGGTCGCGGTACGGCGCGATCAGCAGCGGCAGGCCGCCGGCGGCGGCAACGGCGTCGATGTAATGGAGGTGGCACACCGCCTTGGCGCGCAGCGGCAGGTCGCCCTCCATCACCGCCATGTTCAGGCCGATGACCGGGCGGCGCGCGGTCGGCATCGCCGTCTGGGGCGTCGCGTGGTCCATCGCCGCGGACGGTAGGTCGCGCCATCTCCACCGCGAGCCTCTCATCCCACGCGGTGCCGGGCGCTGGCGCCGCGCGCCGCGCGCGTGTATCGGATACGGATGCGCCTCCATCTGCCGCTCATCGCGATCGTCGCGGCCGTGCTGGTCTGGTCGGCGATCGGACCACGCGACCGCTTCACCTGGTGGCTCGAGGTCGCTCCCGTCCTGATCGGCGTGCCGATCCTCGTCTTCACGGCGCGCCGCTTCCCGCTCACGCCGCTGCTCTGCTGCCTGCTCGCCGCGCACGCCGTCGTGCTGATCATCGGCGGCCACTACACGTATGCCGAGGTCCCCGCCGGGTTCTGGGTGCGCGATGCCCTCGGCCTGGAGCGCAACCACTACGACCGGCTCGGCCACGTCATGCAGGGTTTCGTGCCGGCGATCCTCGCGCGGGAGCTGCTCCTGCGCACCAGCCCCCTGCGCGGCCGCTGGCTTCCGGTGCTCGTGACCTGCGCCTGCCTCGCCTTCAGCGCGTTCTACGAGCTCATCGAGTGGTGGACCGCCGCCGCCACCGGCGAGGACGCGACCGCGTTCCTCGGCACCCAGGGCGATCCGTGGGACACCCAGTGGGACATGTTCCTGGCGCTGGCCGGCGCGATCACGGCGCAGGCGGTCCTGTCGCGGTGGCACGACCGCCAGCTCGCGCGCCTGGCCTGAGGCGTCGGCGGGCCATACTCGCCGGCGATGTCGCCGCACGCATACGACGTGATCGTGGTCGGCGCCGGCCACGCCGGCATCGAGGCGGCCGCCGCGGCGGCGCGCCTCGGCTGCCGCACCGCGCTGGTCAGCGGCAACCTCGACACGGTCGGCAAGATGAGCTGCAACCCGTCGGTCGGCGGCGTCGCCAAGGGCCAGCTCGCGCGCGAGGTCGATGCGCTGGGCGGACTGATGGGCCTGGCGACCGACGCCACCGGCATCCAGTTCCGCACCCTGGGCCGGTCGAAGGGCCCGGCGATGTGGAGCCC
>Ga0196963_10002606_pt1 | contig 10688 bp, 6 predicted proteins | sample S1_5metaG_FD_148600 | JGI IMG/M metagenome (GOLD analysis project Ga0196963, IMG submission 148600) | Soil microbial communities from Anza Borrego desert, Southern California, United States - S1_5 | ecosystem: Environmental > Terrestrial > Soil > Desert | place: USA: California | collected... | reverse complement strand
GGAGGGCATGGTCGTTCGGCTGCACCTCAAAGGCTTGGAGAGCTTCCGGGCAGACGCCGGCAAGGTCGTGCTGAACGTGGCCGTCTCCGGCCGCGGGGACGAGCACCGGGTGCGCGTGTGGGCGGGCGGCAACGACGCGGCCCCACTGGACGCAAAGAGCCCACTATGGACGGACGTCCGGCGCGTCGCAGGCGGCGACGGCAAGCTGGCGGACGACGGCTACTTCGAGGTGCCGCTGCCCAAGGCGTTGTTCGAAGGGAATCCGAAGTCGGTCACGCTCCACTGGATCGATTTCTACCGGTAGCTGGTCGGGAGGCGTACGCGACGTCGCGCGCGCGCGATGCGCATCTCGCCCGCGACCGCCGGCCGATCTACCGCAAGAAGTTCGGCGACCGAGCCACCGGGGGATGATTCGGGCGCGGCCGGTCGGGCACACTACCCGCTTGCCTTTCGGTTAGGCCGGTGTAATATGGGGCGTGTTCGGCGGCCCCCGCCGGGCGTGGTTCGCGGGCGTAATTCAGTGGTAGAATGTCAGCTTCCCAAGCTGAACGTCGTGGGTTCGATCCCCATCGCCCGCTCTGACAAACGGCTCGCCATCCTTCGCGGATGGCGGGCCGTTTTCGTTTGGGCTTGTTTGAGGCTGACCCGTCAGCGCGCGGTCGGGGGCGTGGCGGCGAATTTGAGCTTCCACAACTGTTCGGGCGTGCCGTCGACGATTAGGCCGACTCGGAACGGCGCGTAGCCGGTGCAGTAGGCGCGGAAGGTCACGGCGTTCCAGCCGCGTTTGAGGTCGACCTTTTGGGTGGCCGTCAGGCGGTGCGTCTTGGCGGGGTCGGGGGCGTAGGTCTTCGGCTCGACCGGCTGGTTGTTCACGGCCCAGCGGATCGTGGTTTGGGCGTGGCCTTGGAGGTCGAACTCGACCCGCGTGTCGGCGGGGGCGTAGACCCATGTGGCGCCGTAGTACGTCTGGGCGCCGCCGCCCAAAACGACGCGGGTGTCGAGTTCGGCGACGGCGGCGGGCTTCCAGCGGACTTCCTTCGGGTCGGGCCAGTAGCCCTTGATTTGGTCGCCCTTGTACCGGGCGGCGAGGTCGACGCCGGCGGCGTCGGGCGGGTAGACGGCGGCGTCGCAGAACTCGCGGACGGCCTTCTTCATCTCGATGTTGGTGCCGGGGACGGGGCCGTTGGGGTCGTTCTTGAACTTCTCCGCGCCGGGGCCGCCGAACGGTCCGCAGACGAGCCAGTTGCGGACGACCGCCCCGCCCGCGAGGGAGACGAATTGCGCCGGCGCCCACGATCCGGGATAGAGGCGCGCCTCGCTCGGCTCGTCGTACGTTTCGCGGCTGGCGGAGCCGTCGCGGTTGGCCCACCAGAAGCGGTCGTGGCCGCCGAGGTTCGCGTCGAAGTTGACCATCGTGCGGAGGTCGGGGCCGAACGGCGTTTTGAGCGCCGGCAGCGCCGCGCGCGGGATCGAGGCGGCGATCACGAAGCCCTCGCCGTCCGCGTCGATCGCGTGGCCGACGGTCACGCCCTCGACCGGGCCGACGTGCGCGAAGGCTGCCGTGCCGACGGGCGTGCGGTAGGTCTGCGGGCGAGCGCTCGCGCCAGGGTAGTGTGGGTACATGCCGACGTACGCCGGGCGCACCGTCCCGCCGTCCTTGAACAGGCCGAAGACGAACCGCGCGTCGCCGGGCCGGCCGACCGCCTGGCCCTTGGGCTCGGCGTTCACGTCGCCCTGGACGAAGAAGCTGACCGTGTCCGCGCCGACGTCGTGGGTGAAGAGGCGCTCGAGTGGCGGGTGCGATTTGGCCTCGAACTTCCGATCCAGCCGCACGTGCCAGCGCAGGTAGAGCGTGTCCGGGTCGTAGAGGGAGCGGACTTCGACCGACTGCTTGCCCGAAGCGAACTTCACCGGCTCGGCCGACTCCCAGCCGTCAATCGTCCCGTCCAGCTCCGCCCCGCCCAGCGCCGGCGCGAACCGGGCGATCGGCGCAGTGCCCGCGCCGCCACGCAATGCGAGGGCCTGCTCGGGCGGGCTGGCGATCTGGGCAGCGTTGATCGTCACCTCGTTCTGCACCGTCGTGAGCGGCTTGACCGGGTTCTGCGCGAGCGACCACCCTTCCATCTCGTAGAGCAGGGGGGTGTACTTGCCGGCCGCGTAGTAGACCTTGCCGTTGGCGGCGTTCGGGTAGATCGTGCCGGCGAAGAATTCGCCGGGCTGCTGGTAGATGCCGGACTTCTCCTTGTCGGACTTGGGGAAGACCGAGTCGACGAACAGGCCGTCTTCGGTGAAGAGGAGGAGCCCGCTGCGCGACTGGTCGACGATCGTGAGCAGGCCGTTGATCGGCTTGAAACAGCGCATCCCGCCGTGCAATTCGTCCGGCGCGCCCGACCCGTCGATCACGCTCCGGCCGACGCGCCATTTGATCCGGTAGCCGCCCTTGCCGTCGGGCAGGTAGCGGGAAATCTTGTGCTGGGCGCCGAAGTTGGCGGTGAAGTTCTTCCCGCCGCGCGCCTGGACGTAGAACCCGTCGGCGGCGCTCCCGTCGACCTGCATCCAGTCGCTGGAGAACGTGTCGGCGAGCTCGTTCCCACCATAAAGCGCATTGGTCTTGCCTTCGACGCGGGCCATGAAAACCGGGTCGGTCAGCACTTTCTGCCAGCCTTTGAAGACCGGATTGCCGTGCGCGTCGAAGCCTTCGGGCGCGAGGCGCCAGACGTCGCGACTGCCCTGCCCCGGCGCGATGTACGAGAGGTCCGCGAGCCACTTCTGCCCGTGATACGTCATCACGCCCTTGGGCATCTCGGTGGGTCGGAGTTCGTCCTCGTCCGCCTGGCCGTTGCCGTTGGTGTCGTTCCAGAGGAACGCGGCCTTGTCCTTGAAGATCAGGCCCGCGGACTTGAGCCACCGGTCGCCCGCCAGGCGATAGACGGACAGCGACCGCTCGCTCGCGAGGTACAGGTTGCCGTTCACACGCACCGCGATCGGCTTCTCGAGCGCCCCGCGCTGCCCGCTTTCCACGTTCGGCCAGACCGCGTCGACCGTCCACGTGTGCTTGTCGTAATCGACCTTGAACCGCGTCAGCCAGTCGTCGTGGCCGGGCAGGTAGATCAGCGATGCGTCCGCCGGGTCGATCGTGTATCCGCTGTTGCACTTGGTCTGGTACGACATGAACTCGCGGAGCAGTTTGCCGTCGTCGGCCGACCACTCGCTCACGCGGTTGGGGCCGGCCATTTCGACGACGATCAGGCGATCCTTGCCGTCCGCGTCCGTCCACGTCGCGAGTTTGGCCGGGGCCATCAGCGTGTCGCGGTCGTACGTGCCCGGCCTTTGCACGTCGAGCTTGCCGAAGGTAAGCAGGGACTTGCCGGTGGCGTCGAACTGGTAGACGTGGTTCGCGGCCCGGTCGCTCAGGTAGATGCGCCGGCGCGAATCGACCTCTAGGTCCGCTGGGTCGAGTTTCTCGGGCACCTTGAACAGCGTCGCCCACTCGCCCTTGGGCAATCCCTTCTCCAGCGAGACCGTGCTGATCGCGAAGCCGTTCCCGTCCGCGTGTAGCGCGAAGAGCTTGTCCGCGCGGACCACCAGCCCGCGCGGCCGCGCGAGCTTGAGCGTCTGGAGCACCTTGCCGTTGTCGCCGTCGTGGACCGTGATCTCGTCGACGAGGTCGGTGGCGCTCTCGGCGTAGCGGTGAGAGAACGACGAGCCGGTCTGCTTTTCCGAGACGATCTTGCCCCGCTGGGCGACGAATACGTACGACTTGCCCGCCGCCGCATCTCGTGACGCCGTCATCGCCGTCACCCACCCGGCCGGCGGATAACTGTTTCGCCGGTTCGCAGTCGGGCTACTCCCGAACGATTTCCCGTCCGCCCGGTAGACGAACTTCGGGCCGCCGTCGGTGCTGAACGCCCAGACGTTCTCCCCGTCCGTCGCGACGCACGGCCCACCGCCCGCGCCGCCCGACTTGTATGCCCTCAGAAATTGCCCGGGCCCGAGCGGCTTGTTCAGGTCGAACTGGGGGAGGTTCGTGCCGTTTTCAAGGTATTGGTAGTAAAACGTGGCGATCCCGCTCGGCCCGACGGCCACGTCCATCATCGGCGCGTTCACCGGGTCGCCCCCGAACGGCGCCGGCACGTCAACCTGCTCCGGCGTCGGCAGCCACGGCGACGCCCCGCCCGCGAACCGCGGCGTCACCGTGTGCCAGTCGCCGTCTACCGCCCACTTCCGCGCGGGCATGTAAATGCCCTTCACCGCATATTTCCCGGGCGGGACCGGCATGAAGTTGTCGTCTAGCCCGTTCCACGTCTCGGTGAACCGCCCGGCGTTCTCCGCCGTGACGGTCCGCGCGACGCCCGCGGCGAACTGGCTGATGATCCAGTCCGGGTTGGCCGGGTCGACGATCGCCAGCGTGACGCGGTAGGTCTCGCCCGGCGTATTGGGCAGTGCGTAGGTGACGGGCACCCCGGTCGGCTTCGATGACTCGGCCGCGCCGATTGACCCGCCCACTGCCGCCACAAAACATGCGATCAATGCGAACTTCATGATGTCCTTCGATTGAACCACCCTACGGGGATGTCGACTCTTACCCCGGGACGTCCGCGCCGTTGGTTCCGGGACGGCGAGGCTCCGTCCGAGCCCCGGGGGCACCCCGCGCGCACGCCGGTTTCGCACAGATGTCTTCCTCATGCAGAATTAGCCGGAGCACAGAGTGCGGGCGTTGATGAAGAACCCGTACCGGATCCTCTCGACTAACTTACCGTTCCGATCAACAACCGCGCCACCCGCCGCAACCGTTCCACCCCCAGCGACGGAAAACACATCGTTTCCTTCTCACGCTCGTGGAGCCACTCCATGACCGCGTCCTCGCCCGCGCCGGTCTTGAGGAGGTCGTAGAGCGGATCGACGTATTGGTCGTACGTGCCGTGCGCCGCCTCCGCCCTGATCGCGTTGTGCGGGTCCCAGTCGTTGAGCAGGATGCTCCGGATTTGCGATCGGGGTTCGTCGAACTGGCGCATGCGTTCATTGTAACGCGTGACGTGCTTGGATAGCTGCAGGTCAACGACCTGCCGACGCGATCGATTCGGGGATTGTTTCTCCGTCGGAGGCGTCAGCGACGCGTGGCGTCGCAGCTATCTACCCTTCCCCCGTCCGCGTTACACTCCACCCCCTATGTCCCCCAACCGCCTCGACGCCATCCGCGAAGTCCTCCTCATGGGCCCGGGCCCGTCCGCCGTCTACCCCGAGGTCCTCCGCGCCCTCGCCCGCCCGACGCTCGGCCACCTCGACCCGGCGTTCATCGCGATCATGGACGAGACCAAGTCGCTCCTCCAGCAGGTCATGACGACCGGCAACGCGCTGACGCTCCCGATCAGCGGGACCGGGTCCGCCGGGATGGAGGCCGCGTTCGTCAACCTCGTCCGGCCCGCCGACCGCGTGCTGATCCTGATCAACGGCGTGTTCGGCACGCGGATGAAGGACGTCGCCGGCCGCCTCGGCGCGCAGGTCGAGTCGATCGACTTCCCGTGGGGCACGCCCGTCATCGTCGACCGGGTGGCCGATCACCTCCGGAAGTCCGAGCCGTACGCGATCGTCGCCGTCGTGCACGCCGAGACGTCCACCGGCGTGCTCAACCCCGTCGAGCAAATCGGCAAACTCGTCCGCGAGACGCACCCCGACTCTCTCTACCTTGTCGACGGCGTCACGAGCCTGGGCGGCATCCCCGTCCGCCTGGACGACTGGCAAGTCGACGCGTTCTACTCCGGGACGCAGAAGTGCCTGTCCTGTCCGCCGGGCCTGGCGCCCCTGAGCTTCTCGGCCCGCGCCGTCGACCGCCTGAAGTCTCGCCCGACCAAGGTGCCCAATTGGTACCTCGATTTGTCGATGATCATCAGCTACTGGGAAGGCGCGAAGCGGGCCTACCATCACACCGCCCCGATCAACATGATCTACGGGCTGTACCAGGCGCTCCGGTGCGTGCTCGAAGAGGGACTCAACGTCGCCTTCGCCCGCCACCGCGCGGCCCACGAACGACTCGTCGTCGGACTGGCGCAAATTGGCTTGGAATTGCTCGTCGCCCCGGACGTGCGGCTTCCGCAGCTCAACGCCGTGAAGGTGCCTGACGGTGTCGACGAGGCGGCCGTCCGTTCGCGGCTGTTGACCCAGGACGCGATCGAGATCGGCGCGGGCCTCGGCCCGCTCGCCGGCAAGATCTGGCGGGTCGGGTTGATGGGCCACACGGCCCGTCCGGAGCATGTGGATCGGGTTGTCGCCGCGCTCAAAGGTGCGCTCGGACGGTAGGACGCCGTCATCCAGGTACTCCGAAGGATCTAGCCGGACTGTCGGGAACGCCTCGACGTTGGCGGATAGTTCTTGACCCGCGAGGCAAGATCCTTCGGAGTACCTCAGGATGAGGGGAGGCGCAAAACGCGCGAGATCCTAAGGAAACACCTCCACCGCCGACTTCCCCACGTCCTTCGGCCCCAGCCCTTTCACCGCGAGCACGTCCGCCCCCGTCGCCGAGCTCACCGGCGCCCAGATCGTGACCCCGGGCCGGCGCACCAGCGTTTCCCCCGCGATCGGGCTGTACTTGCTCAGGTACGCCACGAACGGCGTCTTCCCCCCGTCTACGCTGAACACGTGCGCCCGGTACGCGAGTTTCCCCTCGTGCGTGAAGGGGACGCGCGCGTCCGCCGGCGCGGCGAACCACGTCTTGCCGTCGTCGTGCGTGAAGAAGAGCTTCCCGGAGGGCGACGTGGTGCTCACGGCGGGCGCGGGCCGTGAAGCAGGCCCCGTCGTCGCGCGGGTGGTCGCCGGGACGCCCGACTTGGGCGCCAGGTCGATGTCCAGCACGGCCGTGTAGTCCCGCCAACCGCGCCCGAGGAACACCTGGTCCCGCAATGTGTCCGCCACGCTCGGCTTGATCATTCCCTCGTACCGCGTCTTCCCGTTCACGATCACCGTCACCGGTTTGGCCAGGTCCACCATCTGCTGGCTGAGGTAGAACCGCATCGTCAGCACGTTGTCCGTCTTCGCCTCGATCTTGTTCGGCCCCGTGACCTGCGCCTGCACCGTGTGCGCGTTCTCGTTGACGATGATCGGCCCAGTCCCTCGCCGCAGATTCATCCGCTTCTCCTTCCCCGGCAGGAGCGGCTGATACACCTGTACCCAGTCCACCCGGTTGAATGTCGGATCGGGCCGGGTCGAGCGCAGGTTGACCTGCTTCGGGTACAGCTCGCGCACGCGCCCCCGGGCCGCGGCGTACAGCTTCTCGACGACCTCCGCCGTCGGCACGTGCCCGACGTTCCGCGTTTGCTCGAACACCACCTCGTACTTAAAGTTCTTCAGCACTGACACGAGCGCGCCCGAGTGCCCGGAGTTGATCACCTTGTCCGTCGTGTCGTGCCACACCACCGGCAGGGTGTTCCGCAAGTTCATCAGCCGGACGCGCTGCCAGTCCCCGCTCGCCGCCCCGGCCATCGGATTGATCGCCGCGAAGTACGTCGGGTAGTGCAGCGCCAAATTCCACACGGCGTGCGCGCCCATCCCGTGGCCGAACAGGTAGACGCGCGCCGGGTCGATATTGACCTTCCCCGCCACGTGGTGCATCGCCTGGACGACCGTGTTCATTCCCTTGAGCGATGGGCCGTAGAACTCGCCGAGGTTCAGCCGTGGCATGATTACGACCGCGTCCGGGTGCCGCGCCAACTCATCTTGCACCCACTCCGAGTACATCCGCACCACGTCGTCCTGCGTCGGCATCTTCTCCGAGTCGGCCACCAGCGCGCTCAGCGCCGGCAGGCGGATCGTCAGCGGCCAGCGCTTCGTCCGGTCATAGTCCTTCGGCAGCCCGAGGAAGTACTGCACCTCGTGCGCCCCCGTCCCCTCCCACACGTACGCCACCCCCGCCGGCACCGGCGCCCACCCCAGCCGGATCCGGCACAACCCCGCCACCGCCGCCGGCGACACCTCCGCCTTCTCCAGTGCCTTGATGATCGCCCCCCGATCCTCGGCCGAGTCGGTCAGGAAGTACTTCTCGACCCACACGTGCGCCTGATACAGCGCCTCGTACTTCGCCGGGTCGTACCCGGGGACTTCCGCCGCGTAGAGCTTCTCGAGCGCCGGTCGGGGCAGCAATTCGTCCGGCAACTGCTGCGGCCGCGGCGCGGGTTGGGCAATCCCCCGTAAGGCACACAATGCGACGGCGACGAGCGCGATCAGCCGGGTCATGCGCATAGGATAGCCTGCCTCCCGCGTACGAGGACACGCCGCCGCGCGGAAGGTATGCGAAAAGATCAGAAAGGGAGCCCAGCGACTCGTCGCGGGACGGAGTTCGAGTCGTGTCGCTCCCGATGTATGCGCGGCGCATCAACCCGATCGGTGCCCTCTTGGTCTACGTCCCGCGACGAGTCGATGGGCTCCCTCAGTCATGGCAAGTTGCGCCCGAAGAATTCCACCCAGTTCCCGTGGAAGATCCCCGCGACCTGCTCGTCCGAATACCCACGCCCCGCCAGGATCCCCGCCAGCTTCTGGACGTCCGAGTACACCTTCAAATCGCCCGGCGTCTGCTCGTTCCCAAACCCCCCGTCCAGATCCGTCCCCAGCGCCGCGTGTCGCGCGTTTCCCGCGATCTGGCAGACGTGATCGATATGGTCCGCCAGCGCCGCGAGCCCCACGACTTCGGGTTTGGTCTGCTGCCGCACCCAGTTCGGGTAGAGCATCCACGCGTCCAGAGCCATGCCGATCACGCCGGCGCGCGAAACGATCTTCCGGATCTGCTCGTCCGTCAATTGTCGATCCCCTGGCACCAGGGCCCGGCAATTGTGGTGGCTGGCGAGCAGGGGCCCTTCGAAGTAGTCGAACGCTTGCCCCATCGACGTGTCTGACAAATGCGTCACGTCCAGGATCATCCCGAGTTCGTCCATGACGCGCAGCAGTTCTATCCCCGCGGACGACAGCGGCCCCTCCGTCGCCGTCCCGCAGGCGTACTGCCCGCGTCCGTAGTGCGCCGGCCCCGCCGCCCGCAGGCCTAGATCCCACCACTGGCGCGCCTGGTCCGGGTGCGTGATCGGGTCAGTCCCCTCCATGCTCAGGATGATGCCCAGCGGCATCTTGGCCGGGTCGGCCGCGTACGCCGCCCAATGCGCGCCCAGCTCCGCGCGCGTGCGGATCATCCGGACGTGGCCCTGCTCTTCGAGACACCGGTAATACGCGAGTTGCGCGTGTGCCGCCCCGTGCGCGTGGGCCGGTGTCGCGTAGTCCAAATCCGTCCGCAGGATGGTCGCCCGGTGCTTCGCCTCCGGCCCCGACCGCGCTAGCAGCGTCGCCACGCATACGGCCACCCCCGCCCGCCGGAGTTCCGGCAGCGACAGCACGTTCGTCCCTCGCGCCGGATGGTCCGTCATCCCCGCCTCGCGCCGCCGGATCTCTTCGACCGGCAGCGTCAGGTCGCGGTCAAAGAAGACCGCCGCCCACGCGAGATCCAAATGCGAATCGAAGATCAACCGGGGCGCGGCGGATTGCTCCATGCGCCAGATTGTGTCACACGTTGCTCGCGGGGCAAGGTGCGCTATGCCGTCGCGTGCCCGCCCTTGACCACGATCGTCTTATCCTGGCGCGCCTTCGGGCCCTTGGGCAGCGCGACCGACACGATCGTGATGACCAGCCCCAGCCCGAGCCCGAAGAGCGTCCCCATCAGCTTGTACAGTCCCGTGTGGTACTCCCACGCCTTTTGCCGGTCCGCCTGCCCGCCGTACCCCGACAGCGTCGACGTCCCGTTGGCGATCGTGTCGTTGGTGACGCCCGCCAGCCACGCCCCCACCCCGTACCCGATCCCCGCGAGCACCGCCGCCACCACGACCACAGTCAACGCCTGCCGCATACCGATTCTCCGTTCACGGACCTTCGATTCAAACCACTCGCCCCCGCGCGTCCACATTGATCGGCCGGACCTCCCCGGCCTCGTTCCACCATACCTGATTCTGCAGGTTCACGCACGGGCAGATGTGGTTCGGGATGATCGTCACCCGCTCGCCCACCTTGGGCCGTTTGGCCGAGCCCGTCACGTCCACCTGCCCGTGTTCTTCCGTCAACTTCACTATCCGCGCGTCCGGGTACTCCAGGATGAGCCCGTGGCCCGAGTCCGGGGCTGGCCCGCACTTGTCGCTCGTGAGCGTTTTCGTTCCCGCGTCGATCACGAACTGGTTCGGCACCGCCGTCGAAACGACCGTCGCGTGCACCCGCGCGGCGCAGTCGTCGACGGACGCGTACCCACCCCGCACGCCGTTCATGTCGTAGAACACATAGGTCCCCGGCCGGATCTCCGTCTGATTGCGGATGTGATGCGACGCGTACGCGGTCGGCGTTGTCCCGCCCGACAAGATCTCCGTCGAGATCCCCGCCTTCTTGAACAGCCCGACTGCCTCGCCGACCAGCGAATCAATTCCTTTCAACTGCGCGATCGACTCTGCCTGATCGTCCTTCACGTGCCCCGGATAGAAGAACAGCCCGTCCACCCGGACGCCGTCAAGCCGCGACGCGTGCTCCGCCAGTGCCAGCGCTGCGACTGGGGACTGGACGCCCGTGCGATGAAAGCCCACGTCCAGGTCCACGAGCAAACTGATCGTCGACCCCGCCTCCTGTGCCGCCGCCGCGAGATGATCGGCCGCCTCCAACCTGCGCGTCTGACGGGC
>Ga0196963_10002605_pt1 | contig 10691 bp, 5 predicted proteins | sample S1_5metaG_FD_148600 | JGI IMG/M metagenome (GOLD analysis project Ga0196963, IMG submission 148600) | Soil microbial communities from Anza Borrego desert, Southern California, United States - S1_5 | ecosystem: Environmental > Terrestrial > Soil > Desert | place: USA: California | collected... | reverse complement strand
AGCTCGGCGTGCCGCGCCGCCAGTGCCTTGGCCCAGCCGTCGGCGCCCCAGGCGCGGTAGCAAGCCATCGCATGGGCGAAATGGGCACGTGCGGCGGTCAACGCGCCACGCCGCAGTAGATGCTCGCCGGCTCGCTCGCTGGCCAAGGCCTCGTCGTGCAGCGCGCGATGCTCGTTCGCCTCGCGAATCGCCTGTTCGAACAACACCAGAGCGCCGCGGCGACCACGCACGGCGCGCAGCTCGGCGCACAGCAACGTGACCCGGTGGCCGAGGTTGAACGGCGCCGAGCGCGCCCAACGCCGCAGGCGGCGCAGAATCGCCTGCGCGTGCAGCAGCTGCAGACCGCGCCGTGCGCGGTCGGCGTCGGCCGCGGTGACGATGAGGGCCAACGCCTGATAGAACAGGTAGTAAGGCACGAAGGCCATGCCGCGGATGCCGGCGCGATAGCGGCGCATGCTGCGGCAGTGCTGCAGCACGGCGGCGTAGTCGCCTTCCATCAGCGCGCGCAGCATTCGGTACTTGCCGAGATAGGCCAGCGACGTGCTGTTGTTCTGCCGCTGCCAGATCGCTTCGGCATCGGCCTCGTCGATCCAGTGCGCATCGCCGATCGGCGGCAGACCGCGCAGGCGGCGCACGGTCTGCTGGGCGAGGCGAAGAATGCGCTCGGTCTTCTCGTGCGCATGCTCGAGCACCGCCTGCAGATGGTGCTCGATCAGCTCGGCGACGCGCGGCAGCGGCACGCCGGCGATGAACGCATAAGCCGCATGGCAATAACGCAGATAACCGTGATGCTCGATGTCGCCGGCCTCCAGCGCCGCGTCGGCGCCTTCTAGGAAGGCTGGCAGCGTGTCGGTGAGGCGCGCGCTCCAGTGCTGGATGAAACCGGCGTGGATCAGCAGCACGCGAGCCCGGATCGATGCGCTGCCCGGATGCTCGGTGCAATGCAGCGCCAGCTTGCCCCAGGCAAGACCGGCGCGGAAATCGCCGAACACCGAGCACTGCAACATGCCGTACACGGCATAGCCGAAGGCCGATGCCGGCGCCTGACCATGATGCAAGGAGATCTGCACCATGCGTTCGGCGATCAGCGGCAACAGCCGCGGGCTGCGGAAATACGCCGGCGGCGCGATCAGCATCAGTGCCTGCAGAATCGCCGCTTCACGGACATCGACCAGCGGCGGACGCTGGGCGAGGTCGACGCCGGGCTGACGCGGCAGGTTGAAGCGCGCGCGGCCGAGCGCCAGCAAGGTGCCGAGCAGTGGCGGTCGTGCCGGCAGCGGCGAGCCGAGCTCCTTCAGCGCGGCACAGCCGGCGTCCAGCGCACGGGTGTAATCGAGCCGTGCCGAATGCACCACCACCAGCAACTGCAGCGCGCGCGCGCGGTCCAGCATCACCAGCGGACGCTGCAGCAGCCGCTCGGCAATCGCCACCGCAGCATCGAAACGGTCGCCGAGATATTCGGCCTCGGCGCTGGCCAGCTGCACCTCGAGCGCCAACTGCGGCGCCACATCCCAGGCATCCTCGCCGAGCAATTGCTCCGCCGTCTTCAGATAGCGCGAGGCGGCATCCCAGGCCGTCGCCGCACGCGCCTGCGCGGCCGCAAGCAGATTGAGCCGAGCGACCGGCAAACGCTCGCGCTCGTCGAGCTGATCGATCGCGGCGTCGAAATGGGCGACGACCTCGGCCAAGCGCTCGTCCGGATGACCGGCCTGCGCCGCCAGCAACACGCGGCCGATCGCCAGATGCGTGGCCGCGCGCTGCGCCTCGTCCAACGTCGCATGCGCGGCCTGTTGCACGCGGTCGTGTTGGAAGCGGAATGCGGCCGAGCTCGCCGTCAACAGCGGCGCGACGGCCAGCGCGTCGGCGAGCAGCACGTCGGCCGCCAGGGCTGGCTGCAGCGCGGCGAACGCGGCCTCCACGTCGAGGCGGGCGACCTCGGCCAGCGTGCGCAGGTCGAAGCGGTTGCCGATGCAGGCGGCGATCTGCACCAGCTGCAGACAATTCGCTGGCAGCGCGTGCAGGCGCTCGCTGACCAACTCGACGACGTTGTCCGTCGTGTGCTGCAGGGCGATGCGCTGCAGTGCCCATTGCCAGGCTTCGCCCTCGCTGCGCCAGAGCAGTTCCTTGCGCACCAGATCGGCCAAGAACTGGCGCATGAAGAACGGATTGCCGCGCGTCTTGCGCGCGACCAGCGCGCCGAGCGGCTCGACTTCACCGAGCGGGGCGTCGAGCGTATCCGCCAGCCAGGCATTGATCGCTTCCAACGAGAGCGGCGCCAGGCGCAACTCGCCGCCCCCGAGCCCGGTCGTGGCAAGCTCCGCCCACAATGCGGTCAGCGGATGCTGCGGGCCGACTTCGCGCTCGCGGAACGCGCCGATCACCAGCACGTGGCTCAATTCACGGTCGGTCAGCCAGGTGCGCAGCAGCGCCCGCGAGGCCGGATCGGCCCATTGCAAGTCGTCGAGGAACAGCAGCAGCGGCTGCCGCGGCGTCGCCAAGGCGCGCAGGAAGCGGCGCATCACCAGGCCGAAGCGGTATTGCGCCTCCTGCGCCGGCAACGGCGTCGCCGGCGGCTGCGGGCCGAGCAGGTGCTCGAATTCCGGCAGCAGATCGATCAGCACCTGGGTGTTCGGGGCGAGCGCGCTGCTGATCCGCTCGCGCCAGTGCTCGGCCTCGCTGGCTTCGGCACGCAGCAGCAGACGCAACAGCTCGCTCAAGCCTTCGAGCACGGCGCTGTACGGCTGCTCGCGCGAGTATTGGTCGAATTTGCCGCGCACGAGCAGCACGCGATCGCGGCCCAGCTGCGCGCACAACGCATCGATCAGCGCGGACTTGCCGACGCCGGACGAACCGGACAAACGCCACAACTCCGCGCCGCCTTGCGCCACCCGTCCGGCCGCGGCCACGAGCTGGCCCAGCTCGCCTTCGCGGCCGTACAGGCGCGATGGAAAGCTCAACCGCGTCACCCGGTCGCGGCGGCCGAGCGCAAGGTCGGCGACGCTGCCGCCGGCGCGCAGGCGCTCGCCGATCAGTTTGAGGTCGTGGACGAGCCCGGCGGCGCTCTGGTAGCGGTCCTGCGGGTCCTTCGCGAGCAGCTTCATCACCAGAGCCGACAGCGCCGGCGGCACGCGCGGATCGAGCTGCGACGGCGGCAACGGCAGCTCGACGATATGCCGGTGCATCAGCTCCACGGCATCGTCGCCCTGGAACGGGCGGCGGCCGCAGAGCATCTCGTAGAGCGTGATACCGAACGAATACAGATCGCTGCGCACATCGACCGGCCGGTTGATGCGGCCGGTCTGCTCCGGTGCCATGTACGCCGGCGTGCCTTCGACCGGACTCGCGCTCGCCGCATCCGCCGCCAGATCGAGGCGCTCGGCCAGGCCGAAGTCGATCAACTGCACCTGAGCGCGCTCCGGCGCGACCAGAAAATTGCCGGGTTTGATGTCGCGGTGCAGCCAGCCCAGCGCATGCAACTGCGCCAATGCCTCGGCGGCACCTTCGGCGATACGCACGGCATGGAACAGCGACAACGGCGCGGCATCGAGCAGTTGCCGCAGCGTGACGCCGCCGGGATCGGGGAATACCAGCACCGGCCCGGCCGCGGATTCGAGCAGGCCGACCGCCCGACGCAGGCCCGGTGCATGCAGCTCACGCGAGATCGCGTACTCACGCTCGAGGCGGGCCGCGACCTTGGCATCGTAACGACCGGGCGGCAGGCGCTTGATGATGACCGGCGCGGCGTCGTCCACGCGCACGGCGCGATGCACCTCGCAGGTGCGCCCCGAGCGCAGCAGCTCCAGCAACCGGTAGCCAGGTAAGTCGGCCATCTCGCCCCCGAAAGCTCGACCGGCTGATGCTACAGACAAGCGGCCGGGCTCGGTGAGACCTGCGGCAGTTCCGAGCTAGGGTAAGTTCAGCTCGCCGGCGGAATGAGCTTGCGCCGCTCTGCCTCAACCACGCGCCGGTATGACCAGCAGGCGCTCGACGTAACGGGCGATCAGATCGACCTCGAGGTTGACCGGCGCGCCCGGCCTCGCTTCGGCGAACGCGGTATGCGCCAGGGTGTGCGGGATCAGCGCCACCTCGAAACCGGTGGCATCGACCGCATTGACGGTCAAACTGACCCCGTCGACCGCGATCGAGCCCTTGGCCGCGACGAAGCGCAACAGCTCGCCCGGCGCGGAAAAACGCCAGCGCTGCGCCCGCGCATCTTCGACGATGCGCTCGACGCGGCCGATGCCATCGACGTGTCCGGAGACGAGATGTCCGCCCAAACGCGTGGTTGGAAGCAGGGCGCGCTCGAGATTGACCAACGCGCCGGCCGCAAGCTGGCCCAGTGTGGTGCAGGCCAACGTCTCGGTGGATACATCCGCGGCGAACGACCCCGAGTCGAACGCGACGACGGTCAGGCAACAGCCGTTCACGGCAATGCTCTCGCCCATCTCGACCGCGTCGAACGGCAGGCTGCCGATGTCGACGACGAGGCGCAGATCGCCGCCGATCGGCTGCTTGTCGCGGATACGGCCCAGACCTTGAATGATTCCGGTGAACATAGAAGTCACGTGAAACGGATTGGACGGAGTAGCAGGCGCGCGTCTTCGCCGATCATGCGCCGGTCGATCACCCGCATCCCAACGCGCTGTTCCATCGTTGCGGGATCGATCCCGGCGAGCAGCGGACGACCGCGTTCACCGAGCAACAGCGGCGCCTGATACAGCAAAAGCTCGTCGGCCAACCCTTGCGCGAGCAGCGCCCCGGCCAGACGCGGACCACACTCGCTGTGCACTTCGTTGATGCCGCGCTCGGCCAATGCATGCAGCAGCGCGCTCAGCTCGACGCCGAATCGGGCCGGGGGCAGCGCCAGGGTTTCGACACGGTCCGGAAACGGCCGCATCGGCTGCCCGTCCGCATGCACGAGCAGCACTTCCGCCGCGCGATCATGCAACAGCTTCGCATCCGTGGGCATGCCGCCCGGGCCACAGACGATGACGCGTAGCGGCGCCGGTATCGGCAGCGAGTGCGCGATGCGCACGGTCAGCATCGGATCGTCCGCGCGTATGGTCGCGCTGCTCGACAGGATCGCGCAGGCTCGCGCGCGCCAGCGCTGCACGTCCGCGCGTGCGGCACTCGATGTGATCCATTTCGATTCGCCGTGCGCCAGCGCGGTGCGCCCGTCGAGGCTTGCGGCGAGTTTGAGTCGCAGCCAAGGCCTTCCGCGTTCGATGCGCGAAAAGAACCCGACATTGAGTTCGCGCGCCGCGTCTTCCATCAGGCCGACATCGACGCGCACGCCGCAGGCACGCAGTCGCGCCGTGCCACGCCCGTCCACCTTGGGAAACGGATCGCGCGTCGCCACGACCACACGAGCGATTCCGGCAGCAAGCAAGGCATCCGCACAAGGCGGCGTGCGCCCGGTGTGTGCGCAAGGTTCGAGGGTCACGTATGCAGTGCCGCCCCGTGCCGCGGTTCCGGCATGGCGCAGGGCATGGACCTCGGCATGCGGTTCGCCGGCGACGAGATGCGCGCCCTCGCCGACGATCCGCTCGCCCTGGGCGATGACGCAGCCCACGCGCGGATTCGGCCGCGTGGTCCACAGTCCCTGCTCGGCCAATTGCAGCGCTCGCGCCATGCAGGCGTGATCGAAGCCGCTGTAGGCGATGCTCACTTGGCCGGTTTCTCCATCGCCTCGAGCAACGACAACTGCTGGCCGCCGCCGCGAGGCAGATCCCGTTCGAGTCTTTCGATCTCTTCGCGGAACGCCTGCACGTCCTCGAAGCGGCGATACACCGACGCGAAGCGCACGTAGGCGACCTGATCGAGCTGCTTGAGCTCGGCCATCACGCACTCGCCGACGCGCAGCGACGGGATTTCACGTTCGGTGGCGCGACGCAGCGCGCGGATCACTTCGTTGACCGCGACATCGATCTGCTCTTGGCTCACCGGCCGCTTCTGCAGTGCACGCTCGAAGCTGATACGCAGCTTGCGCTCGTCGAATGCCTCGCGCCGGCCATCGCTCTTGACGATCGTCGGCAGCTTGATTTCCGCCGTCTCGAACGTCGAAAAACGCTCGCTGCAGGCCGGACACTCGCGCCGCCGGCGCACCGTCGCGCCATCGTCGGTCAGGCGCGAATCGACGACGCGGGTGTCTTCATGCTGGCAGAACGGACAGTGCATGCGCGAGGTGATTCGTGATCCGTTGGAAGCGCGTTCGCAGCGTGCCTTGCCCCTACGAATCAGCAATCACAAATCACGTGCTTCATCCATACACCGGGAATGCGCGGCACTGCGCTGCGACACGCTCGCGCACCCGGGTGATCACCGTCTCGTCGGTCGGGTTGTCGAGCACGTCGGCCATCCAATGCGCGAGTTCGGTGCATTCCTTTTCGCCATAGCCGCGCGTGGTCACGGCGGGTGTGCCGATGCGCAGGCCCGAAGTAACGAACGGCGAGCGCGGATCGTTCGGCACGGCGTTCTTGTTCACCGTGATATGGGCACGGCCAAGCGCCGCCTCGGCGTCCTTGCCGGTGACATCGCGGCCGATCAGGTCGATCAGCATCAGGTGGTTCTCGGTACCGCCCGAGACGATCTTGTAGCCGCGCGCCATCAGCGCCGCCGCCATTGCCTTCGCGTTCTTCACGACCTGCTGCTGATAGGCCTTGAACTCCGGCTGCAGCGCCTCGAGGAACGCGACCGCCTTGGCCGCGATCACATGCATCAGCGGGCCGCCCTGCGTGCCGGGGAACACCAGCGACTGGAACTTCTTCTCCAACTCCTCGTTGGCGCGGGCCAGGATGATGCCGCCGCGCGGACCGCGCAGCGTCTTGTGCGTCGTCGACGTGACCACGTCGGCATGCGGCACCGGGTTCGGATACATGCCGGCGGCGACCAATCCGGCGACATGCGCCATGTCGACGAAGAAATACGCGCCGACCGAACGCGCGATCTCGGCCATCCGCGCCCAGTCGATCACCTGCGAATAGGCGCTGAATCCGGCGACCAGCATCTTCGGCTTGTGCTCGTTCGCCAACCGCTGGATCTCGGCGTAATCGATCAGGCCGGTGTTCGGATCGATGCCGTATTGCACGGCGTTGAACAGCTTGCCGCTGAAGTTGACCTTGGCACCGTGGGTAAGATGACCGCCATGCGCCAGACTCATGCCGAGCACGGTGTCACCGGGATTGAGCAGCGCGAGATACACCGCGGCGTTCGCCTGCGAGCCCGAATGCGGCTGCACGTTGGCGTAATCGGCGCCGAACAGCCGCTTCACCCGCTCGATCGCCAAACGCTCGGCCACGTCGACGTGTTCGCAGCCGCCGTAGTAGCGCTTGCCCGGATAGCCCTCGGCGTATTTGTTGGTAAGGACCGAACCCTGCGCTTCGAGCACGCGCGGACTGGCGTAGTTTTCCGATGCGATCAGTTCGACGTGGTCTTCCTGACGCTGCTGTTCGGCGGCAATGGCCTTGGCCAGTTCGGGATCGAAATCGGAGATGCGCTGCGCGGTCGAGTACATGGGCGGGCCCTGGCGACAAAGGCATCATTGTAGCGCGCCCCCGTCACCCGCCCGATTGACCTCATCCCCCTTGAACACGACCGCCAGCCACGTCAATGCCTTACGCCAGGCTTACGCCCGCCTTGCCAGCCTCCCCGCCGGCTGCGAGCCGCGCAGGGACGCGGCCGCAGCGCTCGCCAAGGCCTCGCGCGCCGCGCTCGACTGGATGAACCTGGCGTTCGAGGCGTTCTCGGCCGAGCGCTTCGGCGAAGGCCACGCCGCGCTAGCCGAAACCCGTGCCGCCGATCCGGATTTTTTGCCCGCGCGCTGGCTGGCGTTCCAGTACCCCGATGATCCGGCGCCGGCTTCACCCGCCGCTGCCGAGCGCTTCATCGCGCGCTGGGCGGACGGTATCGCCGAGTTCGAGCGGCTCGATTTCCGCGAACCGCGCTGGCAGGCGCAGGTCTGGGGCTGCGTCGGCTCGTGCACGGCGTTCTATCGCCACTACCTCGGCGACGATCTTGCGCTGTACACGCGCTACGGCCGGCTGGTGCAGCGGATGATGGCCGCGCTCGACCCGGGCGATCCGCCGCGACCGCTGCGCAGCGGCCGCCGCCGCGTGGTGTTCTGCTCACCGCATCTGTTCGAGCACACCGTCGCGCGACTGTTCGTACCGCTGATCGAAGCCCAGGACCGGCAGCGCTTCGATCTGCATTGCGTCTCGTTCGCCAGCGGCGAGGGCGAATGGCTGGGCCGGCTGCAGCGTGTCGCCCAGGTGCACGCCGGCCTGCGTGCGCCGCCGGATTGGCGGCGGCTGCTGAGCCAGCTGCAGGCCGACGTCATCGTCTACCTCGATGTCGGCATGGATCCGATCACCCAGGGTCTGGCCGCGCTGCGCCTGGCGCCCTGCCAGGCGGTGATGTGGGGGCATCCGGTGACGACCGGTCTGCCCAGCGTCGATTACTTCCTCAGCCCCGACGCGATGGAAGGCGCGGACGGCGAGTCGCATTACAGCGAAGCGCTGTGGCGGCTGCCGGGCCTGGGTCATGGTCTCGATCCGGCGCCGGCGCCCTCATCGCCCCCGCCCGCCGCTGCCGATGCACCGCTCGACCTGCTCTGCGCGCAGAGCGTGTACAAGCTGATGCCCGAGCAGGACGCGCTGTTCGCGCGCATCCTGGCGCGCCTGCCCGGCGCGCGGCTGCACCTGATTCCGCATCCGGAGGCGTCGGTGCGCGAGTGGTTGCTCGCGCGCATGCGGCCGGCGCTGGCGGCCGCCGGCGTCAGTCCCGAGCGCGTGGTGCTGCACGGCTATCGACCGCTCGCCGAATTTCGCGCCTTGGCCACCGGCTGCGCGCTCAACCTGGATTCGATCGGCTGGTCCGGCGGCATGAGCTCGCTGGATCTGCTGCAGCTCGGCCTGCCGACGGTCACGCTGCCCGGCAACAGCATGCGCTCACGGCAGACCGCCGCCCTGCTGCAGCGGCTCGATGCCGGCGACGGCATCGCCGGCGATCGCGAGGACTATGTCGAGCGCGCGGTCGCGCTCGCCAGCGATCCCGTACGTCGCCAAGCGCTCGGCCAGTGCCTGCGCGACAACGCATCGCGGCTGTTCGAGCGCGAGCGCGTCGCCGCAGGGCTCGGTGAATTTCTCGGCCATGGCAGCATCACGGCGCATCGCAGATAATGCGTGCCCTTTGTCCGCCGCCGCCGGGTTCGCACCCGGCGCCTGAGCCTGCCTGAGACCCCCATGTCGCAATACATCTACACCATGATCGGCGTCAGCAAGACCGTGCCGCCGAAGCGCCAGATCATCAAGGACATTTCGCTGTCGTTCTTTCCCGGTGCCAAGATCGGCCTGCTGGGCCTGAACGGTGCCGGCAAGTCGACCGTGCTGCGCATCATGGCCGGCGTCGACAAGGACTATGTCGGCGAGGCGCGCCCGCAGCCGGGCATCAAGATCGGCTATCTCGAACAGGAGCCCAAGCTCACCCCCGAGCACACGGTGCGTCAGGCGGTTGAAGAGGGTGTTGGGGAGATCCTCAACGCGCAGGCCGAGCTCGACAAAATCTACGCCGCCTATGCCGAGGAAGGCGCGGATTTCGACAAGCTCGCCGCCGAGCAACAGCGCCTCGAGGCAATCCTCGCCTCGGGCGACGCGCATACCTTGGAGCAGCAGCTCGAAATCGCCGCCGACGCGCTGCGCCTGCCGCCGTGGGACGCGAAGATCGGCCATCTGTCCGGTGGTGAGAAGCGCCGCGTCGCGCTGTGCCGGCTGCTGCTCTCCAAGCCCGATATGCTGCTGCTCGACGAGCCGACCAACCACCTCGACGCCGAGTCGGTCGAATGGCTGGAGCAGTTCCTGACCCGCTTCCCCGGCACCGTCGTCGCCGTCACTCACGATCGCTATTTCCTCGACAACGCCGCCGAGTGGATCCTCGAACTCGACCGCGGCCGTGGCATCCCGTGGAAGGGCAACTACACGCAGTGGCTCGAGCAGAAAGAGGAGCGCCTGAAGCAGGAAGAGGCGCAGGAAAAGGCGCGGCAGAAGGCGATCGCGCGCGAACTGGAATGGGCGCGGCAGAACGCCAAGGGCGGTCGTTCCAAGGGCAAGGCGCGTCTGGCCCGCATCGAGGAACTGCAGTCGATCGAGTACCAGAAGCGCAACGAGACGAATGAAATCTTCATTCCGCCCGGCGAGCGCCTCGGCAACAACGTCATCGAGTTCAAGAACGTCAGCAAGAGCTTCGGCGATCGCCTGCTGATCGACGATTTGTCGTTCACCGTGCCGCCGGGCGCGATCATCGGCATCATCGGTCCGAACGGCGCCGGCAAGTCGACGCTGTTCCGGATGATCACCGGCCAGGAAAAGCCGGACCGCGGCGAAGTCGTGATCGGCCCCACAGTGAAGCTGGCCTATGTCGATCAGAGCCGCGACAAGCTGGAAGGCAACAACAACGTCTGGCAGGAAGTCTCCGGCGGTTCCGACATCCTCAAGATCAACGGCGTCGAGATCCAGTCGCGCGCGTATATCGGCCGCTTCAACTTCAAGGGCCCGGATCAGCAGAAGCTGGTCGGCACGCTGTCCGGCGGTGAGCGTGGCCGACTGCATCTGGCCAAGACCCTGCTGCAGGGCGGCAACGTGCTGCTGCTCGACGAACCGTCGAACGACCTCGACGTCGAAACGCTGCGCGCGCTGGAA
>Ga0196963_10002604_pt1 | contig 10691 bp, 6 predicted proteins | sample S1_5metaG_FD_148600 | JGI IMG/M metagenome (GOLD analysis project Ga0196963, IMG submission 148600) | Soil microbial communities from Anza Borrego desert, Southern California, United States - S1_5 | ecosystem: Environmental > Terrestrial > Soil > Desert | place: USA: California | collected... | reverse complement strand
GTAGCGATAAGCGCAATTATCACTTTCGCGGAGCTTGAAACACAGACAGATTCGACTGATGCGCAGATACCATTTAATGCTCTGCCATTTTGATGTTCTGGCAATGACTTAGGGTTGGTCCCCTCGGATCGGATGGCCAAGCCCATTGCTCGGCACAGCCCCCTCCCCTGCCCTTCTGCCCGGACGGTTCCCGTGCGGCGCATGCGGCGGCCAGGGGGCGGCCAGGGACGTTCGACTTCTGGCCGGCACAGCAGCGTCGGCGACCGCCGCGGCGGCTCCGGGACCCGCAGAGGGCCGGTGGGATGGCACCGGCCCTAAGGAAGGTAGGGCGCGATTCGCGACGCGACGATCCGCTTCACCTCATCCTGCACCCGGGCCGTTGCGCCCGTCCGGGCGAAAGCGGGCAGGCTCAGGGCGGGCAGCGTCGCATCCAGCCTGGAGGCGATATCCCGCAGTGCTGCTTCCGCCCGGCCCAGGGGCAGGTCGATGGTGCGGGCCAGCGCCAGGAAGTCGTCCCTGCCCAGGCGGTCGTCCCTGCCGTTCAGCTTCAGCGCCATCCGGTCCTGCGCGAGGCCCGGGAAGACGCGCGTGGTCACCGCGTCGTAGAGCGGCGCCATGCGCACCTGCGTGAACCGGTCCGCCCCCGGCGCTGCGATCTTCAGCACCGCCAGGTTCTTCAGGTGCATGTCGCCGTCGGCGATGAACCAGGCGAAGAGGGCCCGGCGGAACAGCAGCTCGAGGTCGGCGCCGGGGTCCGTCGACAAGGGCCTGAGGCCCCTGGCGGCGCGCTCGATGGTTCCCTTGTACTTGTCGGCCGCCGGCAGGTCGAGCAGCGAGCAGAAATCCTCCAGGGCGAGGCGCCGCCGGTCGGCGGCGTCGCGGCGGACGTCGAACCGCTCCACCAGGAGGGCGGGCGGTAGCCCCTGCGGCATCTTCACCAGGGCGCGGACGGGAACGGGGAAGCCCGCCGCCTCGCCCAGGGCGAGGCACAGCCATTCCACGAGCGGCAGCGCCTCGTACCCCGAGGTTCCCGCCGGCTTCAGGATATGGGTGAAGGGCAGGCCCACGGCCGGCCGCAGCGCGCCGTCGGGCCGCAGGACCATCGGCGCCTTGATCTGGACGCCGGACAGCCGGGGAGTCTCCTTGGCGGCGAAGATCGCGGCCAGGTTCCGCTCGAATCCCTCCTCGATCTCGCTGCGGCCCGGCCCCTCGTAGCGGCCGGTGAAGCGGCCGTCCGCGCAGAAGGCGTCGAGCGGGGCCAGGAGCCTGTCGTCGGGAAGGGCACCGGGGTCCTCCCCCGCCGGCAGGATCGTCACGTTCGACATGTAGCGGCGGCCGTTGCGCAGCATCTCCCGCTCGTCGCGGTCGCGCAGCACCTGCGCCAGCCAGCCCTCGGGCAGCAGAGCCTCGATGAAGGGCGGCAGCCTGCCGGGCACGGTTTCCCGGACCAGCAGGGGGCCGGACGAGTCCACGGGCCGCCAGCGCCAGTCGACCCCGTCGTGCAGCAGCCGGCCCTGCGGTTCTCCGTGCCAGGCGACGGTCAGGTCGAGGGCGGCGGGATTGCCGGGCCTGGCGGTGGGGGGCTGCCTGAGCAGGTACCGCTCCGCCCCCTCCCCTTCCCGGTACCAGCCGTTGCGGCGGGCGAGTGTCCAGAGGGCGTCGGCGGCGGCTTGGGGCGAGCCGTGCTCCGCCACCAGGCGGGCCGCCATCTCCGCCCGCATCGGGTCGGTGACGGCGCTGGCATGCTCGCTGCGGAGGCGGAAGGCCTCCAGGAAGCGCTGGCCGGACCCGGCGACCGGCACCGTGAACTCGCCCAAGGCATCCCCCAGCCGGGCCTCCACCAGCGACGGCGCCGGGGGAGCCTCGTTCTGGATGATCTCAAGGGCGCGGATGCGGGTGCGCTGGTTGCGGCGGCCGGAGATGAACAGGCGCCCGTCCGGGGTCGGCCCGAGATGGACGGCGCTGGCCGAGGCCAGGTAGGCGGTGGTGTAGAGATAGCGTGCGATGCGGACGGCATGCGCCATGACCACGTCGTCTATGCCGGCGCCGGCGTCGGCATAGACGCCGCGGATCAACGGGACGAGGAATCCCGCGCGGGCGGCGAGATGCGCCTGCTTCGCGTCGATGGTTTCCCCGACAAGATGGAGCGCCATGGAATTTTCCCGCATGTGAGATGCGGGATCATTCCGGAATGGGCGGCGGCGACGCAAGGAATTTCCCGCAGGTCAGGCGCGCGGTCAATCTGGCCGTAGTCCCGCCCGGTAGCTGCCCGAGGCTTGGCGTGAGGCGGCTGGAGACCATTGGTATCGGCACAGGTTCCTGGCTTGGTCCACCGGTTGGCGTCCGGGGGTCCGGCGGACGCTGGAGATGACGAGGGTGGCGGCACTGCACGAACGTCGATGGCGACGACGAAGACAGAAAGCGTTGCGGTGTTCTGGCGTCAAAACGTTGATGCGTTGGGAGTGCCGGTGTGGAGAGACGGCCCGGTGGTTCCGGCGGGTCCGCTGCCCTGGCGTTTTGACACCATAACTTCATTCGCCCTGGCGACGTGAGAATGGCCCGCTTTCGGGGTCGCCGGAGGTGCGGTTTGGGTCCGGCTCGGGGCGGGGTTCCGGTCCTGGCGGCAAATCGACTGCGCCCTGGTGCCAAGCCATAGGCTCCGTCCGATTCGGCTTCAGGGTTGGGTCGATGCGGGTGGCGGCGCCCGGGCCGGTTGTCGCCATGGTCCGGTGGGACCGGGCCCCTGCTCCCGGTGCCGCGGATGCATGGTTCCGAATGGCGGGGTGCGGCTGGTGGTACGGTGTCGCCTTCGGGGTGCCAATTCCGTCCGGCCTTGGTTGGGGCTCTGCCGGTTGGTTTTGGCGTCAAAACGTTATGCAGTTGAAGCGGTTCTGGTGGGTGGGCCGGGGCCGGGCTGGGCGAGCCTGGGCGATGGTAGCGTTCTTACGTCACATCGTCTGTCAAATGCGAGTGTGGGTATGGGCGCCCTGGCGCCGCGCCTGCGGCCCGGGTGGATGCCGGACTGCGGCCCGGTGTACCCTGGGGAAGCAAGTATCGGCGGCGCGGTGGCGAGCGCGCGCCGCAGAGCCCTACCGAGGCGTTTTGACGCCAAAACGTTGATGCGTTTTCCCGTTCCGGCCTTCCGGCTTTTCCCGCTCAAAACACCCTTATGCCAGAACTGCGAAACGGCATGGCCCCGTGACGTTTGCGCATTCTCGCGTTGCTGTGTTACCACTTTATCGCGCCATTGCGGCGCGGCGTTGCAGCGGCTTAGTGTTCCGGCGGCGCGGTGCCGTCGCGCCACGATGTCACGGCATTGCGGCGCCGCGGCATGGCAACGTCGTGCGGTTTCAACACTACGGCATCGGGGAACCAGAATGTCGAAACGCCTTACCGGTGCGGCCCTCGCGGAGCGTCTCGCCGCCGCCTCGCAGGTGCCGCCGGGCCAGCCCGAAGCGCCACCCCCGGCACCCGTTCCGCCGGCCCCGGCACCCGCGGCCGTGACCGCTCCGGCCCGGCCCGCCGCCCGGCCGCCATCTCCCCCGCCGGCGGAGAAGGGGAGGGGAGGGCGTCCCCCCAAGGCCGGGGCCGACGGCTATCCGCTGACCCTGCGCGTCGACCCGGAGATGCACCGGCGGCTGCTGGAGCAGGTGCCGCGGCTCATGGTCCCGGGCCGCCCGATGCCGACCGTGCAGGACATCGCGCGGCGGCTCATCACCATCGCCCTCGACGACCCGCGCGCCCTGGCGCGCCTCGTTCCCTCGGAGTGACCCCATGGCCCACGTGATCACCGTGGCCGGCCGCAAGGGCGGCACCGGCAAGACCGTCCTGTCCCACAGCCTGGCGCACGGCCTCGGGCTGCACGGCATCGCCACCGTCATGGTGACGACCGACCCCGACCGCGAGATCCTGCCCAGCGACAGCCGGCGCTACCTGACCCAGGACGGCCGCGACCCCGCGCGCCTGGTGGAGCTGCTGGCCCGGGTGGAGGGCGACCCGCAGTTCGTCGTCGTGATCGACGGCGGCGGCAACCGCCCGGCCTTCGACGCGGTACTGGCGGAGGCCAGCGACATCACCATCGTGCCCTTCACCCCCAGCGCCGAGGACATCCGGGTGCTGCGCCTCGACCTGCAGCGCATCCCCGACGCCTATGCCCTGCCGAACCGCTGGCCGACCAACGCCATGGCCAAGAAGGTGGCGGACGGGCTACTGGCCCAGCGGCTCGCGGAGTTCCGCGGCCGCATGATGAACCCGATGCCGTCGGTGAACGCGCTCACCACGCTGGTGGACGAAGGCCTGCCCTCGAGTTCGATCGGCCCGGCATGCAAGGGCTTCGCGTTGCGCATCCTCGAGCGCATGGGGTTGAGCCTTTTCGACTTCAGGACGGCATGATGTTTTGACGTCAATACGCCACCCTAATTCCGGGCGGCCCGGCGCGGGTAGCGGCGGCGCCTGCCCGGGCCTGTGGATAAGCCGGCGAAGTTCGTGACCACGCACCCCAATCCGATTTCCGGCCTCTTCGTGACGACGCACCCGTCGCCACCGTGACGACGCCCCCTTTCCGATTCGTGACGACGCACCCCCGGGATTCGTGACCACGCCCCCGCCGGTATCCTCTAACGCCTTGCCATTACAGGGGAATCCGGCGCCCTAACTATGTAACACCTGGACTCCTAACCCTTCTAACAGGGAGCCTGCTCCCACCGCCGCCCGGCCGGGGCCAGGCGCCAACCCGCGGAAAACAAGGGCATTCAGGGCTGCCGCCGCAAAATGGGGCCCGTCGTCACGAAGTCCGAACGTCCGCGCGCCCCGAGGCTTCCCAGGGACTCGGAAAGGGGCGCGTCGTCACGAGTCGCCGGGGCCACCGCCCGCTTTTCCCCGCCCGGAGCCCAAAATAGGGTCCGTCGTCACGAATCCCGGTCCTGCAACCGCCATCCCCGGAGCAGCTTTCAGGCCACGGGTCTTTCCCCGAAGGGGTGCGTCGTCACGAAGCCGGGCCCCGATTCCCTCGGAATGGGGCCCGTCATCACGAACCGGCGGCAGGGAAGGGGTGTGTGGTCACGAGTCTTTTTTCTCGACCGACCCCTACATCTCGGCGTTCATAGGACGATGACTCCCAAATCTGGAGCCGGCGCCATGGGCCAGCAGCTCGACTTCCACCTCGACAGCCCCCTGAAGGGATCGGTCAAGTCGGCCCGCGCCATCATGGAGTTCCCCTTCTTCGACCTGTCCCGCGGCGGGCGCAAGCGCCTGACCTACGACGACGGCGAGACCCGGATCGACGTCCGCGCCATTGAGGGGTCCGGCATCGCCAACATCTACGACAAGGACCTGATCCTCTACGTCGCCTCGCTCATGGTGGAGCGGATGAACGCGGGGGAGGTGCCGGACCGCGAGTTCGTCTTCACCGCCCACGACTTCTTCCGGGTCGCCAGCCGCGACAGCTCCAAGCGGTCGTACGACAACCTCGAGGCCATGATCGACCGCCTAAAGGGCACCATGATCAAGACCAACATCGAGACCGGCGGCGAGGGCGTGGACGGCTATTTCAGCTGGCTCGACTCCGGCACCGCCATCGCCTACCGCCGCGACGCCAAGACCGGGGAGAAGCGGCTGCGGGCCATCAAGGTCGTGCTCTGCACCTGGCTGTACCGGGCCATCCTGAAGGACGGCCACATCCTGACCTACCACAACAGCTACTTCGATCTGAAACCGATCGAACGCCGGCTGTACGACATCGCCCGCTGCCACTGCGGCTACCAGGACCGCTGGACCATCGGGCTGGAGAAGCTGCACAAGAAGATCGGGGTCACCGCCGAGCTGAAGAAGGTCAAGGCGCTGCTGGTGGACCTGGAGGCCAACCAGCGCCTGCCCGAGTACAACGTCTACCTCGTCGGCCTGCCGCGCTCCCCGCTGACCAAGGCGGCGCAGGAGGCGGGCCTGAAGCCCAAGCGCGGGCCCAGCCTGAAGTCCGTCCAGGTGGTGTTCATGCCGAAGGGCAAGGCCTTGCCGGAGTTCCGCCGCGACAGCGCCTTCGAGGCCGACGAAGCCGCCTGACCCTGGCCGGATCGGTTTTTGGGGCCCGTCGTCACGAAGCGGCGGGCCCCGTCGCCGCGACCGGCGGCCCTGGATTCCCCGCGACGGATTGGACCGACGGCTCCTGGGGAACCCGGTGCCCGGGGCCCGGCTGGGCCCGCGCAGCGGCCGTCCGACCCATAACCGATCCGGTATGATCCCATCGCGAATCCTCATGGAGTTGCTATGACCCGCCGGCGCTCCCACCCTGCCCTGGACAAGGAACAGGGGAGCGGCCTGGGGAGCGCAATCGCCCAGGACCGGCCCCGGGAGCAGGGGAGTTCAAAGGATGGCTTCGCATCGTGCCGCCCGCGGGGCGGCGACCCGGTCACTGGCGGCGGCCGCCGCCCTCCTGGCACTGGCACCGGCGCCCGCCACGGCCCAGGCCGAGCTGGAGGAGATCGTCGTCACCGGATCGCGCATCGTGCGCCGCGACGCGCTCTCGGTGGGGCCGCTGACCACGCTGACCAATGAGGACATCCGAAACGCCGCGCCGCTCTCGGTCGGGCAATTGCTGCAGGACCTGCCCGGCGCCGGCGTCAGCCTGAACTCCAACGGCACGCAGGGCACGTCCTTCGGCGTCAGCGCCATCAACCTGCGCAACCTCGGCAGCGTCGAAGGCAGCGGCAACCGCGTGCTGGTGCTGGTGGACGGCCACCGCTGGATCAACGCCGCCGGCGGCCGCGGCTTCCGCGACTTCGTGGACCTCAACACGATCCCGATGGGCATCGTCGAGACGATCGAGGTGCTGAAGGACGGCGCCTCGGCCATCTACGGCGCCGACGCCATCGCCGGCGTGGTCAACGTCATCACGCGCCGCGACCTGGAGGGGTTCGAGGCCAAGGCGCAGGCCGGGATCACGTCGCGGTCGGACGGCAGGTCCATGAGCGGGGAGCTGACCTGGGGCCACGGCTTCGGCAACGGCTCGGTCCTGCTCTCCGCCAGCTATGTCGACAGCGAGGAGATCCTGACCCGCGACCGCGCGCTGACCCGCCGCGCCACCGCCCCGGTGACGGCGCCGCCGACCAGCCCGCGCGGCCTCTACCAGCTGAACGGCATCTCCACCGCGGCGACGGCGCTGACCCGCATCCCGGGCACGGCCGGCACCAGCGCGGCCGATTTCCGCGTGGCGCGGTTGCCGGACGACGATTTCAACACGCTGGTGCAGGGCAACTACTCCAACGGCCCCAGCGAGCGGCTGGGCCTGTTCGGGCGCATCACGGCGGACCTGGTGGACGGGATCGAGTTCCGCTCCGAGCTGCTCTACAACCGCCGGGAATCGGCCCAGCTGTTCTCACCCTTCCTGCTGGACGTGCGCGGCACCAACGGCTTCGCCATCGCCGCCGACCATCCGTTCAACCCGTTCGACCGGGCCTTCTCCGGCAGCGCCTTCCGTATCCAGCGGGTGCCCGAGGCCGTCGGCGACCGCAACAACATCCAGACGGTCGAGACCTTCCGCACCACCGCCGGGCTGGAGGGCGAGCTGGAGTGGATGGGGAGCTGGAGCTGGGACGCCTTCTTCAGCTACTCAAAGAACGACGCGGTGTTCCGCCAGTTCAACCAGATCGACTATGACCGGCTGGCGCTGGGGATCGGGCCCGGCGACCGCTGTGCCGCCAACTCCTGCGTCCCGGTGGACCTGTTCGGCGAGATCACGCCGGCCATGGCCGACTACATCCGCTACAACTCGCGCGACGAGAACGGCACCGGCCAGTACGACGCGACCTTCAACGTCTCCGGCATGCTGTTCGACCTGCCGGCGGGCGAGGTGGGCGTGGCGGCCGGCGTCGAGTACCGCCGCGAGAGCGCCTACGACCGGCCGGACGCCGGGGTGAACGCGGCACCGCGCTTCGTGACCGGCCTCGCCCGCACCTCGGCCCCCACCCGCGAGCCCACCGTCGGCAGCTACGACCTGCGCGAGGGGTATGCCGAGCTGGCGGTGCCGCTGCTGGCGGACCTGCCGCTGGCGCGCAGCCTCGACCTCAGCGCGGCGGTGCGCTACTCCGACTACTCCACCTTCGGCGGGGCGACGACGACCAAGCTGGGCCTGGCCTACCGGCCCGTCGACGACGTGCTGCTGCGCGGCACCTTCTCGGAAGGCTTCCGGGCGCCGTCCATCCTGGAACTCTACCAGGGCGGCCGCGAGACGCTGTTCCAGGGGACCGACCCCTGCAACGGCGGCGGCGCCGGCCTGCCCGGCTGCGCCGGGGTGCCGACGGGATACAACCAGAACCGCTTCGGCAACGGCCTGCTCCGGGGCTCGACCGGCGGCAACCTGGACCTCGACCCGGAGACGGCCGACACCTACAGCGTCGGCGTGGCGCTGACGCCGTCCTGGGTGGAGGGGCTCAGCCTGACCTCCGACTGGTACCGGATCACGGTGAAGGACGCCATCGCCGCGCAGTCGCCGCAGCAGATCCTGAACAACTGCGCCCGGCGTGGCGGCGACCTCTGCGACCTCGTCACCCGCGACCCCGCGACGGGCGAAATCCTGAACCTGCGGCAGGTGGTGCAGAACTTCAGCCGCATCCAGGTGGAGGGGCTGGACACGACGCTGCGCTACGGCCTCGACACCGAGTGGGGCCGCTTCACCGCCGTCCTCGACGCGGCGCGGCTGATCCGCTTCGTGAACTACGTGCCGCAGCCCGACGGCACCGTGCTGAGGGACGAGCGGACCGGCCGGTCGGACACGCCGCGGTCCTCCTACCCGCGCTGGAAGGGGCAGGGGTCGCTGCGCTGGAGCGAGGGGCCGTGGGAGGCCGGCTGGAAGGTCCGCTACATCGGCGACATGGGCGACATCCCGAACAACCTGGTCAACGGGGGCAGGGTGGGGGAGGTGTTCATGCACGACCTCCAGCTCGGCTACACGCACGAGGACAGCGGCGTCAACCTGACGCTGGGCGTCGACAACGCCTTCGACAAGCAGCCGCCCGTCTCGGCCGCCAACAACCCGATCAACTTCGACATCTATACCTACGACGTGCGCGGCACGTACCTCTACGCCAGGATCATGGTGAAGATGTGAGCCGGCGGGCGCCGCTTGCGCGGCGCCCGGCCCTTCGGACAAGGACGTTTCCCGCCATGAGCCTCTTCCTGGCCCGCCGCCTGCTGCAGAGCCTGTCCGTGCTGCTGGTCCTGTCGGCGCTGGTGTTCTCCGGCATCTACCTGGTCGGCAATCCCGTCGACATCCTGATCAATCCCGAGGCCACGCCGGCGGACCGCGCCGCCGCCATGGCGGCGCTGGGGCTGGACCGGCCGCTGCACGAGCAGTACCTGGCCTTCCTGGGCCGGGCGCTGGAAGGCGACCTCGGCCGCTCCTTCGTCTTCAACGAGCCGGCCATCCGCCTGATCCTGGACCGGTTCGGTGCGACGCTGGAACTGGCCGTGGTCGCCATGGGCATCGCCGTGTTCCTCGGCATCCCGCTCGGCCTCTATGCCGGGCTGAAGCCGGACAGCGTCGGCGGCCGGCTGGTCGAGACCGGCTCCATCCTGGGCTTCTCCCTACCCAGCTTCTGGCAGGGGATGATGCTGGTCCTGGTCTTCTCCGTGGCGCTGGGCTGGCTGCCCTCGGGCGGGCGCGGCGAGACCGGGTCGCTGCTGGGGTTGGAGACCAGCCTCGCCACCGCCGACGGCTGGCGCCACGTGCTGCTGCCCGCGGTCAACCTCGCTTTGTTCAAGCTGGCCCTGGTGATCCGCCTGACCAGCGCCGGCACGCGGGAGGCGATGCCGCTGGACTTCGTCGCCTTCGCCCGTGCCAAGGGGCTGCCGCCCCGCCGCATCGTCGGCGTGCACGTGCTGAAATACATCCTGATCCCGATCGTGACCGTGCTGGGGCTGGAGTTCGGCTCGGTCATCGCCTTCGCCGTGGTGACGGAGACGATCTTCGGCTGGCCCGGCATGGGCAAGCTCATCATCGACAGCATCAACCAGCTCGACCGTCCCGTGGTGGTGGCCTACCTGCTGGTCGTCGTCACCCTGTTCATGGCGATCAACCTCGTCACCGACGTCGCCTACACGCTGCTGGACCCGCGGCTGCGCCTGGGCGGAGGCCGGGCATGAGCGCGCCCGCCGCGACCGCCCCCGCCGTCCGGCCGGCGCGGCTGCCGGGCCTCTCCCGCCTTCTGGGCGACCTCGCCGCCAGCCGGCGGGCCCGGGTCGGGCTGGTGTTGCTGGCCGTGCTGCTCCTGGCGGCGCTGGCGGCCCCGCTGCTGGTGCCGCAGGACCCCTACGACCTGGCCCAGCTGAACCTGGCCGACAGCCACCTGCCCCCGGGGCGCGTCGGCAGCCACGGCTTCGTGCACTGGCTGGGCACCGACCTGCTTGGCCGCGACATGGCGTCCGGCATCCTCTACGGGCTGCGCACCAGCCTGATGGTGGGCGTGCTGGCCGGCCTGCTGGCCGCCGCGGTCGGGACGGCGGTGGGGCTGGCCGCGGCCTATGCCGGCGGGCGGGTGGACGCCGCCGTGATGCGGCTGGTGGACCTGCAGCTGAGCCTGCCCAGCATCCTGGTGGCGCTGATCCTGCTGGCGGTGTTCGGCAAGGGCCTCGACAAGATCGTGCTGGCGCTGGTCATCGTGCAGTGGGCCTTCTACGCCCGCAACGTCCGCGCCACCGCG
>Ga0196963_10002602_pt1 | contig 10692 bp, 6 predicted proteins | sample S1_5metaG_FD_148600 | JGI IMG/M metagenome (GOLD analysis project Ga0196963, IMG submission 148600) | Soil microbial communities from Anza Borrego desert, Southern California, United States - S1_5 | ecosystem: Environmental > Terrestrial > Soil > Desert | place: USA: California | collected... | reverse complement strand
CGCGCACCGTCCAGCCCTGGCCGCGCAGCGCACGCGCCAGCGGTGCCGACCATGAAGCGGCGATGCTGGCGGCGCTGGAGACCACCGAGCCGCTGCTCGCGAAGCTGTTGTTCAACGCCGGCCCGGAACTGCGCGAGCAGTTCGTGCAGCTGCTGTTGCCGGCGCTGAAGGCCACGCGCGACGACGGCCACGGCGCCTGCGTGCGCCTGCTGTCGGGTGAGGCCGCCGCGCGCCGTGCCCTGCCGCCGCCGCTCGCGGCGCGCGAGGCGGTGTGGCTGGCCGATGCCGCGGCCGAGCCCCGGCGCGAGACCATGCCGCGCGTGCCCAGCACGATCGAGCTGGAAGTCGTGCGCCGTTCGCTCGGGCCCGACGCACCGGCGCTGCTGACGGGCCTGCGCCACCCGGGCGAAGCCGGCGTGCGGCACTGCGACCGCATCGCCGCGCTGCTGGTCCAGGTGCAGCAGCTGCCGTCCGCCGAACGCAAGCTCGCGGTGCGGCTGATGTTCGAGCGGCCCTGAGCCGCGCGGCGCCCCGGGCGGCCGCGGCGCCGGCCGCCTTCAGCGCAGCGGTGCCTTGCCCGAGCCGATGTCCATCATCAGCCGCGTCGCCAGGTACAGGCGTGGCACGATCGAATCGATCTCGATGTACTCGTCGCGCGCGTGGTAGCCGAAGCCGGCGAGGCCGAAGCTCTCCACCACCACCGCCTTGCCCGAGCGGCCGGCAAACGCCGCATCGGTGGCACCGCCGGTGGTCGGCACCAGTGCCAGGCGGCGGCCATCCAGCTCGGCGTAGATGCTTCGGGCATGCGCGGCCAGCGCCTTGCCCGCATCGCTGGCGACGAAGGGCGGCCGGCCGACCGTCACGGTGACGCTGGTCTGCGTGTCCGGCACCAGCCGGTTCGCCACCTTCTCGTTCAGCGCGGCCTGCAGCTTCTGCGCGCCGTCGCCCGCGGTCAGCCGCACGTCGCCGGTCGCGGTCGCGCTCTCCGGGATCTGGTTGCGCACCTCGCCGGCCTTCGCGGTGGTCCAGTTCAGCTGCGTGCCGGGGATGCCGGCGGCCACGTCGCGCGTCTGCAGCAGCTGGTGCGACAACTCGATCAGCGCATTGCGGCCCAGCGTCGGCGCCGCCCCGGCGTGCGAGGAGCGGCCCTTCACGTCCATCACCGCGGTGGCGGTGCCGCTGGCGCCCAGCAGCAGGCCCTCGTCCCTCACCACCGCCTTGGCGGCCGTGGGCTCGAAGGACAGCACCACGTCATGCTCGTCCGCGGTGGCGGCGATCAGCTCGCCGGAGCCGATCGAGCCGATCTCCTCGTCGGAGTTCAGCAGCACGGTCAGGCGCTGGAAGTCCTTCCAGCCGGCCTCGCACAGCAGGGCCACCGCATGCAGGATCACCGCGACGCCGCCCTTGTCGTCGGCGATGCCGGGGCCGAACAGCTTGTTGCCCTCGCGGCGCACCGGCTGCTGCTGCAGGATGCCGGGCTGGTAAACCGTGTCCATGTGCGCGATCAGCAGGATGCGGCGCTGGCCGCTGCCGCTGAAGCTGGCCTTGACGATGGGGCCGCCGGGGCCGCGCGTGGCCTTCAGCCGCTCGGTCGTGGCGCCCAGTGCCTGCAGCCGCTGCTGCGCATAGTCGGCCAGGCGGTTCAGGCCCTCGAGCTGGGCGCTGCCGGATTCGATGTTGACCAGGTCCTCCAGCGTCTTGATCACCGCCGGCTCGGCGGCGCGGCTGGCGGCCAGCAGCGCCGCGTCGGCCTGCTGCGCCTGCGCCGCGTGCGGAAGGGAAAGCATCAGGGTGGAACAGGCAACAGCCAGCCCGGCCCGGGCCATGTGGCGAGCGCTCATCGTGGTGTGGAAGGAGTGGAAGGAAGCGGCCAGTCTAGGCAGCGGCCGCCGCGGCGGCCTGTGCCAATATGGCCAACCGGCTTGCCGATCCCGCCATGGCCCGCGTACCCACCTTCACCGCCGATGCAGCAGCCGCGGCCCGCGATGCCCCGCTGCCCGGCCTGGACGTGCGCCTGCTGTGGGTACCCGAAGGCATGCCCGGCTCGCTGTTCTCGGCGGCCGAGGTGCTGGGCTGCGCCGCGATGCTGCACCGCCTGCGCCGGCCGCAAGCGCCGCCGCTGCTGCGCTGGCGCGTGGTGTCGGCCAGCGGCCGCGCGATCGCGCATCCCTTCATGCCGGCGGCAGCGCGCCCGGGGCGCCTGCGCGGCGCACGCTCGCTGCTGGTGGTGCCGGGCCTGGCGGCGGAGGACGCGCCGCACCTGGGCGAGATCGTCGCCCGCCACCCGGCGCTGTTGCGGCTGCTGCTGCAGCACGCGGCAGCCGGCGGCTTCGTCGCGGCCTGCTTCACCGGCGTGGTCTGGCCTGCGGCAGCCGGCCTGCTGGACGGCCAGCGCGTCGGCGCGCCCTGGGCCCACCAGAGCTGGCTGGCACGCAGCTATCCGCGCTGTGATTTCTCCGGCACCGAGCCGCTGGCCCGGCACGGGCCGGTGTTCCTGGGCGTGGCGCCGTCGCTGGTGCCCGAGTTGATGCTGCGCGTGCTCGCCGAGCTGGTCGATGCCGACCTGGCCGCCACCTGCGCGCAGGTGATGCTGCACCAGCCGGGGCGGCAGCACATGGCGCCGGTGCTGGCCGATCGCCAGTGGCTGGTGCGCACCGCCGACAGCCCCGTGCACCGCGCGATGCAGTGGCTGCGGGAAAACCTGGAGCACCCCTATCGCTTGAAGGACGTGGCCCAGGCCGCCGCGGCCAGCGAGCGCACGCTGCTGCGTCACTTCCGCGCCGCGACCGGCCAGACGCCGCTGGACCACCTGCATGGCCTGCGCATCGAACGCGCGAAGCTGCTGCTGGAGACCACCCTGCACGGCCTGGACGCGATCGCCGAGGCCTGCGACTATGCGGACACGGCGTCGATGCGGCGCCTCTTCAAGCGCGCCACCGGCGTGGCGATGTCCGATTGGCGCGAGCGCCACACGCTGCGCACGCGGCGCCCGCTGTGGAAGGTGCGCCGCGGCGGCGCGAAGCCGCGCTGACGGCGCTTGCGACGCTCACGGCGGTCCATCGGCCGCCGTCTTCAGGCGCCGCTTCACCGCCGCCGCCGCCGCGCGCAGCGCCGCGACGAAGGGCTCGCGCAGCGGGCTGGGCGGCCGCAGCTCGGGCAGCACCAGGCCGACATGGAACGGCACCTTCACCGCCAGCGGCCGGATGTGCAGGCCCGGTCCGGCCAACTCCAGCGCCGTCAGCGGGTTCACGATGGCCAGGCCCAGGCCTTGGCGCACCAGCGCGCACACAGCCACCGCGCTGCCCGCTTCCAGTGCCAGCCGACGCTGCACGCGGTGCTGCGTGAAGAGCGCATCCAGCTGCAGCCGGTAAGGGTCGTCGGGCGCCAGGCTGACGAAGGCTTCGCCCGCGAAGTCCACCGCGCGCAACTGGCGCTTCGCGAGCAGCGCATGGCCATCGGGCAGCACGGCCACCTCTTCCACCTGCAAGAGCGGCAGCAGCGTGGTGCCGGGCGGCGCCTCCGCGCGCTCGGTCAGGCCCAGGTCGTGGCGCTGCTCCGTCAGCCGCGCTTCCAGCAGCGGCGACTCCAGCGTCGCCACCGTCGCGCTGGCCTGCGGGTGGGCCGCAGCGAAGCGGCGCATCGCCTCGGGCAGCAGCGCATGCGCCAATGCCGGCAGGCAGGCGATGTCGAGGCGCCCTTCGGCGAACTGGCGCAGCGAGGCCGCCGTGGAGGCGATGCGCTCCAGGCCCAGGTAGGACCGCTCGACCTCGTCGCGCAGCAGCAGCGCGCGCACCGTGGGCCGCAGGCGGCCACGCACGCGGTCGAAGAGGTTCATCTGCAGCACCTGCTCCAGGCGCGCCAGCTCGCGGCTGACGGTGGGCTGCGAGGTGTGCAGCAGCTCCGCCGCACGCGTGACGCTGCCGCTGAGCATCAGCGCGCGGAAGACCTCGACGTGGCGGTGGGTGAGGTTCATCGGCCATATCCAGGTTGAATGGAAAGCCGACGATACGCTATTGGACTGAATGGCCCTGGCGCGGCACCATCCTGCGCCATGAATCCGTTCTCGCCCGCCCAGCTGCGCCAGCTCGCGCAGGCCCACGGCACGCCGCTGTGGGTGTACGACGCCGACACCATCCGCCAGCGCATCGCCGAGCTGCGCGCCTTCGACACCATCCGCTTCGCGCAGAAGGCCAACTCCAACCTGCACCTGCTGGCGCTGATGCGCGACGAGGGCGTGAAGGTCGACGCGGTCTCGCTGGGCGAGATCGAGCGCGCACTGGCCGCCGGCTTCCGCCCCGGCACGCATGACGTGGACGGTCATGGTGAAGCGGAGATCGTCTTCACCGCCGACCTCATCGACCGCGCGACGCTGGCCAAGGTGGTCGCCGAGCAGATCCCGGTCAACGCCGGCTCCATCGACATGCTGGAGCAGCTGGGCGCCGCCTCGCCCGGCCACCGCGTGTGGCTGCGCATCAACCCGGGCTTCGGCCACGGCCACAGCAACAAGACCAACACCGGCGGCGAGCACAGCAAACACGGCATCTGGCACGCGGACCTTCCGGCCGCGCTGCAAGCCATCACCCGCCACGGCCTGCACCTGGTCGGCCTGCACATGCACATCGGCTCGGGCGTGGACTACCACCACCTGCAGCAGGTCTGCGACGCGATGGTGGCGATGGTCGCCAGGCTGGACCGGCCGATCGAGGCCATCTCCGCCGGCGGCGGCCTGTCGATTCCGTACCGCGCCGGCGAGCCGCGCATCGACACCGCGCACTACTTCGCGCTGTGGAACGGCGCGCGGCGCCGCATCGCCGAAGCACAAGGCCGGCCGCTGAAGCTGGAGCTTGAGCCCGGCCGCTACCTGGTCGCCGAATCCGGCGTGCTGTTGGCCGAGGTGCGCGCCACCAAGAGCATGGGCTCGCGCTTCTTCGCGCTGGTAGACGCCGGCTTCAACGAGCTGATGCGTCCGGCGATGTACGGCGCGCACCACGGCATCGAGCTGATCGCCGCCGATGGGGCGGGCCATGTCGCGCCGCGGCCGCTGCGCGACACCGTGGTGGCCGGCCCGCTGTGCGAATCGGGCGACGTCTTCACGCAGGGCGACGGCGGCACCGTGCTGTCGCGCGAGCTGCCCGCCGCGCGGGTGGGCGACCTGCTGGTCTTCCACGACGCCGGCGCCTACGGCGCGTCGATGTCCAGCAACTACAACAGCCGGCCGCTGACGGCCGAAGTGCTCGTGGACGCCGATCGCACGCGCCTGATCCGCCGCCGCCAGACCATCGGCGAACTGCTGGCGCTGGAGCAGCCGGCCCGCTGAGCATGGCGGGTGCGGCGACGCGCCGGCTGAAACAAAGCGAAGCCCCCGCGTCGGGGCTTGTCGTGTCGCGCGTCACAACGCGGCGGCAGACGGCTGGGCTACGCTCGCCCGCTCCATGTTCAGCCTCTTCGAACGCTTCGTCGACCCCTACCCCGACGCGACGCCGACCACGCCGCCCAAGGGCTTCTTCCCGTTCCTGTGGGCGGCCACGCTCGGCCTGCGCCGCTACATCGTCGCGATGACGCTGTTCACGGCCGGCATCGGCGTCTTCGAGGCGCTGCTCTTCAGCATGCTGGGCAACGTGGTGGACTGGCTCAGCACGGTGCCGGCGCAGCGGCTGTGGCAGGACGAGCGGCCGCGCCTGCTGGCGCTGGCGGCCATCCTGGCCGGCAGCATGGGTCTCGTGGCGCTGCAGTCGATGTTCAAGCAGCAGGCGCTGGCGGGCAACTTCCCGATGCGGCTGCGCTGGAACTTCCACCGGCTGATGCTCGCGCAGAGCATGGGCTTCTACCAGGACGAGTTCGCCGGCCGCGTCGCCGCCAAGGTGATGCAGACCGCACTGGCCGTGCGCGACGTCTGGATGACGGTGTGCGACATCCTGGTCTTCATCGTCATCTACTTCGTCACGCTGATCGCGCTGGTCGGCAGCTTCGACATCTGGATGCTGGCCCCCATGCTGTGCTGGCTGGCGCTGTACCTGGCCACGCTGTTCTGGTTCGTGCCACGCCTGGCGCGCGTGGCGCAGAACCAGGCCGATGCACGTTCGCTGATGACCGGCCGCATCACCGACGCGTACACCAACATCGCCACCGTCAAGCTGTTCGCGCACGCCCAGCGTGAAGCCGGTCACGCGCGCGGCGCAATGCACGAGTTCCTGTCCACGGTGCATGCGCAGATGCGGCTGGTGACGGGCTTCGAGATCGTCATCCACGCCCTGAGCATGCTGCTGATCGCCGCCACCGCCGGCGTCGCGCTGTGGCTGTGGATGCAGGGGCGCGTGGGCATCGGTGCGGTGGCCGCGGCCACCGCGATGGCGCTGCGGCTCAACGGCATCTCGCACTGGATCATGTGGGAGATGGCGACGCTGTTCGAGGACATCGGCACCGTGCAGGACGGCATCACGACGCTGTCGCGGCCGCATGTGGTGGTCGACGCGCCGGGCGCCAAGGCGCTGCAGGTGACGCGCGGCGACATCCGCTTCGAGGACGTGCGGTTTGCCTACGGCGGCGACAAGCCCGTCATCGAGCGGCTGAACCTGCACATCCGGCCGGGCGAGAAGATCGGCCTGGTCGGCCGCTCGGGCGCCGGCAAGAGCACGGTGGTGAACCTGCTGCTGCGCTTCTACGACATCGAGGGCGGCCGGCTGTTGATCGACGGCCAGGACATCGCGCACGTGACCCAGGACAGCCTGCGCGCGCAGGTCGGCATGGTGACGCAGGACACGTCGCTGTTGCACCGCTCCGTGCGCGACAACATCCTCTACGGCCGGCCGGACGCCGGTGACGACGCGATGATCGCCGCCGCCAAACGCGCCGAGGCGCATGACTTCATCCAGACGCTGAGCGATCCCGCCGGCCGGCAAGGCTACGACGCGCACGTGGGCGAGCGCGGCGTCAAGCTCTCCGGCGGCCAGCGCCAGCGCATCGCGATTGCCCGCGTGATGCTGAAGGACGCGCCGATCCTGTTGCTGGACGAGGCGACCAGCGCGCTGGACAGCGAGGTGGAGTCCGCCATCCAGGCCAGCCTGTACCGCCTGATGGAAGGCAAGACCGTGGTCGCCATCGCGCACCGCTTGTCGACGATCGCGGCGATGGACCGCCTGATCGTGATGGACCGCGGCCGCATCGTGGAGGAAGGCGACCACCGCAGCCTGCTGGCGCGCGGCGGGCTGTACGCCCGCTTGTGGGCACACCAGAGCGGCGGCTTCCTGACGGACGAAGCGGACGATACGGAAGAACCACGGGCCGCCTGAGCGGCCCCCATGGGCTCCGGTGCTGCCGCCCCTCGCAGGCCGGCGGCAGTGCAAGCGCGGCGCTCAGTCCGCCACAGCGGCCTCGCGGCGCCGGCGGAGTTGCAGCCCCCGAGGCGCACGGGGCCGGACCGGGTTGGCTGAACAGCACATCGGCATGCTTGACCTACGCCACCGCAACACGCGATGCGATTGGAGAGACATGCAACGCCGCCGCAGTGGCGCCGCGCCCCCGGCATGGCGGCCTCGCCGGCCCGCCGCGCCGGTGATCCGTACCGATGCGCGCAGCCGATCGCCTCAGCGCGCGATGCCGCGGCCAAGCACTTCAGCAGTTATTGATCTTGAACTCGACGCGGCGATCCAGCGAATCGCTGGCATCGTCGGTGCCGGTTCCGATCAGGTTCTCGCGGTAGCCGACACCGCTGGCCCGGGTCTTGCCGCTGAGCTGCGGCGCCTCGGCTTCCAGCCGCTTCTGGATGAAGGCCGCGCGCTGCGCCGACAGGCGGTCGTTGAAGGTCTCCGAGCCGGTGCGGCTGGTGTGGCCGACGACTTCCATGCAGACGTTGGCGCCGGCCGCCTGCCGCGCGATCTGGCGCAGCCAGACGGTGTAAGGCCCGCTGATCTTGGGATCGGACCAGAAGTCGGTGCCGCCCGGGTTGAACAGGAACTTGACGCCCAAAGTACGCGTCGCCAGGCCCAGCGCCACGACCTTGCCGAAGGCCTGCTCGGCCTCCGCCACGTTGCCGAGCTTCCAGTTGGTCAGGTAGACGCCGTTGAGCGATCGCATCTGCTCGCCCGCCGGCGTGGCCAGCGCGCCGCGGTACAGGCCCAGGGCCTCCTGGTAACGCTCGTTGTTGTAGAGCGTGGTGGCCTCCTGGATCATCGCGGTGGCCGTGACGCGTTCGAGGTAGGTCTTGTCCGCGGGCTGGCCGGGCGCGGCCTGCGCGGTACGCATGTAGCCCTCGACCACCTGGTCCTTCAGCAGCAGCACGGGGGTGTCGCGGTAGAACGGCGTCGGCGTGGTGTCGTAGTTGTCGTCGCGTGCGCGCGAGGACGACTGCGCGACGATCTTGCCGCTCTTCAGGTCGGACAGCGACAGGTGGATCTGGTACGGGCCCTTGCCCGCGTCGATGCGGGTGATGGTGGCCGCCAGCAGGTACTGGGCGCGCGCCAGGCTGGCCTGGGCGAAGGGCAGCATCTCCAGGTAGGGCAGCGCGCGCAGGCGGTCGGTGACCTTCTGGTCGAGCTGGCGCGTCAGGGCCGTCTGCTGGCCCGACGCGGCGTCGAGCGAAGGATCCATCAGCACCGGCTTCGGCGGCTGCTTGTCGAGCTTGGCGATCACGCCGGCGAGGCCCGTGCTCTCGGGCGGCTTGACCTGCGCGGCCAGCGCATCGGCGGCGACGATGACCGCCTGGTCCAGCGGCAGGTCCTGCGTGCTGGCCCGCGCCACCGGGGGCGGCGGGGGGGTCTGGCAGCCGGCCGCCACCAGCGACAACGCGACCAGCGATGCGTACAGCGCCTTGTTCATCTTCCGCACTCCTCTTTGAGAATGCGCCGGTCGGCAGCGGTCAGGGTTTCACCGATGGACACGCGCTGGATGATCTCCGCGCACCGGGCATTGGAGGAAATTCTAGGCTCCGATGGCGGCGGCGCGGGGGCCGCAGTCGGGGGGCGAGCGGGTTCGGTCTTGCGTGGCGGCGCAGGCTTGGGGGCCGGCGCCGGGGCGGGCCTGGGCGTCGGCGCGGGCACCGCCGGCGCGGGGATGGGTGCCGGCGCCGGCACCGGCATGTGCGCGGGTGCGGGTGCAGGCATTGGCGCCGTCGCGGGGGCGGGCACGGCGGCGGGCGGCGGTGTCGGCACTGGCGCAGGTGGCGGCGCGGGCTCCGGTGCCGGAGCGGGAGCGGGAGCGGGTGACGGTTGTGGCACGGGCACCGGCGCGGGCTCCACCGGGGCGGGGGCCGGCGTGGGCGCCGGTTCCACGGCAGCGGGTGCCGGCTCGACCGGTGCGGGCAAGGGCGCGGGTGCAGGCGTGGGTGGCGGCGCAGGCACCGCGTCCTGTACCGGCGCTGCCGGCAGCGTCTCAGGAGAAGGTGACGACGCCAGCCACCATGCCAGCGCCAGCAGCGCCGCCGCCACCGCGCCGCCACCGGCCAGCACGGGCCACGCTGGCAGGCGCCGGGCATCCTGGGCCGCTGCGGGCGGCGCCTTCGGCACGGCGGGCATCGGCCGCGGCGGCAGGCTGCGCTGGCTGGGCTGCGTCATCGGCTCCGGCGGCAGCGTGCGGTGCGCACGCGGCGGCAGCGACAAGGGTGCGGTCTCCTGCTCGCGGTCGATGTCGATCAGCTCGCGCAGCTGCGTGATGTTCTGCGGCCGCGCCTCCGGCCGCACCGCCAGCATGCGGTCGATGGCCTGCAGCAGCCGGTTGCCGTAGCGGCCGCGCGCCCGCACGGCCAGCGGCTGGTAGTGGTCGGCCAGCAGGCGCGTGACGGAAGCCTGCGGCGTCTCGCCGGTGATCGCGAAATGCAGCACCGCGCCCAGCGCATAAATGTCGGTCCACGGCCCCTGCGTGGCGCCGGGCATGTCGCCGTACTGCTCCACCGGCGCGTAGCCGGGCTTCAGGATCACGGTGACGGCGCGCGTCATGTCGCCGATGACGCGGCGCGCGGCGCCGAAGTCCAGCAGCAGCGGCCTGCCGTCGTCGATCAGCAGCACGTTGTCGGGCGCGATGTCGCGGTGGAAGCAGGACGCGTCATGCAGGTACTGCAGCGCGTCGAGCAGCGGTGCCAGCAGGTCGCGCAGCCAGGCCTCGTCCGGCGGTTCGGCCATGCCCGCCAGCGCTTCCTTCAGCGTGATGCCGTCGTAGTACGGCATCACCATGTAGGCCGTGCCGTTGGCCTGCCAGAAGCGGTGCACCTTGACCAGCGCCGGGTGGTCGAAGCGGGCCAGCAGCTTGGCCTCGTTGATGAAGCTGCGCAGGCCGGCCTCGAAGGATTCCTCGTAGCGCGGCGCCCGCACCTCGACCTGCGTGCCTTGCGATCGCCAGCACAGCGAAGAAGGCATGTACTCCTTGATCGCCAGGCGCCGCTGCAGCGAGTGGTCCCAGGCCAGGTAGACGATGCCGAAGCCGCCCTCGCCGAGCACGCCGCTGATCTCATATTCGTCGAGCCGCAGGCCCACGGCGAGCTTGTTGCCGGTGGTCGCGGTGTCGGCGCCCAGGTCGACGTCCGGCATCACGCGCGAGGTCGCGAACTGGGATGCGTCGGGCGCGTCGTCGTCGGCTGGTGGCGTGCCGGCGCTCATCGGAACGGGTGCGGAATCACAGCCCGAAGTGTGGCGCAGTTTGCCTGGGCGGCTGCCCGCCGGAGGCAGGGGGCCGGGCCTGTGAATCGACCCGGCGCGGGAGGCG
>Ga0196963_10002601_pt1 | contig 10694 bp, 8 predicted proteins | sample S1_5metaG_FD_148600 | JGI IMG/M metagenome (GOLD analysis project Ga0196963, IMG submission 148600) | Soil microbial communities from Anza Borrego desert, Southern California, United States - S1_5 | ecosystem: Environmental > Terrestrial > Soil > Desert | place: USA: California | collected... | reverse complement strand
CTCGATATCCCGCCCGATGCGGAAGACGTTCTCCTCGCCCGCGTCTTCGAGAGCCTTCTGCAGCTGGTCGGCGACCTTGGGGTTCACGTCGGCGATCACGATCGACACCCCGTGCTCGCCCTCGGCCGCCTTCAGCACCGCCTGGACCAGGGCCGCCACATCCGCGTTGGGCAACGACTGCTGGTCGGAGAGCTCATCCCCGTGGAAGACGCCGAAGCGCGTCCGAGTGTTGCCCACCGCCACCGCCAACAGGTGCCCTTGAGAGGTTTCTGCCATGCCGCGAGGGTAGTGCCTCTGCGTGCCATGGCGACGTCTTCGTCACTATGTCTTGCCCTCCCGGTGCTCCGCGAACCCGAAACGTCTAAGCCCCCGTTCACGTACACTCGCCCCCATGCGTGCCTTCGACCTCCTCGTGATTGGCAGCGGCCCCGCGGGCCAGAAGTCCGCCATCCAGGCGGCCAAGCTCGGCAAGTCCGTGTGCGTGGTCGAGGGCTACGGCAGCATCGGCGGCGTCGCCGTCAACACCGGCACCATCCCCAGCAAGGCCCTGCGCGAGGCCATCCTCAACCTCGGCCACTGCCGCGTCGGCACGGGCATCGGCCGGCGCGCCGGCACCTCCGAGGCCGCCGCCCACTCCAAGGACTCCACCCTCGCCAACCTGTGGGAGGCCTGCCGCCCCATCATCCGCGCCGAGGTCGACCTGGTCCGCGGCCACTTCGCCAGCAACGGCATCGCCCTCATCAACGGCTGGGCCTCCTTCGAGGACCCGCACACCATCAAAGTAGTGGGGGAGCACCAGACCGAGCTCATCCGCGCCGAGAACGTGGTCATCGCCACCGGCACCACCCCCGCCCGCTCGCCCACCATCCCCTTCGACCACGAGGACGTCATCACCTCCGACGAGCTGCTGACCCTCAAGAAGCTCCCGCACTCCATGATCATCGTGGGCGGGGGCGTCATCGGCACCGAGTACGCCAGCATGCTCGCCATGCTGGGCGTCAAGGTCACGCTCATCGAGGGCCGCCCCCGTCTGCTCGACTTCGTCGACGCCGAGATCATCGAGGCCCTGCAGTACCACCTGCGGCAGGCGGGCGTCACGCTGCGGATGGGGGAGAAGGTCGTCTCCATCCGCAAGGTGGACGCCCCCGCCGGCGCCCGCGCCGACAACAACATCATGGCCGAGGCCGTGCTCGAGTCCGGCAAGACCCTCCGCGCCGACTGCCTCATGTACGCCATCGGCCGCCAGGGCGCCACCGACAGGCTCAACCTCGCGGCCGCGGGCCTCACCGCCGACAACCGCGGCCGCATCAAGGTCAACGAGTGCTTCCAGACCGCGGTGCCCCACATCTACGCCGTGGGCGACGTCGTCGGCTTCCCCGCCCTCGCCTCCACCAGCATGGAGCAGGGCCGCCTCTCCGCCTGCCACATGTTCGGCGCCCGCTTCGAGACTACCGCCGAGCTGCTGCCCTACGGCATCTACTCCATCCCCGAGATCTCGATGGTGGGCTGGACTGAGGAGAAGCTCACGCAGGACGGCATCCCCTACGAGGCCGGCATCGCGCAGTACAAGGAGATCGCCCGCGGCCAGCTCCTGGGCGACGACCTCGGCATGCTGAAACTCCTCATCCACCAGGAGTCCCACGCAATCCTCGGCGTCCACATCATCGGCACCAACGCCACCGAGCTCATCCACATCGGCCAGTGCGCCATGGCCTTCAAGGCCACCGTCGAGTACTTCGTCAACACCGTCTTCAACTACCCCACCCTCGCCGAGTGCTACAAGGTCGCGGCCCTTAACGGCCTCAACAAACTGCGGCACGTGTAGAACTTTAAGTACCGATCGTAACGAGCCCCCAACGAAGTGACCGGGTGCTGCCGTTCGCAACGAGCCCCGAGCGTAAGCGAGCGGGTGCTGCTCACATCGCCCCTGCCACCGATGACCCGTCACCAAGGTTCCGGGCTCGTTCCGAACGTCACTCGCGGTAACATCCCCCTATGCCCCGGCTCCTCCTCGCCATACTCGCCCTTTCTCTCCTTGTCCTCCCCGGCTGCTACCGCCGCACCGTCGCCACGAAGGGCCTGGGCGGCGTCGGCACCCGCACCCAGACCGAGTACCGCAGCAACACCGCCGCCGACCGCGCCGTCGACGGCATGCTCGGCCGCAAGCCCAGCACTGCCACAAAGTACGACGAGGTGCGGTACGACGAGAAGCGCTGAAACCCGGGGTCTCGCCCGGCCCTGTTTCGGGCCACGGCCACCCAAAACTGCTACCATCGGGCCATGACCACCCCGATGCGTGCGTTCGTCCTTGCTGCCGCCGCGCTCCTGCCCATGGGAGTCCTTGACCTCGCGCCCGGTGTCTCCTTCGCGCAACGCGCAGAGGCTCAGGAGGACTTCGTCTCCCGCGTCAACAACGAGTACCGCCCCATCTCCGCCACCAGGCGCAGCGACACCATCCTGCTGCCGCTGCTGGCCAAGATGGACAAGGCCCCCGCGGGCGTGAACACGCCCGACAAGGCGGCGCTGATGCCCGCCAACAGCCCCGAGTTCGCGGCGGCCGCCGAGTGGGCCCAGGCCCCCGCCCAGAAGGCCGTGCTTGAGGCCCTGCACAAGGTGGCCAGCGAGGCCGACTGGAAGCAGGCGTACGCCTTCGGACAGCCCTACGGAGCTGACGGCGTCAGCCCCGAGATCATCCGCACCGGCCTGTACACAGAGCTGGGCGACCCGCCCCTGCTGGCCGCGGCCAAGCACATGTACCTGCCCGCCCTGGACGCAATGGCTGCCCTGGCCAACGTCGAGGCGACCCGCCTCACCGCAGAGGGAAAAGCCGCCGACGCGGTGACCCTGATGATCGACCTCGCGTACTTCGGGCGGCAGATGGCCGACCGCCAGTTCTTCGCGGAGGTCGCCTGGGGCTTGGGGCTCATCGCGCACGCCATGGAGCGGGCCCGCGACATCGCCTACACCGACCTGCGCGGCCAGCAGAAGTACGAGGTCACCCAGGTTCCCGACCAGATCAAGCGCCTCACCGAGTCCGAGCAGGGCTACATGAACCTCGAGCGGATCAAGTACCCGGTCGCCAACCGTGTCGCCGCCGAGCAGCTCAATGCTCGTCTGTATGGCGAGCGCGGCGCCATCAACGAGAACGTCTTCGCCGCCACGATGTCGCGCCTGGGTGCGAGCGACTTCCCCCTGCGGCTGTTCTCAGTCGCAGCCCAGTACCAGTCCGCCGCCAAGGCCCAGCTCAACGGCTTTGACGCCGCCGATAGCGTGCGCTCTGTGCACAACGACTTCCAGCGCCGCTGGACCACGCACTACTTCGACCGTCTCCGGGACATCAAGAGTGATTACGAGAAGCTCGACCGGGCCCGCGTCGCAGTGGTCGAGACCACCACGCCCAACATGGCACAGCTGATCGAGATGCGTCAGAAGGCAAAGGTCGAGGCCGCCGGCACCCGCATGTCCCTCGCCCTCGTGGCCTTCGCCGAGCACAACAAGAACCTCCCGCCCACGCTCGCATCGGTCCGCCCCCGCTGGATCGACCGCCTCGAGATCGACTACTACGACGCCGCCGTCGGACGCGGCGGCACGCCCTTCTTCAGCTACTTCATCCCCATGCCCAAGCCCAAGGACCCCCGCGATGTCGCCAAGCCCCACGAGATGCAGGTCTACACCTCCCGCGGCGAAACCAACTTCAAGGTCAACCTCCAGAACGACGTGTGGGTGCTCTTCTCCATCGGCACCGATCAGCGCAGCAACGGCGCCCGCCGCATCCAGAACACCACCGACGTCGTGCAGGGCGCTGACTACCTCATGTGGCCCCCGGTCCTCAGCCTCTACCGCCAGCACCTGATCGATCGGGGCGACCTGAAGGTGACCGAGTAAAAGGGCAAAGGGCAAAGGTTCAAAGGGCCAATCTGCCGACAGCGACAGCCCTCCTCATTTTCACTTTTCGCTTTTTACTTTTCGCTTTCCCCCATGCCCGATCCCATCCACAAGGTCGTCATCATCGGCTCCGGCCCCGCCGGCTGGACCGCCGCCATCTACGCCGCCCGAGCCGCGCTCAACCCCGTCGTCTACATCGGCACCCCCCGCCAGGACCCCGGCCCCGTCCTCCCCGGCGGCCAGCTCATGCTGACCACCGAGGTTGAGAACTACCCCGGTTTCCCCCACGGCGTGATGGGCCCGCAGCTGATGGACCTCTTCCGCGCCCAGGCCGAGCGGCTCAAGACGACCATCATCGAAGACGACATCAAGCGCTGCGACTTCTCCACACGCCCATTCACGCTCTACCCCGAGAGCGGCCCGCCGGTGAAGGCCATGTCCGTGATCATCGCGACCGGCGCCCAGGCCAACTGGCTGGGCCTGGAGAACGAGATGCGGCTGGCCCTCAGCGGCGGCGGCGTGTCCGCGTGCGCTGTCTGCGACGGCGCGCTCCCCATCTTCCGCAACCAGGAGCTCGCGGTGGTGGGGGGCGGCGACACCGCCATGGAAGAGGCAACCTATCTCACCAAGTTCGCCAGCACCGTGCACATCATCCACCGGCGCGACAGCTTCCGCGCCAGCAAGATCATGCAGCAGCGGCTGCTCAGCCGCCCCAACGTCAAGGTCCACTGGAACAAGCAGGTGGCCGACGTCCTGGGCGGCGAAAAGATCGAGGGTGTGCTCCTCCAGGACACCGTCACCGGCGAGAAGACGCAGCTCACGGTGAAGGGTCTCTTCATCGCGATCGGCCACACGCCCGCGACCAGGTTCCTCAAGGACACCGGGCTCGAGTTCACCGACAAGGGCTACATCGACCTCAAGCATCGCGGTAGCCACACCAACATCCCCGGCGTCTTCGCCGCCGGCGACGTCGCCGACGCCGAGTACCGTCAGGCGATCACCGCCGCGGGCATGGGCTGCCAGGCCGCCCTCGACGCCGAGCGCTGGCTCGCCGCGCAGGGCGTTGACTAGCCCGCCGCAACCCCTTGCGTCCCAGCAACTTGCCGATATCCTGCAAGCCGCGTGTCACCCGCGACATGCGCCCCGGGGGCGCCTTCCGCCGCGCCCCATCCGTCCTTCGAGAGAGAGCACACATGAAGACCGCAGCCCTCACCACGGCTATCGCCGCAGCCCTCGCGGCTCCCGCCCTCGCCCAACCCCACCACATGAACGAAATGATGCTCGACTGGCACCTCGCCAGCAACCGCATCCACGTTCACGCCCACGGCGAGCCCATGCCCTGGCACGTGCCGCCGTCAGTGTTCGCCGGCGTCAACGGCTGGGCCGCGGCCGATATCGGCTTCACCTCCGCCGAGACCGCCCACCCGCACCTGGGCACCGACGTCTTCCCCCCGAGCGTTGATATCCGCGCCATCCTCGTCTCCAGCAGCCCCGGCATCCACGTCTTCGGCGCCGGTGGTCCGCTGCCCGTGGGCGGCGAGATTGTCCTCGGCTCCCCGGTCATCCACCACATGCCGGTCTGGAACATCACCAGCACCACGCCGGGCGAGATCAAGACAATGACGTGGCGGTTCCGCGACGCCTCCGGCTTCCTCGCCGACAGCGCCCCCTTCACCATCAGCCTCACCGCCGTCCCAGCCCCCAGCGCCGCCCTAATGCTCACGGCCGGCCTCGCAGGCCTCGCCACCCGCCGCCGCCGCTAAGAACCACTACCGATAGGAACCGCGACCGTAGGGGAGCGCTCGGCCCGGCGCGGGCCGACCTCTTCTCTTCTCAACTCAGGAAACAAAAGAGGCCCGGCGCATCGCGCCGGGCCTTCTCGTTTTCAGATCCAATCAGCCTCAGCAGGGCGTCCCGCCCAGCACGCGGAAGAACGCCTCGATGTCCTGATCGGTGCCGATGTCCCCGTCACCGTTGAAGTCGCTGCCCTGGCAGAAGCAGGTGTCGCAGCAGTTCCCGCCCAGGCAGGCGAAGAACGCCTCGATGTCCTGGTCTGTGCCCGAGTCGCCGTCGCCGTTGAAGTCCTGCGGCCCGCACTCGTTGCCGGGGCAGCCGCCGGTAACGGTCAGCTTCGCCGCGGTGCTAGCCATGCCGCCGCAGGAGTTGCTCACCACGCAGTCATAGCTGCCCTGCTCGGCCGCGGTCGCAGGGTTGATGGTGAGTGTCGCGGAGTTCACGCCAGAGAAGGAGGCCGCGTTGCTCAGGGGCGAGCCGTTGCGCCGCCACTGGTAGTTGGGCCCGCCGCCGCCGCGGGGGTTGGCCGCCACCGTGAACTGGGCCGAGCCGCCGCTGGTAACTGTGACGTCCGTGGGGTTGGTGGTCACCAGTGGCGAGCAGGGGAAGAGCGAGGGCCAGAAGATCTGCCCGCGCACCTCGCCGCCGCCGAAGTTCACCGTGTGAATGTTCACGTACGTGCTGGCATCGAGCACCGCCGCGGCATTGGCCGCGCCGAAGGTCCACGTCCCGCGCTTGGGGCTGCCCGCCGGCAGCGTGTGCACCACGCCGGCGTTCGCGCCCACCGGGGCGTAGCCATGGATGTGCGCCGCCGTCTCGTTGCTCGAGAGGCTCAGGCGCCGGATGTCGTACCCGAGAATGTTGTTCGCCCGGTCCAGCGAGATCAGGGCCCCGCCCGTGGCGGGCGTCGTCACCGGCCCGACCTCCTGCTGCCCGTCGATCGGGTTCACGCTGAACACGATTTGTCCACGCAGCTCGCCCCCGCCATTGTTGACGGTGTGGATGTTGACGTATGTCATCCCGTCGATGATCCGCTGCTCCTGCGCCTCCGTGTAGTTCCACACGCCCACCTTGGGGTTGGCTGCGGGGAGCCCGTGCAGCACGCCCGAACTGGTCCCCGGCATGCTGAACCCGTGGATGTGCGCGGCTGTCTCCGCAGACGCGAGGCCGCCGTAAGAGATGTAGTACCGCAGCGTGTTCGCCGTGGCATCGATGTTGAACAGCGCGAACCCGCGCCCAGGCAGCGCCAACGGGGGCACCTCCTGGCCGGTATCGAGCTCCGCATGCCCCGACACAATCTGGCCGCGGATCTCGCCGCCGCCGAAGTTCGTCGTGTGCACGTTGACGTAGGTGCGCCCGTTGAGGATGTCGTTCTCCTGGGCCTCGGCGTAGTTCCACACGCCCACCTTCACCGGGCCCGAGGGGAGGGCATGCACCACGCCCGAGTTCACCCCGGGGTCGCTCATGCCGTGGATGTGGGCGGCCGTCTCTGCGCTGGTGAGGCCCGCGTACACGATCCGGTAGCTCATCGTGTTCGCGACGGTGTCGATCACGAAGCGCCCGTAGCCCTGCGCGGTGGACGCGTTGGTGGGCACCTCCTGCATCGCGCTCAACACCGCCACGCGGGTGTATATCTCCGCGTCAGCCATCGGTGCAAGGGCAGCCAGCGCCAGAGCGGCCGGCGCGAACGTACGAAGTGCAATGGTCCTGATCCCCATGAGTGGTCCTCCTGTAAGGCGGCATGGTACCGCAAGGTCTGCGGATTCCCATGTGATCTGCACGCCCCGCCATTGCGACTCCCGCGCTGTTTTCCGCGAAGATCGTGCAAGGAACCGCCCTGGTGCGACACATCGGACGCCACCCCTGTTGGTCCGGATTCCCGCTCTCCGGTACCATGGGCCCCCATGCCCCTGACCCGCGCCCTTGGCGCCCTCATCCTGCTGCTCTCAATCCTGCTCGCTCACCCGAGCGCCCTCGCCCAGACAACACCCCCGTCGCCCCACACCGACGTCACCGTCGGCATGTACGTCGTGCAGCTCGACGATCCTTCCCTCAAAGACCGCCAGTTCACGGCCGTGTTCTGGCTGTGGTTCCGCTGGAAGGGCGACAAGGACCTCAACCCCCTGAAGAAGTTCGAGGTCGTCGGCGGGCAGGTCGAGGGGCTCGAGAATGAGGAGACGGTGGTGGGGGGTGAGGGCGGCGTGCACTACCAGTGCGCTAAGGTCCGCGCCCGCATCACCCAGGAGTTCGACGTCACCCGCTTCCCCATCGATGACCACACCCTCGAGATCTCCGTCGAGGAGACCAGCGACGGCATCGAGGTCATCCGATACGTGCCCGACGCCCGCAACAGCAAGCTCCAGGAGTCCATCGCTCTCGCGGGCTGGCGCATCGGCACCACTGCCGCGGTCGTCGCCACCCACAACTACGCCAGTACCTTCGGGGACCCCGCGCAGCCCGAGGACGGCAAGAGCAGCTACGCCCGCTTCACGCTCCAGGTCCCGGTCGACCGCCCCGGCATCGGCTACCCCATCAAGATGTTCTGGAGCCTCTACCTCAGCGTCTTCGTCGCCATCCTCGCCTTCAACATCAAGCCGATCGACCTTGACCCCCGTTTCGGCCTGGGCGTCGGCGCCGTCTTCGCGGCCATGGCCTCCGCCTACGTCATCAGCTCCAGCCTGCCAGACGGCAACCAGGTCACCCTCGCCGACAAGGTCGTCATGATCGCGATCGGCTTCATCGTGACCAGCATCATCCAGTCGATCATCTCGCTGCGGCTGTTCCAGGCCGGCAAGGAAGCAGCGTGCGCCCGCCTCGACCGCCTCTCCTTCTTTGTCTTCACGCTGGCGTACGCGGGCATCAACGTCTGGCTGCTCCGCGCAGCCTGAAAGAGCCGATCGCGCAAGCGATCGAACGCTCGCGCCCTCAGCGCGTCCCTGCATACGACGTCACCCTTGCGCGGCGGTACACCGCTCCCCGCCTGCTTACCATTTCCCCTCACTTCTCACTGAACCCCGCGGAGCCCATCGATGAAGACCCTCTGCCTCCTCCTGCTTCTCGCCGGAACCACCGCCGCGTGCGGCCAGACCAACGCGCCCGCCGCCAAGCCCCAGACGCTTTCCAAGACCGGCATCGACTTCCGCCATCAGGCCGAGGACGTAGTGACCGGGGTCAAGGTGCCGTGGGCCATCGTGTTCGACCCTGCCGGCCGCATGTTCTTCACCGAGCGCGCGGGGCGCGTCCGCGTGTACGAGAACGGCAAGCTGCGGGAAGAACCCTACTTCACCGTCCCGGACGTGCTGGTCGCCAGCGAGACCGGCCTCATGGGCATGTGCCTGCACCCGGACTACAAGACCAACAAGTACGTCTACCTCGCCTTCGGTTACAAGGGGGAGGGGAGGGACGTGCGCGTGGTCCGCTACGTAGACACCGGCTCGACGCTCCAGCAGGACAAGGTCATCGTGTCGGGCATCGGCGTGAAGGGCAATCACTCCGGCTGCCAGATCGCCTTCGGCCCCGACGGCAAGCTCTACATCTCCACCGGCGAAATGTTCGAGCAGGACCGCGCCCAGGACCTCAAGGACCTTGGCGGCAAATTCCTCCGCGTCAATGACGACGGCACCGCTCCCGATGACAACCCCTTCGTGAAGACCGAGGGCGCCCGCCCCGAGATATGGACCCTCGGCAACCGCAACCCGCAGGGCTTCGACTGGCACCCCGACACCAAGGAGCTCTTCTCCACCGAGCACGGCCCCTCCGGCGAGGTACGCGATGGCTCCCGCCCCGCTGGCGGTGGCGACGAGTTCAACCACATCCAGAAGGGCAAGAACTACGGCTGGCCCGAGATCTTCTATGACCAGAAGAAGGAGGGGATGGAGTCGCCCCTGGTCCTGTGGCGTCGGCCCACCATGGCCCCCGGCGGCGGCTGCTTCTACGACGGGGAAAAGTTCCCCGAGCTCAAGGGCAAGTACCTCGCCGCGTGCCTGTTGGGGCAGCAGATCCGCTGCATCACCCTCGACGGCAGCAAGGTGACCTCCGATGACACCCTGCTGACCGGCTACGGGCGGGTGCGGGCGATCACCGTGGGTCCGGATGGGTTCATCTACTTCTCCACCAGCAACCGCGACGGGCGCGGGCGCGCCGGCGAGACCGACGATCGCATCGTGCGGCTTAAGCCTTTATCCTGAAACAGCTTACGGTTTGCTTCCCCGGCAACACCCCCTCCTTTGGAGGGGGTGTTTTCATTCCGGTCGCCGCAAGCCAGCGCGAACTGGCGCGGCACCCAGCCTCCGTTCAGAAAAAAACCTCGAAAGAACCGGAATGCGCAAGTTTCGCCGCTCCGCACCCTTACAGGATCCTCGCCGACAAAATCCAGAAACTTGGTGGCATTTCTCAAAACACCACTTCCCTTCCGCCCCCCTGTCTGGTAAAAACCTCCCCTGAGAGACGACTTTCGCGGTCCAAGGTTCGCTCATGGCCTGTTTCCAAACCGCCGGCCACGGGTGAGACGGCAAGCCGCGATTCAAGAGGTGCTGCCCGCAAGGGCAGAAAGAGAGAGACACATGAAGCTCAATGGGTTGATGCTGGTTGCTGGTCTGGTGGTCGCGTCGGGGGTGACGACTGCTCGGGCCGATGTTCCCTGGAACGTCCCCAACGGCAGCAACACCGTGCTCTCCTGGCAGAACGGGCGCAGCGATAACGGCCTGTTCGGAAGCAACGTGACCGTCATCGGTGACACGTTCTTCTTCGTCACCAACGAGAACTTCGACGCCGCCGCGTCCAACGGCGGCCAGATCACCAAGAGCGACACGCTCCGCGTGACCGTGCACGCTCAGCCCGGCCGGTTCTTCACCGAGGTGATCTTCGCCTCGCAGGGCAACTACTACGTCTACGGCTCCAACTCGTCGGTCGACGTGCAGGGCAACCTCACGATCAACGACCGCAACTCCCCCCGCACCGTCAGCGTACGCGACTTCCGCGACGCGCCGCCCCCGCGACGGGATGAGCCGGCACAT
>Ga0196963_10002600_pt1 | contig 10694 bp, 11 predicted proteins | sample S1_5metaG_FD_148600 | JGI IMG/M metagenome (GOLD analysis project Ga0196963, IMG submission 148600) | Soil microbial communities from Anza Borrego desert, Southern California, United States - S1_5 | ecosystem: Environmental > Terrestrial > Soil > Desert | place: USA: California | collected... | reverse complement strand
TGGCGCTCGCATTCCTGGTGACGCAGGCGCCGCACTTTCTCTGGTACCTGATTCCCTATACCGCTTGCCTCTGCGTGCTCGGGGGGATTGGCCTTGCGCACTTGTGCGAGGCACGGTGGCCTGCCGGCCGTGTCCACGTGCGCGTCGCGATCTTCGCGGTTGCGCTGCTGCAGATTGCGGCGTTTGCGCATGCCATGCGCTCGACGACGGACTGGCATTGGCGGAACCAGCGAAACGAGCGTGAGGTCCGCCAGGCCATCGGTGAATGGCTCAATGTCCACACCAGGCCGGACGCGACCGTACTGATGGAAGCGATTGGGTATCAAGGCACGATCAGCGGCCGCCGGGTGATCGATCTCGCGGGGCTGATCTCGCCGAGGGTCGTCGAACTGCAGCGGCAGTCGCGATCGAACGGGGACGCGTTCGTCAGGATTCTGAAAGAGTTCGCGCCCGATTATGTGGTGTTGCGCAGCATCGAGGTGCGCGAAAACCAGCATTTTCATGGCGGCAAACTCTTTGAGTCGCAACGCGATGCCGATGCGTTCCACGCCGCATACCAGGCGGCAGTCACCTATACGGCGCCCCACCCCGAGATCTGGATGACAGGGTCATCCGTCACCGTCTATTCGCGCCGCTGAGACCCCGGCCGCTTTTGACCACGGCGAGTTGCGGTATTCTAAACGTGGCTTGTGAATTCACCGAACAAGCGGAAGACGGCTGCAGAGCCCGTCTCCGAACTCACCACCAACCGGCTGTCGGTGTACTTGCGCTGCCTCAACCAGCTTGAAGCGGCGGGTGTCGAAACCATTTCCTCGCAGGCGCTGGCCGAGCAATTTCATTTGAACGCGGCGCAAATCCGCAAAGACCTCGCCTACTTCGGGGAGTTTGGTGTTCGTGGCGTCGGCTACTACGTCAAGGATCTGAAGCGCCACCTCCGGCAGATCCTCGGTCTCGATCGGAAGCTGCGCGTCGCGGTGATGGGCGCCGGCAATCTTGGCCTCGCGCTGGCGGACTATCCGGGTTTCAGGCGTGAAGGCTTTGAAATCGTCGCGATGTTCGACGTGGCCGAAGTCAAGATCGGCGACGAATCCCGTAGCGGGGTGCCGATTCACGACCTCAAGGAGCTCAAGAAGATCGTCCGCAAGGAGCACATCGACATCGCGGTGATCGCGGTGCCCGCTGAATCCGCTCAGCACGTGCTCGAGCAGGTCGTCGCCGCCGGCATCAAGGCGGTGTTGAACTTCTCGCCCGGTGCGATCAAAGTGCCGCCGGGGGTCAAGGTCAAGAGCGTCGATCTGACGGTGTCACTCGAAAGCCTGTCGTTCTATCTCGCGCAGGGGATTGACGATGGCAGCTAACAAGGGTGCCGGGGGTGCTCAGGGTGCCAAGGGTGCCAAAGGTGCCAGGGGTGCCAAGGGTGCTCAGGGTGCCAAAGGTGCCAAAGTGCTTACGCACGTCGATCGACACGGCCGGATCCGGATGGTCGATGTCGGCGGTAAAGACATCACGCATCGTGAAGCGGTGGCGCGCGGGTCGATCGTCATGTCCAAGGAGGCGCGGCGGCTGATCCGGTCCGGCCACAACAAGAAAGGCGATCCGATCCAGGCGGCGCGGCTGGCCGGCATCATGGCGGCGAAGAAGACCAGCGAGTTGATCCCGCTGTGCCATCCGCTGAACCTGTCGCACGTGGCCGTGGACCTCACGCCCACAAAGCAGGGCTATGTCATCGAAGCGCGGGCGCGGACGGCGGGCAGGACCGGCGTTGAAATGGAGGCGCTCACGGCCGTGGCCGTGGCCGCTCTGACGCTCTACGACATGGTCAAAGCTGTCGACAAGACCATGGTGATCGGCGACATCGAGCTGATCGAGAAGCAGGGCGGGCGATCCGGCCATTACACGCGCCCGGCCAGGAACGACTGAACGCCGCAGGCTGAAGGCTGACGACATGAAAGTTCTCGTCTCCATCCAGCAGCCGGTCACGCAGTGGCAGATCCCGCCCGAGAGCATCGACAGGCTGCGGCGCCGGTTCCCGCACATCGAATTCATCCACGCCACGACGCCGCAGCAGCGCGCCGCCGGGTTGAAGGATTGTGACGTCGCCTACACCTGGATTCTCGAGGCCGATGAGATCACCGACGCCGCGAAGCTGAAATGGGTCCACACCTCCGCGGTCGCGGTCGAGACCATCTGTCTCGACGAACTGTTCGCGCGCGGCATTGCGGTCAGCAACACCCGCGGTGTCCAGGCCGTGCCGATTGCCGAGCACGTCCTGGCGGTCGCGCTCGCGCTCGCCAAGCAATTGCCGTTCGTGCTCGACCACCAGCGGCACGCGCGCTGGGCGCAGAACGAGTTGGTGGGGGAGCGGCTGCCGTGGTTGCTGAACGGCCGGACGATGGGGCTCGTCGGCGTCGGCACGATCGGCTCGGAGATTGCCAGGCGCGCCGCGGCGTTTGGCATGCGCGTGATTGCGCTGCGCCGTCAGCCCGCCTACGGCGTCATCGGCCATGTCGAGCGCGTCTACGGCAAAGATCACCTCGACGAGTTCCTGGCGCAGAGTGATGTGCTGGTGATCTGCGCGCCGCTGACTCCCGAAACCCTCAATTTGATCGGCCCCCGCGAATTCGCTCAACTGCCGAAGGGTGCCATCGTCATCAACGTCGGACGCGCGCGGATCATCGATAACCACGCCTTGATCGACGCGCTGACGTCGGGCCATCTGGGCGGCGCATCGCTTGACGTCTTTCCGCAGGAACCCCTGCCGCCAGAGCATCCGCTCTGGACGGCGCCGAACGTGATTCTCACGCCTCATACGTCCGGCTTTCGCAAAGGCCACTGGGACGAAGTCGTCGAGCTGTTCGGCGACAACCTCGAACGCTTCCTCAAGGGCGAGCCGCTGAAATTCCGCGTCGAACCCGCCCTGGGCTATTAACTGTTAACTGAAAGACTGAAGACTGAAAGACAAGACTGAAGGCTGAAGGCTGATCGCTGATCGCTGCTCGCTGCTCGCCGCCCCTACTCCCTCGGCGGCGGCTCGATATGGATGATCGCGTCCTTGATCTGCGGAAAGCGCTCCATCAACCGGTCTTTCACGACGTGCGATATGCCGTGCGCGTCGTCGAGCGACATGTCAGCGCGCATCCAGATGTGGAGATCGAGAAACACGAAGTCCGCCGAGCCTCGCGTGCGAATGTGATGGCTGCCGATTACTTCCGGCACGCTCTGGATGACCGCGCGGATCTCCTCCTCCGGAATCACGATCCGATCGCCCAGGATGCCCGTGGTCGACTGAAAAATCTCCCAGCATGCGTAGCCGATGAACGCCGCCACCACCACGGCGGCGGCGGGATCGAGCCACGCCACGCCCCGCTGTACCCCAATCAGCGCCGCGATGACCGTCGCCGAGGTCAGGAGATCGCTCATCGTGTGGTGCGCGTCGGCCAGCAGCACCTCACTCTTCAATCGATTGCCGGCCCGGCGCTCGTAACGGACCACGGCGAGGTTCACGACGAAGGTGCCGCCCATCACGATGAACGTCCACGCGGTAATCGACGGCTCGCCGCCGGATCGCAACCGTTCCCACGCGCCTGACAGCACTTCACGCAGCACCAGCAGCAGGAACACCAGAATGCCCAGCGATGCCAGGGTTTCGAACTTGCGATGGCCGTACGGATGATCGACGTCGGGCGGGGCGCTGGCGATTCGCACGCCGATGATGGCGACGACGTTCGACGCGGTGTCGGTGAGGGAGTGGAAGCCGTCCGACAGCACCGAGACGGCGCCAGTCGACAAGCCGAGGACGATCTTCGCGCCCGCGACCAGCAGATTCAGAAAGAAAACGCGATAGAGGACCGTGGTGACTTCAGCGGCGCGGTCCGTCATGGCTTTCAGCCTTCAGCCTACAGCCTTCAGCGTCAGCCTAGAAGATCGTCGCTTGCGGGACCGGCCACCACCGCACCTGCACCTTGCCGATGATGTATTTCTTCGGGACGAAGCCCCAATGCCGGCTGTCGGAGCTGTTATTGCGGTGATCGCCCATCACGAAGTAGTACCCCTCGGGGATTACCTGCGGCCCCCAGTCGTCGTGACTGCGATATTCGGCGGGCACGAAGTCATCGCGCATCGGCACGTCGTTGACGTAGACACGGCCATCGACGACGCGCACGGTGTCGCCTTCTTCGGCGATGACCCGCTTGACGAACGACTTGTCCGGGTTGAGCGGGTAGTAGAGCATCACGATATCGCCGCGTTGTGGCGACGTCAGGCGATACCGCAGCTTGTTGACGATCAGACGATCCTGATCCGCCAGCGTCGGCGCCATGCTTTGCCCTTCGACGCGCGCGACCTGGAAGCCGAACGTGACGATCAACGTCGCGTAGACCGCGGCCGACGCCAGCGTCCGCACCCACGCGAAGAATTCGTCGCGCCACATCTCGAGCCGCCGCATCATGCGCTGAGGATCGTGGTCGATGTGCATCGGCAGCGGCACCGGCTGCCCCGTTGCAAACCGATCGGCGGGAGGCGCAAACGTGACCGGATTTTCGTCGCCGGGATCGGCAAAGACTACAGCTTCAGGTATTCCCGAAGGCGTCGGGTCTGCGACCGGCTGACGGGAATCTCCGTCGCCTTCGCGTCGGTCATCCTGAGGATGTAATTCCGGCTGAACCAAGGGACGATCTCCTTGACCTTATTAATGTTCACCAGGTGCGATCGGTGGACCCGCCAGAACACCTCCGGATCGAGCCGCGCGTGCAGCTCCTCCAGGGTGCGGTCGTTCGACGTCCCCGATACCTGATTGGTAACAATATTAATCGAATCCTCGACGAGCGAGGCATGGATGATGTCGTCGGCCTGAACCAGGACAAACCGGTCATTGACTTTGACGGCCACCTGGTCCCGGCGGTCTTTCTGGCCGGACATCATCCGCACCAACCGGTCGAGCTGTCCCGCCAGCGGCTCCCGTTCGCCCAATCGCTTGCGAGCTCTCGCCACCGCCTTCTCGAGCCGTGACGAGTCGACCGGCTTCAGTACATAGTCCACCGCGTTGACTTCGAACGCCTCAATCGCGCGCTGATCGAAGGCTGTGACGAAAATCACGCCCGGTCCGGTTCCCGCTTCCATGACCTTCCGCGCCACCTCGAAGCCGGTCAGCCCGGGCATTTGCACGTCGAGAAAGGCCACGTCGGGTGTGTGGCGTGCGATTTCGTCGAGCGCTTCGACGCCGTTCGACGCCTGCGCCACCACGGCGACCCCGTCCAGCTGGCCGAGCAGGAAGCACAACTCATCCCGCGCATGCTGCTCATCGTCGGCGACGATGGCCGTGAGTGGGGAGAGTGGTGATTCGATTTTGGAAGCTGCGATCGTCATGCGCTGACACGTTCTTCGGCGAGCGCGAGCGGAATCTGCACGCGCGCGCACGCGCCCTGGCCCGGCAGCCCGGTGAGCGTCAGGCGGCCCGGGGCGCCGTACAGGACGCGCAACCGTTCGTTGACGTTGCTCAAGCCGATCCCGCTCGACAGCGCGTGCGGCAGCCGTTCGTCCGAGATGCCCAGGCCGTCATCCTCGATCTCGATGACGGCGAGATTATCTTCCCGACGGCTGCGAATAGTGATCGTCCCCGGGCCGACTTTTCGTGCGAATCCATGCTTGATGCAGTTCTCGACCAGTGGTTGCAGCAGCAGGCTTGGCACGATGACGTCCAGCGTGTCAGGGGCGATCGACTTGCGTACCGTCAGCCGCGAGCCAAACCGGATCACTTCGATGTCGAGATATTCGTCGATGGCGGCGAGCTCTTCACGCAGGGTGACGAACTGCTCCTGGTTCTGCATCAGCTTGCGCAGCAGCCCGGACAGCTTCTGAATCACGGTGCGTGCGGTCTCCGGCTGTGAGCGAATCAGCGACGAGACCGACGCGAGGGTATTGAACAGGAAATGCGGATTGATCTGGCTCTTCAGCGCTTCGACTTTCGCGGCGAGCAGCAGCTTCTCCTGCTCGTGCAGCCGATGCTCGATGCGGGCGTTGTTCCAGATCTTGATCGGCGTCGATACCGTTAGGATGGTGGCGAGGTAGACCAGCAGCGTCAGCGCGGGGTCGGGACTCGACAGGTGAAACAGCCGCAGCGGATACCGGGCGCCCACCATTTGCCGGATGAACTCGAGTCCGATCGGCGCCAGCAGCAGGATGACCTGCCAGTTGACCTGCATGTCGCGGAACATGCGCCACACGTAGCGCGGCACGCTGAAGATCACGAACGGAGAGAAATTCCAGATCGATTCCTTCGGGCACGCTTCGCGAATACCGCCGCCGAAGAACCCGCAGCCGACCGCGAAGAATGGCGCACCGTATTCGGCCGCCGCCAGTGCGGGCAGCGACAGCGACAACCCGACGATCGCGCCGGTGTAGGGTCCCGCAATCAACCCGGCGAGCAGGGCGCCTTCGAGCGTGAGGTCGACGGCGCTGTAATTGAGGAGGATGCGCGCCGCGACGCCCATCGTGAACGGCACGGCGAGGCCGAGCGCAAACACCAGACGGTCCGGCCAGTTGCGCTGTTCGAAGATCAGGATGTGCCGAAAGCGGCGATACCTGGCCAGCATCGTCGCCAGGGCGGCCATCGCCGCGAGTTTGACGACCAGCGTGGTCAGCAGAAACTGCCCGGCGGAGAGGAATTTGGGTTCTTGCAGCATCAGGCCAAGGGGCCAAGGGGCGAAGAGGCCAAGAGGCCAAGAAAAATGCTGGGAGCCGCCGAGCGTTCTTGGCCTTTTGGCCCCTTGGCCTCTGGGCCTAAGATGGTATCATTACAGGACTTATGCTCGGTCCGCTCGCCAAGGGTTTTGCGCTTACCTTCAGACACCTGTTTCGAAAGCCGATCACCGTCAACTACCCCGACCAGAAAGTGCCGATGTTTCCGCGCTATCGCGGCAAACAGGTGTTGATGCGCGACGAGAACGGCCTGGAAAAGTGCGTGGCGTGCGGGCTGTGTGCAGTGGCGTGCCCGGCGGACGCGATTTACCTTGAAGCCGCCGAGAACGACGGCACGGTCATGGCGGGTCCACGCTACGCGTCGATCTATCAGATTCACAAGACGCGCTGCATCTTCTGCGGCTACTGCGAAGAGGCGTGCCCGGTCTCGGCCATCTTCATGGGCAAGGACTACGAGCTCGCGGTCTACAGCAAGGACGACTTCGTGTGGGACAAGACGGAGTTACTGGTTCCGCCGGCCGACAACGAGAAGGCGCCGATCGCGGCCCGCTAATCGCGAACCAAGCGGCCTGCGTGGCCGTCTGAAACATAACGACCCTGAATTGAAGCCTTTTTTGGATGCGTTAGATGAACGTGTGCTCGTCTGCGACGGCGCGATGGGCACGCTGCTGTACGCGAAAGGCGTCTTCATCAACCGCTGCTTCGAGTCCCTCAACCAGACCAATCCCGATCTGGTGGTCGATGTCCACAGCGACTACCTGAAGGCCGGCGCGGACGTCATCGAGACGAATACGTTCGGGGCCAACCGCATCAAGCTGCGGGGCTTCGGTCTGGGCGATCAGGTGCGCGCGATCAATCTCGCGGGCGCGCAGCTGGCCCGCCGCGCCATGGAGAAATCCGGCTGCGTGGCCTACGTGGCGGGCGCGATCGGACCGCTCGGCATCCGCATCGAGCCATGGGGCAAGACCGGTGTCGACGAAGCCGAGGCGACCTTTCGCGAACAGGCCCAGGCGCTGCTCGACGGCCACGTCGATCTGTTCATCCTCGAAACGTTTCGCGATCTCAACGAGATTGGAGCCGCGATTGCGGCCGTCCGCGGTATTTGTGATCTGCCAATCGTGGCGCAGATGACTACCGAAGAGGATGGGCTTAGCCTCGACGGCGCGCCGCCGGAGCAATTCGCGCCGGAATTAATCAAGCGCGGAGCCAGCCTGGTCGGCGTTAACTGCAGTGTGGGACCTGCTCCCATGCTTGAAACTGTCGAGCGCATCTCCGACATCGTAGATGTATGGCTCTCAGCGCAGCCGAATGCAGGGCGGCCGCGCGACATCGAGGGCCGTAACCTGTATCTCTGTTCACCTGAATACATGGCGTCGTACGCGCGACGCTTCATCAACTCGGGTGTACGGCTGGTTGGCGGCTGCTGCGGCACGACCCCGGAACATATCCGGCAGATTGCCCTGGCAGCGAAGTCGATGGCACCGGGACTGGCGCGGCATGCCGCCGGGCCTGCCGATGTCACGACGCCCGTCGCGAGCCAGCCGAACGCCCGGCCCGCGGTGTCTCGCGAATCGAAGTCGGCCTTTGCCAGGAAGCTGGTCAACGGCGGCTTCATCCGCGCGCTGGAATTAATCCCGCCGCGCGGTCATGCGACCGCCGCGGCGCTCGACGATGCGGCCCGGTTGTCGAAGCGCGGTGTCGACATCGTGACCATCCCGGATGGGCCGCGTGCCGGCGCGCGCATGAGCGCGCTGTCGCTTGCGGTGCTCGTGCAACAGCACGCGGCGGTGGAAGCGCTGTTGCAGTATTCGTGTCGCGATCGCAATTTGCTCGGCATCCAGTCGGATCTGCTGGGCGCGCACGCGATGGGTGTGCGCAACGTGCTTGGCATCACCGGCGACGTCCGGAACCTGGGCGACATCCCGGATGCGACCGCGGTGTTCGACGTCGACTCGATTGGGTTGACGAACGTGATCACGAGGCTCAATCACGGCCTCGACATCGGCGGCCAGTCGATCGGCGAACCGACGGCGTTTCATACCGGCGTGATGGTGAACCCGTCGCGCGATTTGGATCAGGAACTGCGCCGTCTGGAGTTCAAGGTGGAAGCCGGCGCTGAATTTGCCGTGACCAGACCGGTGTTCGACGTCGCCGCCTTCGAACGGTTCCTGAAGCGGGTCGAGCCGATGGGGCTGCCGATCATCGTCGGCATCTGGCCGTTCGACAGCGCGTTGAACGCGGAGTTCATGGCGAACGAAGTGCCGGGGGTATCGGTCCCGGACGCGATTGTGGAGCGGATGCGGCGCACGACCAGCGCGGAGGCCGCGTTAGCGGAAGGTGTGACAGTGGCACGGGAGATTGTGACGGCCATCAAGGGGATGGCCGCCGGTGTGCAGATCTCCTCGCCGTCCGGCCGTTTGGACTCGGCCTTGGACGTGCTTGACGTGGTATAGTCCGGCGTTCCAACGTCTCGAGCGTGTAAATATGGCCCTATTTGAGCAGCATACGCAGCGGTCAGGTGACGCGGCGACCCGCGCCCTGACAGTGACCTCCGTCGGAACCGACTTTGTCGAGCGCGTGTACCAGAACATCGCCAAAGTCTACGACTACACCTATGGCCCGACGCTGCATCCCGGCCGCATCGAGGCGATCGAGAAAATGCGGATTCGCCCCGGCACGCACGTGCTCGAAGTCGGCGTCGGCACCGGCATCAACCTCGGGATGTATCCGCGCTCGGCGCGCATCACCGGCATCGATCTGTCGAGCCGTATGCTCGAGAAAGCGTCGAAGCGCATCGCCGAAAAGGGCTTGTCGAACTGCGACGTGCTCGAGATGGACGCGACGGCGATGACCTTCGCCGACAACTCGTTCGACGTCGTCTACGCGCCGTATGTGATCAGCGTGGTGCCCGACCCGGTCGCGGTGGCACGCGAGATGTATCGCGTCTGCCGTCCGGGCGGCCGCGTCGTCATTCTCAATCACTTCAAGAGCGCCAACCCGATCATGTCGAAGATCGAAACGGCGATCTCGCCGATGACGGTGCACATCGGCTTCACGGCGGATCTCGATCTGCCGGGTTTCCTGAAGCAGGCCGACCTGACGCCGGTGTCGATCGAGAAGGTCAACGTCCCGAAGATCTGGACGCTGATCACGGTTGTCAAGGATTAGAAGGTTCTACGAACGTTCTGCGGGGGTTCTACGATCGTAGAACGCTCGTAGAACGATTAAGATTTGCTTTGTGGCCTTCGACGAGAAAGCGTTCTTCCAGGACAAGCCGGAAAGCCGGCCCGCCAAGTATGCGTGCCCGCGCTGCAAGCGCACCAACGACTACAGCATTCGCTGGATGCGCCGCACCAAGCGGAAGGACCGCCAGCCGCAGGGCGCCGAGGACCGCGCGAAGTTCGACAAGCTCCGCGACCACCTACTGCGCCTCGACGACGAGGTGACGTGTAAGACGTGCGGCAAGAAGTTCGAAGTGCCGTCCCATCATTCCTTGTTGTTTACCGATCAACTCGAAGGGTTGCCGGCCGACGAGGACGCCGAGAGTCTGGAGGCGTCGGAGCCGGCGGCGCCCATTGACCGTTCCAAGCTCCCCGCGCGCTTCACGCGCCCGACCAAGGGCTGGCGCGGCTGACGGTTGTCTTTTACGTGTCCGGCCACGGCTTCGGACACGCCTCGCGGGTCGTCGAAGTCATCAACGCGCTGAACGAGCGCAGGCCCGACCTTCAGATTATCCTGCGCTCCTCGGTTGCACCCTGGCTGGTGCAGCGCACCGTCCGGCACGGCGTCGAGCTGATGCCGGCCGAAGTCGATACCGGTGCGGTGCAACTGGATAGCCTTCGCCTGGATCCCGTGGCCACCATTGCGCGCGCCGAGACGTTCATGTCGACGTTCGATCGGCGTCTCGCCGGCGAAGCCGCGCTGCTTCGCGACCGCGGTGCGGCGCTCGTCGTCGCCGACCTCCCGGCGCTGGGTATTGCGGCCGGCGCGGCGGTCGG
>Ga0196963_10002598_pt1 | contig 10698 bp, 12 predicted proteins | sample S1_5metaG_FD_148600 | JGI IMG/M metagenome (GOLD analysis project Ga0196963, IMG submission 148600) | Soil microbial communities from Anza Borrego desert, Southern California, United States - S1_5 | ecosystem: Environmental > Terrestrial > Soil > Desert | place: USA: California | collected... | reverse complement strand
TAACGACTTTCTAATACTAAACGTTACACTATTTGAGATCAAGTTTTATATACTCCAAAATTAACTGCTATAAGTTAGAAGATATTCACAATAAAAATCGCTAGCAATATGCTAGCGATTTTTAAGCAAGTTTTATGTATTTTTACGGTCTGCGAATAACGCGTTGGGCGTAGAAATTCGCTCCTGTATCCTGTCCTCGCACAAGCACTTCATCTCCTACTTCAAGCGATGGAAAATTGGTTCTTACAAATCTTGTAGAAGAATCAACCGTAAATACAACATCTATATCCGAATCATCAAGCCTGACGGTGAATGAATTCGCTCCTTTGGCAACCACAGTTCCGTTAAGGACCCTTACCCCTGGATTACTGCCGTAAGTATGAGTATCTTCCAGCAATCTGATCCTTGAGGCTTCAATGTTGCCTTCATCGTTAAATTGACCCTGCACGTGTACAACATCACCCGTGTCTATATCTAACCAAGAATTTCGGTTTGGTTGAAATCTCGTACGATCATTTATATAAACTTTAAACGTATCAGTTCCGTTTGTATCCAATTCTATGTAATCATCCGTTTTATTCACAACTTGTCCATCGATTCTCACGCGGTCAGCAGCATTACTGATAAATTGCGCATTGACCACACCTATAGACGCACTGATTAACCCTGCAATTACGATTGCAATCAGGGCCGTGCCGACAAATTTCTTTTTATAATTTGTTTGCATTTGCTCCTTTTGGTTAATTGTTAACATATTTAAAAAGTTTAATCCTCAAAAAATCTTAAGTCAATGCTTAAAAATAGTCAGATAGTACAAAGAAAATTGTATAGCATCATCAATAGCGCTAGGATAGGGGATTTTTAGACACAGATTAGCACTTGACAGCTGTGGGTGCTAAAAATATAATATTTTATAGATTAGCACTCAAACGCGAGGAGTGCTAAGAATAGGCAACAGGATATAGGCAACAGGCAACAGAGGATTATTGTTCAATATTCCTAATAAGTACCCAAAGCATCTTTTGAATTTCTTCAAGGATTACTTCGGTTTCTGTATAGTCCAAACTCTGATACTCTTGCTTGCAGATTATAATCTGGGTTTCGAGCTCTCTTGAAGACCCAAGCGCTATTCTCAAAAAACGAAGATACTCAGCCTTTCCTTGCCTGCCGTATCCTTCTGCAATATTAGAAGAAATCGAAATACTTGATCTCAGCATTTGAGAACATAGAATATATCGTTCAAAGGCTGGTAACTGACGTGATAAACCATAAATATTTCTGACAAGGAGTATCGATTTCTGCCAAACTTTAAGATCCTTATAAGAGATCAGCATATAGTTGATAAAAAAATTAAGAGAGTAATATAGCAAATAGCAGGTAAGTGTCAACTCACTGTTGCCTCATGCCTGCTGCCTGATGCCTAGTATGCAACTAAATCTCAGACAACAAAAACTACTAGCCGCGATAGTTAAGGAATATTCCGAAACAGCCCAACCTGTAGGGTCAAAAGAACTTGTTTCCAAATATAACCTGCAGGTAAGCCCGGCAACGATACGTAACGAAATGGCAGAGCTGGAAAGAATGGGTTTTATTTACCAGCCGCATAAATCCGCCGGACGAGTACCTACGGATGACGGATTCAGGTTTTTTGTAACGCAATTAATGCGCAGATTCGAGCTTTCAGAAAAGGAGCGCAGAATGCTGCGGGAAGAATTAGGAAAACTTCAGCATGCGCATGAGCAGCTGGGCCGATCCATTGCCAACTTAATCTCTAACGTTTCCGGTCAGGCCGCATTCGCCTTGCTGCCACACGATACATCCACCATGGGTTTATCTAACATCATTAATGAACCGGAACTTTCGGACCCTAAAACTTTACAAGGTGTAGCTGAGCTATTCGATAAACTGGACGAGCATGCAGATAAGCTCATAAGAAAATCCGACAAAGAGATTGCTACCTTTATTGGCAAGGAATCTCCATTGCCTGTTCCAAAGAACATGAGTCTTCTGGTCTCCAAGATCAAGCTCAAAGACGGCAAGAAGGGAATTGTGGGGATAGTTGGACCCAAGCGTATGGCTTATGCCAAGAATTTATCTTTACTGGAATATTTGTCTAAACTTCTTTCCGGTACAGCAGTAATAATTTTAATCATTTACACGTAAGGTCATCCTGAACTCGATTCAGGATCCAGTACATTAAATTAATGAACTGGATTCCGGATCAAGTCCGGAATGACATAGGAATGGAAAATGTCAGAGGAACCAATTAATCAACATGATGAAATGGTCAGTGAGGAATTAAATGAGATTGAGTTGTTGAAGCAAGAAAATGAGAAACTTTTGAACTCATGGAAACGGACCGCGGCAGATTTTGAAAACTACAAGAAGCGAAAGGAGCAGGAGACAGGTGAGATTCTGGAATTTGCCAAAGAAATGACTGTTACTAAGCTCATTCCCTCACTGCAAAGCCTGGAACAGGTTCTCAAATTCGCCCCAAGTGATGAGAAGTACAAGGATTGGATGACCGGACTAAAGGTTACGATCAACCAACTAGAAAAAACAATGGAAGAACTTGGTGTAAAGAAAATTGTGACAGTCGGATCAGTGTTTGACCACTCATTACACGAAGCGGTTGAGGAACAGGAAGGCGAAGAGCCGAATAAAATTGTTAAAGAGATTCAGCCTGGCTTTACATTAAATGGTCGAGTGATTATTCCGGCTAAGGTCGTAGTCGGAAAAGTAACTAATAATTCCCAATAAGGGAGAAAGGACTACTTATGACACAATTGGTAAAATACACTCCATTCCGAGAATTGGAGCGATTGTTCGACGATGAGTTCTTGATGCCGGTCTTCCCTCGAATGCACACTCCGGCCGTAGACCTTTACGAAACTGAAAACGAAATTGTGGCGGAAGTCAGCATTCCCGGAATCGACCCAAAGAGCATCAACGTTGAAATAGAAAACAACGTTCTTCACATTAGATCTGAAGAACGTTCCGAGACGGAAGATAAGGGTCGGGATTATTACCGAAAAGAAGTTCGAAGAGGAATGTTTGCCCGATCCATCGGCTTGCCAGTAGAGGTTGATGCGGATAAAGTTTCTGCTTCTTCGGAAAAAGGTATCTTAAAGATTGTGATGCCAAAAAGTGAGAAAGCTAAACCGAAGAAAGTAGCAGTAGAAATAAAGTAGGCAACAGGGAGCAGGCAACAGGCAACAGATTGCTCCTCATGCCTGCTGCCTGATGCCTCGAGTTCCTTAATAAAAAGACGAGCCGCGGAAATCATGCGATTTCCGCGGCGGTGCCAACGATCTGTTCTTCTTGGTGGTTCGAACGGGCTTCGGCGGCTGCTGCTGCGTTGCGGTAGCCACGCACGAATTCCGTTTCCTCCAGCCAGTCAGAGTTGTTGATCAGGAAGCGCGCCATGCAACATCCCAGGATGCCGTAGCAGATCCAGAAGATGTTGACGTATTGCGCTTGGGGGATCCACGGCTCGTCCCATGCCAGGTAAAGCAGGAGCGAGTTGGCCAGTGCGAGAGTCAGCCCGAACGGGTATGAGAAGAACCCGAACACGAACAGAACGTAGACCCGTTCCACCCACTTTGGCAGCAATGCTTCGCAGAGTGCCATCAATGGGTGGAGAACAACAGTCTCCAACACTCGATCGAGTTGACGTCGAATCAGCGCCGAGTCGAGTGAGAACATAGTGGGGACCTCCTTACGAATGTCGGAACAGCTTGAAGAACCGATTGGGAATCGCGAGAAAAAGGTAGAGGCAGTTGTTGATGGCCGAGCAGACGAACAGTGCTGTCAGTGCCGGGATCAGCCTCACGGAATTCCACTTCTCCTGTCGGACTAGCTCGATGAGCCGCCGACACAAGATCAGCATTTTCATGGCTCACCTCACCAAAGACAAGGATAGCCTATTATAAACCTAATTGTTGGTTAGATCAAGTCCGTAAGCTTTGCGGATTTAAATTAACTAATAAATAGAAAGGAATAATTAATGCCAAAAATTATCGGAATAGACCTCGGGACCTCCAATAGTGCCGCGGCCGTGATGGAAGCGGGGAAGCCCGTAATCATTCCTTCTGCGGAAGGACAAACCGTTGCGGGGAAAGCTTTCCCGTCCTACGTCGCTTTTACCAAAGACGGCCAGCTTTTGGTTGGCGAACCGGCTCGACGACAGGTGGTAACCAATCCAGAAGGTACTGTGTTTGAAGCAAAAAGAAAAATGGGCACCAATCACAAATACAACATAATGGGAAAGGAATACACTCCCGAGCAAATTTCAGCTTTCCTTTTGCAGAAGATTAAAAAAGATGCAGAAGCATTTTTGGGCCAGCCAGTAACTAAGGCTGTTATCACCGTTCCTGCTTACTTTGATGATTCTCAAAGGCAGGCTACTAAAAACGCTGGAGAAATTGCAGGCTTGGAAGTTGTCCGCGTAATCAATGAACCGACTGCCGCAGCGTTTGCTTATGGATTGGATAAGGCTGGTAAGGAACAGAAGATTTTAGTCTTCGATCTTGGCGGCGGAACTTTGGATGTGACCATCATGGATTTCGGCGAAGAAGGTGGACAAGCAACCTTTGAAGTGTTGTCGACCTCCGGAGACACTCAGCTCGGCGGTAAAGACATGGACCAGGCGTTGATCGATTATGTCGTCTCAGAATTCAAGCGCGAGACCGGACTTGATCTTACTGCGGACCGCATGGCTATGAATCGAGTTCGTGAATCAGTGGAAAAGGCTAAGATTGAACTCTCTACAGTTTTGGAAACAGATTTAAACTTACCGTTTATTTCCGCAGATGCTTCGGGTCCAAAGCATTTAACAATGAAGATGACCCGGGCTAAGCTTGAAGAATTGGTAAAACCAATTGTTGAAAGAATGAAGCATCCAGTAGAACAGGCTTTAACGGACGCCAAACTTAAGCCTTCAGATATCTATAAGATTATTTTGGTCGGTGGTCCGACCCGAATGCCGGTTGTGGTGAAGTTCGTAGAAGATTACATTGGCAAAGCTGTGGAGCGGGGAATTGATCCGATGGAAGCAGTTGCCAAAGGCGCAGCTATTCAAGCTGGAGTTTTGTCAGGAGACTTAAAGGATAAAGAAATTCTTCTTCTTGATGTCACCCCTTTAACTCTCGGTTTAGAAACACTGGGGGGAGTAGCGACACCCTTGATTGAACGCAACACTACAATTCCTACTTCTAAAACGCAAGTCTTCTCAACAGCTGCTGACAGCCAGACCTCTGTTGAAATCAACATCGTACAAGGCGAACGACCAATGTCTACGGATAACAAATCCCTGGGCAGATTCCATTTGGACGGCATTCCACCAGCACCTCGCGGTGTGCCTCAAATCGAAGTCACCTTTGATATCGATGCTAACGGCATTCTCAAAGTCACGGCCAAGGACAAAGCTTCAGGCAAAAGCCAAAACATCACCATCACTGGTTCATCTAATCTTTCCAAAGATGAAATTGAGCGAATGAGGAAAGAAGCTGAAGCTCACGCTGAAGAAGATCGCAAGCGCCGGGAAGTGGTGGATGTCAGAAATCAGGCGGACACCGTCATCGCTGTTTCGGAGCGTACATTAAAAGATGCGGGGGATAAGGTCGCCGAAGCTGACCGTAAAATAGTAAACGAGAAAATCGAAGCGCTTAAGGCGGTTAAGGATAAAGCGGAGCTTGAACCAATCAAGAAAGCTATTGATGAACTTTCCAGTGCCATTCAGAAGGTTGGGGCTGCGATGTATCAGCAAGGTCCACAGCCTGGCGCACAACCAGGGCCTGAGGCGAGTCAGGGAAAAGCTGACCAAGGTCCGATTGATGCAGAATTCAAGGACGTCAGCGATAAAAAATAATTATTAATCAGTGAACAGTGGTAACCCCACTGTTCACTGTACATATATATGTCCAATCAACAACAACAACAGCAAGTACCGTTTAACGTTAATCCTGAAATCCTAAAAGGAGTGTATACTAATAACATGACTGTTATGCACACCAAAGAGGAATTCGTTTTGGATTTTATGAACGTATCTTACAATCCAAATGCAGTAACTCTAGGTGCCAAGGTTATTTCCAGCCCTGAGCACTTTAAGCGGATCGTGGCAGCCTTGCAGGATAATTTAAAAAAGTACGAAGAGAAATTTGGACCAGTTGAATCACCAGCCCCAGTACAGCCAGCTGTTCCAACCCAAGAGCAATCCGAATCTTCAAAATTTGGTTTTTAATTAATTTTCTTAAAATAAAATGAGCGAAATCGCCCAGGCTTTAGAAACGGCAAAGGAAAGCCGAGAATCATTAAAGCGAAACACCAAAATTATTATTTTGGGCGCCTTGTCACTGGCTTTGATCTCTTTAAATTGGTATCTGATTGAAGCATCGCTTTATGGCAACTGGCCGCTTATAAGTTGGGTTTGGGTAATGCTTGCAGCCATGTTTTGGATTTCGATCATCAGTTTCTTTGTGATGGTGAACCGATACGCCTGGATGTATGTGCTGGTTAACGTTTGGGGCTTGGCGTTGTATCTGTTATTAATGCCCAAGGACCTTTACGTGATGCTGGGGGGAGTGATTTTCTTTCTGCTTAGCATGTTATTCCAAAGGAGAATTGCTACCGAAGAAAAAAACCAGCTTAATTTTTCCATTCGTCGAACCATAAGCGGAAGTTTGATTATTGCCACTCATGCTTTTTTGCTTTTAATTGGTTTCAATCTTTATTACAATACCAGCCAGGATTTTAAGAATAATCCTGAACAGTTCTACCAGAAAATCGGAGAGACGGCGGCAAGAAGCATTCCGTTTGTTTCGGATAATCTGACTCCCGGAGCCAACCTCAACATGACGTTGGATGAATACATCCAGCAAAAATCTGAGTTGCCCAGGGAACTTCAAACAGCCCCTCCATCCCAGAGAAACAGTTTTTATGGTAGTCTGCGTGAGCAGTTTTTGAATCAAGTCGGTATCGATGCGTCAGGAAATGAAACACTAGCTGTGGTTATGAGTAGGATTGTAAATGAGAAGGCCAAAGAGGTTCTTGGTCGCTATGAACGGTTCTTCCCATTAATTTTTACGTTAGTAATTGTTGCTCTGCTTAGGACTTTTGCTTTTGTATTCAATTGGTTGACGATTTTAGTCACCTGGATTTTATTTAAGACACTTTTAGCATTTAAATTCTTTAAACTTTCCAAAACAACCGTAGAAGTAGAACATCTCGAAGTGTAAATTATGGCACAAGATTATTATCAAACACTAGGCATATCCAAAGCTGCTAGTCCGGAAGACATAAAAAAAGCTTACCGTCGGCTGGCTCACCAATATCATCCCGACAAAGGTGAAGGCGGTGATGCCGAGAAATTCAAGCAAGTCAGCGAAGCTTACCAAGTTTTGTCAGATCCGGAAAAGCGCAAACAGTACGATCAATTCGGTACGGCTTTTCAAGGTGGCCGAGGTCAGGGTGGTTTCTCTGGCTGGGAAGATTTTGCCCAAGGGTTTGGTTACAATGCCAACAATGTTGATTTCGAAGATGCATTTGATATCTTTTCCGATATATTCGGTGGTGGCTCCAGCCGTCGTCCACGAAGGGAACGTGGAATCGATCTGGAAATGGATATTGAGCTAAGCTTTATCGAAGCAGTCTTTGGCGTTGAAAAAGAAATCACCTTAGAGAAGAAAGATGTTTGCGAGCGTTGTGAAGGTTCGGGCGCGGAAACCGACAGCAAAATCAACACTTGTCCAAAATGTCATGGCGTAGGACAAATCAGAACAGCCAGAAGAACCATCTTTGGACAAATGTCGAGCGTTGCAACCTGCGATCGATGTGATGGAAGCGGCAAGATTGCGGATAATCCGTGCAAAGAGTGTCAGGGCTTAGGCACCAAGCGCCGGGTCAAAAAACTAAACGTGAAGATTCCGGCGGGCGTGGATCACGGCATGAGAATTCGAATAGCCAACGAAGGAGAAGTTGGCTACCGTGGTTCTAATTATGGCGATTTATATTTAAGAATATTGGTTGCTGACCATCCAAAATTCAAACGTGATGGCGAGCATATCTTATCCGAAGTTCCTATTAGCTTTTATCAAGCCGCACTCGGAACCGAAATCGATACCGACACTGTGGACGGTACCATAAAGGTAAAGATTCCTGCTGGGACACAATCGGGAAGAATACTGCGTGTTAAAGGAAAAGGCGTCCCACAGATTAATGGTGGTAAGCGCGGCGATCATTTGATCACCGTAACTGTGGTGACACCAACTAAACTTACAAAGAAAGAAAAAGATCTGTTCAAAAAACTGGCTGATGAAGCCGGCGAATCAGTAAATGTTGATGAGGGCTTCTGGAGCAGATTCACGTCTTGAAAAAGCTAAGGAAATCTGTATAATATCTAGGTAATTTGAGGTCCAAAACAAAATATGAGGCGGAGGCGTAGCCGAGCACATATTTGTTTGTAAGGAGCAGAATGTAGACCGAAGTAGCCGTTAAAACGGATGCGAAGTGTCTACCCTCTGCGACGCGGGTGTGTAGCTCAGTGGTAGAGCAGTTGCCTTTTAAGCAAACGGTCGCAGGTTCGATCCCTGCCACACCCACCAAAGAAAAGTTTCTGAACTTGTTTCGGAAACTTTTCTTTCGTCTATGAGGAGGAACCAACAGCGTTGGTTCCGTCAGGGATCGAAAGCCGGAACGCTGCTAAGGCAGCGTGAGGCGGGGTCGCGACCGCCGTTTAGGCGAGTTGTGACCGATCCCTGCCACACCCACCAAAAAAGACTCTTGGAAAAATTTCAAAGGGTCTTTTTTGTTTTGACATCAAAGCTTCCATATGATAGTTTTCATAGTCGCACACACAAACAAAAAGGTACCAATCGGAAGGGGGGTTTTCGTTGGCCGGACGAAGTCCTTTGGAGAGGAGAGGGGGAGTAGAGAATAGAAGATCAGGAAAGGAGAGACGGGGGAACAATTGGACGACGACAGCAGGGCTGCGCGAAGACGAAGATTTTTGGAAGTTCGAGAAGCAATACGGGCGTCGAAGGCCGAACACCGACCGCCGGATCGGCAAGATTGAAAGGCGACATGGCGAACGTCGGAGTGGAGATAGACGAGGTGGAGGTGATAGGAGAGGGGCACCAACACCACCCAACATCGCAGCTCGAACCACAAGGCCGGAGCAGGTAACAGAACTGGTGGTTGCCGGGGGTGAAAGGCGGCCACCTGTTATGCCACCAGGTTCGGTTTCCAGAAGAGGCGAACCAGTAAAGTATGTTCCACCGACCCCGCCTCAGCGTGTCCAAGAGGAGCGCGATCGGAACCGTGAGCTGGTGGAGCAGACGTTCGAGCAGAGTTCGCTTGAACGTATGGCGCCGGGATTCGCCTCGTTTCTGCGATCAAGCCGGAAGAAAATCGCCAGTTGGAAACTGACGAAGGGCATCAGAGCGGGCTGGCGGCAGCTCATGAAGCCTCCGGACGGGGGGACCAGCAACGCCTAAGGCCCGGAAGTGATTGAAAAAGGCGTGTAGGATGTTAATCCTGCACGCCTCGATTTTTTATACGGTTTTTTTATTCAGATATTTTTTGATTTCCCGTATGCTTTCTTTTAAGGTATCGTAAATAACAGGAAGTTCTAGATAATCTATGGCAATTGCCACCCAAGCCAGCCAGGGCGTGAATTCAATTAAGTCTCCTTGCTCCACCAAGTGCTCAAATACGTACTCGTCTGTAATCCAAAACAGATGGAGCCACTGAATATTGATAAATATCAAATAAAGTAGGCTTTTGTAAGTAAACTTCTGTCGCAAGAAATGAATGTATAATATAGAGGTAGAAATCAGAGCTGGAATTTCACTATAATCAAATAAGATTGATAGTTGCCCCCAAATTGGTTCGAGGAAAAAGAAACTTCTTCCTGTTAATCTGAAAAGGATAACCTCGGTAAACAACCAGTAGAGGTGAAAGATTTGAAGCAAAAACAGGAAGCTTGTGAAAACAAGATTGAACTTATAATTTCTTTCGTACCATCCCCAAAATTTATTAAACATTTTTGTGTCATCCTGAACAAGATATCAGGATCCAGTTCATAATTACAGATTCCCGCTTTCGCGGGAATGGATGAGGTTATTATATCATGCAAGAGCGTTTACAAAAATTAATATCGCAGGCCGGCATTGCTTCCAGAAGAGCTGCAGAAGATCTTATCACTTCCGGCAAAGTCAAAGTCAACGGTAAGGTTGTGACTGAACTTGGCACTAAGGCTGATTTGTCCAAGGATAAAATAACTGTTAACAACAAACCTATCCATGAACAGAAGTTCTTGTATTTGGCTTTTAACAAACCAAAGCGATACATTACCACCAGATCCGACCCTCGCAAACGACGCACTGTTTATGATTTGCTCCCGGTTGAACTTCGGAACGCAGTTTGGCCTGTGGGCCGATTAGACTTCAACACCGAAGGTCTTTTGTTGTTTACCAACGACGGAGATCTCACACAGCAGCTAACCCATCCCTCAAATGAGCACGAAAAAGAATATGAAGTCATTCTCGACAAGGAACTCTCCAGCGGTAGAATTGAGAAAATTGAAACTGGTATGATGATCGACGGTGAAAAAACCGCGCCCGCTAAACTTCGAGTGGATGGAACAACGGTTTACATTACCATCCATGAAGGAAAAAACCGACAAATCAGAAAAATGTTCGG
>Ga0196963_10002597_pt1 | contig 10698 bp, 7 predicted proteins | sample S1_5metaG_FD_148600 | JGI IMG/M metagenome (GOLD analysis project Ga0196963, IMG submission 148600) | Soil microbial communities from Anza Borrego desert, Southern California, United States - S1_5 | ecosystem: Environmental > Terrestrial > Soil > Desert | place: USA: California | collected... | reverse complement strand
CGGTGCCGGTGCCGCCCACAACAGTCTCGACGCCCGTCAGCGTTACCGTGTTCGCGCCGTTTGCCAGGCTCAGCGTGTCGTTGCCGCTGGCTAGGGCAATGGTCGTGCCGGTCTGGGCTTGGGTCAGGGTAAGGGTGTCGGCCGCGGCGCTGCCGGTGATCGTTTCGACATTCGAAGCGGCGAGCGTGTTCGTGCCCGCGGCGAGCTGCAGGCTATCCGTCCCGGCGCCCAAGTTGACCGATGCGCCGGACACCGTGCCGGCTAGGGTGATGGCGTCAGCCGCGCTGCCGCCGATAAGGGTCTCGATGCCGGCGGCGGTCAGTGCGTTGGCGAAATCGCCCAGGGTCAGCGTATCGTTGCCGGCGCCGAGATTGACGCTGCCATTCGTGTCGTCAATGAACGTGACGTCATCGGCGCCGCTGCTGCCGATCAGATTTTCGATGCCGCTCGCAGTGAGGGTACCTGCCCCCGCCAGCGTGACGGTGTCCAGGCCCGCCCCACCAGCGATGGTCTCAATGCCGGCAACCGAGAGACTGTTGGCGACATCGGCAAGCGTCAGGATGTCGTTTCCTGCGCCGAGATCGACCGTGCCGCTGGTGAATGCGCCGGTCAACGTCAGGTCGTCAGCCGACGCGCTGCCGGTGACAGTCTCGACACCGGCGAGCCGCAGCGCATTCACGCCGTCGGCGAGCTGAAGGTTGTCCGCGCCCGCGCCCAAGTTGACCGTGATGCCCGACACCGGTGCCATGAGGGTAACGGTATCGCCACCGCCGCTGCCGGTGATTGTCTCGATGCCACTGACGGCGACATCCGAGGGTGTGCCGAGGATGATCGCATCGGCGCCATTGCTGCCCGTGACGGTCTCAGCGCCGGAGACAGTGATAGTGGCCCCGCCGGCGGCCAGTTCGACACGGTCGATGCCGTCGCCGAGGTTGAGAAGCGCGCCGTTTTCACCGGCCCCGACGATGACCACGTCGTCGCCGGAGGAGCCGATGAGGCTCTCGATCGAAGAGATGCGGATCGTCCCGCCGCCATTGAGCGTCACGACATCCGTACCGCCCGAGCCGAACAACGTCTCGATGCCCTGCACAGCGACTGCGCCGGCTGACCCGAAGGTGGCGACGTCGATGCCGGCCCCGCCGATGATGGTCTGAGCGCCGATCGCGGTAAGGGTGTCGCTGCCGCTGCCGCCGACGATGGTCTCGGCGCCGATGACGGTGAGGTTATTGGTTCCGTTGGCCAGCACGAGCGTATCGTCGCCGCCGCCGAGATTGATCGTGGCACCGCTGGTGGCGTAGGGGAGGGTGACGGTCTCACCGTCGTCGCCGCCGGCAGTTCCAACTGCGGTGAGCGTCGTCTGCGAGTTGGAAACGACGCCGATGCCGCCGTCGGTCGCGGTCACGGTGAACGTCGTGGCTCCGGACTGGCCGTCGGTGGGGTCGAACGCGAGCTGGCGGATCGCCGCCTGAGCGGCCGCGGCCGTGCCGTTGTACGTGTAAACGCCCGGCGCGGTCTCCACAAAACCCGAGGCCGCCAGCGAAGCCGCAGTGAACTCGCCCTTTCCGGCGCCGTCGAGTGAAACGGTGATCGTCAGATGCGTCGCCGGCTGCGGATGGCCGACGAGGAAATTGGCAAAGGGCGTCGCCGTATGTGTGTCGAGAAGCGTGGACGCGGCAGAAGCGCCGCCGATCGTCGCCTCGTTCACGTTGCCGACGTTGATGGTGAATTCCTGATCCTTCGACAGGCCGGTCTCATCCGTGACGCGGATGGTGATCGTTCGCTCACCGCCAGCCTCGTGGTTGAGCGCGCCGTTGACGCGCAGCGCGTTGCCATCGATCAGGAACTGCCCAGCGTTCTGGCCGGGCAGGATCTCGTAACGGTGCGTGCCTCCATCCGGATCGGTGGCGCGGAGCCGGCCCACGAGCGCGTTGGGCGCATTCTCTGCCACCGCCGTGTTCGAAAGCTGCAGATCGACCGGACCTTGCGGGTCCGGCGCCCTCGGCGGCTCGGGAATAGGAGCGGGCCTGGGCTCCGGTGCCGGGAGAGGCGCAACGATGGGCGTCGGCGACGGTGGAGCTGGCGCGGGGGCAGGGGCAGCGACCGGCGCTGGATCAGGGCGGACACCGATCGGTGTTACCGGCCGCACTCCGGCGTCCGGGTTAGGAGCCGATATGGGCGCCTGGTAGGCCGGAGCGGTCGGCGCGCTGTGCGATGTCGTGGATGTCGGCGCCTGTGGGGAGGGCGTCGATGGGCCGGTAGCCGGAGCGACCTGCGCCACGCGGCTGCCGATGACGTCGGCGACGGTGGCGCCACCGACCTGCTGGGTGACGGTGATCAACTCACGCGCCTGGATGACCACGCCGTTGCTGAGCGTGACGGCAGCGGGCAGTGCCGCGTTGGCGGCGCCGAGGAAGTTCTGGATGACGACAGGCGGTGCGTCGGGGCGCGTGATGACGAGATCGCGGCCCTGCATGGCGGCCGTCGCGTTGGCCGTCATCACCGACGACAGATCAACGTTCTGTCCCGGCTGGACCTGGATAAGGGTCGGCTGTGTCGCGTTCGGATTGGGCGTGACGGACACCGGCGCGGGGGCGCCGGCAGCGCCAGGCGTGTCTGACGTAGGCGCGCCTGGCTCTACGCCAGTAGCGTCGCGAGACCTATCCTGCTGCTCTTGCTGGGTCAGAAACTCGTCGGACATCGAAAGGGCCGGGATCCTGGCAATGCGGGAGGCCGACGATTCTGCGAGCTACCGTCGTTTCCATCAATTATCAGGCATAAATCTAACGATAAGCTTAGGGGGCACAATGGGAATTGAGTTAAATTCCGTTAAATTCACCGATATTATCGCACACCCAAGTGTGGGATTTATCCAATTGTAGTCATTCGGTTTTCTTAATATCGCGGTACCGTGCGGCGAACCGGGTAGGGGCAATATGGCCGACGACGAGATTCAAACCGAAACGGCGCTGCCAGCGACCGGTAACGCTGACATGGTAGTGCTCGCTCTGCAGGATCTATTGCCCGATTCCGGGGGCGAAATCGTCTTCCGCAGCGCCGGGATCGGTCTGGTGATCAGCACCGGCCAGACGCTGACGGCGACCGGCACGGCCGAAGGGCATGTCACGGCCTCAGGAGAGGACGTGTCCGGATATCGCTACTACCAGCTCGAAGGCGGTATCACGCTCTACTGCCAATCCGACGTCAGCCTGCTGCTGAACGCCGTCCTCGCCTAAGGGTTCAGGCCAGCGCGCCGGCGGGCCGGGGCGCCTGCCCATCCAACTGCTCTAGCAGCCGGTCGGCGGCGATCACCACCCCGTTTGGCAATCTCACGGCCAGACAGCCCTCGACGGCCGTCTTCACGAAATTGACGATCGTCAGAACCGGTCCGAACGCCGGTCCGATGACCAGATCGCCACCGCGCAGCGACACGGACGCTTCGGGCGGCACCAGTGCGCACAAATCGAGATCAAAACCGGGGAGCGCTGGAATCGCCGCAGTCTCCGCGTCGCTCGTCGAGTCAGTTGTGGGGACCATCATTGCAGGCACAAGAATGCCCGCGGCGATGGCGATGCGCCGCTGTCAACTTGGTGACGATAAGTGGCGGTTCAGCGCTCGCGCAGGGCGCGGTCGCGAGCCTTGAGGATTGGCTTGAGGAGGTAGTCCAAAACGGTCTTGCGGCCGGTGAGGACGTCGACACTTGCCGTCATGCCGGGGATGATCGGCAGGGACGCGTCGCCGGTGCCGAGCGAATTGCGTTCGGTGCGCACGCGAATGCGGAAATAACTGTTCTGCTTCTCGTCCTGGATCGTATCGGCGCTGATTTCCTCGAGTTTCGCCGGGAGGCCCCCGTATATCGAAAAATCGTAGGCCGTGATCTTCACCATTGCGTTCTGGCCGGGGCGCAGGAAGGCGACGTCGGCCGGAGCGATGCGAGCCTCGACGACGAGCGTGTCGTCGAGCGGAACGATCTCCACGAGATCCTGGCCAGGGCGGATGACGCCTCCGACCGTGCTGACCTTGAATTGTTTGATCGTGCCGCGCACGGGTGAGCGCACCTCGGTGCGCGTCACGCGCACGCCTTCGGCGGTGACGCTTTCACCGATCGATGCCGCTTCGGCTCGGCGGCGGCTGAGCTCGCTGAAGGCCTCGCGGCGGGTCGTGGCCGTGCGTTCCTCCATTCGGCGCTGCGCTTCGTTGAGCGCCGACTGGGCGCGGGGAATGGCAAGGCCAGTGGCTTCCAGTTGGCCGCGGAGATCGTTGACCTCGCGCTGCAGGCGCAGGACTTCGACGCGGCTGACACCACCGCGCGCCAGGAGCGGCTCGGTGATCTTCAGCTCTTCGGCGGCCAAATCGACCGAGCGGCGCAGCTGCCGTTCCTTGCTCTGGAGCTCCGCCAGCTCCTGCCGGCGCTGCTCGCTCTGGTTACGCAGGACTTCCAGCGCGGTGCGGTTCTCGCTCTGTCGGGCACGGTGAAGATCGAGCTCGCCCTGGGCGACGGCGGGTGCTTCGCGCGTGACCTCCGCCGGCATTTGCACGGCACGGTCCTCAAGCTCGGCTTCCAGGCGGGCTATAGCGGCGATCTGGGCCAGATAGCGTCCCCGCTTCTCGCGGAAATCGGACTCGGTGATGGCGCTTTCGACGCGCAGTAGCAGCTCGTTGCGGTCGACGATATCGCCCTCGCGGGCCAGGATCTCCTGGACCACGCCGCCTTCCGGGTGCTGGACGATCTGAATCTGGCTCGAGGGCACGACACGGCCATCGCCGCGGGTCACCTCGTCGATATCGGCGCGATACGCCCAATAGAGGGCGGAGGCCAGGAACAGGCCGATGAGCAGCAGCAGCACATGCGCGCCCCGCGCCGGACCGCGCAGGCGCGCCGCGTGACTCTCGCGCGCGAAATCCAGATCGCTCCAGCGCTGACGAGGCTCGACGTCCATGTTCAGCCCTTGCCCGTGCGCACTTTGCCCTGAGCGAGGGCCGCCACCACGGTCTCCCGCGGCCCGTCGGCGACGACGCGGCCGCCATCGACGACCACCAGACGGTCGACGAGGCTGAGCAGGGAGGAGCGGTGAGTGATGAGAACCAGCGTCTTGCCCGGCAAGGCTTCGGTGAGGCGCGTCTTGAACAGCGTCTCGGAGCTGTTGTCCATCGCGCTGGTCGGCTCGTCGAAGATCAGGATCGACGGGTTGCCCACCAGGGCCCGGGCGAGGCCGACAGCCTGGCGCTGGCCGCCGGACAACAGCTCGCCGCGCTCGCCGACCGGGGTGTCGAAGCCCATCGGGTGCCTGTTGCAGAATTCGTCGACGCCCGCGATGTAGGACGCGCTTAGCAGGGCGGCGTCGTCGGCGTGCGGAGCGCCGGCCAGGATGTTGTCACGGATAGAGCCATAGAACAGGTAAACGTCCTGCAGCAGGCAGCCAATCCGCCGGCGCAACGAGGCGGGATCGAGCTGGCGCAAATCGGTACCGTCGATGAGCACTGATCCGGCTTGCGGCTCATAGAGGCCGAGCATGAGACGGGCGATGGTGCTCTTGCCCGACCCGATCCGGCCGATGATTCCGACCTTCTCGCCGGCGCGAATGGACAGGCTGAGGCCGTTGAGCGCGCCCAGCTTCTGGTTCGGATACGAGAACTCGACGTTGCGGAACTCGATCTCGCCGAGGATGTCGGCACGATGAACGAAATGCGCATTCGGCGGGCGCTCGATCGGCAGAGCCATAACCTTGTTGAGCGCATCGAGCGACGCCAGCGACTGCTCGAGCCGCGTCGCCAACGCGGCGACCTGCGACAGCGGCAGCATGGCGCGTCCAGCAAGCATGGTGCAGGCGATAAGTGCGCCCAGCGTGATGAGGCCCTCCGAAATCATGTAGACGCCGGCGATCACCATGACAATCGACACGGTGTTCTGGGCGAACATCGAGAAATTGACGGCCATCGCGGAGAGGGTGCGCGCCCGCGCCGTGGAACGCGCCGTCCGGCCGACGATGTTTTCCCAACGTCCGAGCATGCGGCCCTCGGCGCCGAGAGATTTGATCGTCTCCAGTCCGCCGATGGTCTCGACAAGGATGCCATGTTTCTGCGTGGTCTCCGCGAAGGCCTGCCGCACGGCGCGGTTCAGCGGAATCTGGATGAGAAATCCGATGAACGCCACGATGGGGAACGCGACGGCCGGGATCCAAGCCAGAGGGCCGCCGATCTGCCAGATCACGATCATGAACAGAATCGCGAACGGAAGATCGATCAGCGCGGTCAGGGTGGACGAGGTGAAGAACTCGCGCAGTGTTTCGAATTCGCGCAGGTGATTGGCGAACGCGCCGGCGGAGGCGGGACGGCCCGCCAGGCGAACGCCCAGCACATGCTCGAATATCCGGCTGGCCAGCAGGACGTCGGCACGATTGCCGGCATTGTCCAGGAAGTAGTTACGGACAGAGCGCAGGACGAGATCGAAGACAAACACGACGGTCGCGCCGATCGCCAGGACCCAGAGAGTTTCGATGGCGTTGTTGGGCACGACGCGGTCATAGACGTTCATCGCGAACAGCGAGCCGGTGAGCGCGAACAGGTTCACGATCAGCGCGGCGAACGCGACCTCAAGATAGACCGGCCAGAAGCTGAAGATGGTTCCCCAGAACCAGCTGGACGGCCGCGCGGCGTTGGCCTCTTCCGTGCGGTCGTCGAAGCTCATCTCCGGCCGCACGAAGATCACATAGCCGGCATAGATCCGCTCAAGCTCGGCGAGAGGGATGCGGGTGACGCCCCGGCCGGTTTCGGGCAGGGCGATCTCGGCCTGCCCGGCTTCGATCCGACGCAGGACACCCGCGCTGCGGCCTTCGAGCAGGACGACACACGGGAGGGTATAGCTGGCAATCCGGTCGAGCGGGCGCTTGTCGATGGCGGCGGAGAGCCCGGCCCGTGCGGCGGCGCGGACAAACAGCTCCGGTGTCAGGCGGTTATCGACCAGGGGCAGGCCGGCCACGAACGCTTCGGGCCCGCGCGGACGTTCAAACAGCGCCGCGATCATCACCAAGCATTGCAGCAGCGGATCGAAGCCTGGATCGGCTGTGCGCCAGGGATCGGCGACTGCTGCCTTCTCCGGCGCTGGCGTTAAGCCCTCGGCGCTCGGACGTGGCCCGGTGTCGTTGGGACTCATGGCGCAAGTATGTGGACGGCCGACAGGGCCACCATCCTCCATGGAGTCCGCACAGATTCACATGTCATGCAAACGCTTGTATCCCGAACCGGTAAAGAATTTTACAATTTATAAAGATTATTCACAATTTTTGCAGAAACGGGGCAGCCAGGGCGTTTCGCAAGGAATTTGAAGCATTTCGCCCCGAATCGCATTAATCACAATGGGGAGGAAGGACGAGTTGGCGACGCTATGGTTTTCAACCGATCCGGGCCCCCATTGGACTGCTTTCGGCGATTGCGCTTGGCCAGACGTCTCTGCGTGCCCTTGGTCGCCGCGCTTGCGCTGGGTGGCCTGACGCCGGCGGCATCCCAGACACTCGACGACACCGTGCGGGCGGCGTTACGCAGCAATCCCGACGTGCTCATCGCGCGCGACGATCGTCGCATTGCCGAGCAGGAACGCCGCCAGGCGCAAGGAGCCTACTACCCGTTGCTCGATCTGCGCGGTGCGACCGGCATCGAACAGAGCAGCACGCCGAGCCTGCGCAACCAGTCTGGAACCGATCCGGTGCTCTGGCGCAACGAATCCGGCATCACCCTGCGCCAGAATCTGTTCGACGGCTTTACCACCGACGGAGATGTGCTGCGCGGCCGGGCGCGCGAGGCCGCCGCGGGCGAGCGCGTGCGCGTATCCGCCAATACGATCGCCCTTGCGGCGATCGAGGCCCATCTGGAAGTGCTGCGTAACCGCGAGCTGGTACGCCTTGCCCAGGACAACGTCGATCGCCACCAGGAGATCATCGGCCGGGCTCGGGCGCGGGCCGGCCTGAACGAGAACGAGCCGATTTCCGAGCGGACGACGGGCCTCGGCCGGGGCGATACCACCGAACTGCCTCGTGCGGAGGCCCGTCTCCTCGGTGCGCGAGCGGCTCTGCAGCAAGCGCGCGGACGGCTGCGGGATGCCGAGGCAACCTTTACCCGCATCGTCGGGGTGCGACCCAGCACCCTGTCCCCGGTGGCCCCCTTGCGAGCCGATCTGCCCAAGACCGACGAAGACGCCTTCAATCGGGCCATGGAGCGCAGTCCGGCCATCCGGGCCGCCAATAAGGATATCGAGGCGGCCCAGGGCGAATTGCAGCAGGCCGATGGGCGGTTCCTGCCGCGCCTCGACTTCGAGGTCGGCGCCAACCGCAACAAGAACATCGACGGCGTCACCGGCATGAACAGCGACGCCTCCGCCCTGTTGGTCCTGCGCTACAACCTCTATGCCGGCGGTGCCGACACGGCACGCCGTCGCGCCGCGATCGAACGGATCTCGCGGGCCAAGAACGCCGTCCAGCAGGCACGCCGCAACCTGGAGCAGGAAACTCAGCTGTCGTGGAATGCGCTGACGACGGCGTTGGAGCGTCTGCCCGTCCTGCAGGATCAGGTGCGCCAGTCCACGTCGGCGCGGGAAAACTACCGCACTCAGTTCGAAGTCGGACGAAAGACAGTCATCGATCTTCTCGATGCCGAGGCCGATTATGCCGGCGCCACCAGCGGCCTCGTGACCGGTGAGCTGACGGCCCGTTTCGGCGAGTACCGCCTCCTTGCTGCGACATACGGGCTGTTCGACGTGCTGGGTCTGGCGGACCCCGAGGTGGATGGGACGGAGCGGCCCCCAACCTCGCGTTAAATATCTCGAAGTTATCCAAAGTTAGGCTTAAGGCTCGTTTCCCGTTAACGAAATCTACGCTAGACTGCGCCTCCAATGACGCCGCAAGAGTTGATGAAAGTGCTCGCGCTGCACGAGCGTTGGCTGGGTAGAAAGCCCGGCGGGGTGCGAGCCAACTTGGCCATGGCGGACCTCCAGGGCATCACCTTGCCCAAAGCCAATCTGCGCGGCGCAAAGCTCTCCGGGGCAAATCTGGCCCGCGCCGTGCTGATCGGCGCCGATCTCACCGAGGCCGACCTCTTTGCCGCCAACCTGGATCGCGCCGATCTCAGCGGCGCGATCTGCGTCAGGGCTGATTTGCGGGGCGCCTATCTGCGCGGCACGAAGATGAAGGGCGCCAACCTGCGGGACGCCGACCTTCGTGGCGGCACGCTAATGACGGCCGACAGCAAAGCCGGTCCCAGCATGCGGACCTCCGATACCTCCGCACCCGGCAAGGACAAGGTGGCCCCCGCCAAAGCCAACATCTCGGGCGCCGACCTGTCCTCGGCGACTCTCAGCGAGGCGGATTGCTCGGGCGCCCGCATGACGGGCTGTAACCTCACAAAATCCCAGCTGAACAAGACCAACCTGACCGGAGCGGACCTCAAGGGTGTGAACCTTGAAGGGGCGAGCCTGGTCGGCGCCAATCTCAAGGGCGCGGACCTTTCCGGTGCCCTTGTTGACGGTGCCAATCTGGAGGGCGCCAATCTCGTCGGCGCCAAGATCGAAGGCACCGACCTGTCTCAGGCCAACGTCAAGGGCGTCAACACGTCGAAGCCGGCGGACTCCTTCTCGGACGTCGTCCAGACGACGATCCGGTCGCATATCGCCTGGATCAAGACCGACGGCAAGCAGGGGGCTCGGGCCAATCTGCCGGCCGCCGAGATGAACCAGATCGACCTATCGAAGCTGAATCTGAGCGGCGCCTCGTTCCGGGGGGCGAAGATGGCCGGTGCGCGCATGATCGGCACCTCGCTGGTGATGTCCGATCTCTTTGGCGCCGATCTCACCGGGGCCGATCTGACGGGCGCCATCCTCGACGGTGCGAACTTGTCGACGGCAAAACTCGTGAAGGCAAATCTGTCCGGCGCCAGCATCGGGTCGGTCGACCTGAAAGGGCCCGACGGCAAGCCCACGGGCCGGCTGTGGTCGGCCAATCTCGCGGGCGCGGATCTCAGCGAAGCACTGTGCAAGGGCACGCTGCTCAACAATGCCAATCTGACCGATGCGCTGTTGACCAAGGCCAACCTCACAGATGCGGTTCTGGCCGGCGCCAATCTTGAGAACGTCAATCTCGACGGCGCCACGCTCGACGGTGCCACCATGCCGCAGCCAGATAGCGCCACAGGAACCTGATCGGGCGTGGCGCATCTCCTCCCTGCCGTTTTTCAGCCTATATAGGTCGACATGAGCAAGGACGAAGCCTTTCCCGTCTCCTGCAGCGACGCCCAATGGCGTGATAAACTTTCGGCCAGCCAGTTCCACGTGTTGCGCAAGCACGGCACCGAACCGGCTGGTACCAGCCCGCTCAACAATGAGAAGCGCCCCGGCACCTATCTTTGCGCCGGCTGCGATCAGGATCTTTTCCAGTCGGAGACCAAGTACAACAGCGGTTCCGGCTGGCCGAGCTTCTATGAGCCGATCTCAGGCGCCGTCGCGACGACGATCGACCGGTCGCACGGAATGAGCCGTACCGAGGTGCATTGCGCGCGCTGCGGCGGGCATCTCGGGCACGTGTTCGAGGACGGCCCCGAGCCGACAGGGCTGCGCTACTGCATGAACGGCGTGGCGCTGAAGTTCGTCCCCAAGGGCTAGCGCGCGAGACGTTGCGCCACGCGCGGCATGACTTCCCGGGTCATCAGCTCCATCGC
>Ga0196963_10002596_pt1 | contig 10698 bp, 9 predicted proteins | sample S1_5metaG_FD_148600 | JGI IMG/M metagenome (GOLD analysis project Ga0196963, IMG submission 148600) | Soil microbial communities from Anza Borrego desert, Southern California, United States - S1_5 | ecosystem: Environmental > Terrestrial > Soil > Desert | place: USA: California | collected... | reverse complement strand
CCCAGCGCCCGGCGATGACCAGCAGCGCCACCAGCGCCAGCACACCCAGGTTCACCCGGTAGGCCAGCGAGAGGTTGGAGACGCGCAGAAGCGCTTCGTCCGCGGCCGCCACGCGCACCTGCGGCGGCAGCGCCTGCGCGGCGATCCAGGATTCGCGGTCGACACCGGCGGCCAGCTTCAGGTCGATGCGGCTCAGGCGGCCGGCGCGGTCGAAGCCATGCTGCGCCGCTGCCAGGTCCAGCACCACCAGCGGCGCGCCGCCCGCGGCCACGCTGCCCCCGACGCGCAGGCGCCGCCAGCCGCCGGGCGATTGCAATTCGACGAAGTCGCCGGGCGCCAGCTTCAGCCGCGCCAGCGCCGCCGGGTTCGGCCAGGCCAGCCCAGGGTCGAGCACCGCGGTGGCGGCCGAGGCGGCACCGGCCGCGGGCCGCGGCATCAGCGCCGGCGCGGTGGCGCCGACCTGCAGCGCATCGATCCCGAGCACGCGCAGCGGCACGGCTTCGGCCGGGGCGGAGGCCGCCGCCACTGCGCCGCCGCCAGCCCGCCGGGCCAGCGTGTCGATCTCCAGGACCGGGCTCACGGCGGCGACGCGTTCATCCAGCGCCAGCACGCCGACCAGCGCATCGGCGAAGCCTTCGCGCCGCGTGCCGGCCAGCACCACGTCGGGCTCGCCGTTGACGGCGCGCACCGCCTGGCCGAATTCGCTCAGGGCGGCGTGGTTGATCAGCTGCACCGAGCTGGCCAGCGCCACGCCCAGCGCCACCGCCAGCAGCGCCGCGGCGTGGCGCCAGGGGTGGTGGCGCCATTCGGCCCAGCTCAGCGGCAGCAGGCGCAGCATGGTTGGCGTCCTAACCCTCGATGCCCGTGGCCGTGAGTCGCAGCACGCGGTCCGCACGCGCGGCGGCGGCGGCGGAGTGGGTCACCAGCAGGCAGGCCGCGCCCTCGGCCCGCACCTGCGCCTGCAGCAAATCCATCATGCGCTCGGCCGTCGCCGGGTCCAGGTTGCCGGTGGGCTCGTCGGCCAGGATCAGCAGCGGCCGGTGCACCAGCGCACGCGCCAGCGCCACCCGCTGCAGCTGGCCGCCGGACAGCTGCGCCGGGCTGCGCCCGCCCAGGCCCTGCAGGCCCACGGCGGCCAGCAGCGCCTCGGTGCGGGCGTCGTCCGGCCGGCCCAGCAGGCGCAGCGGCAGTCCGACGTTCTCGGCCACGCTCAGGTGCGGCAGCACGTGGAAGGCCTGGAACACGAAGCCCAGCTTCTCGCGGCGCAGGCGGGCACGTTCGGGTTCGGTCAGCGCCTGCACGCCGGTGCCGTCGATGCGGACCTGGCCGCCATCGGCCTCGTCGAGCCCGGCGATGCAGTTCAGCAGCGTCGACTTGCCGACGCCGGATTCGCCGAGCATCGCGACGAATTCGCCGCGCGCGATCTGCAGCGAGACGCCGTGGAAGACCGGCGTCTCGCCGTAGGCCTTGCGGAGGTCGGTGATGCGCAGCATGGGCTCGGAAAACGCCTCAGCCGGCAAGCGCCGCGCCCGGCGGCCGCGCCAGCAGCTGCAGCAGCGCCGGCAGCAGGTCGGCGCGCTCGCAGGCCAGCACCTCGCGCCGCATTGAGCGCAGCCAGGTCAGCTGGCGCTTGGCAAGCTGGCGCGTGGCGGCGATGCCGCGCTCGCGCAGCGGGGCCAGGTCGCCGGTGTCCAGCCCTGCCTCCAGGGCCTCCCAGGCCTGGCGGTAGCCGACGCAGCGCATCGACGGCAGGTCGGCGTGCAGGTCGCCGCGGGCGCGCAGCGCGCGCACCTCGTCGACGAAGCCGGCCGCCAGCATCGCGTCGAAGCGCTGGGCGATGCGATCGTGCAGCCAGGCGCGTGAATCAGGCTCCAGCGCGACCAGGCGCAGCGGCAGGCCGGGCACGGAGCGCTGGCCGTGGTGAGCCGACAGCGGCCGGCCGGTGAGCTGCCAGACCTCCAGCGCGCGCTGGATGCGCTGCGCGTCGTGCGGTGCCAGCCGTGCCGCGGTGGCGGGGTCGACACGGGCCAGCTCGGCATGCAGCGCCGGCCAGCCCTCGGCCGCCGCGCGGGCGTCCAGCTGCGCGCGGATGCGGGGGTCGGCCCCGGGCAGCGCGTCCAGGCCGTCGGTCAGCGCCTTGAAGTACAGCATCGTGCCGCCGACCAGCAGCGCCAGCCGGCCGCGGGCGTTGATCTCCCCGATCAGCCGGCGCGCATCGGCCGCGAAGCGGGCGGCGGAGTAGGCCTCGGACGGGTCGAGGATATCGATCAAATGGTGCGGCACCGCCGCCAGCTCGGCGGCGGATGGCTTGGCGGTGCCGATGTCCATGCCGCGGAAGACGAGCGCGGAGTCGACGCTGATGATCTCCAGCGGCACCTGCTCGGCCAGCGCCAGCGCGAGGCCGGTCTTGCCGGAGGCGGTGGGGCCGGCCAGGCCCAGCGCGTTCACGGGGGCGCCTTCGGGCTGCGCCCTCCGGTAGTCGCCCTGGGGGCGGCCCGGTGCGCTCATGGCGGTGCCCCCGCGGCCGCGGCCGCCTCGGGCAGGCGGGCTTCGCCGTGGCGGCGCACCAGCGTGCAGGCCACCAGCAGCGTGGCGGCGGCGCCGGCGGCCATGCCCAGCGCCAGCGGACGCACGCTGCGGCCATCCAGCGCCTGGCCCAGCCACAGGCCGATGGCGAAGGCGCCCAGCGCCAGCACGCAGCCGGCCACGGCGGAGGCCAGCCCCGCCGCATGCGGGAACGGGCCCACCGCGCCCGTCTGGCCACAGGGCTGGTGCACGCCGTGGCCCATGCCGTAGGCCCAGCACGGGGCCATCACCAGCAGCACCGAGCGCGGCTCGGCCCACGCCACCAACAGCAGGCCCAGCAGCGCCAGCGCGGTGAAGCGCGTGCCGCGCTGCACGGTGCCAACGAGCGAATGACGCGGCAGCCAGCGGCGGCAGAACAGGGTGCCGCCGATGTAGGCCAGCGACATCGTGCTCATCACCAGCCCGGCGGCCGGCGGGCTCAGCCCCAGCACGGCGATCAGCGTGACGCCCGAGCCGGCGAGGAAGACGAAGAGGCCGCCGTAGGTGGCGCACACCAGCAGCGCCCAGGCGCGAAAGCCGGGGTGGGCCAGCGTGCGGCGGACCTGCGCCAGCAACGGCGCCAGCCGCGTGGCCTGGGGATCGCGGCGGCGGATGGTCTCGGGCAGGCGCAGCGCGATGAAGAGCCAGCTCGCCGCGCCGACAGCGGCCATGGCCGCCAGCGCCGCGCGCCAGCCGAAGGCCGACACCAGCAGCCCGGCGCTGAGCGGGCTGGCGATGGCGATCAGCCCCAAGCCGGACAGTGCGCGCGCCATCACCATCGCGCCCTCGTGCGGCTCGTACAGGTCGCGCACCATCGCCCGCGCGCAGACCACCGGCACCGCCAGCGCCGCGCCCTGCAGGATGCGCCAACCCACCACCTGCGCGATGCCGCCGCCCAGCGTGGCACCGATGCTGGCCAGCACGTACAGCGCCAGCCCGGCCAGCAGCACCGGGCGCCGGCCGAAGCGGTCGGCCACCGGTCCCCACACCAGCTGCGCGAGGCCGAAGGCCAGGATCAGCGCCGACATCGTCAGCTGCACCGCGGCCATGGGTGCCGCCAGGCCGGTGGCCAATGCCGGCAGCGCCGGCAGCATCAGGTCGGTGGTGACGGGTTGCAGGCCCAGCAGCAGCGCCAGCACCAGCGCGGCCAGGGCGTGCGGCAGCGCAGGCCGCCGCGGCTCAGCCGAATCGTTCATCCGGCCTCAGGTAGCGCCACTGCCCGACCGGCAGCTTGCCCAGCACCACGCTGCCGATGCGCACCCGCTTGAGCCCGACCACGCGCAGGCCCACCAGCTCGCACATGCGCCGGATCTGCCGCTTGCGGCCCTCGCGCAGCACGAAGCGCAACTGGTCTTCGTTGGCCCAGCTGACGCGCGCGGGCTTCAGCTGCTTGCCGTCCAGCGCCAGGCCGTGCTGCAGCAGGCCGATCTTCTCGGGCGACCAGGCGGGCGTGGTCGTCACGCGCACCAGGTATTCCTTCTCGACGCGGCTGTCCTCGCCGATCAGCATCTTGGCGATGCGGCCGTCCTGCGTCAGCACCAGCAGGCCGGTGGAGTCGATGTCGAGCCGGCCGGCGGGCGCCAGGCCGCGCAGCTGGCCGGGGTGGAAGCGGATCGGCGCCTTGTCTTCGCGCCAGCGGTTGGCGGCATTGACCAGCACCACCGCGGGCTCGTAGCCGTCCTCGGCCTGGCCCGAGACGTAGCCCATCGGCTTGTGCAGCAGCACCGTGACACGCAGCGCCTGCTGCAGGCGCGCGGCGTCGTCGATCTCGACCTGCACGTCCGGCTGCACGCGCTGGCCCAGCACCGCGGCCACGCCGTTGACCCGCACCCAGCCGGCCTCGATCCATTCGTCGGCCTCGCGGCGGGACGCCAGGCCGCGTTCGGCCAGCAGCTTTGAAAGGCGCATGCCTTCGGCGTTGGCGCTGTCTTCTGTCGTCATCGGAGTCGAGCCTTCACAAGCGGCAGCGCGGAACCGGCTCTGCCGGGCCGCTGGTGCTGACCCCTTGAGGGGGAGGTGGCCGCAGGCCACTTCGGGGGTGGGTTCATGTCTAGCGGCCGCGCAAGAACAGCGCGTCCAGTTCCTTCATCGTCACCTGGCGCCAGGTCGGGCGGCCGTGGTTGCACTGGTCGGCCCGCTCGGTGCGCTCCATGTCGCGCAGCAGCGCGTTCATCTCCGGCAAAGTGAGCGTCCGGTTGGCGCGCACCGCGCCGTGGCAGGCCATGGTGGCCAGCAGCTCATCGCGGGCGCGCTGCACGATGCGCGAGGCTTCGACCTCGGCCAGCTCGGCCAGCACCGCGCGCGCCAGCGCCACCGGGTCGGCATCGGGCAGCGCGGCGGGGCGTGAACGCACGGCCAGCACGCCGGGGCCGAGCGGTGCGACGTCCAGTCCCAGTGCCTCGAGTGCCGCAGCCTGCGCCTCCGCGGTGGCCAGCTCTGCCGGCGTCGCGGCGAAGGTGGCCGGGATCAGCAGCGGCTGGGACGCCAGCGCGGTGCCGCTGCCGGCGGCCTCGGCCGCCTTCAGGCGCTCGTAGACGATGCGCTCGTGCGCCGCATGCATGTCGACGATGACCAGGCCCTGCGTGTTCTCGGCCAGGATGTAGACGCCGGCCAGCTGCGCGATCGCGCGGCCGAGCGGCCAGGCTGGTGCCGGCGCGGCCTGTGCCTGCGCGGTGCCCGGCGCGGCGGGCGCCACGGGGTTGGCCGCCGGCCGCGTGGCCGCGACGGACGCCAACGCTGCCGCGCTGGCAGGCGCGGCTTCGACCCGCCACGGTGCCGGCGCCTCGGCCGCGTGCAGCAGGGCCAGGTCCTGCAGGCTCAGCGCCTGCTGGTGGCCGGTGACCAGCGGGCGCCAGGGTGCGGCGAAGGACGATTCGCGCCCGGCGGTGGGGCTCGGCACCGCCAGCGGCACGGACGCCGTGGCCATTGCCCCGTCGTCGACGGCCGGCGCGCGCGAGGCGGCCAGTGCCGCTTCCATCGCCCGCCGCACCGCCTGGTGCACCTCGCGCCCGTCGCGGAAGCGCACCTCGATCTTCGTCGGGTGCACGTTGACGTCGACACGCGCCGGATCGATGTCGAGGAACAGCACGTAGCTGGGCTGGCGGCTGCCATGCAGCACGTCTTCGTAGGCGCTGCGCGCGCCGTGCGCGATCAGGCGGTCGCGCACGAAGCGGCCGTTGACGTAGACGTACTGGTGGTCGCTGCGGGCGCGCGCCGCGTCGGGCAGGCCGGCGCGGCCGACCAGCGTGAGGGGGCCGGCCTGCAGCAGCAGCGGGCGGCTCTGCGTGATGAAGTCGGCGCCCAGCACGTCGGCGATGCGCGCTTCGTCATCCTCGGTGGCGCGCCACTGCTCGATCAGCTTGCCCTCGTGCCAGACCGCGAAGCCGACCTCGGGCCGCGCCAGCGCATGGCGGCGCACGGCGTCGACGCAGTGCGCCAGCTCGGTGGCATCGGTCTTCAGGAACTTGCGGCGCGCCGGCGTGGAAAAGAACAGCTCGCGCACCTCCACGCTGGTGCCGCGGGCGCGCGCGGCCGGCTGCAGCTCGCCGCTGCGGGCGTCCAGCCGGTGGCCATGGGCGTCGTCGGCGGTGCGGCTGGCGATCGACAGGTCGGCCACCGAGGCGATGGCGGCCAGCGCCTCGCCGCGGAAACCCATCGTGGCCACCGACTCCAGGTCGGCCAGGCTCGCGATCTTGCTGGTGGCGTGGCGTTTGAGGGCCAGCGGCAGCTGGGCGGGCGAAATGCCGCAACCGTCGTCTTCGACCACGATGCTGCGCACGCCGCCGGCCAGCAGCCGCACGGTGACCTGGCGCGCGCCGGCATCGAGCGCGTTGTCGACCAGCTCGCGCACCACCGAGGCGGGCCGCTCGACCACCTCGCCGGCGGCGATCTGGCTCACCAGTTCGTCGGGCAGTTCTCGGATCGGCCGGGCGGCGGGGGGGCTCATCGGCGGGATTATCGGCGTCGCCATAATGCCGCCCGATGGAACTGATCATGACCCTGGTCGACTTCATGCTGCATGTCGACCGGCACCTGCGCGTCTTCGTCGAGAACCACGGCGCCTGGGTCTATGCGCTGCTGTTCCTGATCCTGTTCGTCGAGACCGGTGTCGTCGTGATGCCTTTCCTGCCGGGGGATTCGCTGCTGTTCGTGGTCGGCGCGCTGGCGGGCCTGGGGCTCATCAGCTACCCGCTCGCGATGCTGCTGATGAGCATCGCGGCGATCGCCGGCGACCAGTGCAACTATTCCATCGGCCGCTACATCGGGCCCAAGGTGTTCCAGTGGGAGCAGTCGCGCTGGTTCAACAAGCGCGCCTTCGACGAGGCCCACGCGTTCTATGAGCGTTATGGCGGCATCACCATCGTGCTGGCCCGCTTCATGCCGTTCCTGCGCACCTTCGCGCCCTTCGTCGCCGGCGTGGCCGCGATGACGCGCAGCAAGTTCACGCTGTACAACGTCGGCGGCGGCCTGCTGTGGGTGGTGAGCCTGACGACGGCGGGTTACCTGTTCGGCAACCTGCCCTGGGTGCAGCAGAACCTGTCGAAGATCATCTGGGCGATGATCATCATCCCCGGCCTGATCGTCGGTTTCGGGGCGCTGAAGGCGCGCGCCAACAGCGCGAAGCAGGCCGCGGCCCGGGGCGGCTGAGCCGCCGGCCGCACCCGCTCAGCCTGGTCAACGGCGCGTCACGGAAGCGCCGGACACTGCGCGTTTGGGCCGCCGGTGACGGGCCAGCGCGAAGGCCTCGGCGACGAACCAGCACACCCGGCGCCAGTGCGAGGCGGCGCCGCGGGCGACGGAGCGGGGGGCGACGACGAGGTTCATGGCACGGCAGATCGACGACAAGGCGCCAAGCATTGGCCCGGCGCATGACCGTGGCGTGTCAGCGGGATGACGCGGCCGGCGATGCTGGCTGAACTGGCCGCGATCGAGCGGCTGCTGCACGCGGGGCGGCCGCACCTGCGGCACAGCGTGGCCGCCGTGGTGCGCGACGGCGATGAATCATGGCCGGTGCACGTGGCGACGCTGGGCTCGGCCGCGCCCGAAGCGCCGGTGTTCGCGGTGGTGGCCGGCGTGCACGGGCTGGAACGCATCGGCACCGAGGTGGCCATCGCCTTCCTGCATGCGCTGGTCGAACGCCTGCACTGGGACGAGTCGCTGCACGCCCAGCTGGCGGCCATGCGCATCGTCGTGCTGCCGCTGCTGAACCCCGGGGGCCTGGCCCGTTCGACGCGGGCCAACCCGCAGGGCGTGGACCTGATGCGCAACGCGCCGGTGGATGCGGTGGACAAGACGCCGCCGCTGGCCGGCGGCCACCGCCTGGGGCCGCATCTGCCCTGGTACCGCGGGCCGGCCGGCGGGCCGATGGAAGCCGAGAGCCGCGCGCTGTGCGAGCTGGTCGAGCGCGACTGGCTGGCGGGACCGTTCGCGCTGACGATCGACTGCCACTCCGGCTTCGGCCTGCGCGACCGCGTGTGGTTCCCTTACGCCTATGCGCGGCGGCCTTTCGAGCACCTGGCCGAGCTGACGGCCATCGCCGAGTTGCTGGACGGCACCTACCCGCAGCACCGCTACCTGTTCGAGCCGCAGAGCGCCCAGTACCTGGCGCATGGCGACCTGTGGGACCACCTGGCGCTGCGCGCGGTCGAACGCGGCCGCCTGCTGCTGCCGCTGACGCTGGAGATGGGCTCCTGGGTCTGGGTGCGCAAGAACCCGCGCCAGGTGCTGAGCCGGCACGGCCTGTTCAACCCGCTGATCACGCACCGGCAGCAGCGCGTGCTGCGCCGCCACGTGCAGTGGCTGGAATTCATGAGCCGCGTGGCGCAAAGCCACGCGCGCTGGCGGCCCGCTGCCGAGCAAGGCGCGGTGCTGCGCCAGCGCGGCTTGCAGCGCTGGTATGCGCCGCTGGGGTGATAACGCGTTAGCCGCTCAGGCGCGGCGACCCGGCGCATCCACCACGCCCTGCCGCATGGCCCGCTGCGCCATCGCCAGCAGTGATTGGGCGATGCGATCGGCCGTGGTGGCCACCTGAGGCAGCCGGTGCGGCTCCTTGACACGGCCGTTGTCGTTCAACGCGGCGCGGAACAGCAGCCACTGGTTGCGCGCCAGTTCCAGGTCTTCCTGCATGCGCGGGTCGGGCAACTGCTGCGACGAGATGGCCGTGAGCGCGGCGGAGAACTCGCCCAAAGACTGCTGCAGGTCGACCTCGATGCCCTTGCTGAGCGGCCCGCCGGCGGCGGCCGCGAAGTTCAGCTTGCCCACGCGCAGCGCGGTGGCGGCGGCGCGCGTCAGCAGGTCCACCAGCGTTGCGCGGCCGCCATCGGCCACGTCGGCCGACAGCGCGGTGCTGACGAAGCTCATCTGCGCCGCCAGCACCTCGCTGTCGCGGTAGACGTCGTTCCAGCCGCCGCCGGTGGCTGGGCCGGTGCGCACGGTGTCGATGCGCTCGAGGAAGGCGCTGACGCCGTCGGACAGCCGCAGCAGCTGGCCACGCCGCCGGCCGCTGAGGCTGGTGTCGGCACGCAGCAGCGCCAGCACGCCGACGACGCGCTGGCGTTGGCGCAGCAGCTCGTCCTGCGCGCGCAGGGGATCGACGCGGGCCGAATGTTCGACGCACAGCTTGGCCAGGCGCTCGACGCCCACGCGCAGCTCGGCGGCTGCCATCACCGGTGGTTCCGCCGCGGCACCGGCCGCGCCGCAGAGCAGCGCAGCGCCGCGGCGGCCAGGCGCCGTGCCAATGAACCATTGAATGACCGCATGCGCCCCTCCTGGCAAAGCGGGCGATGCTAGGCAGCGCTAGAGGCAGGCGTGTGACACGTCAGCGCCCGCTTGGTCCCGCGTACCCGCTGGGCTGGGTCCTCATTCCGGCTCAGCCACATGCGACCAGGCGTCGATGCGGTCCAGCAGCATCGCCAGCTGGGCCGGGCTGTCGAGCCCGAAGCGCGCCGCGGACGCCGGATCGGGTGGGCTGCCGACGCGGATGGTCAGCCAATGCGGCTCCGCGGCGGCGAACACCGGCTCGTCGTTGACGTCGTCGCCGGCGAAGAAGGCCGCCTCGACCCCGGCGCGCGCCACCAGGCGGTGCACCGCGGTGGCCTTGTCCGGCGCATCGGCCGCGACCACGTTGACGACCAGCTTGCCGGGCAGTGCCGACAGGCCGGGGCCCAGCTGCGGCAGCAGCTCGCCGATCAGCGCCAGTGCGCGGTCGCGGTCGCGCGACAGCCGGTAGTGCCAGGCCATGGACTGGCCCTTGTCCTCGACCATCACGTCGGCGGCGGCCAGGTCGGCGGCGCGCTGGCGCACCAGTTGCCGCGCCGGTTCCAGCGCCGCGATCAGCGCGGCGGAGGCATGCGGGTCGGCGTCGTCCTCTGCTCCGTGGTTGCCCACCACCCAGTGCGGGTCGAAGCCCAGGCGCGGCAGCACGTCGTCGACCGCGCGGCCGGTGACGATGGCCACCGGCATGCGCTTGGACAACTCGTGCAGCCGGGCCGACACGTTGGGCGCCGGCCGCGCATCCCCCGGGTGCTCGACGATAGGCGCCAGCGTGCCATCGAAATCGAACGCCAGCAGCACCGGCTGCTTCAGGAAGTCGGCCAGTGCCGCATCGCCTTCAGGGGTGAACAGGTGTCGCATCCTTCTTCGGGGTTGTGGGCGCGGGCGAGTCAGGCGGAGGCCTCGGGTTCCTCCTGGAAGCGGCGCACGCGCGCCTCCACCCGCGCGCGCAGGCGCCAGCGGCCGGCATCGGTGAGCATGCGGCCGGCCCAGCGGTAGACGTTGAACTCGCGCACCGTGGTGCGCAGGCTGGCCATGCGCGCGCGCTGCTCCGCGGGCGGCATGGTGGCCGCGCGTTGCAAGGCGTCGGCCGTTTCTTCGACGTGATAGGGGTTCACGATCAATGCCTCGGCCAGTTCGCGCGCGGCGCCGGCGAAGCGGCTGAGCACCAGCACGCCCTGCATGTCGTCGCGCGCGGCGACGAATTCCTTGCTGACCAGGTTCATGCCGTCGTGCAGGCTGGTGACGACGCAGACGTTGGCGGCGCGGTACAGCTCGGTCAGCGCCTCGTGGCCATGGTGCTCGGCCAGCAGATGCACCGGCTGGTAGCCCTCGCGGCCGAAGCGCTTGTTGATGCGGTCG
>Ga0196963_10002595_pt1 | contig 10699 bp, 10 predicted proteins | sample S1_5metaG_FD_148600 | JGI IMG/M metagenome (GOLD analysis project Ga0196963, IMG submission 148600) | Soil microbial communities from Anza Borrego desert, Southern California, United States - S1_5 | ecosystem: Environmental > Terrestrial > Soil > Desert | place: USA: California | collected... | reverse complement strand
TCCTGCGGGATCGGCGAGACCAGCGAGTAGGTGTACTGCAGCATCCGTCCGCCCGGCTGGAGCTCGCCGAGCCACGAGCGGATCAACCGCGTCTGCAGATCGTCGGGCAGGGTGATCATCGGGATGCCGGAGATCACGGTCGCGACCTTGCCGCGCCACTTGCTGGGCAGGATTTCGTGCAGGGTGCCGGCGTCGCCGTGGATCACCTGGGCCTGCGGATACCATTTGCGCAGGTAGGTGCACATGTCGGCATCGATCTCGATGACGAAGAGCCGCTCCTTCGGGATGCCCGAATTGAGCAGCGCCTTGGTCACCGCACCGGTGCCCGCACCCAGCTCGACAACCACGTCATCGTCGCCGATGCGGGTGTGACGCGCCACGAGGCGCGCGAGAAAGGGTGAGGAGGGAAGCAGCGCGCCCACCTTGAGCGGGTGGGCGAGCCAACGGCGGAGAAACAGGATTTCTTCTTGGCCGGTTTCGGCCTGGGCATCGCTCGGTTTCATGACGTATCCCGTGTCGCGAAAATAGTTAACAGGGACTATAGCCAGCGGGTCCGCCGTTAAAAAACGAAATATTTCCGTAACACTTCGCAGCTGCAAACCAAGCCTTGCAAAGCTTGCTCTATCCGCGTATTTCCACCACGTTCTTGCTTTGGACCCGCGTCAACCGGGGCTATTCCTACCGGGGAATGCCAACAGACGCTTATCGCTAACGCTTACTGCGAAGAGGACGTGTCATGGGCTACCGGGTTGCAGTCATCGGCGCCACCGGCAATGTCGGGCGTGAGATGCTGAAAATCCTCGGCGAGCGCAATTTTCCGGCGGACGAGGTCGTTGCGCTCGCGTCGTCGCGTTCCATTGGCATGTCGATCTCCTACGGCGAGAACGACGAGCTCAAGGTCCGCGATCTGGCGGATTTCGATTTCAAGGGCATCGACATCGCGCTCTCGTCGCCGGGCGCCAAGGTGTCAGCCGTGCACAGCCCGCGTGCCGCCAAAGCGGGCGCCATCGTCATCGACAACACCTCGCAGTTCCGCATGGATCCGGACGTGCCGCTGATCGTGCCGGAGGTGAACCCGCAGGCGCTGCAGGGCTACACCAAGCGCAATATCATAGCCAACCCGAATTGCTCGACCATGCAGATGGTCGTGGCGCTCAAGCCGTTGCACGACTTCGCCAAGATCAAGCGCATCGTCGTCTCGACCTACCAGTCGGTATCGGGTGCGGGCAAGGAAGGCATGGACGAGCTTTTCGAGCAGACGCGCAATGTCTACGTCAACCAGTCGCCCGAGCGGAAGAAGTTCACCAAGCAGATTGCCTTCAACGTGATCCCGCATATCGACGTCTTCATGGATGACGGGTTCACCAAGGAAGAGTGGAAGATGGAGGTCGAGACCAAGAAGATTCTCGACCCGAAGATCAAGGTGGTCGCGACCTGTGTGCGCGTGCCGGTCTTCGTCGGCCACTCGGAAGCCGTGTTCGTCGAGTTCGAAAACCCGATCTCGGACGCCGATGCGCGGCGTATCCTGCGCGAAGCCCCCGGCTGCTCGGTCGTTGACCAGCGCGCCGACGAGGGCTACGTCACGCCGATCGAGGCGGCGGGCGAGGACAAGGTCTATATCAGCCGCCTGCGTGTCGATAAGACGGTGGTGCACGGCCTGGCCTTCTGGTGCGTTTCGGACAATCTGCGTAAGGGGGCTGCGCTGAACGCCGTGCAGATCGCCGAGGAGCTGGTCAAGCAGGGTCTCAAGGCCAAGCAGGCCGCTTAAGCGGCGGCCCTCGGCTGCGCCCGGGTCCGGCGGGCGGGATCTCAGCCTTCCAATCGCCTCTGGCCAAGCTGGGCTGCCGAACCCATATTGGCCCTATGCGTATCTTCGCGTCGTCGATCTATATCGGGCTGGCGGCCCTGCTGCTGGTCGTTCTGAGCCTGCGCATCATCCAGCTGCGCTATCGCTACAAGGCCGAAATCGGCGACGGCGGCGTGCCGGAACTGCAGCGCGCCATCCGCGCCCAGGCCAACTTCATCGAATACGTGCCGATCGCGCTGCTGCTCATTCTCATGGCCGACCTTGTCGGTCACCAGAAATGGGTCGTGCACCTCCTGGGCATCCTGCTGCTGATCGGCCGCCTTGCCCACGCCTATGGCTTCACCACCTCGCCGGGCATCAGCCTGGGCCGCACCGTCGGTGTCGGCCTGACCACGATCGTGCTGGTCGTCGGCGCGGCGTTGGCGATCGCCGCCTTCTTCGGCGTGCGCATCGGCCCGGTCTAGAGGTCGAAGACCACCCAGAGCACCGCCCCGGCGAAGGCCAGGATCACCACGCCCGCCACACGGTTCGTCCAGCGCAGCATGGTGAGCGGGATGCGCCCGTGAAACAGCGCCACCGTCTCGGTGAGGAACAGCCACCACGTGCTGGCGCCGAGGAAGACGCCCAGCAGCAGCACCCAGTCATCTAGGCCTACCGTCTCGCCCGGCTCGGCGGCCACGCCGAACGCCGTGAACGCCGCCAGGAATGACAGCACCGTCACCGGATTGGTGAGGGTGAGAAACAGGGTCGAGGTGAAATCGCCGAGCAGATTGGGGGGATCGGCTGTCTCGGTCGGGCGCGGCGGCTCGGCGAACAGGGTGCGGATCCCCATAACGATCAGCAGGGCGGCGCCGCCAAGACCGAGCCAGAGCCGCTCGGTGACCAGCAATTCGTAGACAAACGACAGGCCAAACGCGGCAATAGCGCCAAAGATGGTATCGGCGGCAGCGGCCCCGAGACCCGAGATCAGGCCGACCAGCCGGCCGTGCATGATCGTGCGCCGCACGCACAGCACGTTGACCGGACCGACCGGAGCGGCAATCAGGAAGCCTACGATCAGGCCTTTGAGAAAAACCGATGTCAGCATGCGGAGGGCAGCGCCCGATGGAGAACGGCGGCCAGAACAAAGGGTTGCTGTACTTAGCGTGCGCCCTCGGCCTTTACCAGTACCGCCACGGTATATGGTTGACTCAGTCAACTATATGGTTGACGTTATCCCCCCAAGACCACGGGGGCAGGCATGGATGACGGGATGCTCGCGGAACGGGTCGAGGCGGTACGGCGCTTCAGCCGCTTCTACACCCGCAAGATCGGAGTGCTTGCCGAGGGTCTGCTGGGCAGCCCCTTCTCGCTGACCGAAGCGCGGGTGATCTGGGAGTTGGGTCATCGCGGACAGAGTACGGCGCGCGATCTGGGGCGCGAACTCGGCCTCGACCCGGGGTATCTCAGCCGCATCCTGCGCGGCTTCGACAAGGCGGGACTGATCGATCGCCAGACGTCGGACAGCGACGCCCGGCAGAGCCACATTACCCTGACGCGCAGCGGCGAAGCGGCGTTCACCAAGCTTAACACCCGCTCGCAGGGCCAGATTGCAGCGATGCTCGGCGGGCTCTCGCCGGAGAGCCAGCACCGGCTGGTGGAATCCCTGCACGTGGTGGAGGAGTTGCTGGGCGATGGGCCTCCGCTGCGCGAGCCGTATCTGCTGCGGACGCATCAGCCGGGCGACATGGGCTGGGTCGTTCATCGCCACGGCGTCCTGTACGCCGAGGAATACGGGTGGGACGAGCGCTTTGAGGCGCTTGTGGCCGGAATCGTCGCGGAGTTCGTGAAAAACTTCGACCCGAAGCGCGAACGCTGCTGGATCGCCGAGCGCGACGGCGAACCCGTCGGCTCCGTGTTCCTGGTGCGCGACTCAGACACGGTCGCCAAGCTTCGGCTGCTGATCGTCGAGCCCAAGGCGCGTGGCCTCGGCATCGGCGCTCGTCTGGTCGATGAATGCGTGCGCTTCGCGAGGCGCACCGGCTACAAGCGTCTTGCCCTGTGGACGAACTCGGTGCTGCTGCCAGCGCGCGCCCTCTACGAGAAAGCCGGGTTCCGGCTGGTGAAATCCGAGCCGCACGCGGTCTTCGGCATCCCGCTGGTCGGCGAAACCTGGGAACTCGACCTCTGATCGCCACGCTGGCGACGGTGGCGGCGGCTCTTACCGGCGTTCAGCTGGGGGCCACCATCGTCGCCACCCGTTACGTCATCGACCAGACGGATCCCGTCTCCTTGGCGCTGCTGCGTTACGCGATCGGCGCGCTGTGCCTGATCCCGGTGGCGCTCGCCGCGCGGCGCGTGCCGTGGCGCCGCCGCGATCTCGTGCCCGTGGCATTCCTCGGTATCGTGCAGTTCGCCGGTGTCGTGTCGCTGCTCAACTACGCGCTGCAGACTCTGCCCGCCGGCCGCACGGCGCTGATCTTTGCCACCTTCCCGCTGCTCACCATGCTGTTCGCCGCAGCGCTCGGGCAGGAGCGGCTGAGCGTGGCGAGGAGCACGGGGGTCGGGCTGACGTTGCTCGGTGTCGGGCTGATCCTCGGGGAAAAGGCGGCCATGCCGGAATCGGACGGCTGGCTCGGCGAGGCGGCGGTGCTGCTCAGCGCCGCCAGCGGCGCGCTGTGCAGCGTGCTCTACCGGCCCTATCTCCAGACCTACGATCCGCTGCCGGTGGGCGCGTTGGCCATGCTCGCCTCCGTGGGCTTCCTCGGACTGCTCGCCGCGCCGCAGGGTTTTTTCGTCGAGCCGCCGGCGCTGACAGCGGTCGGCTGGCTGGCGGTGCTCTTCATCGGCGTGTCGAGCGGAGTCGGCTATTGGCTGTGGCTTTGGGCGCTGCGCCACGCGTCACCGACGCGCGTGGCCTCTTTTCTGGCTCTCGGCCCGGCGACGGCCTTTGTGCTCGGGGCGTTCTTCCTCGACGAGGCGGTGACGGCGTTGTCACTGCTCGGCCTGGCGGCCGTTGCGGGAGGTTTACGGCTGGCGCACGCGGCTTAGTGGTCGCGCCGGTCCGCGCCGGGATCGGCGGTGCCCAGGGTGCGCTGGATGACAGCCGCGAGATCGGCCGCCCGGTAGGGCTTCTTGAGCATCGGCAGGCCCGCGGTCTCGAGCCCGTATTTTTCGATCACGCTGGCATAGCCCGACACCAGCAGGAACGGCAGGTTCGGCCGCCCGACCCGGGCGCGTTTGACGAACTCGATGCCGTTCATTCCCGGCATCGCGTAGTCGACCAGGACCAGATCGATCTTGGCGGCACTGCGCACGATCTCCAGCCCCAGCATCGGCGAGGCCGCCGCGGTGACCTTGAGGCCGAGGCCCGAAAGCATCTCTGCCGTCACCTCGCGCACGTCATCGTCGTCATCCACGAGCAGGATGTGGAGACTCCGGCTGGGCTCGGCTACCGGTTCGGGGTGGGTGTCCGGGCGCGCCACGGTATCGGCCGTCTCCGACGTCGTGGGCAGGAAGACCGTCACCGTGGTCCCGCGGCCGACCTCGCTGTCGATGTGCACCGTGCCGCCGTGCTGCTTGGCGAAGCCCCAGACCTGGCTGAGGCCCAAGCCCGTTCCCCGGCCGACATCCTTGGTGGTGAAGAACGGCTCGAAGGCGCGCGAGACGACGTCGGCATCCATGCCTTTGCCGGTGTCGGAGATGCGCAGCCGGACATACTCGCTGCGCGGTACGTGCGGAGGGACTTCAGGTGAGCCGAAGGGCAGGACACATGTCTCGATGGTCAGCGTGCCGCCGTCGGGCATGGCATCGCGCGAGTTGATCGCCAGGTTGAGGATCGCCGTCTCGAGCTGCGGCGCGTCCGCCATCACCGCCGGGCAGGCGTCAGCGAGCTGAAGGTTGAGCCTGATGGAAGGGCCCAGCGTCCGGACAAGCAGGTCGCCGAAATTCGTGATCAGCGTATTCACATCGTGCGGCATCTTGTTGAGCGCCTGCCTGCGCGAGAACGCGAGAAGCTGCTCGGTCAGCTTGGCGCCGCGATCGGCGGCGCCGAGGACGAGACCGAGCATGCGTGTGACGGCCGGATCGCTGGCGCGCCGACGCGCCAGCTCGATGCCACTGACGATCGCCGCCAAAATGTTATTGAAGTCGTGCGCAACGCCACCGGTGAGCTGGCCGAGCGCATCCATCTTCTGCGCCTGCGCCAGCGCGATCTCTGCCTTCTGACGCTCGGCCGCCTCGTCGCGGACCTGCTCTTCCAAGGTCATGTTGAGGCGTCGCAGTGTTTCCTGGGCCACCTTCTGGTCGGTGATATCGATGACCGAGCCGATAAAGCCGAGGAAGCGGCCGCTTTCGTCGAAGCGCGGTTTGCCCGCGTCGATCGTCCAGCGATAGGCCCCGTCATGCCGGCGTAACCGGTATTCGGCGCGAAAACCGTCCCGCCGGGAGCGCGCAATGCTCAGCGCATCCCTCGCTTTCGGCCGGTCGTCCGCGTGCAGGCATTCGAGCCAGCCCGTGCCCAGCCCATCGGCTTCCTGCTGGCCGGTGAATTCACACCAGGCCTGGTTGAGGTAGATACAGGCGCCATCGGCGTTGGTGATCCAGATGGCAATGGGGGCCGTGTCGGCGATGGCCCGGAAGCTCTTGGAATCGGGAGTCATTGCGCCGTCACCGGTGAACCGATCGGTGGTCGTCGCTGGTCTGCCGGGATCGGCCATAGGGTCTGTACCGCTCATCCGCGAATCCTAGCGTGTGGCGTGCGGCCGACCCCAGCCGTCCTAAAAGGTTAACACTTCCATCCTCGAAATTAAATCTCCCTCTCGTGATACCGCGCCCGAAAGCGGCGCTGGCCCCTATCTGATGCGCTCGATGGCAAAGCATTGGCTGGGCATCACCAGCTCGCGGCGATTCGGCACGATCCGCAGGTCCTTGTTGCCATCGACGGCGGTGCGTTCGATGACGTGATGGACAGCGCCCGCGGCACCTGCCGCGGCGTCACCAGGTCCCTCGCCGTTCAGAAGTCGTCCGAGCAGCAGGGCGGCGAACAGATCGCCGGCGCCATAAGCCGGATGATCGATCGCGGGGTGACCGATACGCCACGCGCCGCCCGCGTCGGCGCCGAGGATCGACAGGGTCTTGTCCGGCCGGTCATCGAGAACCATGCCGGTGGCCACGACCAGGGCGCCCCCCGGCCTCGTGCTTCCGCCCATCCGGGCGCGCAACCGGTCCATGGCCGCCAGGGCAGAGATCGTGTCGCGGGCGCGAAGACCAGTCAGGAATTCGAGCTCGAAGGCGTTGGGTGTCGCGATGTCGGCCTGCGGCATGGCCTGGTCGCGCAGGAATTCGGCAATGCCGGGTTTGACGTAGACTCGTCCGCCCTGCGGTCCGCCATCGCCGATGACCGGATCGAGCACGAAGAGGGTGTTGGGGTTGGCCGCGCGCGCCGCGGCAACGGCCGCGATCAACGCCGGGCCCTGGTCGAGCGCGCCCAGATAGCCGCTGAGGACCGCGTCACAGCTACCCAACCCACCCTGCTCGATCAGGCCCTGGACCAGCTCGCCGATCAGCGCCGCGTCCGTGACGCGGCCGCGGAAGCCGCCATGGCCTGGATGGTTGGAGAAGGTCACCGTATCGATCGGCCAGGCATCGTGGCCGAGACACTGCAGCGCCATCACGGCGACGCTATTGCCGACATGGCCGCGCGTCACCGACGACTGGATGGAAAGGATGTTCACGAAGCCCCGGCTGTGCTGGCATCGAGGTGTAGCCGAGAGCGCCGGCCGCGCCAAGCCGGCGCCGCCGCAAGGCGTGGCGGCGCCGCCCCGAAACAAGTATAGAATGACCGGCAAAGCCCAAGGGGACCAGTCATGACGGAATCCGCTATCCGCCCACGCCGCAGCGCGCTTTACGTGCCGGGAGACAACGCGCGTGCTCTGGAGAAAGCGCGGACCCTCGATGCCGACGTGCTGATCTTCGATCTCGAGGACGCTGTATTGCCCGCCAACAAGGAGCGGGCGCGCGATCAACTCGTCGCGGCCCTCAAGGCTGGCGGCTACAAGGCCGAGACGGTGGTGCGGGTCAACGATCCCTCGAGCAAGATTGGCGGTCTCGACCTCAAGGCCGTGGCGCGCTCCGGCTGCGACGCCGTCGTCCTGCCCAAGGTCGAGAAGCCGCAGCAGGTGCGCGACGCCGTGCTACGCCTCTCGGCGGCCGGCGCGCCGCAGAGCCTTGCCGTGTGGGCCATGATCGAGACGCCGCTCGGCGTGCTCAACATCGAGGATGTGGCGTTCTCCAGCCCGCACCTCAAATGCCTGGTCATGGGGACCACTGATCTCGCGGCCGATCTGCGCGCGCAACACACGGAGCTGCGCCTGCCGCTGCTCTCGTCGCTCAGCCAGTGCGTGCTCGCCGCGCGCGCCGCGGGACTGACGATTCTCGACGGTGTGCATCTCGATCTCGAGGACGAGAAAGGCTTCAAGGCCTCGTGCCTGCAGGGTGCCGAGCTCGGCTTCGACGGTAAGACGCTGCTCCATCCGAAAACCATCGCGGCGGCCAACCAGGCCTTCGGCCCGACCGACGAGGAGATCGCCTGGGCGAAGAAGATCATCGCCGCCCACGCCCAGGCCGTGGCCCAGGGGCGCGGCGTGCTGGTGGTCGATGGCAAGTTCGTCGAACAGCTCCATGTCGATTCGGCGCAGCGCACCCTGGCACTTGCAGAAGCGATCGGGCGCCGCGCCAAAGCCTGAACCCAAGGCCGGGTGAGGGCGCTGCGGCGGCCGTCATAGCCCTCGATTTTTCGCAGTTTTCCGCCAGCGACGCGGGGGCGTCTCGCTCCGGTGAACACGCGCGCCCAAGGCCCGCCCGGCAGGCGCGGGCGGGTGAAAAGACTAGGTTTTGAGCCAAAAAACGAGGGAGCCCCAAAATCTGGTTGGCGGGGGAGCCCCCCCGTGTTACGGAGGATTCGTCAGGTGTGCTGGACCGAGCCTCGAGTACACACAGGGTCGCGCTGGACCCGAGATTCGACGCGGTTGCCGTCCGGGCGGGACGGCTGAGATGATCAGAGTTGTGACGCCGATGGGTGCCGGCGGGGGCGACAGCCTCCGTCGGCATCATCGTTTTGGGGCCTGAAAAAATGAGGCCTCGCCGGCCGAAAAAACGAAGAGGCGTCAGGCGCGCTGGACCGAGATCCGACGCTTGACGTGCCCGGGCGGGACACGAGCCTGACGCCTCAGGAGGCTTTTGGCCCCCGGTCCGCCACCGTCCGGGCGTCCTTTGCAACCGCCTGCGTCCGCCTGGATATGGCGCTCGCAAGCCCTTGCAACGGCGAGAGGTGCAGCCTTGCGGCCACCACTCCCGAGCCCAGGAAAACCGAGTATCCCGCCCGTGTCTGCCACCCCGTCCGTAGACGACCCAGTCTTGCGACCGCGCCTCCCGACCGTGCCGAGCGAACCCGTCCGGATCCGCCCTGCTGCCGGCCGGACTGCCGAACCGCCGACGCCTTGCGGCGCCAAACAATCCAACCGCCCCGCCCGGGTTGGCCCACCCGTGTGAACCCCCGCTTTCCGCCCGCGGCACTCGCTTCCGGCGAAGCGCGCCACCGCAGGATTGAACGACGCGCCCCCGAAGGGGTGGAGGTCGTTCCGGAGTTGCTGCTTCCGCCGTCTGGCAACCGCCGGCTCCCTTCAGAACCGGTGCCCTCCCGGGCATTGCTGGCCGCCTTGCGCCGGACCCGCTCTCCTCCGCACGTCGCGTTACCGAGGAGGAGCTTGGCCCAGGCCTTCAGAGCCGACAATAATAATCGCCAAGTAAAACCGAGAAAGTTGTGGAGTATATTTCTCTTTCTCCACATTCCGCGCACAGTTTATCCACTAATTTTTCCCCACAGACTTATACACAGCGGGTGGATTGCTTCGGCAAGCACTTGATCTGCCATCAAGAGGGTCACCCGGGCTGCTGAATCGATACCGCGCCTTGGGTTTCGATCTGGAGCCGCCTCGCCGCTTAATCCCGCGGCGTTGACGCGACGCGGGGCGACGGTCTAAACCTATGCAGGTAAATCCATTTCCGGTTAACCTCCGCGGTGCGATAAAGCCCCGGTTCCGCCGGTGATGCGGATACCTCATCCGATGGGAGCGGACGGGAAGTGTCCCAACCTCCTCTGTCGGAACAACAGAAGAGGCAGCATGCCTGCAGCCCCCGAAGCGCCGCCCGCCCCCAAGGCAGTTGTTACGGCGCCGCGTCCGCTGTCTCCCCACCTCCAGGTCTATCGCCCTCAGCTCACCTCCATCCTGTCGATCACCCACCGGGCGACGGGGGTGGCGCTCGCCGCCGGCACCCTGCTGCTCGTCTGGTGGTTGGTGGCGGCCGCGGCCGGTCCGGAGCAGTTCGGCACCGTCCGTGCCGTCATTGGATCGTGGTTCGGCAAGCTCGTGCTGTTTGGCTGGACCGTGTCGCTCTTTTTCCATCTCGCCAACGGGATCCGACACTTGTTCTGGGATGCCGGCTACGGCTTCGAGCTGCGTACGACGTACGCCTCCGGCTGGGCCGTGGTGGCCAGCACGATCGTGCTGACGGTCGCGGCCTGGGTCTGGGGGCTCGCATGAGCCGCCCGCCGGTATCGATGCGTTCCGATCTGGCGCGCGTGCGCGGGCTCGGGCCGGCCCATGACGGGGTCGGCCATTGGTGGGCGCAGCGCCTGACCGCGCTGGCTCTCGTTCCGCTTACCCTGTGGTTTGCCGCCTCCATCGTGTCCCTGGCCGGCGCCGACCACGCGACCGTCGCCGAATGGATCGCCCAGCCGATCCCGGCGGTGCTGCTCGTGTTGCTGATCGTGGCGACGTTCCATCACGCCCAGCTCGGTTTACAGGTCGTGATCGAGGACTACGTTCATGCCGAAGGTCTGAAGATCGCCCT
>Ga0196963_10002593_pt1 | contig 10707 bp, 7 predicted proteins | sample S1_5metaG_FD_148600 | JGI IMG/M metagenome (GOLD analysis project Ga0196963, IMG submission 148600) | Soil microbial communities from Anza Borrego desert, Southern California, United States - S1_5 | ecosystem: Environmental > Terrestrial > Soil > Desert | place: USA: California | collected... | reverse complement strand
CGAATTCCATGATGCGCACGGACGCGACGCTCGCGAGGATTGCGTACGCGACGTCGACCGTGACGGCCCCGCAGCCGAGCGCGAAGCCGGCGCGGCGGCCGAAGCGGAGCGTGCGGCGGGCGATCTCGACGTTGACCGGCCCGACCGGCGCCGCGGCCCCGAGCCCCAAGCCGACCCCGCTCGCGAGTAACCACAGGACGTTCATCGGGCGGCCGTTGTATCATCGGGGCGCAATGCAATCACCGCGCCCGATCCGCTGGTGCGCCGCATTCTTGTGCCTCGTGTCGTTCGCGCCGCTGGCCCCGGCGGTCACGCCATCCGTCGGGGCCGGTCGCATTACGTGCCGGTCGCGGGAAGGTCGTCGGTCGGGGCCATGCCCTGGAAGTTGACCTGGAACGAGAGTTGTTCGAGCTGCACCGAGAGGTCGACCGAGTTGATCGCGACGTTGGGGGGCGTAACGACCGAAGTCGGGGCGAAGTTGAGGATGCCGCGGACGCCGGCGGCGGCGAGGCGGTCGACGACGTCCTGGGCGCTGTCGGCGGGGACGGCGATCATGGCCAGGCGGATGTGGTGCTTGCCGACGACCGCCGGGAGGTCGGTCATCGGCTGGATCGTGAACGGCCCGGCCTTCTTGCCGGCGACCGCGGGGTTGGCGTCGAACACGGCGACGAGGCGGAAGCCCTTCGCGTTGAACCCCTTGTAGGCCATCAGGGCGCGGCCGAGGTTGCCGGCGCCGACGAGCAGCACGTTCCACGTCTTGTCGGTGCCGAGGATGCGCTTGACCTGGGCGATGAGGTCGTCGACGCGGTAGCCGATGCCGGGGTGACCGAACTGGCCGAAGTAGGCGAGGTCCTTGCGCACCTGCGCGTCCGTCAGGCTAAGGGCCTCGCCCAACTGCTTGGACGAGATGGTTCGGCGATCCTTCCGCTTGAAGGTCTCGAGTTGGCGGAGGTAGAGGGAAAGTCGCCGGACGGCGGGGTTGGGGATGGGGTCGTGGCGGGGAAGTTCCATGGGCGACTCTGTGTGGGGTAGTATACGGAGTCGGCGCGCGGGATGTTGGTGGTTGACGCGCCGGTCGCAAAGACCCGACGGCACGGCTCGGCCGGAGAATGCTCCGTGCGGCGCGATGTTGAGAACGAAACCGAAGGCGAGTTACGCGCGGCCGCGTCGGCGATCGTTCCCGGGTGGCGGATTTCTTGACACCCTCCGGGGGGTTTGATACGGTTTTGAACGAGCCGTCGGGTTGCCGACGGCTCACTCGCAATTCGTGCCCGGCCAATGAATTGCCGACGCGCGGGAGCGACGCGGGGGATGGCGGTTTGCGGGGGTGGACGTGCGGAGGAAGCCGGGATTGCGCGGATCGCGCGCGGCGCCCGGGACCGTGGGAACGAGGCCCGACTTGGAGAGACACCTGTGATGAACCGCCGCCTTCGTGGATCTGCCGCGTGCCTGCTGGTGATGGGGATGTGGGGGGCGGTGGCGCAGGCCCAGCCGGCGGCGGGCGGTGGCGCGGGCGCGGGGCCGATCCCGCCGGCGCTGATCACGACCCCGGACCAGGCCCAGATCGACGCGTGGTCTAAGGCGGCGACGGGCGACCTGCTGAACGAGGCGGATCCCGCGCTACAGGGCAAGGCGCGGGACAACATGGTCAACGCGTGCTTCGTGAAGCGGGACACGCCGGCGGGGGCGGGGTTCCTGGCGATGTACTCGGCTTCGCTGAACAACGAGTTCTGGCCGAAGCTCGCGCCGGGGACCAAGCTGACGCCGCGGCAGCGGCTGAACCTGGCGATCGTGACGGCGAAGGTCGCGTCGGTCGCGCAGCAAAGCCCGCTGGCGCCGACGGTCGAGCGGCTGATCAACGACCCGCTCGAGCCGGTGGTGCTCTGGGGGCTCAAGGGCGCGCAGCCGATCGCGCCGGCGGTCGTCAAGCTCCGGGGGGCGGGGAACAACCCGCTGCACCCGATGCTGGCGGCGGTCCGGCCGGCGGCGCTCAAGCACCCGTCGGGGCCGGTGTTCGAAGAGGCGTATGCCGCGCTGGGGAACGCAACGACGGTCAGCCCGGACAACCCGGTGCTCGAGCGGGCCGTGAAGGCGGCGGCGGCCGAGATGATCAGCCTGTGGGAAAACCGCCTGCAGCAGTACCGGTCGGCCATCCCGGAGGACCCGATCGCCGACGGCATGCCGGTCTTCTTTCTGACGACGCGCGACGCGTGGAACACGATCGTGAAGGACCAGGCGACGCGCACGCAGGTCATGCAGATGGTGTCGGACCAGTTGTCGCTGGCGTCGCAACACGCGGACGCGTCCAAGGATCGGGAGAAGCGCGACCAACTCGTCAAGCTGTCGATCAAGTGCGCGGGCGCGTGCGCGGTCGTGGGCACCCACCAGTCGAACGACCCGTTGAAGCGGACGGCCGGCGACGAGATGAATCGCATGCAGCCGGCCGTGCAGAACGTGGGCATCAAGATCCGGCCGATGGCCGACGCGGTGGGGGACGAACTGCGGCGGGCGTATCCGGGCGTGAAGCCTCCCGCGCCGCCCGCCGCGGGCGTGGCGCAGCCGTAGTCGAGTTCGCGTGCGAACGCGGGGGCCCGGCAGGTGGACACAGGGCATTTGGCGACCGGACAACCATGCTGCGACTCCTGGTCATCCCGCTGGCGTTCCTGGTCATGCTGGTGGGGGCGATGGTCTGGTCCGGCGGGGGGGCGACCAAGCGGGCGTCGTTCGCGTTCATCAATCGCGGCGACATCCACACGCTCGACCTCAACCAGATGTCCTACATGCAGGACTTCCGGTTCACGTACGCGATCCGCGAGGGGCTGTTCAACCTCGACCCGGTGAACTACCGGCCCGAGCCGGCGGTGGCGGAGTCGGTCGCCCTCGACCCCGACCCGCGCGACGCCGGCCCGGACGGTAAACCGTCGCCCCTGAAGCGGGTGTACACGTTTCGACTGCGGCCGGGGGTGAAGTGGGGAAATGGCGACCCGATCACGACCGCCGACTTCGTCTTCTCGTGGCGGCGGATGCTCCAGGAGCCGGGCGAGTACTCGTATTTGTTCGACTACATCGAGGGGGCGGAGGGGTACAAAGAGGCGTACGGGAAAGGCGATCCGCAGACGTGGGACAAGGTGCGGGTCGAGGCGCCCGACGAGCGGACGCTCAAGGTCACGCTGAAGAACCCGGTGCGGTACTTCCTGGACCTGATCGCGTTTCCGCCGTTCTACCCGCGGCACGAGCGGTCGATGGCGCGGTTCCGGCTGTTCACGGACGCGGACGTGATGGACGCGTTCGAGAAGTACGTGGAGGGTGCGAAGCGGCTCGACCCGGGCGGCGACGCCGCGGCGGCGCTGGCGAGGGCGGCGGGCGACGCGGGCCGGAAGCTGGACGCGGCCGGGGCGGCGAAGTTTGTGGAGGCGGTCCGCGCCGGGTTCGAGTACCGGCCGAACGATCGCAACCGGCGGGCGGCCGAGAAGGATTTGAAGTACAAGTTCGCGACCGAAGCGGAACTGCTGGACGTGCTGGTATTGTTCCTCAAGACGGGCGCGCTCGACGGCACGGCGGCGAAGGACAAGCTGGGGCGGATGGTCGAGCGGCGGTTCGTGCGGTACGTGTTCGACAAGAAGTACACGCAGCCGCCGTACGCGGTCGGGAACGGACCGTTCAATTTGGCGCGGTGGGACTTCAAGGCGCGACTCGTGGCCGAGCGAAACCCCCACTTCTGGGACGCGGCCAACGTCAAGAGCGACTCGATCGAGATGGTGGTGTCGGAGAACCAGCAGAGCCAGTTGCTGATGTACGAGACGGGCGTGGTCGACTGGCTGGCGGACGTGGCGGGCGAGCAGGCGTCGGAGCTGCGCGGGCGGGGCGACCTGCGGACGAGCGACGCGTTCGGGACGAACTTCCTGACGCTGATGTGCGCCCCGAATTTGGCGCCGAGCGTGGGGAAGGGGAAGAACGTGCTGGCCGACGTGCGCGTGCGGCAGGCGCTGGCGATGACGATCGACAAGCGGGAGATCGTCCGGAACGTGACGCGGATGGGCGAGCTCCCGGCCCGGACGTACATGCCGCCGGACGGGACGCTGCCGGAGTTCCGGTGGCTGCCCGGGCCGATCGGAAACTCGGGCGAACCCGCGGGAAAGACCTACACCTTTTCGGATCAGAAAAAGATGCTGCCGGAGCCCGGCGGGCTCGAGGGGCCGGGTCCCGGGTTGCCGTACGACCCGCAGGCGGCGCGGAAGCTGCTGGCCGAGGCGGGGTACCCGGGCGGGGCGAACTTCCCGAAGTACCCGATCCTGTACAACACGGGCAACACCACGCGGAAGCAGATCGCGCAGGTCGTGAAGGAGCACTGGCGGCGCGAACTCGGGATCGACCTGCCGATCCAGGGCGTCGAGGGGAAGATTTTCCAGCAGCGGGTGACGGAAAAAGACTACTTCATTGCGACCGTCGCGTGGTACGGCGACTACCCGGACATCTCGACGTTCACCGACAAGTACCACTCGAAGAGTTTGCAGAACGATTCGGACTGGGTGCGCCCGGCGTTCGACGAACTGCTGGCCGCCGCGGAGAAGGAGCCCGACGCCGGCGCGCGGGCGGCGACGCTCGCGAAGGCGATGGCGATGCTGGACGGCGAGGCGCCGATCATCCCGCTGTACCACTACGTGAACATCAGCATGAGCCGCGACGCGGTCTTTGGGGTGAAACCGAACCCGCGGAACATCGTGGTGTGGAAGGGCGTGGGGGTGAAGAAGTGAGGCCGAAGATGGAGGATGGCGGATTGAAGATGGAGGTGGCGAATTGCGCTCGCGCGCGCTTCCCGTCCTCCACATTCCCCCTTCCATCCTCGTGTTCGAAAGGGGCGAGACGTGGCTAAGTTCATCCTGTTCCGGGTGCTGCAGTTCCCGCTGATTCTGGCGGTGATCTACCTGCTGACGTTCGCGCTGGCGTGGTGGGCGCCGGGGAACCCGTTCGCGAACGAGCGGAAGCTGGACCCGCTGGTCGAGGCGGAACTCAAGCGGCGGTTTCACGCGGAGACCCCGTGGGGGTTCCTGACCCATCACGGGGCGGAGGTGGCGACGAAGTTCAACTTCGGGCCGTCGATGGCGTACCCGGAGCGGACCGTGAACGAGCTGATCGCCGAGGCGCTGCCGGTCAGCCTGACGCTGGGGCTGTTCGCGATGATGATCGCGGTGCCGGTGGGCGTGGGGATCGGGGTGATGTCGGCCGTGCGGCGCGGGGGGCTGATCGACTGGGTCGGGCTGAGCGTGGCGCTGGTCGGGATCTGCGTGCCGAGTTTCGTGATCGCGTCGCTCCTGCTGGGGGTGGCGGTGTGGTTCAAGTTCCCGGTAGGCGGGTGGGGGACGTTCTGGCACATGCTGCTGCCGGGGCTGGCGCTGTCGCTGTTGCCGATGGCGTACATCACCCGGCTGACGCGCGTGTCGATGCTCGACACGCTCGGCGCGGACTTCGTGCGGACCGCGCGGGCCAAGGGGCTGGGCCGGCCGACCGTGATCTGGAAGCACTGCCTGCGGAACGCGTTCTTGCCGGTGCTCAGTTATCTGGGCCCGGCGGCGGCGGGGACGCTCGTCGGGTCGTTCGTTGTAGAAAAAGTGTTCACGATCCCGGGCTTGGGGCAGCACTTCGTCAACGCGGTGCAGAACCGGGATCGGACGCTGATCCTGGGCGTGGTGATCGTGGAGTCGATCCTGTTGTTGACGTTCAACCTGCTCGTCGACATCGCGTACGCGTGGGTCGACCCGCGGATCGACGTGACGGCGACGGGGGAATCGTAGGAGCGAGTGGTGGACGTACTCGTCGTTGAGCCGCGACCCGTCGGGCGGGCGAAGCGCCCCCGGAGCCGGAGCGCGGGTGGGTGCAGAAGCGTATTGATTTGAGACCGCATGACGACAGTGACCGTCGATAATCTGGCCGACGTGGACGCCGCGACGGTTGCGGTCCGGCGCTCGCCGGGCATCTGGCGGCAGGTGCTGTCGAACCGGCGCGTCCTGATCGGGGGTGGGGTGCTCGGGGCGATCCTGCTCGCGTGCGTCGCGACGATCCTGGTCACGATGGGGCCGGTGTACGACGCGGCCGGCAAGCGCGTCTCGGACACGCGGTACACGCACACGGACGCGACCAAGTCGCGGGCCGCGCCCGACCGCGGATTCTGGGGGTGGATGGGGTACGACACGCTCGGGCGGTCGATCATGGCGCGGGCGCTGTCGGGCGGGACGATCTCGCTGGCGGTCGGGTTCGCGGCGGCGGCGATCGCGGTCGTGCTCGGGGTGAGCGTGGGCGTGCTGGCGGGGTACAAGGGCGGGTGGGTCGACGCGGCGCTGATGCGGTCGGTCGACGTGTTGTACGGATTGCCTTACGTGCTGCTGGTCGTGCTGTTCAAGGTGGCGTTCGAGCCACAGCTCACGCAGGGGGTGACCTGGCGCGTCGGGTTCGAGCTGGTGGCGTTCTGCCTGTGCTTCGCGGGGATCTTCGTCGCGCTGGGGCGCGTCGGCGGGTGGGCGAAGTGGGCGGTCGCGGCGGCCCTCCTCGTGCTGACGGTCGACGCGGTGCTGAACTTGTCCGTGTGGCGCGAAACGGGGATCCCGGTGACGGGCAAGTCGTCGTACGACGCGGCGACGGCGCTCACCGCGGCCCGCCAGTCGTGGCGGTGGGTGGCGCTCGCCGCGGTGGTGGCGGGCGTAGCGCTCGTTGCGGCCCGCGCGGCCGCCGCGCGGGTAACGTTATTGGTGTTTCTTGCCGTGGCGGGGCTCGCGCTCGCCATGAACGTCTTCGCGTGGCGCAGCACGGTCTACGCACCGGCCGCGGCGAAGGCGGCTTCATTGACGGCGGTCTTCCCGCAGGCGCCCGCGGGGGCCGCCGGGGCGGCGGTCGGCGCGTCGGCGCTTTTGGCGCCCGGGTTCGCCGGGACGTTTCCGGGCGTGGGTGTCGAAGCACCTCGGCCGCTGCGGTTACTGGTCGAGCCGCTCGACGGCCAAACCGCCAGCGTGGTCGTGCTGTTCCTGGCGATCGGCCTGGTGAGCTGGCTGACGATGGCGCGGGTCGTGCGCGGGCAGGTGCTGAGCCTGCGCGGGCAGCCGTTCATCGAGGCGTGCCGGGCGATGGGCATGAAGGAGGGGCGGATCTTCGCGAAGCACATCCTGCCGAACCTCGTCGGCCCGATCACCGTCTACGCGACGCTGACCGTGCCGTCGGCGATGCTGCAGGAGTCGTTCCTGAGCTTCCTGGGCGTCGGGATCAACCCGCCGCTGCCCAGCTGGGGGAATCTGGCGAGCGAGGCGGTCGAGCTGCTGTACCCGCGGTTCTATTGGTGGATGCTGGTGTTCCCGTGTACGTTGCTGGCGGTGACGCTGCTGGCGCTGAACTTCGTGGGCGACGGGCTGCGCGACGTGTTCGACCCGAAGAAGGAAGCGGCTAAGATCTGAGGCGTTGCTGTCGGAGAGATGCAGTCGCTAAGCCGCAAGCGGCGCGGACGGAAGGTTGAAGCATGGAAAACCGTTTCGGCGTCAAAGACCTGTTCATGTTCGGGCTGATGGCCGCGCTGCTGGTGATGGTCGTGCTGTCGATGGTGCAGTTCGACCGGCAGTTCAAGGACATCCAGGAGATCAAGAAGCAGAACAGCAACCTGACCTCGGACCTGCAGCGCGTGAAGAGCCGGCTCGAGCAGGGGATTGTGATGGGATCTGGCGGCGGGGCGGGGGGTCAGTTGCCGGAACAACTACCGGTGTTCAAGCCGCTGGTCGAGGCGGAGAAGAAGCCCGACTTCGCGCGGGGCGACTGGCTGGTGGACAATTTCGGGACGAAGATCGGCCGGCTCACGCCGCTGGTCTCGTCCGACTTGTACCAGCAATGGATCGAGGCGCGGGTGTGCGAGGGCCTGGCGACCCGCGACCCGAACACGCTGGAATTCCAACCGCTGCTGGCCGAAAGTTGGGAAATCAAGGATTACACGAAGGAGTGGGAGGCGTACGTCGGCAAGCTGCGGAAGCCGGGTCAGACGGCGGAGGAGTTCACCAAGGCGGTGAAGGCCGATCCGAACGTGCCGCTGGCGATGGAGCTGGTCTTCAAGCTCCGGCGCGGGGTGTCGTTCTCCGACGGCGAACCGTTCACGGCGGACGACGTGAAGTTCACGTTCGACTGGATCCTGACCGAGGCGGTGAACGCGGCGCGCGCCCGGGCGTACCTGACGAACTTGAAGGCCGTGCGGGTCGATAACCCGCACCAGGTCACGTTCCAGTTCACCGAGCCGTACTACGGGACGTTCGAGACGATCACGTCGTTGGCCGTGATGTCCAAGAAGTTCTACTCGCGGTTCACCCCGCAGCAGTTCAACGACAAGGTCGGCCTGCTGATCGGGACCGGTCCGTACCGGCTGGCGGACCCGGAAAACTGGAGCCCGGGCAACGGGGTGACGCTGGTCAAGAACGAGCGCTACTGGGGCGTCCCCGGCACGTTCGACCGGATGATCTGGCGCGAACTCGAGGACGAAAGCGCGGAGATCGTGACGTTCGGGAACGGGGAGATGGACATCTTCGCGTGCCAGCCGGAGCAGTACGAGAAGCTGCTCAAGGACCCGAAGATCGTGGCGATGAGCCAGCACCTGAAGTACCCGAGCCCGCTGAACGGGTACACGTACCTCGGGTGGAATCAGAGGCGGAAGGACGCCAAGGGGGTCGAGGCGGCCACGCCGTTTGCGGACAAGCGCGTCCGGCAGGCGATGACGATGCTGATCGACCGCGAGCGGATCGCCCGCGAGGTCTTCCTCGGGTACGCGACGGTCGCGACCGGGCCGTTCGACCCGAATGGCCCGCAGGCCGACCCGGCGATCAAGCCGTGGCCGTACGACGAGGCGAAGGCCAAGGCGCTGCTCGCGCAGGCTGGCTTCGCGGACAAGAACAACGACGGGGTGGTCGACGGCCCGGACGGGCGGCCGTTCCGGTTCAAGCTGAGCTACCCGAGCGGCAACGCGACGTACCAGCGAGTGATCCTGTTCCTCAAGGACAGCTTCGCCCGTGCGGGTGTGACGATGGAGCCCGACCCGCTCGACTGGCCGGTGCTCGTGCAACGGCTCAAACAGGGGAACTTCGACGCGTGCACGCTCGGGTGGGGCGGGGTCGTCGAGTCGGACCCCTACCAAATCTTCCACTCGTCGCAGATCGCTGGTGAGGGCGATAACCGGACGCACTACGTCAACAAGGAACTCGACGTGGTGATCGAGCAGGCCCGTCAAACGCTGGACGACAAGAAGCGGATGGACCTGTGGCACAAGGCGCACCAGATTTTGCACGAGGACCAGCCGTACACGTTCTTCTTCAACCGCCCGTCGCTCGTGTTCATCAACGGGCGGATCAAAAACGTCGGGGTCACCAAGCTCGGGCTGAACTACGTGCGGCTGCTCCCGAACCCCAGTCCCTGGTACGTGCCGAAGGCCGGGCAGCGGTACAGCAAGTGATCCCGCCCGGCGGGTCCGCTTCGGCGGCCCTGTCTGTCGTGTGACGTATTCGCGGACGTGGCTGTGGGCTTGACCCGATGCTGAGCTACCTGATCCGACGCATCCTCCTGATCGTGCCGACGCTGATCGGGGCGACGGCGCTGATCTTCTTCGTGATCGAGCTGTCGCCGATCAACATCAAGGCGTCTCTCCTGTCGGCCGAGGGGACCATCCAACCGGGCGAGCGGGCGGCGCGCGAGGCGTACCTGAACAAGCGGTACGGTCTGGACAAGCCTGCCCCGGTGCGCTACCTGCGGTGGCTGAACCGGATCTCGCCACTGGGGTTCAGGGACCCGCCCGACGACTGGTCGTTCCGGTTCAAGTGGCCCGACCTGGGCGACAGCGTGAAGAAGAGCCGCCCGGTGGGCGACGTGATCGGCGACGCGCTGCCGGTCACGATCATGATGCAGGCGATCGCGATCCCGATCTCGTACACGATCGCGATCCTCCTAGGCATCTGGACGGCCAAGCACCGGGGGAAGGTGCAGGACGTGGCGACCGGGACGGCGCTGCTGGCGATGTGGTCGCTCCCCGTCATCTGGGTCAGCGTGATGCTGATCGGGTTCTTCACGAACCAGCACTACTTCAAGTGGTTCCCGACCGGCGAACTGCACGACAAGGCCGCGGCCGAGTGGTCGTTCTTCCCGGGCGGCGGGACGCGCGGGTGGCTGGTCGACATGGGGTGGCACCTGATCTTGCCGATCGTCTGCCTGGCGTACGGAAACTTCGCGTACCTGTCGAAGCTGACGCGGGCGTCCCTGCTGGACACGATGCAGGCGGACTTCGTGCGGACCGCCCGGGCGAAGGGGCTGGGGGAGCGGGTCGTGCTGTACCGGCACGCGTTCCGGAACAGCCTGCTACCGCTGATCACGGTGTTCGGGTCGCTGCTGCCGGCGCTGATCGTCGGGTCGGTCGTCGTCGAGCGGGTGTTCTCGATCAACGGCATGGGCAACCTCGTGGTCGAGGCGATGCAGACCGGGGACATGGAACTCTTCCTGTCGGTATCGGCGATCACGATCGTCCTGGCGCTGGTCGGTAACCTGCTGGCGGACATCGGGTACATGGCGGCCGACCCGCGGGTGACGTATGAGTAGCGCGCCGGGCACGGACATGTCGACGACGGCCGCACCGGTCGATTCGACGGGCGCGACGGAGGCGGGGCGGCTGCCGCCCGGGCCGCCGGTGCGCCGCGCGTACCTCCA
>Ga0196963_10002591_pt1 | contig 10707 bp, 8 predicted proteins | sample S1_5metaG_FD_148600 | JGI IMG/M metagenome (GOLD analysis project Ga0196963, IMG submission 148600) | Soil microbial communities from Anza Borrego desert, Southern California, United States - S1_5 | ecosystem: Environmental > Terrestrial > Soil > Desert | place: USA: California | collected... | reverse complement strand
CCGGAGGGGCGTGCAGTTCGCCGGCCGCTTCGGCGACGAGGCCACGCTGTTCCGCCTGGCCGGCCAGCTGGAGCGGGCGCAGCCCTGGTTCCACCGGCGGCCGCCGGCCTTGCCTGCCACGCCGGCTGACCCGGCGGCCCTGGCGCCCCGGCCAGCCTGAGCCCCTGCCTACAATTTCCGCCGATGAGCGTCCTGCCTCCCGCTTCCTGCGACGTGCTGGTGATCGGTGCCGGCCCTGCGGGCAGCGCCTGCGCCAACGCGCTGGCCAAGGCGGGCCACGAGGTGGTGCTGGTGGACCAGCATGCGTTCCCACGCGACAAGGTCTGCGGCGATGGCCTGATTCCCGACGCGCACCGCGCCTTCGCGCGCCTGGGCGTCGCGGCCGAGGTGCAGGCGGCCGCGCAGCCGGCGCACCACGTCGGCTGCATCGGGCCGCGCGGCGGCCGCATCGACGTGCCGGGCCGGCTCGCGGTGCTGCCGCGGCGCCGGCTGGACGACATCCTGAAGCGTGCCGCCGAGCGTGCCGGTGCCCGCTTCTTCGCGCCCTGGCGCTTCGAGGCCGCCGTGGCCGACGGCGCTGGCCGCGTGCAGGGCGTGCGCCTGAGGTCCGGCGATCGGGTGCACGAGATCGGCGCCCGCTGGACCGTGCTGGCGACCGGCGCGGTGCCGAAGGCACTGATCGCCGCGGGCCTGTGCGAACGCCACACGCCCAGCGGCGTCGCGCTGCGCGGCTACGTGCACAACGAGGCGCTGCGCGGCCGGCTGCAGGCGCTGGAGGTGGTGTGGCACAAGCGCCTGCGCAAGGGCTACGGCTGGATCTTCCCGTGTCCGGGCGGCGTGTTCAACATCGGCGTCGGCCTGGCGCACAGCCATGCCCGCCGCGCCGGCGACGACCGCGCGACGATGGCCGACGTCAACCTGCGCGACATGTTCGCCGCCTTCGGCGAGGTCTACGCGCCGGCGCGTGAACTGCTGGCCGGCGGCCGCTGGGTCGGGGCGCTGAAGGGTGCGCCGCTGCGCTGCTCGCTCGAAGGCGCGACGCTCGCCAAGCCCGGCATCCTGGTGACCGGCGAAGCCGCCGGCAGCACCTACGCCTTCACCGGCGAGGGCATCGGCAAGGCGATGGAAACCGGCCTGCTGGCGGCCGCGGCGATCGACGCTGCGGCCACCGACGATGACGCGTGCATGACGGGTTATCGACGCAGCATCGCCGAACTGAAGCCGCGCTTCGACCTGTACGAGCGCGCCAACCGCGTCAACGACCATCCCTGGCTGGCCGACCTGCTGATCTGGCGCGCCAACCGCAGCCCGCGCATCCTGCGGCGCATGGAAGGCGTGCTCGAGGAAACCGGCAACCCGGGCAACCTGGTGAGCCTGCGCGGCCTGACCAAGCTCTTCCTTCCGATTTCCTGAATCAGCCATGTGCCAGCTGCTCGGCATGAACGCCAACACGCCGACGGACGTGATGTTCTCGTTCACCGGCCTGGCCACGCGGGCCACCGAGCACAAGGACGGCTTCGGCATCGCCTTCTTCGAGGACAAGGGCGTGCGCCTCTTCGTCGACCCGCACTCGGCGCTGGAGTCGCCGGTGGCCGAGATGGTGCGCACCTACCCGATCCGCAGCGACAACGTCATCGCCCACATCCGCAAGGCCACGCAGGGCCGCATCGCGCTGGAGAACACGCACCCCTTCATGCGCGAGCTGTGGGGCCGCTACTGGGTCTTCGCGCACAACGGCGACCTGAAGGACTACGCGCCGCGCCTGCACGGCGCTTTCCGCCCGGTGGGCAGCACCGACAGCGAGCGAGCCTTCTCCTGGCTGATGCAGGAGCTGGCCAAGGCCCATGCCAGCGTGCCGTCCGTCGATGAACTGACCTGCACGCTGGCCGAGCTGCTGCCGCAGATCGCCCGGCACGGCACCTTCAACCTGCTGCTGTCCAACGGCCAGGCGCTGTGGGCGCATGCCACCACCAAGCTGTATTGGCTGGAACGCCGCCACCCCTTCAGCGCCGCGCACCTGGCCGACGAGGACCTGAGCGTCGACTTCGCCGCGCTGACGCAACCCACGGACCGCGTCGCCGTGATCGCCACCGAGCCGCTGACGCGCGGCGAGGTCTGGACGGCCTTTGCGCCCGGCGAGCTGCGGGTCTTCGTCGGCGGCGCCGGCCGTACCGCCGGAGCAGGGGCGGCGGCTTGACGGTGCCGGGGAGGCAGATCGGCTGGGGCTCGGCGGCCCTGGCGCTGCCGGCGGCGGCCGGGGCCCTCGTGATCGCCGCGCAGCACCCGCTCGGTGCCGCGCCGGCGCTGGCCGGCGCCGTGCTGGCGATGGCGCTGGCCTGGCGCTGGCCCGCTGCCGCACTGTGCGGCCTGCTGGCCCTGCTGCCCGTGCTGGGCCTGGCGCCCTGGACCGGCTGGCTGGTGGTGGAGGAGTTCGATGTGCTGCTGCTGGCGGTCGCTGCGGGGGCATTGGCGCGTGCCGCACTGCTGCCCGATGCCGCGCCCCGTGCGCCCGCCACCCACTGGTCCGCGACCGGCGTCATGCTGTTCGGTCTCGTCGGAGCCACCGTGCTCATCGGCATCGCCCGCGGCGTGGCCGATGCCGGCGGCTGGCACTTCGGCTGGACGCAAGGGCTGCGCGAGCCGTCGAATGCGCTGCGCCTCGGCAAGGTGTTCTTCGCGGCGCTGCTGGGTGGCGCGTTGTGGTCGGCGGTGCGGCGGGTGCAGCCCGACCCGGCGCCATCATCCGTGTCGCCCGCCAGCCTGGCGCTGCTGCGTGGCATGGCGCTGGGCCTGGTGGGCACCGCGCTGGCGACGCTGTGGGAGCGCGCCGCTTACACGGGCGTCCTCAACTTCTCGTCCGACTACCGCACCACCGCGCTGTTCTGGGAGATGCACGTCGGCGGCGCGGCGCTGGACGGCTACCTGGCGCTGGCGATGCCCTTCGCGCTGCTGCTGGCGCTGGTGGGCGGACGCCGGCGCGACCTGCTGCTGGCGGGCGCGGCGCTGGTGCTGGGCGCCTACGCGGCGCTGACCACCTTCTCGCGCATCGTCTACCTGGCCGTGCCGGCGGCGCTGGTGGTGCTGGCGGTGCTGACCGTGGCGCAGCGCGCGCGGCGCCAGCGCGAACTGGGCGCATGGGCCCTGTGGCGGCGCGAGCTGCTGCCTGCCGTGCTGCTGGCCGCCGGCTTCGCGGCGGCCGCGGCGCTGGTGTTCGTGCACGGCGGCTACCGCGCGGTGTTGGGCCTGCTGGGCTGCGCGGCCCTGTTGCTGCCGCTGGCGGGCGCTGCGGCTCGCCTGTCCGCCGGCGAGTGGGCGGGCGCGCTGGCGTTGAGCGGGGTGGCGGTGCTGCTGGCGCTGGGCGGCGGCGCGCTGCTGCCGAAGGGGCCTTACCTGATGCACGGCCTGGCCGTGGCCGCCGGCGCCGCCGCGCTGGGCTGGCACCTGCTGCGATCGGCGCCGGCCCGTGGCGGTGCGCCGGCATCAGCTGCCGCGCTGCAGGGCCTGGCGGTGCCGCTGGCACTGGCCGCCTTCATCACCGCGGTGGCCACCACGGGCCACGTGGCGCTGCACTGGGGCGGACCGCAGGCGCTGTGGCAGGCGCTGCCGGTGCTGTTGCTGCTGCCTGTGCTGCTGGTCGTCGCGGCGCGCCGCCGCGGCGGCCTGTGGCCGCACCGGCTGCGCTGGCAGGCGCTGCTCTTCGCGGCGTTGCTGGCCATGGCCGGGCTGGTCGGCGTGCTGGCTGGCGGCGCCTACTTCGGCGACCGCGTCAGCACGTCGCGCGCCGACATCGGCGTGCGCGAGGCGCACTGGCGCAAGAGCCTGTCCCTGCAGCGCGACGACACGCAGCAGTGGCTGGGCCTGGGCCTGGGCCGCTACCTCGACCACTACGCGGTGGCCTCGAACGACCGCGGCCGCCCCGGCGACTACCGCCATGCCGATGACGGCGGCAACGGCCACCTGGTGCTCATCGCCGGCACGCACACCCAGGGCTGGGGCGAACTGCTGCGCGTGTCGCAGCGCATCGCGCGGCCCGGCGCGGCGATGGTGCTGACGCTCAAAGTACGCGCCAGCGCCGGCGTGCGCCTGCATGCCGACGTGTGCCTGAAGCACCTGCTCTACAACAACGACTGCCGTACCGGCGGCATCAACGTGCCGGCCACCGGCGGGCAATGGCGGGCCGTGAAGCTGGCATTTGATTCCAAGCCGCTCGCGGCCGATGCCTGGTATGCACCCCGCTTCGTCGCGCTGTCGCTGTCGTCCGAGACCTCGTCGCGGCCGGTCGACATCGACGAGGTCTCGCTGACCGATGCCAGCGGCCGCGAGTACGTGCGCAACGGCGGATTCCAGCAGGCCATGCTGCGCTGGTTCTTCTCCAGCGACATGAACCACCTGCCCTGGCACGCCAAGAGCCTGCCGGTCCACCTGCTGGTGGAGCAGGGCATGCTGGGGCTGGCGGCGATGGCGCTGCTGGTGCTGGCCGCGCTGTGGCGCCTGGCTGCAGGCAAGGCGCGCGACCATGTGCTGGCTCCGGCGCTGGCGGCCGCCGTCGTGGGCTTCCTCGTCGTCGGCCTGATCGACAGCCTGCTCGACATGCCACGCGTGGCGTGGCTGTTCCATTTCCTGCTGCTGGTGAGCTTCAGTCTGCGCGCACGCCCGGCGCCGCCGCCCAAGCCGTCAGCCAGCCACACATGACGCCCGGTCGGCAGTCCGCCGCAAGGGCCACCGGTTGAGCCGCGCCGGCTCCCTAGACTGCGCGCATGGTGCCCGTGCTGCCGACGACGACTGCTGCTGCCGCTGCCGAACCACGCTGGCGCCGCTGGTGGCATGCCGGCCTGGACGACGAGGCGCGCGCGCAGGCCGAGGCGCTGGACCGCCTGCTGGCCAGCCGCCGGGGCGGGTGGCTGTGGGGCGCCGCGGCGGCCGCGCTGCTGGCCGCGGTGCTGGGCCTGCGCGACGCCGGCGTGGCACTGCATTGGGCGGCGCCGGTGGCCGCGCTGTTCATCGGCGGCAGCCTGCTGGCGATGCGCCGCGCCTGGCTGCAGCCCGAACGTTTCGATGCCGGCATGCTGCGCCGGCTGGCGCTGCTGATGATCGTGGCCACCTACGCCGGCGCCCTCGGCAGCATGGCCGTCGGCCCCTGGAACGCCGAGTTCGGCAGCCGCGCCGAATGGCTGCTGGCGGCGTTGTGGCGCGCCACCTCGGCGCAGCTGGTGGCCGGCCTGGCGCTGCTGGCGCTGCTGTGGATCGTCGCCGCCAGCCGGCGCGCGCAGGTGCAGCGCGCGCTGCAGCAGACCCGCCTGGAGGCCGAGCGCGACGCCGCCGCCCGCCTTGCCGCCGAGGCCCGGCTGCAGCTGCTGCAGGCGCAGATCCAGCCGCATTTCCTGTTCAACACGCTGGCCGCGCTGCAGCACTGGGTGGACGTGGGCGACGCCCGCGCCGCGCCGCTGCTGCGCGCGCTGACCGGCTTCCTGCGTGGCTCCACCGAGCTGATCGCGCGCGACGAAGCCACGCTGGCCGACGAGCTGCCGCTGGCGCGGCACTACCTCGACATCATGCGGGCGCGGCTCGGCGAGGAGCGCCTCGAAGTTCACTTCGACGTCGAGCCCGCAGCCGCAGCCGTCCCGCTGCCACCGGCGCTGCTGCTGACGCTGCTGGAGAACGCCGTCGAGCACGGCATCGCGCCCGCGCTGCATGGCGGCCGCATCGAGGTGGCGGCGCGCCTGCAGCAGGGCCGCTTCGAGCTGACGGTGGCCGACAGCGGCGCCGGCCTGGCACCCGGCTGGCGCGACGGCGTGGGCCTGGGCAACTGCCGCGAACGGCTGCGCCACCGCTTCGGGCCCCGCGCGCGCATCGAGCTGCAGCCGCGGCGACCGGGCACGCAGGCCCGCATCGCCATCGAGCCGGCCGCGCCGGACGCCACCCCGTTGCCACCCGAGCCGCCCCACCGACGATGACGACACCGCCGCCCGCCCCGACGCCCCCGCCCGCGCCGACCGGCCCGACCGCCCTGATGGCCCCGACCGCCCCGTCGGCCCCGACCGCCCTGATCGCCGACGACGAAGAAGCCCCGCGCGCCCAGCTGCGCGCCGCGCTGCAGCGCCGCTGGCCCGGGCTGCGCATCGTGGCCGAGGCGGCCAACGGCGTCGATGCCTGGGATGCCTTCCTCGAGCACGAGCCGACGATCTGCCTGCTCGACATCCGCATGCCCGGCCTCAGCGGCATCGAGGTGGCGCAGCGCATCGCCGGCCGCGTGCCGGTGGTGTTCGTCACCGCGCATGGCGACCATGCGCTTGCCGCCTTCGATGCCGGCGCGGTGGACTACGTGCTGAAGCCGGTGGACGACGAGCGCCTGGGGCAGGCGCTGCAGCGGGTGCGCGGCCGGCTGGGCGCCGCCGCCGTCGGCTCTGCGGGCTTCGGCGCCGCCGACATCGTCGCCGGCGCGGCGGCCGTGCCCGCCGCTGCCGGGCCCGCCCCGGCCGCCCAGGTCGACCCGGCCGCGCTGCAAGCCCTGCTGGCCCAGCTCGCCCAGCAGGTGCGGCGGCCGGCGCCGATCGAGGTCATCCAGGCCGGCGTCGGCAAGGAGGTGCGGCTGATCCGCATCGACAGCGTCATCTACTTCGAGGCCGACGCCCGCTACACCCGCGTCGTGCACGAGGACGGCGAGGCGCTGATCCGCACGCCGCTGAAGGAGCTGCTGGCGCAGCTGGACGCCAACCGCTTCTGGCAGGTGCACCGCGCGGTCATCGTCAACCACCACCACATCGCGGCCGCGGTGCGCATCGACGAAAGCACGATGCAGCTGAGCCTGCGCGGCCGGCCCGAGAAGCTGCCCGTCTCGCGCCACTTCCAGCCGCGGTTCAGGGGGCAGTAGGGGCGGCGCGCCGCGCAGGGCGCCGCGGCGGTGCAGGCAGGCGTGCTCCCGGTTTCCCCTCGGCCGGACGGCCCGGGCCCGCATGCCAAACTCGCCCGCTTCCTCCTCTGCCGCGCAGCCCGCCCGCCCATGCCCGCGCTTCCCACCCCTCGTTTCGACATCTTTCCCCGCTACGCCGAGCTGACCGGCCTGCTGCAGGAATACGCCGCCGCCCGGCCCGAACTGGTTTCGCTCGGCTCCATCGGCAAGAGCCACGAAGGCCGCGACATCTGGCTCGTGACCATCACCAGCGCGGCCACCGGCGCCGACATCGACAAGCCCGCGTTCTGGGTCGACGGCAACATCCACGCCGGCGAACTGACGGCCTGCACCGCCTGCCTGTACTGGCTGCACCAGCTGGTCTCCGGCTACGGCCAGGACGCGCAGCTGACGCAGCTGCTGGACACCCGCACCGTCTACCTGTGCCCGCGCATCAACCCCGACGGCGCCGAGCTGGCGCTGGCCGACAAGCCGCGCTACATCCGCTCGTCGACGCGGCCCTATCCCTTCGACGAGGACCCGGTCGAGGGCCTGACGGTGGAAGACGTGGACGGCGACGGCCGCGTGCTGAACATGCGCATCCCCGATCCGCACGGGCCCTGGAAGGCACACCCCGACGATGCGCGGCTGATGGTGCCGCGCGAGCCCGGTGAGTTCGGCGGCACCTACTGGCGCGTGATGCCCGAGGGCACGCTGACGAACTTCGACGGCCTGCAGATCACGGTGAACCCGAACCGCGAAGGCCTGGACCTGAACCGCAACTTCCCGTCCTACTGGCGGCAGGAGTTCGAGCAGCTGGGCGCCGGCCCCTACCCCACCAGCGAGCCCGAGGTGCGGGCGATGGTCGACTTCATCGTCAAGCATCCCAACATCGGCGCCGCCGTCAGCTTCCACACCCATTCGGGCGTTATCTTGCGTCCCATGGGCACGCAGAGCGACGACGACATGACGCCCGAGGACCTGTGGATCTACAAGCGCCTGTCGTCCATCGGCGAGAAGCTGACCGGCTACCCCGCGATCAGCATCTACCACGACTTCAAGTACCACCCGAAGGAAGTCATCACCGGCACGCAGGACTGGATCTACGAGCACCTGGGCGCGCTGTTCTGGACCGTGGAGATCTGGGCCCCGAACAAGGAAGCCGGCATCACCGACTACGACTGGATCCACTGGTACCGCGAGCATGGCCCGGAAGACGACCTGAAGCTGCTGAAGTGGAGCGACGAGCACTGCGGTGGCAACGCCCATGTGACGTGGTACCCGTACCGCCACCCGCAACTGGGCATGGTGGAGCTGGGCGGCTGGGACCGACTGAACTACTGGCGCAACCCGCCGCCGCAGCTGCGCGAACGCGAGGCCGCGCGCTTTCCCGCCTGGCTGACGCAGCTGGCGTTGAGCCTGCCCAAGCTGGAGCTGCTGCGTACGGAAGTGCGAGCGCTGGGCCCGGACACCTGGCGCGTGCGCTTTGCCGTGGCGAATGCGGGTTATCTGCCGTCCAACGTCACCAAGCGCGCCATCGAGCGCAAGACCGCGCGCGGCGTCGTCTTCGAGCTGCACCTGCCGCCGGGCGTGGCGCTGGTGTCGGGCAAGCAGCGCATCGTCGGGCCGCAGCTGGACGGCCACGCGCCGAAGAACTCGCTGCAGGCCTTCCTGCCGGCCAAGGAGATCACCGCCGACCGCGCGGTGGCCGAATGGATCGTCAAGGCGCCGCGCGGCACCCACCTGGCGCTGACCGCCACGGCCGACCGCGCGGGCACGGTGCGCACCGAGGTGACGCTGGACTGACGCTGGACTGACGAGGCCATGAAGGCCGCGCCGCCGCACGAAATGTCAGAACGGCGCGCGCGGCCGTCCCAACAATCCGGCGCTCGATCACCACATGCGAGCCTCCATGAGCACCGAATTCCAAGCCACCTGGGCCACCTACTGCGGCATCGAGACGATCCAGTGCGGCATCGACTTCATCGAAGCCCACCTCGACGACGAGTTGTCACTGCACGACGTGGACCTCGCCGCGGGCCTGAGCCTGTGGCATTTCCAGCACAGCTTCAAGGCACGAACGAGACCCTGAAGGGCTACATCCGTGGCCGCCGGCTGGCGCGCGCCTGCGACAGCCTGGTCGGCAGCCGCGCGCGCATCATCGACATCGCGCTGGCCGCCGGCTACGACACGCAAGAAAGCTTCTCGCGCGCTTTCAAGCTGCACTGGGGCGCCACGCCCGGCGCCTACCGCCGCGCTGGGAAGCGGCCTTCGACCATCAGAAGGCGCGCATCGACGCCAGCGTGCGCAACCTGTCCCGCATTAGCTTCGGCACCGACAACGTCTTCAGCGACGGCGTGACGGTTGCGTCAGCCCGAGGCCGAGATGGGTGTCGCCACGTCCCGCCGCTGCACGGCCCTGCGCCAGGCCGCGGTGGAGACGATGGTGCCAATGGCCGCACCGATGCCCAGCCAGCGCAGCGCGGTCACGAGCCGCGGCCTGTGCCCGAGGGCCCCGTGCGCCCCGCGGCTGATGGGCTGGGGCGTGGCGATGCCGGAAGCGACCGCCGGCGAGTGCTCCTCGCCCCCGGCGCCGGGGCTGACGCTGGCGGTTACGGCGGCCGCAGTGGCCGCTGTCGAAGTGCCCGCCTGGCGCACTTTCCCCGCGCCGACGGCGGCCCGCCTCGAGCCGTACTCGCGCGAATAGACCCAGGTGAACTCGGCCCCCAGCAGGAAGATCTGCGCCGAGTAATAGACCCATACCAGCAGCAGCGCCAGCGAGCCCGCCGCGCCGAAACCCGAGGTCACCGAACTGCGCCCCAGGTACAGCCCGATCAGCACCTTGCCCAGGTTGAACAGCAGCGCGGTCACCGCCGCGCCGATCCACACGTCGCGCCACTCGGTGCGGCCTTGCGGCATGTAGCGGTACATCAGCGCGAAGATGGCGGTGATCAGGCCGAAGCTCAGCGCGAAGTTCAGCGCCTTGGCCAGCAGCTGCCACGCGCCGAACGTGGAGCCGAACCAGTCCCCGATGGCCGCCAGCGCGGTGCTGACGACCAGCGACACCAGCAGCAGGAAGCCGGCGGTCAGCACCAGGCCCAGCGACAGGATGCGCGCGCGAATCCAGCCCCAGAGCCCGCTGGGCGCGGGCCGGTCCGGCGCCTCGAAGATGCGGTCCAGGTCATCCTGCAGCTCCGCGAACACCGTCGTCGCGCCCACCACCAGCGCCGCCGTCCCCACCAGCGCCGCCACCACCCCGTGGCCCGGCCGCTCGATGTGGTCCAGCATGCCCGCGACCACGCCGCCGATCTGCTCGCCCAGCAGCGCCTGCAGCTGCCCGATCACCGCCGTCTCGGCCGCATCGGTGCCCAGCACCAGCCCGACGATGGCGATCACGATCAGCAGCAGCGGGGCGGTGGAGAAGACGGTGTAGTACGACAGCGCCGCACCCATGCTGGGGGCGCGGTCGTCGATCCAGGCTTGGGTGGCGTGGCGCACGAGGCGCATGAGGTCGGCGGGCTTCATGGCTCATCCCTCGCGGTGGTGGCTACTGCCCGCTGTTCGGCAATCGCCGTGCCTCAAGGCCCAAGGCGGGCAGGGCAGTCTGGGCTGCCATGGCACGGCGCTGCGAACTCGGATGTGGGCCGTGCGTCGGCGCCTTGGGCGCCCTCCGCTATTGGGGATCGTCTTCCCGTAAGCGGTCCGCAGCCGGCGTCCTTGCTTATCGCGCAGCGCTGTGCAAGCTGGACGGAGCGGGTGGCGGAGCGGTTTCGGCGATGCATTCGACGAGGTTGAGCGCGGCGAGCATGAGGTACTTCT
>Ga0196963_10002590_pt1 | contig 10711 bp, 8 predicted proteins | sample S1_5metaG_FD_148600 | JGI IMG/M metagenome (GOLD analysis project Ga0196963, IMG submission 148600) | Soil microbial communities from Anza Borrego desert, Southern California, United States - S1_5 | ecosystem: Environmental > Terrestrial > Soil > Desert | place: USA: California | collected... | reverse complement strand
CAGCGCGCGAGCGATCCGATGTTCACGCTGCAGCCCGATGGCGTGCATCCGAATGCCGACGGCCAGTGGGTGATGGCTCAGCAGTTGATCGGTGCAATGGGAGATAAAGACGTGGCCGCGGCGAAAACGCCCGCGGATTTCTTCACCGCGAAGAAACTTCCCGCCACGGCTTTGCCGCTAATCGGGCAGCGGATGAGCCTGCTGCGCGATTCGTATGTGGGAACCGCCGGTCACCTGCGTCCCGGGGTGGCCAAGGGGTTGCCAGTGGAAGAAGCAAATCAAAAGGCGGCGGAACTAACCGCAACGATCGGCACGCTACTCGGCCAATAGTTCCACCACGATGCGCATCTAACGTGGTTCCCCAGCAACTTCAAATCGAGCCGTTCCTATGCACCGACTCTTGCTGTCTCTACTGCTGTCTTCCGTTCTCGTTTCTGCTGCCGTCGCTGCCGACAAACCGAATATCGTGCTCATTGTCGGCGACGACATGGGTTATGCAGACGTCGGCTTTCATGGCTGCGTCGACATTCCCACGCCGCATCTCGACCAGCTGGCCGCGAGCGGCGTGAGATTCACGAACGGCTATGTGACGGGGCCTTATTGTTCGCCGACGCGCGCGGGATTGCTCACGGGGCGGTATCAGACGCGCTTCGGTCATGAGTTCAATCCGGGCGGCGGCGGCGACGGCCTGCCGGTCAGCGAAAAGACGCTGGCCGACCGGCTCAAAGGGGCCGGCTACAAGACCGCGCTCATCGGCAAGTGGCATCTGGGCAATCAGCCGCAATTTCATCCGCAGAAGCGCGGCTTCGAGGAGTTCTTTGGCTTCCTTGGCGGAGCGCACGACTACTTCAGCGACAACGGCATCCTCCGCGGCCGGGAACAGGTCGATGAGCCCGAATATCTGACCGACGCGCTCGCTCGCGAAGCCGAAGCGTTCATTGAGAAAAACAAAGCCAGGCCGTTCTTTCTCTATCTCGCCTTCAACGCGGTTCACACGCCGATGCAGGCCGATGAACCGCGGCTCAAAAAGTTCGCCGGCATCGAGGGCAAGACTCGCCGGACGTACGCCGCCATGATGTCGGCCATGGACGATGGCGTGGGCCGCGTGCTGGCGAAGCTGGCGAGCGCGGGACTGGAAAAGAACACGCTGGTCATGTTCATCAGCGATAACGGCGGCCCGACGATGCCGGGCGTCACGGTCAACGGCAGCTCGAACAAACCGCTCCGCGGCAGCAAGCGCACGACGCTCGAAGGAGGCCTCCGTGTGCCGTTCGTCATTTCCTGGCCCGGTACGATCGAGCCCGCCAGTTTCGATCGCCCGGCGATTCAACTCGATCTGCATGCCACGTCGCTCGCCGCAGCCGGCGTGAAGGCAACCGACGACATGCAACTCGACGGCGTCGATCTGCTGCCGCATCTCAAAGGCGAAACGAAAGCCCCGCCGCACGACGCTCTTTACTGGCGGTTCGGCACGCAACTCGCCATCCGCGCCGGCAATTACAAACTGGTCCGCTATGACACGACGGCAGACCTTGACGACAAGCCGCGGACCACCAGCCCGGCCAGGCTTTACGACCTGAACGCTGACCCCGGCGAAGGAACCGACCTCGCCGCCAAGATGCCGGAAAAAGTGAAAGAGCTGCAAACCATGTGGGACAGGTGGAACGAGAAGAACGTCAAGCCCACCGTCGGCGGCGGTGGTGGCGGCGCGAAAGGTGCGGGCAAGAAGAAAAATTGATCCCGGGTACTCCGCCGCCGGATATCGGCGCCACAAAGCTGCCGCCAGAGCTTGCACCGCCCCAACGCACGACACTGCAAGCGCGTGCTGTGTTTTCGCCCGACTATCAAGAGCGCGGCCAAACCAGCCAATCATCACTCCGAGACCGCCGTCTGCCTCGTCGAAATCAGATTTCTTAACGATGAAGAGAAGCTCAGAAACGACTACAAGGAACGGCTCGCAGAAACGATCGACGTAGCTATTCTTGATTATCTGCGAGAGTAACGGCCGCTGTCGAAGATCGAAAGATTATCGTAGCGCATGCGACCGTCGGCGAGACTGACCTCTATCACGTCGATCCTGCAGGTCAGGCAGGAGTTACATTTTCTGCGCAGGGACCTTTTTGGCCCTGACCTTCGGTAAAGGTGACTTTTTGACCTTCCCGCAGGTCATCGAAGCTGACCCCTTGCACCGCCGACGAGTGAAAAAACAGATCCTTACCAGAGTTGAGCGAGATAAAACCGAAACCCTTGTCGGTGAGTTTCTTGATAATGCCTTCAGCCATTCCATTTTCCTCTGCATGTGTGGATGAACATTGGCCGGCAATTGGCCGGTTGGGTTCACGATAGTCAATGTACCGTGAACCGTGAGAATTAATATGGGTCAAGCGCGCTGGGCGGGATCTCAGCCATCAATGGCTTTGAGCAAGGCGGTCGCATTTGCCAGGCTTCCCGTCGATTTGAGCAGCTGCCGCCCCAACTTGATCGCATCGACCCATAACGCGGCAGAAGTCAATGGCGTATCGTTTTGCACATTGGTCTTCTTGGCGCGGCCATCGGCGGCCATGTTGGTTTTCGCCTTGATCATGTAGACCATGTTCGGGTTGATTGTATGCCCGAACTCTTTCTTAACCGTGCCCACAATTTCCGAGGCTTTGGCGCCGGGCAGCTTTTTCATGACCATGCGCGTCGCGAGGCTCTTGTTCTTCTTGGGATCCGAACGGTCAGACGTGGACGCTTTTTTGGCCATGCAGCACCTCGAAAAGAAAGGTATGTGAATGACTTCAGACTATCTGCGATCTGGATCCAACACAAGAGAAGAAAGGGTTGCAATTCCAAAGGTTAAGATATCTCTTCGGATTTTTAGAGATACGCTTTCCCGCCGAGTCAGCTCACTTTGAGAGTGAGCATCGTGAAGGAGTTAACCACCGCGGGCGGCGGAGATGAGCTCGGCGGCGCCTTGCTGCAGAAGATCGCCGGCGAGCTGCTGACCGAGAGCGGCGGCGGATGAGACTGAGCCGGTTCCGGAAGCGGTGAGTTTGGTGCGGCCCTCGGGATGAAGGACGACGGCGTCCATCTTCAGTTCATCACCAATCAGGCGCGCCCAGGCGCCGACAGGGGCCAGGCAGCCGGCGCGGAGCGATTGCAGCAGAGTCCGCTCGGCCGTGATGGCGGCGAATGTCGCGGGATCGCTCAGCGGCAGCAGCCGCTGTTGCGTTTCGGTGTCGTCAGCGCGCGCTTCCAGGCCCAGGGCTCCTTGGGCGACGGCGGGGAGCATGATCTGCGGCGGAATGACGTAAGTAATCCGCTCGGCGAAGCCGAGGCGCGAAAGGCCGGCTTGCGCAAGGATGATGGCGTCGTAGTCGCCCGCGTCGAGCTTCTTCAAGCGCGTATCGACATTGCCGCGGATTTCGAGCAGCTGCAGATCGGGCCGTTCGTGCAGCAGTTGCGCTCGCCGCCGCAAGCTGCCGGTTCCCACCCGCGCTCCCTGCGGCAGTTCATCGAGCGTTCGACAGGGTCCGACGAGCACGTCATACACGCTTTCGCGGGCGGGCACGGCGGCGATGGTCAGGCCCGGCACATCGGCGGTGGGCAAGTCCTTCAAGCTGTGCACGGCGAGATCGATTTCATTGTCGAGCAGTGCTCGTTGGATTTCCTTCGTAAACAGTCCTTGTCCGCCGATCTGTCCGAGCGGTCCCGTTTTTACATCACCTTGCGTGGTGATGTGAATCATCTGGACAGCGATGCCGAGCGCAGCGAGTCGCGCGGCAACCCACTCGGCCTGCCAGCGGGCGAGAGGACTGGAGCGAGTTCCGAGGCGAATGCGAGGCTGTGGCATGGTGAATCTGTAGCTGAATTCGCCAGAATTCAGATTGCGTGGCGTCGTGACCTCATCCCTGAATTCTGGCGAATTCAGCTACTAATTACGTCCTCGCCGCACTGATGGCCCGGCGGATGACTTGCCGCATCAATTCGAGAGGCGCGGGCTGGCCCGTAAACAGCCTGAACTGCAGCGCCGCCTGGCCGACGAACATGTCGATTCCGGTGATGGTCTGGCAGCCTGTTTCGCGGGCCTGTTTGATGAGCAGCGTTTGTTCGGGGTTGTAAACCGTATCGAACACCGTCATGTCATGCAGCAGGTGGCGGGTGTCGAGCGGCGCTTCATCCACTACCGGATGCATGCCGACCGGCGTGCCGTTGACGATGAGAACGGGACGAATGGTGTGCCGCGAATCCCAGGGCACCGAACGCGCTTGAAAGGCCGCGGCCAGTTGCTCGGCCTTTTCATCGGTGCGGGAAGTGATGACGACATCGGCGCCACGGCGCTTGAGGCCATAAACGAGCGCTCGCGACACGCCCCCCGCGCCGAGCACGAGCATCGTCTTGCCGCCGAGGTTCGGATGATTTTCATCGCCGCCAAAGGCCTGGTCGATGCAAGCCATCGCGGCGCGATAGTCGGTGTTGTAACCCGTCGCCCCTTCCGACCGGAAGACGACCGTGTTGCAAGCGCCGATCCGTTGCGTCGCTTCATCGGCTTGGGCGATGTGCTTGAGAATTTCTTCCTTATGCGGAATGGTGACGCTCAGACCCTTCACGCCCAGCTCGGCACAATCGGCAAGGAACGACGGCAGCTGATCGCTCGAGACGCGGAACGGCAGGTAGATCTTGTTGAGCTTCAGGTGGGCAAAGCCGGCATTGTGAATCAGCGGGCTGAGGCTCTGAGCAACAGGATCAGCAACGACGCCATAGAATTCCGTCTCGGCGTTGATCTGATCGTAGCGATAGATGTCCTTCATCTGCTGATAGCTGAGCTGCCCCGGCGCGAGCGCCCGCTCAGCATGAAACGTAGCATAAGTGAACGGCGCGCCGAACCGCCGGGCCAGCACGCGTGAGGGCGTGCCGATTTCGCCCATGCCGATCGCGACGGTGGGAATCTTGCTGTCGCGGCAGAGGCGGAGCAGCCGCAAGTTGTCGTGCGGATGATTCACCATCGTCGCGATTTTCACGACGTCGGCGTCGAGGGCGGCCAGCCGCGCGTGGAGTCCGGCGAGGTCCTCGGGCGTTTCGTGAAAATCGTGATAGCTGATGATCCGCTTCGTCTTGCCGAAGCGGGGAATTTTGGCGGCGACGTCTTCTTCCAGATCGACGTATTCGATGCCGGCGACAATCGCCTGCCGCAGCAGCAGCTGCCGTTGTTCTTCGCTCCGCGCCCATTTGCCGCCGTCGCGCTCACGGCGGCAGGTGATGACGACCGGGCAGGGGCGCTCGGGGAGCAAGCGGTTGAGATTGACCGCGCTTTGAATATAGTCGAGGCGCAGCTCGACGAGCTTCGCGCCGTTCTCGGCCAGATGCTTGTGCTCGGCGATCAAATAGCGGTGGCGGCCGCGGCCAATACTGACGCAAATCATGAAAAACTACCCGAGCAGGACGACACCACGCAGGCGCGTGTTAAGCCTAATAAGTGTACCACGCAGATTCCGTTTTATCAGGGGATTTACCTCCGCGGGCGGCCTGCCTCTCGTCGGCGGTTTGCCTCTTCCCTTAGAATGTCCGGCATGGCAACGCTGTTTGTGATGCAAGGCCGCGACCGCGGCAAGCGCTTCGAGCTGAAACCGGGTTATCCACAAACCTTGGGGCGCGACGAATCGAACCGCATTCAACTCGCCGACAACGAGGTCTCCCGCCGCCATGTCGAAGTCCGCGACGGCGTGGCTGAGGACGGCAAACCGGCCGGCTACGTGGTCGTCGACTTGCAAAGCTCAAACGGCACTTATGTGAACGATCAGCGGATCACGCAGCATCAGCTGCGGACTGGCGACCGCATTCTGATCGGCCGCACGCTGCTGCTTTTTACGGAAACCGCCTCAGCTTCGTTCGAGCATCTTTCCAATCCGGTCGATATTGTCGGCACGCACCGGGCCAACACCGAATCGCGGATCGTGAAATCGATGGGCCGCGAGCAGGGAAGCATGCTCCTCTCGCCGCCGTCGGCCCTCGACAGCCCTTGGCTCGCGCGGGCTCGCAGCAACCTGCAAATCATGTATCGCACGGCGCTGGCGGTCAGTCATACGCTCGATATCGATCAGCTGCTGCAGCGCATTCTGGAACTGATTTTCGAATGGGTCGAAGCCGACCGCGGCTGCATCATGCTCGTCGATCAGGAGACCGGCGAACTGACGCCGACCAGCAGTCGGAACCGCACCGGCTCCCGGAGCGACGAGCGGCTGACAGTCAGCCGGACCATTCTCGATTACGTGCTGGAGCACAAAGAGGGCGTGTTGACCAGCGATGCCCGCGAAGACGAGCGTTGGGACCACGCCCAGAGCATCGTGCAGTCGGGCGTGCGCGAAGCCATCTGCGTGCCGCTGCAAGGGAGGTACGGCACGGTCGGCGTGATTTACATCGATACCTATACGCCGCCAGCGCAGGTGCTGACGAAGAAATCGAATCGCTTCAGCGAGGAGCACCTCAAGCTGATGGTCGCGATTGGCCATCAGGCGGCCCTGGCGGTGGAAGACACTTCCTACTACTCCGCGATGGTGCAGGCCGAGCGTCTGGCCGCCGTCGGACAGACGATCGCCACGTTGTCGCATCACATCAAGAACATTTTGCAGGGCATTCGCGGTGGCAGCTACTTGATCGAGGAAGGGCTGAAGGTTGGCGAAAACGACGTCGTCCGGCGGGGCTGGCGGATCGTCGAAAAGAACCAGGAGCGGATTTCCGCTCTGGTGATGGACATGCTCACTTACAGCAAGGACCGCGAGCCCGATCTGCACCGGGCCGATTTGAACGAGACCGTCGCCGATGTCGTGGAATTGATGACCACGCGCTCGCACGAAGCCGGCGTGGCGCTGCAGTTCAGCCCCTCGGCCGACGTGCCGTTGCTGCTGTTCGACGCCGACCTGATGCATCGGGCGGTGCTGAACATCGTGACCAACGCGATCGATGCTTGCGAAAAGCGCGACGCTGCCCGCGTGACCCTGCGCATCGACTATCACAGAGTCGAGAAGACGACCGACATCATTATCGAGGATAACGGCGAGGGGATCGCTGCCGAAGACATTCAGAAGATCTTTTCCGTTTTTGAATCGCGCAAGGGCTCGCGCGGCACGGGATTGGGTCTGCCGGTCAGCCAAAAGATTTTGCAGGAGCATGGCGGCGACATCCACGTCGAGAGCACGCTCGGCGTGGGGAGCAAATTCACTCTTTCGTTGCCTGCGAAGCTCGCCAGCCAGCCAGTGACGAGTGAAACGCTAAGAGGTTAATGGGTCATGCTCGTTTACTTCTTCAGCTCTTCCTGGCTGAGGGTGGTGAACGAATCCGTCACGGTCGCTTTGCCGTTCCCCACGTAGGTGTACGACCAGAAGTGATGCAGGTTAAGCACCGCATTGCGGCGCTGCCGCTCGATGGCCAGATACTTGGGCCGCAGCTCGCCGAACTTCGTCGTCCGCTCCGCCTGGGTATGATGCGGATCGAACGGCACCCAGCCAAATTCGCCGAAATAGACTTCGGCCCAGTCGTGCCTGGCCGTATCCGAAAACGGGCCCAGGATATAGCCCGTGCAATTGCGGGCCGGAATGCCCTTCGCGCGGCAGAGTGTGATGAACGCGTCGGCAAACTCGGTGCAGTCGCCTTTCTTATCAAAGAGCGTCCGCAGTCCGCCCACATCCTGCTCGGTGTGCGATGTCCGCTGCAGGTTCTTCACCACATGATCGAAGCAGGCCTGCACGAGCGCCGTTCGATTACTTCCCGTCAGCCGATTGGCAATCTGCCGCACGAACAGAGCATCTTTTTCGAGGTATTTCTCATGCACCAGCCACTGCGCGAGGGACTCCGGCGTTTCCTTGCGCGGCTGCGGGTTCAACTTCGCGGTGGTCAGGTCATAACGCAGCACTTCCAGATCGAATTTGATCGTCAACTGCGACGGAAAGACCACAAACCGGAACTGCGCATACTGCTGGCCATCCTTTTCGTACACCAGTTTTGGCGGCGACGAGTATTCGATCGCCGCCACCTTTTGCCGACGGGCTTCCGTCTTGGGCAGCAGCACATCGAGCACGACCAACTCGACGTCATCCCCCCGCACTTCGAACTTCAGCTCCGCCGTCGCTTTGGTTCCTGCCGGCTGGCCGCGACAGTTGTTGCCAATGAGGTTTGTGAAGGCGAACAGCAACGAAACGCAGAACGGCAGGTTGAACTTCATAAGCGACGGTAAGTTACAAATAGACGCGGCGGTTGTAGACATACCACTCGAAGACCAGCAGCGCGATGGCGCCGAGGAGCAACCAGCGCCAGAGTTCCTGGCGGGAAACTTGCTTCGCCGCTTGGGCTTTGATCTCTTCGCCGATTTCGATTTTGTCGCGCGGCTCGAGGTTGCTTTCGCGCGGATCGAACAAGTTGACCGCGATCTTTTGCGAGACCTTGTCGCCCGATCCTTCGCGTACGTCGTACACGCCCAGGTCCTCGGTACGCGTGAAGACAAACTGATTCTGCGCTTCGCGATCGACGACAAACTGCTCGCCCCGCGGCGAACGGACAGTCAGCTGCTTCACTGCCGTCAATGATCGCAGCGTGGCCGGCGCGCCAGGTTTGACGCTGGGCATGGCCAGACCGGTCCGCACACCGCCGAGATATTTCACCGCATTCAACACGAACACGGGAAAGCTTCGCCGCCGCATCCAATCGGTGTTGCTGACGACGTCGCCCTTTTCATCGACACCGACGATTTCGAAACCCAGCACCGCATCTTCGTAGCCCGCCCGCGGCCCGACCATATAGACGCCGCTGAACTTCGTATCCGCCCCCTGGCCAACATAAGCTTCCATCAGATTCGTGCTGCCCGGCGGACCGGTGAGCGGCGTGGACTCGAGGATTTTGACGTTCTCCATGGCCAGCAGCTGTGACAGCGGGTGCAGCTGATTGACGTCGCGCACGATGGTCGGAAACGCCTTGGGCGCTGCTTTCCATTCCTCGCCGGGTGGTAACCGGCCGATGAAGAGCGTGTTGCAATTGGGCATCTGCTTCGGCGCGCATTGATCGTAAATGATCAGGTCGAACGTGCTGTCGGCGGAGGCGTCGAGGTAGGCTTTTTCCTCCATGTATTTCGGCGGCTTGGTGACAACCGCGGCCATCTTCGCCGCTTCGTCGGTCGCCAGCGCGAGCTCGAGCGCATCGTTGCCGGGCGTGATGAGCAGGATCTTCGCTGGCTGCGGCAGGTTCACCACGGTGAAGGCCCGGTTATCGAGCGGCAGGTCGTCCTTGATTTCCAATTCGAGACGCAGTACGCCGTTCTCGATCGATTCCATTTCGAACTTCACGCCGGCAGCGCCCGGCATCTGGTTCTCGGGGCTGCGGCCGGCCACTTCGACGCTTTGAGAGTCGAGCTCGACGTCGTTGACGTAGAGCGTGGCCACTGCCTTCTCCGCTTCCGCGCCAAAGTTCTCCACGCGGGCGAAGGCTTGAATCTGGCCGGGCTTTTCCGGATTGGCGTCGGTGCTGAACGCGACGATGCCGAGGTTCCGCGGCTTATCGGCGGCGACTTTCACATACTTCGCTTCCAGATTGCCGAGGCGGAACGTCGGCACCGCATTGAACCCGCCGTCGGTAAACAGGTACATCGTCGCCGGCTGGGCTTCGGCCGTCTGGATATCGGCGGGATTGTTGGGATCGCCGGTCTGCCCGGGATTGGCGAGCCCCGATGCGGCCCGCAGCGCTTCGCTCAAATCGCTGCTGCGGCTCGTCGGCGAAATCAGCTCGACTTTTTGCCGCAGCAGGCGGCGGTTATCCGTGAAGGTCTGCTCAACCTTGGCGACGTTCGAAAAACTGATGACCATCGCGACGTCGCCCGGCTTCATCTGCTCGATGAGTGCGACCGCTTGTTGTTTCGCCGAATCGAGCCGCGTCGGCTGCACGTCGCCTGAATTCATGCTGGCCGACGTATCGATCATGAAGATCAGCCGGCTGCCGACGAGCTCCGTTCCCTTCCAGCCCGGCCGCACCAGCGTGAAGATCAACAGGCCAATGAGCAGCAATTGCAACAGCAGCAGCAAGCTCTGCCGCAGCCGCTGCCAAAGGGAATTGACGTGCAAATCCTCGATCGCGCGGCTCCACAAATAGGTGCTCGGGACCTGCAGCGGCTGCCGCCGCAGTTTGAGAAAATACAGCGCGATGATCGCTGGCGGCACGAGCGCCAGGACAATCCACTGCCCGAGCGTGAGCGTGTTCAGAAAGTGGTTGGTGAAGAATTGGGTCATGCCGGTGACTCGGTGTGACGAGAGTTTTGGAGCGCACGGCGGGTAGGGGCAGCGATTCCCGCCAGAGCGCTTGCATACGCGGCCCCAAGTGGCACTCGCACGTATTGCTCGTCGTCAAGGAACAACGGCAAATCGGCAATCTCATCGCCGACTGCAAGTGACACCGTGTGGCATATCGGCTGCGGCTGAAGTTCTGTCGGAGGGAACACGTCAACCACCAGCAGTCGCATTCCTAGTTCAACGGCTGTATGCAGGCTTTCTTCGAATCGGTGCAGCTCTGCAATATCTTGTTTTGTTCCAGTGGAGACGAACTTGATTATTGCGACTCTCGACTTCGATGACTTCCGAAAAATCGCCACCTGGTTTTTCAATGTGTCATAGGTACTGAACTCATCAGGTACCTGGCCGGGCTCACCAACCACGCGTTCGAGCATCGCGTAGTAACCGGACGGTAAGACTTC